>Ga0074196_10617_pt1 | contig 13715 bp, 15 predicted proteins | sample EPASupsiteSAE300_FD_64214 | JGI IMG/M metagenome (GOLD analysis project Ga0074196, IMG submission 64214) | Bioremediated contaminated groundwater from EPA Superfund site, New Mexico - Sample SAE3-00 | ecosystem: Environmental > Aquatic > Deep subsurface > Groundwater > Contaminated ... | reverse complement strand
TGTCTCATGGCCTCGTTGTAAATACAGCAAGTGGCCGCCGTCATCGACGACTGCAACCACCACTTTCCATCCATTCTTCTGCGCCTCAACTTCGGCAGCCGCTGCGATACGTTTAGCGTCTTCCAGCGTCAGGATGGGTTTATTGAAAATGCTCATGCGCCAAGTAAGGTGTAGATATGATCGCGAATCGAATTAACGTCACCCACGCCTGGAACATGGACGACTTTAGGCGCATTCGCCGCCCCGGATTTTTGCCAAGCAGAGTAGTACTCGACTAGGGGTTTTGTTTGGTCGTGGTAGACGTTCAAGCGCTTGACGACTGTATCTTCCACGTCATCAGGGCGTTGCACCAATTCTTCACCAGTGACGTCGTCCTTGCCTTCTATCTTTGGCGGATTGAAAATCACATGATAGGTGCGTCCCGAGGAGAGGTGTACGCGGCGGCCACTCATACGAGTGACGATCTCTTTGTCGGCGACGTCGATCTCGACCACGTAGTCGATTTTGATACCCGCATCCTTCATCGCTTGCGCCTGCGGAATGGTACGAGGGAAGCCATCGAACAAGAATCCGTTGGCACAATCCGCATCTTTGATGCGTTCTTTGACAAGGTTGATGATGATCTCGTCAGAAATTAGGCTGCCTGCATCCATGATCTTCTTCGCTGCCACACCGAGCGGGGTGCCAGCCTTGACTGCCGCGCGCAACATGTCACCCGTGGAGATCTGTGGGATGTTGAACTTTTCCTTGATGAAGTTTGCCTGCGTACCTTTGCCTGCACCTGGTGCTCCCAACAGTATCAGTTTCATGTTCTCTCCTTCGAAAGGTTGTTAAACAGTACTCTTGCAGCCTGAAGATCTTGCTCGGTATCAACACCGTTCGGTGGGGCATCCTGTGTGATAGTCACGCCGATCTTGTAGCCATGATACAGCGCGCGCAATTGTTCCAGCGACTCTATTTGCTCTAGGGGGGCTGGAGTGAGTTTGCCGAACTCGCGTAGGAAACTCGCGCGATAGGCATAGATGCCTATGTGACGCAGGACGTTGACGCTCTGTGGCAGGGGCTGATTCGCAGCATAGGCATCACGCGGCCAAGGGATAGGCGCACGACTGAAGTAGAGCGCGTTGCCATGCTTATCCAATACGGCCTTCACGACGTTCGGATTTCGCATAGCCGTTTCGTCATGGATTGGGTGGCAGGCCGTGGCGATAGCGCACTCAGGATGATCGTGCAGATGCTGGGCGACAGCGCGGATGAGTGTCGGCGGGATGAGTGGTTCATCACCTTGAACATTCACCACGATAGCGTCGTCAGCCCAAGCTTGTTGTGCGGAGACTTCAGCGATTCGATCCGTACCGCTGGTGTGATCGATACGTGTCATGCAGGCTTCAAATCCGTTCTGCTTGGCGGCTTCGATAATGGGTGCATGGTCTGTTGCGATGATGATCTGGGCCGCACCACTTTGCGCTGCCTGTTCAGCGACACGGATGACCATCGGCTTGCCACCGATGTCCAGTAATGGCTTACCAGGCAGGCGTGTGGAGGCGAAGCGGGCAGGGATGACGACTTTGAATTGCGGCATGATGGATGTCGCGAATCAGAGTTTTTCGACTTCCTCGGGAGACATCGCACGCGCCTCATCTGCCAGCATCACGGGAATGTCGTCCTGTATCGGATAGGCCAAGCGATCCGCCTTACAGATCAACTCCTGTTCGGCCTTGCGATAGATCAGGGAAGATTTGCACAGTGGGCATACGAGGATATCTAACAGTTTGGCGTCCATTATCGGGTGACCTTTTTGATGATGAGTTGGGTGAGAGCCGGATCGACTTGCGCATCCACGCGCAACACCCAGTGTTTCTCGGTGGCGAACGCAGCGCATTTTACCGCATCTTTTTCTGTCATGAGTATGGCATCCGCGCCGTCGCAAGCAAGGTCTGATGCAATGAAGTGATGATGATCGGGGAAAGCATGTGTCGTGCACCGCAAACCGAGCTGCTGTAGGTGATCGAAGAAACGTTGAGGGTGGCCGATACCCGCGATGGCTTGTAATCGTTGACCTTGCAAGTCATTGGCTGAGACGACGATCTCAGGATTCAAGAGGTTGTAGAAGAGTGTGCCTTGTAGACTCATTGCGAACTCATTTTCCTGTGCATTGCCGCCATTCACCACGATGGCATCGACATCGTGCAAGCGTGATACGGGCTCACGTAGCGGCCCTGCAGGTAACAACAAACCATTACCGAAACGTCGAGCGCCATCGATGACGACAATCTCGGCATCGCGATGTAGGCGATAGTGTTGCAACCCGTCGTCGCTCAAGAGAATGTCGCATTCGGGGTGAGCCAAGAGCAAGGCAGATGCGACAGCAGGGCGGTCACGCCCGATCCACACAGGGCATAGATTGCGTTGTGCCATCAGCAGGGGTTCGTCGCCCACCTCGTCGGGTAGATCTTCGGCTGTCGCACAACGAGGTAAGGAGTTTTCATTCTTTGATTTGCGATATCCGCGGCTGATGATGCCGGGATGCCAGCCCTCGGTGATGAGTTGCTGTGCCAGCCATAGTGTGAGGGGAGTCTTGCCGGTGCCGCCCACGCTGATGTTGCCGACAATGACGATGGGTACGTGGAATTTAGGTGCGGTGAATACACCGCTGCGATAAAGGAAACGACGCAGTGCGACGAGGGCGCGGAAGATCAGGCTGGCGGGATACAACAAGACATGGAGCGGGGAGAGACGGTACCAGTGATGTTGCAACCGCTCCATGTTGTGAAATTACTTGGTCTGACTTTGAGTGGTGAAAGTGATGCGACCGAAACCAGCGACACGTGCAGATTCCATGACGTTGATGACAGACTGGTGAAGTGCTTTGGCATCGGCGCTGATAACGATGGTCGGATCGGTCTGATCACCTGCCGCCTTCTTCAAAGCTAACGCGAAGTCGTTCACATCTTTGAAGGCTGCGCGTGTGCCGTTGATGGCAAAGTGTTCGGATGCATCCACCGCCACATTGATGGGTTTGCTGACGGGCACCTTGCTATCTTCGCCTGAAGCTTGCGGTAGATTGATCTGCAACTCAGAGAATTTGCCGTAGCTGGTAGTGACCATCAAGAAGATGAGTACGACCAACAACACGTCGATCATCGGGATCAGATTGATCTCGGGTTCTTCGCGCTGACGTCCGCGACGGAAATTCATGCGAGCGCCCCAAGAAAGTCATTTTGCGGGATGAAGCGCAAGGGGCCGCGCAGTGAACAACGAGACATATCGTGCAGATAGGCGAGGCGTGAACGAGCACGCGACGTAGCGATTCGCCCGAAAAATGAATTTATAGGGGGGGTCACTTACGCTCTCCGTGCACGATCTCTACAAGCTTGATCGCCTGTTGCTCCATCTCGATGGTGAAGCTATCTACCGAGGCGCGGAAGTGGCGGTAAGCGATCATACTGGGCACGGCCACGATCAGGCCGAAGGCGGTGTTGTAAAGGGCGACGGAGATACCGTGCGCCAGTTCGGCTGGAGCTGCACCGCCTGCATTCTGTGCGCCGAAGATCTCAATCATGCCGACCACGGTGCCGAATAGGCCGAGTAGCGGGCTGATGGACGCGATGGTGCCGAGGGTGGTCAAGAAACGTTCCATATCGTGCGTGGCGGCGCGGCCTGCTTCTTCGATGGACTCCTTCATCACCTGCGGTTGGCTCTTGATGTTCTTCAAACCAGCCGCAAACACTTTACCCAGTGGCGAGTCGGTACTCAATTTGGTGAGCATCGCAGTATTCACGCCCTTGGTCTTGAGTTCATTGACGATTTCATCCAATAACTTTGGGGGGATGATGTTCTTGCTGCGGAGATATATCGCGCGTTCGACGATGAGAGTGACGGCGATGAGTGAGGCGATGATGAGTAACCAGATGGGCCAGCCGGCCGCTTCAATGAGAGTGAACACGCAACGTCTCCAAAAATATGCAGAAAATCCGAGGCGCGAACTGTATCTTGTTACCCCCTCTTTGAGCAAGGCAAGTGCGGTCAAAAACGCTAACCTGCCGTCGCATAAGCAAAAAGTTTTCTTACTCACAAAAGCTGTGGATAACTTTGTGGATGAAACAGGTCGGTGAATGTTTCAAGCCCGATATCATTGGCTTCTCGCATTTCTGCTCAATAAATATACCGGAATAAATATCAATAAAAACATATAGATGCTGTAAGTTGTCATATTCTTGCAATGTATATAGCCATGAAAGCCACATGTTTGCTGGCGTTGTGAGTAATCGCGCTTTGTCAATATGCCGTTAGGCCTATTTATAAATATTTATTGCATCGTCGTGCAATCGATTAAACAATCGTTATTATTCAGTCGCGTGGCGATTTTTTAGATTCATACATCGTCTATGTGTGCCAACTTATCCGCTCAACTATTCTCATAAAGGAATCTTGATATGAAAGTGAAACTGATCACCGTATTGATGTTGTCTCTGGTACCGATACTGGCCCATGCGGGTTTAGCTGATGATCTGAACAAAGTGACTGGCAGCAACTTAGGTAATAAAGTCGAGGCACAGGCCAAGTCATCTGCGAAGGCTGCCGGCAATAAACAACTGGCTGCGCAAGTGAACAAGAGGTTGCTGGCTGAAGGCCGTAAGAACCAATGCTCATTCAAGAGCGGATCGGATGAGCTGGCTCCTGGATGCGGGTCAAAGTCCAAAAAACTGGCCGGTATCATCATTGATGTGAAGAAGACCTTGCAATCGCAGGGGCAGACTGGCTTCAAGTTCACTGTGTCTGGGCATACTGATTCGTCGGGTGATGCCGCTAAGAATAAAGAGTTGTCTGCTCGTCGCGCGCAGGTGATGGTGAAAGAACTCGTCGCTAAGGGGGTGAGTGCCGAAGACATCGAGGCTGTTGGTATGGGCTCAGACAAGCCTTTGGTCAAGAACGATGACACACCTGCCAAGAAGGCCAAGAACCGTCGCTACGAAGTTCAAGTTCATTTCTGATCTTCATCTGGGATAATGAAGCGGCACGTCCGACATGGGCGTGCCGCTTTTTATTGAGGAACGAATGTGGCGTTAGACAAGAACAAGGTCTTGAGTGTGCGCGAGTTGAACCTCGCCGCGAAACAATTGATCGAGGGCGGGTTGCCTTTGCTGTGGGTGCGCGGAGAGATATCCAACTTCGTCAACGCCACATCAGGTCATTGGTATTTCTCTCTCAAGGATGAAGCGGCACAGGTACGTTGCGTGATGTTCCGCCACAAGAGCCAGTATCTGGATTTTAAACCAGCCAACGGTACACAAGTCGAGGTCTTGGCTTTGGCATCGATATATGAAGCACGTGGTGATTTTCAACTGACCTTGGAGAAGATGCGCCCTGCCGGTTTGGGCGCGTTGTTCGAAGCGTTCGAACGCTTGAAACGCAAGCTGGGGGATGAGGGATTATTTGACGCAGAACGCAAACGCGAGCTGCCCTTGTTGCCCAAGCAGATTGGCATCGTCACATCGCCCCAAGCTGCGGCCTTGCGCGATGTGTTGCGTACCCTGAGTAATCGCATGCCGAATGTGCCTGTCGTGTTGTATCCGACGCCAGTCCAAGGCGAAGGCTCGGGGCAAAAGATCGCAGCTGCGATACGCAGTGCCAGCGAACGTGCAGACTGTGATGTGCTCATCGTATGTCGCGGTGGCGGCAGCATCGAAGACCTGTGGGCATTCAATGAAGAAGTGGTGGCGCGTGCCATTGCTGAATGTCACATCCCTGTGGTGAGTGGAGTCGGGCATGAGACCGATTTCACCATCGCCGATTTTGTGGCTGACTTACGTGCCGCCACCCCCACCGCAGCGGCGCAAGCTGTCGTGCCAGACGGACAAGAATGGCGGCAACGTTTGTTGCAATTACAGAAGCGCTTCTCGCGTGCGGCGAATCGTCGTTTCGAGCAGGCGATGCAGCAGTTGGATTTCACGCAAAGGCGTTTGGTCCATCCTGCACAACGTATCCAACTACAATCTGAGCGATTGGCGACTGTGAAGCAACGCTGGCAGCGCGCGATGAGCCGCAGCTTGGAGCAACGCATGACACGCCTTTCATCCATGCAGCAACACTTGCAGCATCTCGACCCCAAGCAAGTGTTGGCACGTGGGTACAGTCTGGTGCGAGATGCAAAGGGCAACATCGTTTCTACGAGCCTGCAAGTGACTGAGGGCGCAGCCTTGGACATCACCTTCGCACAAGGGGGCGCGGGCGTGGTGGTGAGGGAAAAACGCTGAGTCAATACTAGCTAATCAGTTAAAATCCGCGCCCATTCCCGCACCCATTTAGTCCTCAGAATCATGCTCAAACAAATCGCACTCAAAATCGATATCGACACCTATCGCGGGACGCGAGAAGGTGTGCCACGGTTGATGGAAGTGCTGCAACGCCATCAAGCACAGGCCAGCTTCTTCTTCTCTTTGGGTGCTGACCATAGCGGTCACGCCATCAAGAACGTGTTCCGTTCGGGCTTCATCAGCAAAGCCAAACGTATCTCCGCTTATCGACATCTTGGATTCAAGACGGCGCTATATGGCACTTTGCTGCCTGCGCCAAACATCGGAGAGAAATGTGCCGATACCTTGCGTGCTGTGCGTGACGCCGGTTTCGAGGTGGGCATTCATGCTAACGATAGATTCTGCTGGCAGAATAAAGTGACTGCAAAGGGCGAGAAGTGGACGCAGCGCGAGATGGATAAGTCTGTCGCTCGTTTCACAGAGATATTCGGTAGTGCTCCCAAATCGTATGCGGCAGCGGGTTGGCAGACCAATCGTTACGGTCTGCGTCATACACAACATCTGGGATTCGAGTACAGCTCGGATACGCGCGGTACTCACCCCTATCTGCCCACATGGGATGCCGAGATCATCGCTTGTCCGCAACTGCCGACCACACTACCGACGCTGGACGAACTTATAGGGCGTGATGGCATCACTGCTGAGAACGTTGCGCAGCATCTGCTGGCATTGACGCAGGAACCTTCCGCAACGGGACATGTGTTCACCTTGCGAGCCGAACTCGAAGGTGGCCTGTGGCTACCAATCTTTGAAGCACTGATCAAGGGGTGGCAGGCGCAAGGTTACGAACTGGTCTCGCTCCATCATTATCTGCAAGGATTCAAAGTCTCCGAGTTACCGCGCCACGAAATTAGATTCAATACGGTCACTGGCAGCATCGGAACGCTTGCCACCCAAGCCTGATTCATACAGATGAGCACAGACAGTCCCCTCACTCACCTCAACACATGGCGCTGGGGCGTGCCGCTGGTGTCACTCGTTCTGATGCTACTGCTCTGGGTGTCGGGCGCAAACACGCAGGTCTTCCTCTCACTGAACCATGCAGCATCGAATCTGGGCGATACGTTCTGGAGCCACGTCACAGTATTGGGCGACGTGGTATCGCTGTTGATCATCTTGCTCATGTGCGGACGCAGGCCGCAGCTCGTCTGGCATTTCATCCTCGCCGCTTTGTTCGCTATCCTGTGGACGCAGAGCCTCAAATCTCCATTGGGCGTGATGCGCCCGCCCGCCGTGCTGGATATGAGCCAGTTTCACCTCATTGGTGAAGCGTTCATGGGTAACTCGTTTCCATCGGGTCATACCACCACTATTTTTGTGATCGTTGGTGTGCTGTGCTTGCATCGATTCCCTTTGTCCTTCAAATTCGTCATGTTGGGTGCGGCGATCTTGGTCGGTTTGTCGCGCATCGCTTGCGGAGTGCATTGGCCGATGGATGTGTTGGGAGGCGCGTTCGGTGGCTGGCTAGCGGCAGTGGCAGGGGGCTGGGTCAGCTTGCGCTGGAAAGCTGGGTTACACCTCAACGTTCAACGTGTCATGGCATTACTCTTGTTAGTTGTCGCGCTTTGGGTCATCTTCCGTGACACCAAAGAATTCGTGACGACCATCCCATTTCAAATACTCTTGGCCACGTTGGCTATCTCCTTTTCTGCCCCGTCCTTATTGCGACTGTTCGGATATAAACGCTAAAGAAACACCAAGCTATGCCGTTAAAGACGTCGTAGTGGTGAATGGGGGTTATTGCGATGTCTGAAAACAATTCGAGCAAACTGAAACAATGGGTGGCGAAACTCTCGTCTGCCGATATACCCGTGTTGAAACAGACCGCGCGTGATCTTGCCACTTTGCACGAAGATGAGAGAAAACTTAGTGCGCGCAGTGCCGAGAACGCCATTGCCGCCGATCCGATGATGACGGTGAAGTTGCTACGCTATCTGCAACAACATAAACGCCGCAGCCAAACCAATGAAGTCGTTCAAGTCGAGCAGGCCTTGATCATGCTTGGCGTAGAGGTCTTTTATACCAAGGTGCCTGCATCTCTGTTAGTACAGGATGTCCTGGCAGGTCAAACCGAAGCTTTGATCCAACTACTCCATGTGATTCACCGTGGGCACCGCGCTTCGAATTACGCTAGAGACTGGGCGATACGGTTGAACAACATGCATTTCGAAGAGGTGCGCATCGCGGCCTTGTTGCATGACCTAGCTGAGATGTTGATGTGGTGTTTTGCGCCGCAAGACATGCTCAAGATACGTGCGATGCAACAGAAAGATAAAACGCTACGTAGTCGTGCAGTGCAAGAGCAAGTGTTGGGTTTTGCTTTGAGTGATCTACAGCAAGAGCTGATCAAAGAATGGTCATTACCTCAACTGCTGTTGACGCTGATGGACGATGGCAATGCCAGGCAGACACAAGTACGCAATGTCGTACTGGCGGTTAATTTGGCACGCCATTCTGCCAATGGCTGGAACGATGCCGCACTGCCAGATGACTACAAGGAATTGGGTGAGTTGCTGCGTATCTCGCCCGCCGACGCGATGATATTGGTCGCGCCTGAGGGGAGTGCGGCCTGCGATCTGACCAAGCCGCACTAAGCATCAAACGTTCTGTAGGGCCCGCTCTATCTTGGCATCAGCATCAGTAGCCAATGCGATCAACTTGGCATCCCCCAACATCTTCATCATCCCCGTCGGCTTGGCGAATTCCAGCGACACCTTGCCTGGAGCAATCTCGCGCACTACCGCATTGCAAGGCAACAGACTCGCCACATCGCTGTTTGCCGTATAAGCCTCGTAAGCCAACATCGGATTGCATGCACCAAGAATGACGGTCGGGATGATGTCCTTGCCTGTCTTATCCTTGATCTTGCTGTGCATATCGATGCGAGTAAGAATGCCAAAACCTTCTGCCGCCAAGGCCTTGGTGGCGCGGTCAATAGCGTTGTCGAAAGTGTCAGTGATCTCGCGTTTGAAATTGATGTCCATGTGAAACCCCTTTGAAATATTAGAAAACGCTAATTTACTTGGATTTGGTGTTTGATGCAACCGTGGTGGGGATGCAATGGATAAGGCTTCGCTCGAATATTTAGAACAAATGTTTGAGATTGATGGTTGCAAGCCAAGAAGAATCGCCTCCTTGACTAGCAAATAGGGCGGCACCGTTAAGTACGGTTTGTTCACTTAATCGGTGATCCAGTTCGATACCCATGCGCACCCAACTTTGGTTTTTGCTAGGGGTGCTGAAGGAGAATGGAAGGCCGATGGTGCTTCCGGTGATGGTGGCACTATCGTTCTTGCGATAAGCCAATTCAAGTGGGAAGCGTAGGTCCGTCTGCTCGGTTAGTTTAGAGAGAGCCGTTGCACCAGCACGCACTTCATTCGAGGATTGTGTTTGCTGTGAGAAAGAAAGTGGGAGTGTTCCGCCAGTTTCGGAATAGGCATCCAAGCGGCTCTCTGCATGGGTATATGAGAGGTAAGGCGATACATTCATGCCTAAAGTCGTAAAGATATTGTTCCAGTCTCCGCGAATGCGCACCGCCCGAGAAGTTCCCTTCGGTTTGCCAGCAGAAATTTCGGGGGTTGTGCCAACTAGGTAACCGCGAGAAATATCTGCCTTGTTCGATCCAAGAAACAGGGTCGTACTAACGATCCAATCGAGCGAGGAGGAGCGGTAATCTCCCTCCAGAACAAAATATCTGGAGTCTAGTTTGCCGTTGCCATTTACAGGCAATGTCTGCTTAGCCTGATTCATTCCAGCGCCTATTCCCAAGCGGAAATTTCCAGTGTCTTTGAATATACCCAACTCGCCGATGGATGCATTGGTCAGGCTTGAATCATGGCGAGCATAATCACCGGTGGCCCATACACCTATGCCACCCTTTTCAATCCCATTGTCCAAAAGGATACGGTGGTGCGATCCGAATAGCACAAAGTTCTGTCCCGAACTGACTAGAGAGCCAATGGAATCGATTTGACTGGCAGTAACTAGCCCGTTGTCGTTCAACCAGCCAGAAAATGCCTTGGCATCGGACGTGATGTTTCCTATTGGAAGCATGGGGCCGTTCAGTCCGATCTGCACGGGAAGATTGGGTACTCCGGCGAGATTGAGAGAACTTCCGTCGAGAATCGCGATATTCCCATTTGAGGTGAGGGTCAAAGAGCCATCGTGGCCACCAACGTAGAAGGACGAGGTGGAGAGAGTTCCAGCATTGTTAATGACCAGCGTACCCCCTGTTAGATTGGGGTTGCCTGATACGGTTATGCTGCCTGCGTTGGTGCCTGTAAGGCCGCCAACATTGGTTTGGCCACCAAGCGTTGAGGAGACGCTGGTGTTAATTATTGAGGTGCTCGTGGTGGTGAGAGTTCCGGCATTGTTAATGACCAGCGTACCTCCAGTGAGATTGGGGTTGCCTGATACGGTTAAGCTGCCTGCGTTGGTGCCTGTAAGGCCGCCGACATTGGTTTGTCCACCAAGCGTTAAGGGGGCTCTGGTGATAGTTGCTGTTGAAACTGAAGTTAAATTAACTGAGCCATTTACCGAGTAATTTCCTGCACCGCTGAGGTTGCCTAGGTTGGATAAACTGGGATTTCCAGTGCTGTAACCAACCAATGATCCAGCGTTAGTGTTAACGGTTCCTGTGTTTGTAATAGAGCCGCCGTTTGTGCCGACAAGACCTCCGACCGTCCCTCCAGAATTTATTGTGCCACTTACTGTTTCGCCATTGATCACTCCGGTGGTTGTCGGAATACCTGAATAGATAACGGAGCTCGGATTAAAAATAGGGGTCGAAAGAGCAATCTGTCCATTGCTATTCAGGTTGAAACTCCCCGTTAAGTTGGAGCTTTGTGTTGGTGTGTTTGCATTAGAGGAAAAACTGCAACCAGTTGGACAGTCGAGGATGAAGCCTCCATTCGCATCGGGCGTGATCGTTCCTGTTCCTGATGTGATGATAGGTTGCGCAAGTGAATTTGCAGAACACAGGGCTGCCAAAATGAAGGCAAACCTAATTGTGTAATCGGTGAGCATATCTATCATTTGAAGTAGAGAATTAATTGAACGCAGATGCTAAGTCAATAAGTGATGCGCCGACAAGCAGAAAAAATATATAGGCCTCTACGGAAAATATCTATATCTCCTAGCTTGTTCGTGGGGTATTGAGAGTGAATCTATAGGGCTTCGACGAGGCCTAGTACGTGATGAATCAGGTCGGGCGAGAGGCAGTCGATCTCGATGCTGTCTGGCATGGACCTCAACCAAGTGAGTTGGCGTTTAGCCAATTGGCGTGTGGCGGCGATGCCTTTCTCAGATAATTCTTCTTTTGAGATCTCACCTTCCATGAATTCCCACGCTTGGCGGTAGCCTACGCAGCGCATCGAGGTCATGTCGCGATGCAATGCGTATTTGTCGCGCAGACTACGCAACTCATCTACCAATCCATCTTTCAGCATCTTCTCGAAGCGCAACGCAATGCGTTGGTGCAACACGGCGCGGTCGGAAGGGATGAGGGCGATGGGCGTGATGGAGTAGGGCAGGGGATCCTGCTCTTGCTGTTTGATTAGCTCCGACATCGGCTTGCCCGAAACAAGGAATATCTCCATCGCACGTTGCACACGCTGTGTGTCGGTTGCATGCAAACGTGCCGCCGTCTCAGCATCCACCTGCGCCAACTTGGCGTGCAGATGTTCGATGCCGTGTTGCGCAATCTCCGCATCCAGTTGTTCACGCAAGGCAGCATCCGCTTGCGGCAGTGGACTCAGCCCTTCGCGCAGTGCTTTGAAATACAACATCGTGCCACCCACCAGCAGCGGAATCTTGCCGCGCGCCGTGATGTCCGCCATCAAGTGCAACGCATCCTTGCGGAACGCCGCAGCGGAATACGCCTCGGTCGGGTCGATGATGTCGATGAGATGATGCGGTGCGCGGGCGAGCGTCACTGCATCTGGCTTGGCCGTGCCGATGTCCATGTCGCGGAACACCAGTGCGGAATCCACGCTGATGAGTTCCACGGGCATGCGTTGCACCAGTTCGACAGCCACGCCGGTCTTGCCGCTGGCGGTGGGGCCCATGAGGAAGATAGCAGGCGGTCTCTTATCCATTCTTTTCCACGATATGCGTGAGCAGGCCATCCAGACTGATCTGGTTCTTGTCTATCCAATATTGCCGAATACCGTCATCACCTTTATTGGTAGCCCAGTCGGTGAGCAGCTCACGCTCTCCGGCATAGTCGAAATAAGGAATGGCCATGCCGCAGGACGATTGCACCATATCGATAGATAGATCGAATATCTGCCGAGCGCCCGGCAACGGTTTGAACAAGGGTATGAGTTCACTCCATTCCGAATCGTTCCGGTGTATCACCTTGGAGGAACCGTAAAGCCGCAAGATGAGCGGTTCTCCTTCGAAGGCACAGAACATGAGGGTCATGCGAGGTGACTGTTGCACATGTGCCGCAGTCTCGTTGCCGCTGCCGGTGACGTTGAGCCAGACGACTCTGGTGCTGCTCAAGACACGCAGCGAATCCATGCCCTTGGGCGAGATGTTCACTCGGCCATCTGCTGCCGCCGTTCCGGTAAAGAATATCTTTTGCCGGGCGATGAAAGCGATGTCGTCGTTGGTCAAATCGTTATAGCGCTTACCCATGATGAGTATCCAATTCTGTGTCCCGCGTCTCTTGGCTGAAGAACGCCGCCAGCAAGCTGATTGCCGCTGCCACCGAGATATACCCGCCCACCCAGCTCAAACCGCCGTGCGTCACCAGTTGCTGCGCGATGTAAGGTGCTAGCGATGCACCTAGGATCCCACCGAGGTTATAGGCCGTGCCCGCACCGGTATATCTGACCTGCGTCGGGAACAATTCCGGCAGCAACGCTCCCATCGGCGCAAAGGTCGCGCCCATCAGGAACAGCTCGATGCTGAGGAACGCCGTGATGAGTACCGGGTCGCCGCTGCCCAGCATAGGCTCCATCAGAAAGCCGGAAAGCAAAGCGGCGCTGCCCGCGATCAGCAACACCGGGCGACGACCGTAACGGTCACCCGCCCACGCTGCCAGCGGCGTGGCGGCTGCCATGAAGAGCACCGCGATACACAACATGCCGAGGAAATCGGGGCGCGCGATGCCAAGTTTGGTCACGCCGTAGGAAAGCGAGAACACCGTGGTGATGTAGAACAACGCGTAGCACACCACCATCAATAGCGCGCCGGAGACCAGCGGCTTGGCGTGGTGCGATAGCAGTTCACTCACCGGCAACTTCACCGGCGCATGGGTTTGCAGCGCCCTGGCGAACACCGGCGTCTCGGTCAATTTCATGCGCACATACAAGCCGACCAGCACCAGCACGGAACTGGCGAGGAAAGGGATGCGCCAGCCCCACTCGCGGAACGCAGCGTCATCAAGCAGAT
>Ga0074196_10598_pt1 | contig 13905 bp, 13 predicted proteins | sample EPASupsiteSAE300_FD_64214 | JGI IMG/M metagenome (GOLD analysis project Ga0074196, IMG submission 64214) | Bioremediated contaminated groundwater from EPA Superfund site, New Mexico - Sample SAE3-00 | ecosystem: Environmental > Aquatic > Deep subsurface > Groundwater > Contaminated ... | reverse complement strand
TGTTGCCTTATTTTCGAAGGCGCGCATTCTACCACCGCCCACCCCGTTGATTCCGGCTAGAATCGCGCCTACTTTCAACCCCCTTTATGGCACTGTGAATCTGGTCAATCTGCTCAACCCCGCACACGAACACAAGTTCGAGGTGGCTCTGTTCAAACTGGCGCAACGCAACACCAATCTTGAATTCATCGCCCCCATGGTGATGCCGCTGGTCATCTATTTGGTCTTCGGTAACACGCTTGACCCTAAGGGATTCGCGCTATGGATATTGCTCTTGCTAGCTCCTTTTCTGATGGGTATCTTCGTGTATTTCGTTCTGCACGCAGTAGATAGAGATACCGAACCCAGCGCTGCCCAGATGCAAGCATGGCGCAAGAGTCACACTTTCTACGCCATCACTGCCGGGATAGGCTGGGGTGGGATGGGTTTTCTTTTCGATGGGATTCATGCCCACCAGAACACTGCGATGTTTGTCACCTATCTCGCTGTCGTCACCATCAGCAGCAACTCAAGTGGCGTTCATTCCTTCCGCATGTATTACATCACCGTGGCGATTTCGATGATGATTGTCATGGCGACATTGCCCAATGCCTATGGTGCAGAAGCGTTGCCGATGAGTATCATCATGGCGGTATATCCTTTCTTTTTGTCGCGCATCTCGCTCAACTCGCAGGCCACCATCTTGAAGATGGTGGAGCTGCAAGCTGAGAACGAACAACTGCTACATGAAAAGGCGCTCGCCTCACAACAAGCTGAACGTGAACGCATCTACCGCGACCTGCATGATGATGTGGGGGCAAAGTTACTGGGGCTGGCCATCTCTGCCCAACGTGCCAATCAACCGCGCGAGGCGGATTTGGCGCGTTCGGCTTTGCAAGATTTGCGAGATGTCGTTTCGCGCTCGACGCTGGCAACTTCTAGGTTGGATCATCTTCTGGCCGATTTGCGCGCCGAGACTGAACAGCGTGTACAGGCTGCCGGTGTGAGCTTCGAATGGCACATCAGCGGCATCGAACAACCCCGACCCATCAGCTCATCCGCCGCGCTGCATCTGAGCCGCCTGCTGCGTGAAGCCGTAAGCAACGTATTGCGCCATGCTCAAGCCACTCACATCAAGATTGGAACAGATTGGAAAGCTGACTCTCTCGTCATTACGATTCAAGATGACGGCATCGGGATGGCTGAGGAGGAAGTCATAGCACATCGAGGAATGAACAGTATGCGTGCCCGCGCGAATGCGCTGAGCGGAAACATCCGCTGGGAGCGGCTTGAAGGGAGTGGTTGCCAAGTTGCGATTGAGGTATCACTCCTTAGCTTGGTGAACGACACGAACTCACCTCCGGTCACTCACTCCTGAATCAACTGCAATCAAAAGCATTTTTCCTGACTCTTCCGAATGCTTATTACCATAAGCACACCTCATAGCAATCCTAGTTTTTTTGCCTGTAGGGCCGCCTCCGCCCGCGAGGTGATTTTCAATTTTCGATAGATATTCTTGACGTGGTCGCTTACGGTGTGGCGCGAGATACCGATCTCGACACCAATATCGGCGATGCTGATACCGCGCGCCAAATGGACAAGGACTTCGCGCTCGCGCGGTGAAAGTTGAACGTACTCTGACTCGACCTCGGTCACAGCCAATGGCTTCTCCACGTGGAAATGATCGAGTAGTCGACGGGCAATCGCGGGCGATAAGGGTGGGTGACCCTCGCTGATACCACGAAGTTGGCTCACCAATTGTTCGGGCGCTTGGTCTTTCAGCAGATAGCCTTGTGCCCCTGCGCGAAGTGCAGGAAACAGATGCGCGTCATCATCGAAGATCGTCGCGACCACAATCATGCTTGCGGGGAAGCGGGATGCCATCGCTTCCACCACGGTGGTGCCATCACCATCAGGCAGCGAAAGGTCGATCAGCGCGAGATCGAACTGAAACTGGTTGATGATGCTGAGCGCACCCGCGACACTGGATTCACACCTCACCCTGACCCCTGGATAGGCAGTCTGCGCGACCTCACGCAACATCTCTTGCGATTCGGGCATGTCTTCTAGGATGAGTGCGACCTTCATTGCAACGGCACCGTGAGGGTCAGCCGTACCTTGTCATTATTCGACGAGATGTTCAAATTGCCTCCCAGCTCTTCCATACGCCCACGGATGTTGCGCAATCCGTAACCATCTTGCCAAGTGAGGGGATCTGCGATCTCACCGTCGTTCTCTACTTCCACTTTCATCTTTGTCTCGTTCGCTTCGACCGCCACTTGAATAGACTTCGGCGACGCATGCTTGAGCGCATTGGTGATGACTTCGCGCATCACCGATTCCAACATACTTTTCATGCGCGGAGGCAGGTCGACTTCTGGCACGTCCTGCGTTTGATTCCAGGACAGCAGACATTTCGCTACTTCGCAACGCGAATTCGCTTCGGCGCGCCAATCAGCCAGTGCATTACGCAATGGCACGGGCTGCGAATCCATTGCTGCTATAGAGGTGCGCAGATCTTTCATCGCATCGCGTGCAAGTTCTGCATCTGGGGTGCCGCGCAGATGATGGATGAGCTTCAACAAACGCGCCCCGATATTGTCGTGCAGATCGCGACCGATACGTAACCGCTCTTGTGCCACGCCTTGCTCGTAGCTAGAACGGCCTCCCATCACCTGATGCAGAAGTTCACTCAACGCCATCGCGAAATTTGCATCTCGCGTGGAGAACAAACGGATGCCTCGACCTGCATAGCGCAAGGTATAGGATGGCAAGGTGGCGCACGCCGGCACTTGTAAAGCAAGTCCCTCCTCTTTCACTCCTGCTTCCTTGATATCCGCCTCTCCCTGCTTCATCTCCAAAGGATCGAAAACGCGCATCAAGAATGATTCCCAGCGGAATTTTTGTTCACTGTGCGAAGCAGTGAATGCGATAGCCGACAGCTCTGGCAACAAAGACTCGAACTCGGGGTAATGTTTCTTGACGATGCGCTGCCACAACCATTGGCGAAGCGGAAAATACACCCAACCTGCAAGCAGCAGACTCACACCGAGCGAGGTCGCTTCGGTCAATCCGAAGTAAATGAGCAAAGCATCCAGCGCAATCACCGAGATTGCGCCAAACACCCACAGAAGCACGCGATATGACCATTCATCAATGTCGAACAAACGGTAACGGCGCAACCCCAGCGCGATGCCCACGTAGGTGATGAGGAAGAAGCCGGTGGCGTAACCCACTGGCAACAAATCGTCCATGCCGAGCAAGCGGGGGATAACATTGGTGAGCGCAAACAAAACACCAGACAGTAATATCGAAAGCAAGAACCATCGCAAGGCAGCGCGCTCTAGCGGCTGCGCTTGGGTGTTTCTCCACTGCAGTACGCCACAAAGAAACATAACAACAACTATGCTCAACACCGCAGGCAGCGCACCCCACTCCGGGCTGGGTAGCCACTGGGCTTGGTCAAGAATCCACCAAACAAGATAGGGTGCAAACACCCAAACGAAATATTTTGGTGCCAGTAACGGGCGCGGATAAATCAGCAACAATGAGATCAGCGCAGCACCAAATACGTAGGCCATCAACGTATTGCTCGCCTCAAGCAACTGTATCCAACTTCCGTCTAAGGCTACCGCCCGTTCCGACAAAAGCGCAACAGCAATTCCAGCGATAAAAAAACTACTACCAGACAGCGCAAACATCCGCGCCCCCCAATCTTGGGGACGCAACAGATATACCAAACTGCTAATGATGAACGCCGTTGCGATTACTACCAACGTGAACCAAAACATTTCCGACAAACTGGACAACGTGCGCATCTGAGGATGAATGGTCGTGACGTGTTCACTACTATCATTTGCCACCCATACTACGCGCACCTCGCTGGAATGCAGGAGGTTATTCAGATTGGTTTGTCTCCTGAAAAAATCGGCTTTTGCGGCGTAGCTATCAAAAGTATCTGTGTCTTGGATCAAATCTGAGGGCCGTACGTCCATCGCGTTTGTTGCAGATACGAGACTTTTTACTTCTACCCCCTCAGGTATTTGTTGCGCCAAAGCCTCCACAACATGAACTACTCGTACTTTGTCATCCTCCAGCACCATTCGCATACCTAGCCAAGGCTGTTTTAAAGCGAGCCAAGCAGTACTCGCAATCAATACGATGCTAACTAACGCCAGCGCTAACAATGCGTATGCGGGTCTTTTGTATATAGACAGCATTTTCGATAACCAAATAGCTCCAATGAAGGAACTTTAACAAATGCAGGCGTTAAAGCCACCCCCCGCGTTCGCGGGATTGTGCGAAGCCTACTGTCGCATTAACTTTCACTCTGCAATTTTCAATCACCTTGGGAGAATAATAATGGAACTGAGATTCACTAAATTACCAGCTGTACTTTTCGCCAGTCTCGTACTGGTCGGTTGTGCTTCCGCTCCACCAAAGAGCGAGATCGCGTTGAATGCAAACGGGCAAATCAACAATGTTGATGCTTTGAAAGATAAGAAGCTTCCTGTCAGTGGCATGAATGTGAATCTTGGCGTGCATCTTGAGCGCCTGACTCTCCTGAGTGGCGAAGGGCATACTGGCAAGAAGATCGCCAGTGGCCTTCTGGCTGGTGCAGCAAGTCTTGCTGGTGCGCGTGGCGGCACCGACTTTGCCTCGCGCGAACCTGTGGAAGATCATCTGTCCGAAGCTGATGCCAAGAAAATTAACGCGGACATCGCAAAGATGCTCAGCTCAGCTTTGCAAAAAGCCGGTGTCGAAACTGCGGATAGCAAGTCCGTGGTTACGTTGCCAGCATATGTAAAACTGAAAGGCGAAACTAAGATCAAAACAGATACCCAGATGGCCAAAGGCAAGATGCTCAGTCCAGACTACTATTTTGGTCTCTACCAGATGCCTACTGCCGGATTTAAATATATGAGTGGAGGATTATTGGGTGACGGTCCGAAAGATGCTGCCACTGCTGCCATGTCCATTGGGGCGCCTGCCAGCATAGATTGGGAAGTGGACATCGTGAATGACCGCAAAGTGATGCGCGTTCGCAACCTGACCCTGCGCGTGTGGGCAAGTACTCCTAGCCTATTTGGCAACATGACCGCGCCTCAACTCACAATCTCCGTGAATCCGGACGAGATCAGTGTGCCTAGCGGCGAGAGCCATAAGAATCTGGAATATTGGAATGCGCTGTCGCCCAAATTCGAAGTCGCTGCTAATGCAATCGCAGAGCGCCTAGCATTCAGCCTAAAAAACAAATAATCACATTAGCGCCCGAGATGATCGGGCGCTTTATTTTTTGAACTAAACGTAGGCAAATCATGAAAATCCATCACACCCTTATTGCAACTATTGCTTCAACGATCTCTTTTGGCGCACTTGCTGACGAAGGTATCTTTTACGAATACAAGATTTGGAAGTACACCCCCAAGATTGGCGTTTCAACCCCGCTTGGTCTTCACACCATCGGCTTTTATGACACCACTGGCTCGATCACCGCTGGCCTCGGCAATATGACGCGCCAGCGCAGTGCAGAAATGCGCAAGCAACAAGATATGGAGAGGAAAGGCGAAGTCATCGGCACTTACTCTTGGGAAGTAAAACAGCCCGTCGCCAATGATGGCGAGATATACCGCATCATTTGGTCGAGCGAAGGCTCACCTTGGGGAAATCTATTCCCAACCACGACCAAGGCGGACAACACCCCCTCGCTCTTAGGGTTGGAAATCGACCGCACGCTCTGGAAGCACGACGACTCGCCTGTCTCTTACGGCATCGGCTTTGGGACGTATATGTACCTGATGCTACTGCCTAATCAATACAAGAACGGAAATTTTTCCTTTCCACTCACGTTCACCGCTTCTGCCGTCCCTCTCAATGGCTTAACGGTTTACGCCACTGGCGCTTTCGGGCCGATCGGTTACATCAAGAAACAGGCGACCTACAACCACCTCGAAGGCGGCGTGATCTATCAACTTTCAGAAAAGGTGCGCTTGAACGCCTCATTCCGCACGCTGAATGATTACCAGACCAAAGATCTAAAAGATTTGAGTAACAAATACAACGCCACCTCGCTGTCTTTCGGTGCGGGTTGGTATTTCTAGAAATGGCAAGTTCGTTCATCTTTTGGTGCAGGATGAACGCACACTTTTATCGTTTCACCAGTGCGCGTCCCTTTACTTGCAAGGAGCACCTATGAACTACCACCGTTTATTGACCGCGATGTTTTTTGCTTGTTTCGCGTTGCCTGCGTTTACAGGTTTGAAGGAAGCCAACCTAGCGATGGAGAAAGAGGACCCCGACGCACTCAAAGAATGGAAGGCCTTGGCGGCCTTCTCAACAAATACAGCCCGCACGTTGCGGACTGTTTCGTTATTTTGCACATCGGATAAAACATTGGCTCTTACCTGCTCGTCACAGTGTAGTTCCAAAGCCCCCCCGCGTTCGCGGGATATGCCAATCGCTTTTTATTGATTAAATTGTTCACAGGAATTCTTCTGTTTTCTTGCTGTTCATAATTGGGAGGGAGTACACATGTTGCCTAGTCGCACGATACATAAAGTCACCGAATTTGGTTTTGCCTTGACCGCCATCGCCACACTCATACTTGCTGGATGCGGCGGCGGCGGGAGCAGCGCTACTTCCAGTGGTACCACGGCGGCGGCTACCACGACCACCACCGTCACCCCCTTCAAGGGCAGGTTCACCAGCGGTAGCGTGACTCTGGTGGATGCCAACGGCGATACGGTGACCCTTAGTGCGGGTGGCTCCATCAATGCCAGCGGTGTGGCTTCCGTCACTTATCCGGCAAATGTGACTTATCCGCTGACGGTGAAGGTAGCAGGGACTTATTTGGATGAAACTAATAACAACACGCCAGCGACCCTTGCTTTGGGTTCACCGCTGCAAGGTTTGATCCCCTCCACCTCCGCAGCGGCATCCGGCGTACCAGTGACTGCGGTCACCCACGTGGCGCGCAGCATGTTGCCAGCCTCCGGTTTCAGCGCCGCTTCTGCTGTGGCAGCTATTACAGGTGCAGCCAACAGTGTGCTGGGTATCGCTTCTTACAGTCAGGCCATGTTGCCGCCAGTGTTCAATGCGCAAGGGCAGACCTCCGACCCAACCACGATTAAGCTGGCTGCTTTGGCCAATGTGATCGGTCAGCAGGGCGCTGGTGCGGACTTGGGTGCCAAGCTGCATGACATCGCCACCAAGCTGGCGGCGGGTAGTGCAGTGAATGCGGTGATCCCGCAGGCGACATTCGATGCGGCATTGGCGGCGGTGAACCAGATTGGCGGTGCTTCGGGTGTGGTGCCGGCCAGTGCGGTAGTGCCGAGCATTCCGGCATTCGCTTTGCCGGGGGCGGGGCTGAATGCGCAGATCACGGCGCTTATCCCGACTTGTGCGGCTGGGCAGGTATTGCAATTGACGGCGAGTGGGCTGTCGTGCGTGAGCGGCGGAACTGTTGCGCCAACGCCAAGCATCACCGGATTTAGTCCAACAACGGGTGCGGTGGGTACATCGGTCACCATCACGGGCACCAATCTGGTCTTGGGATTTCCTTCCGCACCCACAGTCAAGTTTGGTACGACTAACGCAGGCGGTCCTTACACGAATGTGAGCAACACGGGAATCACGTTCACGGTGCCCGCTGGTTTGGCAGCTGGAACGCATATCATCACGATTGGCGGTATGTCGGGTACGCCAGTGACGGTGGGAACGTTTACGGTGACGGCGGGCGCGGGAGGTGTAGCCTCTGCTTTCCCCAACGAGGCAATCACACTGCCCACGACTAGCCGAAATGCGATTACCACACCGACCATCGCGGCTACCGACCTGAGTACGGTGGTTGGTACCTTCACCGGAACCACGGCATCTTACGAAACTAATGTGCTGGCCTCCAACTACACCACGGGCACTACACTCAATAGTTGTGCGCTCACTTTTGCAGCCAATCGCACGGTCACACTCACTTCCGGCGCGCACACCTACACGCAAGTCCTTGATGGGACAAACACCGACTCATGGTCTCCCGCCCTGACCGTTGGCCAGGTCAACACTGGTAGCCTGCATGCAGGCCCGCAAACCCAAGGTCCAGGTATAACCGTAATCAACATCACTATTGGTCGCGGCAAGGTGTTGTCTGTAACCGCTGATATCGTGGCGGATCCCTTCACACCTTTTACTCCGATGACAGAACGGCTGACCTGCTGGATGCCGATCAACCGCACGGTCAGTACTGCGGGTGCGAGCTGGACGCAGTGGCTATCATACGGCAGTGCCTCTGACATGCCGACCACCATCACCGGCACCTATGCGGGCTCATTGTTCAGTGCAAATAACGCTCTTGCTCCTGCAGGAGCAACCTGTCAGCTTGTGGTCGCCACCGACGGCACGGCGACTTTCTCGACAACAGGAGCAACGACCGATGTCAGCTTCTCTGCCCAAATCGCAGGTGACCGGGAAGACAGGGTAGGTTACACGGACGCAAACAATTGGGACTTGCGAGCAAAAGACATCAATAACCAGATCGATGGCACCTACAACGTCATCACACTTCAAAATGTTGCTGGAACACTGACGCTAACTTCCGGACAAGGTACGGTTAGGCCACTGACCTCTGTGGGATATGCATGCATGAATGTCGTAAAACAATAGCTGTATCGTATCGCTGCCTGAACCGCCCGCCTCGCGCGGGCGGTTTTTTTTGCCGGGCCCGTTCGGTATAGAATGTCCGCCTATCTATCTCCGAGCACATCCATGGTCCCTCGTCTCACCACCGCCCTCAAGGGCCCGCTGTTAGAGCTGGAGCGGCGCATTCTGACCGCACAGCCGCAGATTGAGCACTGGTTCCGCACGCAATGGCAGGAACACACGCCGCCCATCTATAGTTCGGTCGATCTGCGCAACAGTGGCTTCAAGCTCGCTCCGGTGGATACCAATTTGTTCCCCGGCGGTTTCAACAATCTCAATCCTGAGTTCCTGCCGCTGTGCGTACATGCCGTGCAAAGCACCTTGGAAAAAGTGTGCCCCGAGGCGCGCGGCGTGTTGCTCATCCCAGAGAACCACACGCGCAACCAGTTCTATCTACAGAATGTCGCGCAGTTAGCGTTGATGTTGCGGCAGGCTGGCTTGAATGTGCGCATCGGCTCACTGTTGCCTGAGATCACCTCTCCCACCACGCTGGAGTTGACCAACGGTAGCTCACTCACGCTAGAGCCATTGGAGCGCAGAGGCAACCGCCTCGGCGTGGCGGATTTCGATCCCTGCGTGGTACTGCTCAACAACGATCTCTCTGCGGGTGCGCCGGACATCCTAAAGAACTTGGAGCAGACCGTGCTGCCGCCGTTGGAGGCGGGCTGGTATGTGCGGCGCAAGTCACAGCATTTCGCGGCTTACCATCAGGTTGCGCAGCAGTTCTCACAGATGCTCTCCATCGACCCGTGGCTGATCGATCCGTATTTCGCCGTATGCAATCAGGTCAACTTCCAGGAAAAAGTGGGCGAAGAATGTTTGGCTGCGCAGGTGGATCTCGTCTTGCAGCAGACGCGCGCTAAATACGCCGAGTATGGCGTGAAACACGACCCCTTCGTGATTGTGAAGGCCGATGCGGGCACTTACGGTATGGGCATCATGTCAGTGAAGGATGCCAGCGAAGTGCGCGACCTCAACCGCAAGCAACGCAACAAGATGGCGGTGGTGAAAGAGGGATTGCAAGTCTCGGACGTGCTGGTGCAGGAAGGGGTCTATACCTTTGAAGACCTGAACGGCGCAGTCGCCGAGCCTGTGGTGTACATGGTCGACCGTTACGTGGTCGGCGGTTTCTACCGCGTACACACCGAGCGCGGCGTGGATGAGAACTTGAATGCCCCCGGTATGCGCTTCGAGCCGCTAGCGTTCGAACAATGCTGCATCTTGCCCAATCCCGCTTGCGCACCAGATGACACACCCAACCGCTTCTATGCCTACGGTGTGGTGGCCAGACTGGCGATGCTGGCGGCCTCTCTCGAACTGGAAGAACTGACAGCAGAATGATCCGCTCTGCTGTGTTGCTCCTGCTGAGCCTCTTACTCAGCGCCTGCGGCAAAGAACCCATCTACCAAGAACAGGGTTATGTGTTCGGCACATTGGTCGAAGTCACCGTGCATGGCGTTGAAGAGACGCGCGCCAAACAGGGCATCGCTGATGTAATGCACGAGTTCCAACGTCTGCATGACTTGCTGCACGCATGGAAACCTTCTGAATTGAGTTCACTGAACGCTGCCATCGCGCAAGGCAAGCGCCAAGCTGTGTCACCCGAGTTAGCAGCGATGCTGCAAGACGCAGCGCGACTCTCTGCACAGTCGGAAGGTCTGTTCAACCCGACCATAGGTGGCCTCATCCAAATATGGGGATTCCAAGCGGACGATTTCAAGGCTGTGCTGCCAGATGAAGCTCGCATCGCATCGTTAGTGATAGCCGATCCACAGATGAACGACCTGACGATCTCGGTCAACGAAGTACGCAGCGCGAACCGGAATGTGAAGCTCGACCTCGGCGGCTACGCCAAGGGTTATGCGCTTGACCGTGCCGCCGCCATCCTCAAGCAGCAAGGCATCCACGATGCACTCATCAACATCGGCGGCAATGTGCTGTCGCTGGGTTCGCATGGCAAGCGCCCATGGCGCGTAGGCATCCAACATCCGCGCAAACCCGGGGCGTTGGCGACATTGGAATTGCTTGATGGCGAGGCAGTCGGCACTTCGGGCGACTATCAACGTTTCTTCGAGGCAGAGGGGAAACGCTTTTGCCACCTCATCGATCCGCGCAACGGCTACCCTGTTCAAGGCGTGCAGGCAGTCACCATCATCACGCACGGCGAGCATGCTGGTTTGTTGTCCGACACGTCGTCCAAGCCGCTGTTCATCGCGGGTGTCGCCGGCTGGCGCAACGCGGCGAATCAGATGCAGCTTGATGAAGCCTTGCTAATTGATACCGAAGGCGTAGTCCACCTCACCGCCGCCATGCAGAAACGGCTAGAATTCACAGACACCAAGACGTTACGGAATGTAAAACAATGAGTGACGACCGTCTTCAACAAAACATAGACCGCACCACCGCCACCCACGCATTAAAAAAAGTGCGCGTACTGGTGGATGAGGCGAATGCTGAAGACGCAGCCAAAGCAAAAACTTTGCATTGGATGATACGTTATGGATGGTTGGTGTTGTTACTCATCGCGGCGCTGGTCGCGCGACTCATAGGAGTGATTTGATGGCTGGAATATTGATCGTGGCGCACAACAAGCTAGGCGAAAGCCTGGCTGATTGCGTCAAACATGTATTGGGTGAAGTACCGCCCTTCTTGAAGGTGTTGTCGGTGTATGCGGATGACGATCCACAGCAAAAGCTCGCGGAAGGCCATGCGCTCATTCAAGAATTGAACAAAGGCAACGGCGTACTCATTCTCGCCGACATCTTCGGTGCGACGCCCAGCAACGTGGCACGCCAATTGTGCCAAGCCGAACACATCATGGGTGTAGCCGGCGTGAACCTGCCCATGCTGTTGCGCGTGGTCTGCCACCCTGACAAGACCATGCCACAACTGGCGCAGATCGCACTGGATGGCGGGCGCGAATGTATCGTGCTCATGGACTCAGAGAGCTGAAAGAATATAGATGCAGAATCAAGATGCCCTCATCATCAACAAACTCGGCTTGCACGCACGTGCCTCTGCCAAGCTCACCCAACTCGCCTCCCAGTATCCTTGCGAAGTGTGGATGTCGCGCAACACCAAACGAATCAACGCCAAGAGCATCATGGGCGTGATGATGCTGGCAGCCGCCAAAGGAACGACCATCTCTATCGAGACCAACGGTGAGCGCGAAGAAGAAGCGATGACCGCATTGCTCGCCCTCATCAATGACTATTTCGGCGAGGGAGAATAAGTTGATGCGACAAATTATTCTTTATTCGGCACCGCAAACCGTTCGTCCCGAGTGCCGCGCACTGCGCGGTGTATCGAAGGATTCCGGCGCATATTGCGCCGGATGGTTCGATACGACTTTCGGTCTACACACCACGAACGGGCGGAAATATTTATGACATTCACGATACATGGCCTACCCGTCTCCAGCGGCATCGCCATCGGCCATGCGCATCTCGTCTCGCACACTTCGCTCGAGGTCGTGCATTACATGTTGCCCAAGAATCTGGTCAAGGAAGAAGTCGCTCGTTTGGATGCCGCTCTCAAAACCACACGTGACGAGTTGACCGCACTGCGCGCCAACCGCCCACAACAAGCTGCCGCCGAGTTCGATGCCTTCCTTGATCTGCACCTGATGATCTTGGGCGACGAGCACATTAGCCATGCAGCGCGCGACATGGTGGAGAAGGAGCATTGCAACGCCGAGTGGGCGCTTAAATCGCAGATGGATGAGTTGGTGATGCAGTTCGAAGCGTTCGACGACGCTTATCTGCGCGAGCGCAAGACCGATGTCATTCAAGTCGTGGAGCGCGTGCTCAAAGTGTTGAGCGGCCATCCTGGACATCAACCACCTGCGCCACAACATGACTCCGAGATGGTGCTGGTGGCGCACGACGTCAGCCCGGCCGACCTCATCCAACTCAAGCCGCATCAGTTCTGCTCCATCCTCACCGACCTAGGCGGCGCGACTTCGCACACCTCCATCGTCGCGCGCGGTCTGAACATCCCTTGCGTAGTCGGTTTGCATCACGCACGCGAGCTCATCAAAGACCGCGACATGCTCATCGTGGATGGCGAGCAAGGTGTGGTCATCGTCAATCCCGACAAGAATTTGCTGGCAGAATACAAGTTGCGCCAGAGCCAATTCGTGCTGGAGAAGCAAAAGCTCAAACGCCTGCGCACTGCACGTGCCACCACGCTGGACGGCACTCGCATCGAGTTGCACGCCAACATCGAGTTGCCCACCGATCTGCCACAAGTGATGGAGAACGGCGCATCCGGTGTGGGACTGTTCCGTAGCGAGTTTCTCTTCCTCAATCGCGATGACCTGCCTACCGAAGAAGAACAGTTCGTTTCCTATCGCACGGTATTGGAAGGGATGGGCGAGATGCCTGTCACTATCCGTACTTATGACCTAGGTGCTGACAAGCAACTAAAGGGCGTGACCCGCGTCGCCAGCAATCCCGCACTGGGTCTGCGCGCCATCCGCCTGTGCCTAGCCGAGCCGCAACTGTTCCGCACTCAGCTACGTGCATTGCTGCGCGCTTCCATCTACGGCAATCTGAAGATACTGGTGCCGATGTTGTCGGGCGCTTCCGAGATCACACAGACCCTGCAGTTAATCGACGGTGTGAAGGCAGACTTGAAGAGTCAGGGCATCGCTTTCAAAGAAGACGTGCCCATCGGCGGCATGATCGAGATACCTGCTGCGGCATTGGCCTTGAACGTCTTCATCAAGAAGCTGGACTTCCTCTCCATCGGTACCAACGACTTGATCCAATATACCTTGGCGATCGACCGTACCGACGAGGAAGTGGCGCACCTGTACGACCCGCTGCACCCTGCCGTGTTGCAACTGTTGGCGCATGTCATCGGTAGCGCGAACAAGGCAGAGGTCCCGGTATCGGTGTGCGGAGAGATGGCCGGTGAACTTGCTTACACGCGCCTGCTACTTGGCATGGGATTGCGCCAGTTCTCCATGCACCCCGCGCAACTCTTGGGCAGCAAACAACGTGTGTTGACCACCAACCTGCCCGAGATCACCGCACTCACCCAAAAGATATTGCGTGCGGACGACCCCATCAAGATCAACGAACTGCTGGATAAGTTGAACGCGGCTTGAGCCACCGACAAAGCCGCGATACCTGTGGCTTCTGTCACCACATCAGGGAGGCAGCATGAAACTACTCGGCTCGAACACCAGCCCCTATGTACGCAAAGTACGGCTGACGCTGCTGGAGAAGA
>Ga0074196_11136_pt1 | contig 13962 bp, 9 predicted proteins | sample EPASupsiteSAE300_FD_64214 | JGI IMG/M metagenome (GOLD analysis project Ga0074196, IMG submission 64214) | Bioremediated contaminated groundwater from EPA Superfund site, New Mexico - Sample SAE3-00 | ecosystem: Environmental > Aquatic > Deep subsurface > Groundwater > Contaminated ... | reverse complement strand
TCCTTAAGGAACGCGCATTGCCACAGACGCATATGCAGGGGCAGAACCTGATTCAAGAATCATTCTCTCGGCTCAAGCAGACCCTGCGCCACGCGCAAGACTTCCGCGACCTGCGCCGCTTCCTCATCTGCACCGTGTTCTATCAAGCGGGCATCCAAACGGTGATCACGCTCGCCGCCATCTACGCGCAACAGGCGATGCACTTCACTACGCAACAGACCATCATGCTGATCTTCGTCGTCAACATCACTGCTGCTGTCGGCGCTTTCCTGTTCGGACATCTGCAAGACCGCATCGGTCACATCCCCGCCATCGCCCTGACCTTGGTCGGCTGGATCGTCATGGTCGGCTTGGCATGGGGCGCACAAGGGCCAGAGATGTTCTGGCTCGCCGCCAACCTCGCGGGTATCTGCATGGGTGCCAGCCAATCCGCCGGACGCGCGCTGGTGGGTTTGCTTAGCCCAGCGACACGCCGCGCGGAATTCTTCGGACTGTGGGGGATGTCGGTCAAGCTAGCCTCCATCTTGGGGCCACTCACTTACGGACTGGTGAGCTGGCTATCACAAGGCGACCATCGCCTCTCCATCCTCATCACCGGCAGTTATTTCATCATTGGCTTGCTCATCTTGGCTGGCGTCAAAGTCAGACGCGGCAGACGTGCCGCACTCGCAGGGAGGTTCTTATGAAAGCTCTTTCACAAGTTTGTTCTGTCGCCTGCTTATGCGCGGCACTACTGAGCGCAGCAGCGAATGCAGAAGAGTTCAAGTCGCAGATCGTGGGCGACATCGGCTTGGGTGGCTACTACACAGGCGACATCATTCGTGGCGATCAGAATCAAACAAGCATCCTGCCGTATGTGGATTTCAACTACGGCAGGATGTTCGCCCGTATCGACACCTTCGGCATCAAGACGCTTCCACTCGGCTATGGGCATGTGGAGCTCGTCGGTCGCTTCAGTCAGGATGGCTTCGACACGAAAGCCCCTGCACTGAGTGGTCTGAACAAACGCGACAACTCTTTGCCCATCGGCATCGGCACGCTTCAAGTGACACCGATAGGCGGCTTCATGCTCAATGCGTTCCATGATGTGAATGCTTCGCGCGGAAACATTTTCGAAGCGATCTATGGCGGAAGGCTCGAGCTACCCAGAGTGAAGTTGTATCCCATGGTCGGCATGGAATATCGAAGCAAAGAGTACGTGAGCTATTACTACGGCGTCTCACCGCAAGAAGCGGCGAACAGTAGCTATGCGACCTACCGACCCGACGGGACGACCAACAGCCTCATCGCCCTGATCGCCGACATCACCTTGACCGACGACTATCACCTGCATCTGTACGCACGCCGCAAATGGCTGGGTGATGCGATCCAACAGAGTGCCTTCGTTGATAAAGCCTATCTGGATACAGGCTATGTCGCGCTGAGTTATCGCTTCAAGTGATCTGCAAACAAGGGTAGGTTCAAGCCAAAGGTTGGCGCAACACCACCATTTTTGAAAGTTCGAACTCAAGGTTGTTGTAGAACGCCAGTGCGGAACGGTTGTCGCCATCCGCCAGCAGGGTGACACGTTTCATCCCCAGCCCCTGCGCCCATGCCACCACATGATCGAACAAACGCCGCCCCAACCCCATGCCGCGATGCGTGCCGCTGATGATGATGTCTTCCAGCAACACCACTGGCCCACCTTCCGCCGTGCTGATGGTGATGAGGGCATTCGCCATGCCGGTCACTTTGCCATCGACACGTAATACAAAAAGTCGCCCTATCTCTGGATCATTGAGGATGAGTCTGAGGCCGCGCATCTGCTTCTCGCGGTCGAGTTGGAAATCGCTTTCCAATGCAAAGAGCTCGGCCAGTAGATCCGCGAGGTAAGGTAGGTCGTCCTCATTGGCGAAATCGATCTGAACGTTCATTGCTTAAGCGCGACGCTTTTGACTTGCGCGCAGACATACATTCCCACTTGCAAACCCAAGTGGTCGCGCGAGCGGCGTGTGATGCGCGCCAACAATGTGTTCGAGTCGCCGACCTTCATACGCACGATCACTTTGTCCGGCCCTTCATCACATAACTCATCGATACGCGCATTCAAGATATTGTTGATGCTGGAACCTTGGGGTGCCTGCGTGGCGATACTCACATCACGCGCCAGCACTCGGGCGCGTATGCGTGTTCCGAACGGCAGATCGACTTTGCTGACCCACAGATGAGCGCCCGCAAAATCCACGCGCGTCAGGTGATATGTCTCATCTTGTTGCGCCACCACGGCTTCGATCACCGCGCCCGCATCATCGAAATGCGCGGTGGGCAGATCGAGTCGTGCCAATGTCTCGTGCAGCGTACCGCTGGCGATGACGCGCCCTTTCTCCATCAGCACCAGGTGATCGGCCAGTCGCGCCACTTCATCCATGGCGTGGCTCACATACAACACGGGAATATTCAATTCGCGGTGCAATCGCTCCAAGTAAGGAAGTATCTCTTGCTTGCTGTTGGTGTCGAGCGCGGAGAGCGGCTCATCCATCAGCAGTATGCGTGGACTGGTGAGCAGCGCACGGCCGATGGCGACACGCTGGCGTTCGCCGCCGGACAGACTCGCCACATCGCCTCGTGCTATGAGGTGGCGCAAGCCCATCCATTCCACTACCTGTTCCAGTTGTACGCGGCGCTCAGCAGGTGCGATACGTTTGTAACCGTACTCAAGATTGGCACGTACCGACAGGTGCGGAAACAGACTGGCCTCTTGGAACACATAACCCAGCGGGCGTCTGTGCACTGGCATGAAGGTCTTTTCGTCCTGCCACGTCTCACCATTCACATGCAACGAACCTTGCGCACGTTCCAAGCCTGCGATGCAACGTAGCAAGGTGGTCTTGCCGGAACCGGAAGGACCGAACAAGGCGATGACCCCAGCGGCGGGAGCGGAGAATTCCGCATTGAGTGCAAAGCTGTCACGCTGCAGAACGAACTGTGCGCGAATACCGCTCATTTCACGACCTTGGAGAAGCGGCTACCTGCAAGGTACAGGCCAAGCAGCACCACAAACGAGAAAAGCACCATGCCGCCGGCCAGCAGATGTGCCGCACCATATTCCATTGCCTCGACGTGGTTGTAGATCGCCACAGAAAGCACGCGCGTCTCACCGTCGATATTTCCGCCCAGCATCAACACCACGCCGAACTCGCCCACGGTGTGCGCGAAAGCTAGGATGATGGCGGTAAGAAAACCGGGACGAGCAAGCGGCAATGCCACACTAAGGAATCGGTCTAGCGTACCTGCACGTAAAGTCGCCGCCACTTCCAGCGGACGTTTGCCTATCGCTTCGAATGCGTTTTGAATAGGCTGCACAGCGAAGGGCAGCGAGAAAACCACCGAGCCGATTACTAGGCCGTAAAAGGTGAAAGGCAGCGTACCCAGATGCAAAGATTGGGTGATGTGCCCCACTACGCCCTGCGGCCCCATCAACAGCAGCAGATAAAAACCCAACACCGTTGGGGGTAGCACCAGCGGCAGTGCCACAAACGCCGACACCAATCCCTTGTACCAGCTGCGACTATGTGCCAACCACCAAGCGAGGGGAGTTGCGATGAGTAACAGCAAACAGGTGGTGACACTCGCCAGTTTGAGCGTGAGCCAGACGGCTTGCATATCTTCGGGGCTTAGGCCTGACATGATGATTTATGGCGATTCATACCCGAATCCGCGCATCATTTTCTTAGCAGAATCAGTCTTGAGGAAATTGAGGAATGCCTGCGCAGCGAGCTTGTCTTTTGCACCATTCAGCAACACGGCACTTTGACGGATAGGTTTATGCATCTCGGATGGCACCAGCCACCATGAACCTGTAGTCACTTTGCCGTCACGCATGATCTGAGACAGCGCGATGAAACCCAGTTCAGAATTTTCCGTTGCGATGAATTGATAAGTCTGCGTGATGTTCTCGCCCTTCACCAACTTGCGTTGCATGGCGTTCCACATCACCAGTCTTTCTAATGTCTCTTTTGCAGCCATACCATAGGGCGCCAGCTTGGGATCGGCGATAGCCAGTTTGTTGAAATTGCCGTTGTTCAGTACCGCGCCTTTCGCATCCACAAAACCCGGCTGCGCACTCCACAACACCAGCCTACCGATCGCATAAGTGAAGCGCGTCCCCTCCACTGCCAATCTCTCTTGTTGTAACTGTTTGGGGATCACCTCGTCAGCCGCGATCAACACATCGAACGGTGCGCCACCTTTGATCTGTGAATAGAACTTACCACTGGAACCAAGGCTGACATTCACCTTGTGTCCGCTTTCTTTCTCGAATTGCGCCACGATGCGCTCCATCGGTGCGGCAAAGTTCGAGGCCACTGCCACACGCACCTCACCAGCGCATACGGGGGTACTCATCAAACCAATTGAAATCAAGACTGCGGCGAAACGGCCGCATTTTGTAAAGAGATTCATCATCAAGCCCATCAAGCGGAAAGGAGATGCCATGATATCAAGCGAGATGAAAAACAAATGAATTTACTACGATGCTATCGACTGGAGCGCAAGATCAATTTCAGCCCATTCACCTTTCGACAAGCGCAAGGGGGCAAACTTCAAACTTCACTTGGTCGGATCAATAATAAGCACCAACCTCAGCGAGACTCTTGGATTTCACGCGCCACAGTCTCAACGAAAAGTGGGAGTTCTAGCGGTCTATAGAAAAAATAACCCTGAATCAGGTCACAGCCGCTTTCACGCAACTCTTTCAGTTGGCTTGCGTTCTCCACCCCTTCGGCCAGCAGCTTCATATTCATCGCACGTCCAAGTCCAATCACGGCACGTATCAACGTACGGCTTTCCGATTGCTTCTCGATACCATCGACGAAGGCCTTGTCGATCTTTAGCACGCTGACCGGCATGCGCGTCAGCTGAGCCAGCGAGGAATAACCCGTGCCGAAGTCGTCCACCGCCACGCGCATACCAAGATCGGCCAGCTGTCGTAGCACGCGCAGATTGCTCTCGACATCAGACATCAGCGCTGTCTCTGTAATTTCCAGCAGGATACGTGTCGGCTCCGCACCGGTCTCAAGCAGGATGGCGGCAAAGTCTTCGGCCAGATTCTGTTCATCCAAGTGACGCACCGAAACATTGATCGAAACATAAGGTGCGGCATCACCCCAGCGTCGGCGCCAGTCGGCTTCCGCGCAACAACCTTGACGGAAGACCCACAGGCCGATGCTCACGATGGTGCCGGTCGTCTCGGCGATGGGGATGAACAGTGCCGGAGATACTTCTCCGCCGGGAGGGTGCCAGCGCAACAGCAGTTCCGCACCGACGATGCGCCCGGTCGCCGCCTCCACGATAGGTTGGAAACGCGGCGACAGTTCGTTACGCTCTATCGCCACCCTCAGCCCATTGGTGATAAGCAGACGCTGATGCGCCTGCTTCTGCAAGTCCTCGTTGAAGAACTGCCAGCCATCGCGTCCCTTCTTTTTCGCCGAATACATCGCCGTATCGGCGGAACGCAACATATCGTCCGCCGTGTGCGTGGCACCGTAACCTATCGCAATACCGATACTGGCCGTGACGAACATCTGTTCGCCGCCAAATTCGACGGGCTTGCGCAATACATCGTTGATACGTTCCGCCAGTGTGGTAATCGTGGCCGGCTGTTCGAGTTGCTCGCACAAGATGACGAATTCGTCACCAGAAAGCCGGGCCACGGTATCGCCCGGCCTCACCTGTTCCAGCAAGCGTTTCGCAATCTCCTTTAACAGCGCATCGCCCGCCGCGTGCCCATACGTATCATTGATCAGTTTGAATCCATCCAGATCCACGAACAGCAAGGCCACACTTACTCCGCGCTGACGCGAGCGCTGCAGAACCGCCACCAGTCGGTCATGAATCAGCTCCCGATTGGGCAGCCCCGTCAAAGTATCATGGGTCGCCTGCCAGGTCAGCTCCTCCTCGACACGCTTGCGCTCCGTGATATCGATCATCGTCACGACCAGTATCCATCGTCTGCCATCGTGAAACTTGGCGATCCCCGCCTCCAGCGGCACAAAGGTGCCGTCCTTGCGGTAACCCACCACCCCGCTACGCTGGGACATGCGACGCTCTGTCTCATCACCCAGCACAAAGTCACGCAACAAAGCGACATGCCGATGCCGGAAGTTCGGCGGCAACAACAAATGAACCGACATGCCCAGCATCTCCTGTCCGGAATAACCGAAGAGCTGGCAGGCACTGTTATTGATTTCCAGTATCGTCCCCAGCTCATCCGTCGCCAAGATCGCCATATCGACCAGCGACAGCATCTGACGCGCGGTACTGTTGATCGCCCACCCCTGATCCTGCGGATATCCGGCAAGCTTCTGCGTCGGAACTGGCGCTTCACGGTAGGGTTCCGCCTGCATATCCAGCCGGTAGCGCTCGGGAATCTCCGGCGCCAGACGTCCGAAGCTTTCGACGATGCTGAAAGTACCATCCGCATTGCAGCGCGACAGATAGGTGTTGACGCTGGCGTGATGGGTGGCCGCATCCATGACAACCTCTCCCTGCGGGCCGCTCAGATGAATATTCTCCAGCGCCGCAACCAGCGCTTCAGCATCGGTACTGCCCGCCAGCTCGACCGCCTTAGCGAAAGCATGTACGCACAGATAGGTGCCCTCGCCGAAGTTGGTCAATATCCCGTTGCCATTGGGCCAGATACCGTCGACGTGCGGCTGCTGCCCGAGCAGTTCGAGATAACGATGATTCTCTGGCGTATCCACCGACATGAAATAGGTGTTGCTGGAGTAAAAACCCTCCCGCACCTGCGCTGACAACTGGCTCACCATCATCTCGTCGTAATGCCCCATCACCACCGCCATGCGGCCCTTTAAACCCATTTCGGTAAATCGGGTCAGCAAGGTGATCTGGTCGGATCCTGCGAAATAGGGAACGAATACATCTGCGCCTGAATGCGCCACCATATCCAGTAATTCATCGATTTGCCTCGGGGGTGCACCGATATCGAGATACTCCTCGCCAATGATGTCACCACCGATCTTTTGCAAACTCCGCTTGGCCGCATCGATAGAACCGCGCGGCCACTCGTAGTTGTTTCCGGCAAAGAACATCTTCGGGCCGAAATTCTCCGCCATATAGGGAATCATCTTGTCGATCTGCTGGTTGGGCAAGGCGGCGAAGTGAAAGAAGTAACGATTGAAGATGCTGCCTTCGTAAAACGAAAAATTCAGATAGGGAATGCGGCGCGGCTCAGAGACCTGTGCGGCGACCGCGATGCGCGAATTGGAGAGCAGATTGCCGATGATGGCGACACAGCGATGCTCATCGATCAATTTGATGGCCGCAGGTACGGCAGTTTGCGGCAAGCTGCCATCGTCCTCGACGATGAGTTCCAGCCGACGCCCCAGCAGTCCGCCACGCGCATTGATCTCATCGCAGGCAACGCGAGCCGCGTGTGTGATCTCCGAACCATAGATCGCCACCATCCCCGTCAGGGGCGGCATCAGCCCCAGTCGTATAGGTTCATCTGGATTCATATCGCCCATAATCACCTCTGCCAAGAAAATTTTTAGTAGCGTACCAAATTTTGGTTAGCCTGACGTGCAGAATTAGGAATGCGAAAGTCTCGCTCACGCTGGCACAGCGCTGGGGCTGCACCATCTTGCTGCACCCGACAGCGATGCCACGACATTCCGCTCGACGATGGCGGGTGGGTGACGCAGCGGGTCAGGGGTTGGATGGCCACATAGTAAGACGAACGCCCTCAAAACGTTCCAATCCTGATGCGGGAGCTAAAGTATTCCCCATAACTGCCGCTAGATAATTTGCCCGGGAGAACGGGAGCGTCTTTCTCTTCATTCATCTAAAGAAAGAGAGTACCAACATGCTTAGCAAGCTTTCGCTTAAATCACGTTTGTGGCTGCTTGCGCTCGTTGGCGCAACGGGCATCGTGGTACTGGCCATTTCGTCGATCTGGCACGCCTACCAAAGTAAGGCAGTGCTGCTCAGTTTCGTCGATGAGAAGATCGCCTTGAACCGTTCAGCCACTGCCTCCTACGCCCACGGTCTGCAAATGGGCCAGGCGTTGCGCAACATCCTGCTCGACCCGACCAACAGGAAGGCCTATGACAACTTGGCTGCCGCCGGCAAATCCTTCAGCGAGGAGACCGACAAACTGGCATCGATGGTCGGAAAAAATCCCGGCAACGCCGAGATCACCGCCCGGTTGAAGCGCAATATCGAACAATGGCTGCCGCTGCAAAACCAGATCCTTGAAATGGTCAACGACAAGAAGAGCGACGCGGCCATGAGCCTGCTCGTCAGCAAGGAAACGCCCGCATGGCGCGCGGTCAGGGATGATCTGCTGGGCCTGGTGAAGACCTCCGAGGAGGGTGCTGCAAGCAGCCGCATCCAACTGGTCGGCAGTCTCGACAGCTCGCGTAATCTCTCCATTGCACTCGGTCTGGCGAGTTTCCTGCTGGTCTCCGCGATCACGATATTCGTGGCACGCGGGATATTCAAGCTGGTGGGTGGAGAGCCGGCCTACGCCGCCACCACATTGCAGCGGATCGCCAGCGGCGACCTGACACAGCAAATCGCCGTTCGCCCCGGCGACAACACGAGCATCATTGCCGCATTGCGGGATATGCAGTCACAGATCCATGAGTTGATCTGCAAATCCGTGGCGAACGCGGAATCGGTTGTGCGGGAAAGCGAAGGGATCCTAGGCGATGCCGCCAGCCTGTCAAAATCAGCCGAGGACCAGAGTTCGTCCGCTTCTGCCATCGCGGCAGCAGTGGAAGAGATGACGGTCAGCATCAACGTGATGTCGGAGAACGCCGACGAGGCCGGGAATCTCTCGTCGGCCTCCGAGAAGCAGGCCAATGCAGGGCTCAGCCTCGTCTCCGCCACCACTGGCACGATCAAGAATGTCGCCAGCCGCATGACCGAAGCTTCAGCCACGATGGAGGAGCTGGCGAAAAAAGTGAACAGCGTGAGCAGCATCGTGCAAACCATCCGCGACATCGCGGACCAGACCAACCTGCTGGCGCTGAACGCCGCCATCGAGGCTGCGCGTGCAGGCGAACAGGGACGCGGCTTCGCCGTGGTGGCCGATGAGGTGCGCAAATTGGCGGAGCTCACCACCAAATCGACACAGGAGATCTCCAAGATCGTTGAAGGCATCGGCCAAACCACCGATGCTGCGGTGGAGGCCATGCAGCGCGTCAAGGCACTTGCCATGGATGGCGCGAGCCAGACCGACGAAGTGCACAAGGCCGTTCAACTGATGGACCAGTCCTCGCAGGACGTCGGCAAAGCGATTTCGTATATCGTCAATGCATTGCGGGAGCAGACTGCGGCCAGCAACGATATCGCACAGCGCATCGAATCGATCGCCCAAGGCATCGAGCAGACGCATGCCGCCTCGGCGGAATCCAGCCGCCGCTCGGGAGTTCTGGTCGAGCTTTCACATTCGCTGAAGGACAGCGTCAGCCATTTCAGGGTCTAGGCGCCTGTCCTGACTTGTCCCCTATCAGATGCTTCACCTAGGCCAGCTGAGCGGAGCCCGATTTGGGGGACAGGCAAGTCATCTGATTTAAGCTGCTGTGGCGTAACACTGTATGGCGAATTCCGATGGAATCAGGTTGCAAATATTTGAATGCCGCAAGATAGAGCCCCCCTCGTCAGTCAGAATGTAAGTGATGTCGGCCACCCAGACCTGATTGGGGGCGGCGGTCTCAGAGAATCGCAGATCCAACAGATTCGGTGCGATGGGCAGGTTGTGCTTAGAGTTGGCGGTGATGCGAAACTTTTTCTTGTGTGCATATATTGCGCAGCCGTTTGAGCTTCGGAATCCACCACACCCTATAGTTGGCAATCTACCGCAGTCGTGATTAGATGGCATTAACCTGTATTAACATATAGATACATTCAAGTATCAATTGCAATCCCGCTCACTATTCGAACCTATTATTGCCAATAATCACCATAAGTTCAGGAAAATAGTCTATAACCATTTATTGTTACCATCACGACTGAATGAGTTGAAGTCGCCATTCTTACTGGTATTCACGCCCACTGATCACAACTTATTTTGACATTTTAACTTGAACCACTTCAACTTCTAGATTGGCGTTCCCGTTGTAGCCAAGAGTTTGACTGCCCAGCAAAGTGATACTTAATATCTTTATTTGTTTGCAAATAACGAATGTTTGTATCATACTCAATCTATGCAAAAGCAACCACTCACACCACAAGTCATAGCGCTTGCTCAAAGGAATGGCATTGTTAGATCAGGTGATCTGAAAGCCTCTGGCATCCCTCGTGCCTACCTTACCAGAATGGTACAGGCCGGACGACTAGAAAAAGCAGGGCGAGGCATTTATCAACTACCTGACAAGCCGCAGTCTGAAACGTCAGGAATGGAGATTGTTGCTGCCAAGGTGCCACGGGCTGTGTTCAGTCTGCTGACCTCACTCCAATTCCACGAACTGACCACCCAACTCCCAAGACAGATATGGATCACTCTGCCGCAGGGCAGTCACGCGCCCAAGATGAGCTATCCCCCGATAAAGATGATTCAGTGCAACATTGACCTCTTTGAAGCAGGTATTGAAGTTCATCGCATCAATCAAAGTGAGATCAGGGTATATGGTGTGGGCAGAACGATTGTCGACTGCTTCAAGCACCGAAATAAAGTCGGCCTTGATGTTGCACTTGAAGCACTGCAAGAGGCACTCATCAAAAAGAAAGTGAGTGTTGACGAACTGTGGCGCTTTGCAAAAATGGCGCGGGTCACCAACATCATTCGCCCCTACATCGAGGCACTGGCATGACAACGAATCTTGGTGCATCCATCAGAGCCAGATTGCTCAATAAGGCAAAGGCCGATGGGGTCGACTTTAATCAGATACTGGTGCGATTCGCCTTAGAGCGCTTCCTATATCGGATCAGCCAGTCCGCTCATTCTGAATTCTATGTACTGAAGGGTGCGTTGCTCTTCACGCTCTGGTACGACATGCCGCACCGTTCTACCAGAGATGCCGATCTACTAGGTTTTGGGGAAAGTGATCTGAATACGGTACGAGAAACCTTCCGCGAAATTGCCTCCCTCGAAGTGGAGGACGGAATTGTGTTCGAGCCAACCTCTGTCACCGTTGAAGAGATACGCAAGGAGGCTGGTTATGCGGGAGTGCGCGTCTTGATTAGCGCCACTCTGGATGGCGCCCGATGCAAGACGCAGATTGACATCGGCTATGGCGACGCTGTCACACCTAGTCCGATTCAAGCCAGCTACCCCACCCTGATTGAAGATCTGCCAGCTCCCAAACTTCGCACCTACCCCATCTATACAGTTGTCGCTGAGAAGTTTCATGCGATTGCCCTTTTCGGGATGGCCAACACTCGACTCAAGGATTACTTCGATCTGTATGTGATCTTTAGCAGAGAAAATCTCAACGCCATGACCTTGGCGCAAGCAATCAATGCCACGTTCATGAGACGTGGGATGGACGTTCCAAAATCAATGCCGGTTGGCCTGACTAACGATTTCGCAATGGATACCAGCCGCCAAGCCATCTGGAACACGTTCGTGCGGAAGAACGATCTGGTAGCCACTCTTTTACCCGAAGTCGCGGCCAAGCTTCGAACCGAGTTCGGCAAAATAATGGCGTCTCAATAAGTATTTAACATCGATTCTCTAGACCCATAAAATGAACGTGAATGATATGGATGGGGAAGATGGGCTTGGAGCACTCCGAACTGAGAACGCCCGACTCATAGCGCTGCTTGATGCTCATGGTGTGGAATGGCGCCCGCCGCAAAAGGCTCCCTCAGAACCCACGCCAGATGTAGAGCCTTCAAATTTCAGCGCAACGGAAAAAGTAACTCTTCTTCGTCGCCTGTTCAGGGGACGCACCGATGTTTTTCCGATTCGTTGGGAAAGCAAGACTACTGGCAAAGTCGGCTATGCCCCAGCTTGCGCGAATGAATGGAAAGCTGGCGTATGCAATAAGCCGCGCATCAAGTGTTCGGATTGCAATCACCGATTGTTACGTCCCCTTACAGATACAGTAATCTACGAGCATCTCGCAGGAAGATGCACGGTTGGGATATACCCATTACTAGCTGATGACTGCTGTCATTTTCTTGCTGCTGATTTCGATGAGGCAGAGTGGAAAGAAGATGCGAAGGCATTTATTCAGTCATGCCACGAATTGGGTGTGCCAGCAGCACTCGAAATTTCGCGTTCAGGAAATGGTGCACATGCTTGGATTTTCTTTTCTAGCAGCGTGTCTGCACGCGATGCTCGGCGACTAGGAACCGCAATTATTAGCCACACTTGCACTCGCACCCGCCAGCTCAAGCTCGAATCCTACGACCGGCTTTTCCCCAACCAAGACACGATGCCCAAGGGTGGGTTTGGTAATTTAATTGCACTGCCATTACAGAAAGTTCCGCGTGAGAAAGGTTGCAGTGTATTTGTAGACACAGCCTTAAATCCCTATTCGGATCAATGGGGGTTCTTGGCTTCTATAAAGCCGATGCCTGCACATGATATTGAGCCGACTATCCTGCGCGCGACAGGTGGTGTTCACCCACTAGATGTGACTTTCATTAAAGAAGAAGATCTCAAAGAACCGTGGAAGCGATCTGTACCAGCGTCCAAAAAACTGACTGGTGTCATGCCAGCATCACTCACAGTGACATTGGGAAATCTCATCTATTTTGAGAAGGATCAGCTGCCGCAAGCACTAGCGAATCGTTTAATTCGACTCGCCGCCTTTCAGAATCCGGAATTCTATAAAGCACAGGCTATGCGCATGTCCGTGTGGGATAAAGCGCGCGTGATTTGTTCTGCGGAAAACTATCCGCGGCACATCGCACTGCCTCGCGGCTGTTTGGATGCTGCGCAAGAATTGCTACGACAAAACAGCATACGCTGTGACATGCGTGACGAGCGATACGAAGGGGAATGCATAGATATCGCTTTTGCCGGAACACTGCGCATTGATCAAGAAGCCGCCCTCGCCGCAATGTTGCATCACGACACAGGTGTTCTTTGTGCGCCCACTGCATTCGGGAAAACAGTGATGGCTGCCGCGATGATCGCAGAGCGCGGTGTTAATACGCTTGTTTTGGTTCACCGCACTGAGTTGCTCAAACAATGGCAGGAACGGTTGCAATTCTTTCTAGGAATCGGCAGAGGTGTGGTGGGAACCATAGGCGGAGGTAAGGCAAAACCGACGGGAAAGATCGACATCGCGGTAATGCAGTCATTGTCGCGTCAGGGTGAAGTCAATCCACTGGTCGAGAATTATGGACAAGTCATCATTGATGAATGTCACCACATTGGAGCGGCTTCGTTCGATGCGATATTGAAGCGGGTCAAAGCGAAATACGTGCTCGGCCTCACGGCCACTCCGATTCGGCGTGATGGTCAGCAACCAATAATATTTATGCAATGCGGCCCGATTCGCCACAAGGCAGCTAAACCAGCAAGTGCGCCACATGATTTGGAAGTCATCCCGCAGATTCTTCACAAACGAATTGATCTGCCAGAAGATACTGGGATTCAAGATGTATTTCGCCAGCTTGCCATCGACGAGGAACGCACGATGGAGATTGCCGCAAAAATAGAAGACTCATTTAGCCAAGGCCGGAAAGTACTGGTACTGACTGAGCGCTCTGAGCATCTCGATGCAATCCAAGCGGTGCTGATCGAAAAGATACCTGCGCTGTTTGTACTACACGGTCGGATGACAAAAAAGTTGCGTACTAGTCTAATAGCGGAACTAAACGCGCTACCGCCCGATGAGCCACGTGTATTACTTGCCACAGGAAAGCTGGTAGGAGAAGGATTCGACCATCCACCGCTTGATACACTGGTACTAGCAATGCCAATTTCGTGGACTGGCACACTACAACAATACGCAGGTCGATTGCACCGCGAGCACGCGTCTAAGACCGATGTAAGGGTTATTG
>Ga0074196_10596_pt1 | contig 13999 bp, 13 predicted proteins | sample EPASupsiteSAE300_FD_64214 | JGI IMG/M metagenome (GOLD analysis project Ga0074196, IMG submission 64214) | Bioremediated contaminated groundwater from EPA Superfund site, New Mexico - Sample SAE3-00 | ecosystem: Environmental > Aquatic > Deep subsurface > Groundwater > Contaminated ... | reverse complement strand
TAGAGCGATTGGAGTGATTTTGATATGGGCGGGTATGTTTGCATCGCATTAATTCGACCTTGATCCGTTACGCCCTATTGCGAATGACACACAACTGTAATTTACAAATGCACACGCAATTCTTAAATTTTCCGTGAGGGGTGAAAAAATAGTTTTTCAACAGAATCGAATAGAGGTGAGACATTCGAGTTGGCGAAGACTAACGGGCGCAGGTCGGCCGATTGTGTTGAAAAACTCACCGAAAGTTTAGCAGCTTCCTCCGTCAGGGAGGGTGTCCGGAATTGGCACACCCAGACAAACTGGCGGCGAAGTATCCGCCGCCAGTTGATTCGATCAAACCTTAAATTCGTCGAAGGCGTGTAACACCTCACCCGCATACATCAACGATGGGCCACCGCCCATGTATACCGCGACGGACAACATCTCATTGACCTGCTCGCGCGTCGCACCCAGACGCACCAACGCTCGCACGTGATACGCGATGCATCCCTCACAACGGGTAGAGACTGCTATCGCGGTTGCAATCAATTCTTTATCCAGAGCAGAAATGACCCCTGCCGTCATCGCGGCTTTTGACATCGCATCGAAGCCTGTCATCACTTCAGCGGATTCTTTGCGGAATGCCCCCAACTGTGGATTGAGATGCTGAATCAGTTCTTTGTACGATTTGCTCATGAGCCATTCCTTTGCGTCTTGAAGAGGATTTGTATATTAGACTTCGCTAATTCGCAAATCAAGCGCCCGGCACAAATACGGCGGCTTGCCCATGATAAATTCCCGTTTCATCCAATAAGTTCCACACCGTCGTGTCCGTGATCATGAAACGTCGACCACTCTTGGCGATGCGCATGCCTGAGTAGTTATCCACGTAACCTTGTTGCGTCACCTTCTCCAACAACTTCACACGTGTTTCCTGCGTCATCGGCTCTGCGGACAAGCGGGAAGGTAATCGAGCAAACTCCACCTCGCTCATCTCGAACAGTTGCAACGCCAAACGGTTGCCATAGAAAAATATAGGGTCGGCCTCCGTACCGTGCGCCACGATGGCACGCGGCGCTTCCCACAAAGCAGAGCGCAACTCATCTGTATCGGAAGGAACAGCAGGGATAAGCGGTTTGCCAGTGAGCCGTTGATAGCTCTCGACGATCAGCCGCAACTTGGCATCAGAGGGCTTCGAGCTTGGCATATTCGAGTGCCAACCATTTGCTGCCGGCGCGTTTGAAATTCACTTGCACGCGACCTTCCGTGCCACTGCCTTCGCTTCCCGTCACCACGCCTTCGCCGAACTTCTGGTGGAACACGCGCTGACCGATGCGCCACATCGCACTCGGCGCAGGCGGCGCTTTCTCCATAGGCACGGCATTGAACGCTTTGGTGTAGCTGTTCGTCTCATAGCTGCTGGATTGGAACGATGGGCTGGCGCTGTAGCGCGGCGTGATCCAATGCAGCAATCCTTCCGGTAGCTCCCGCATGAAGCTGGACACACGGCTGTAGTGCGTCTGCCCATGCAACATGCGACGCTGTGCGAAAGTGAGATACAAACGCCGCCGCGCACGTGTGATCGCCACGTACATCAGGCGCCGCTCTTCATCCAGATCATTATTATCAATACTGTTCTGGTGCGGGAACAGACTCTCTTCCAAACCCGTGATGAACACGGTGTGAAACTCCAATCCTTTCGCCGCATGTACCGTCATCAGATGCAGCGCGTCATCGCCGTCTCCCGCCTGATGCTCACCCGATTCCAACGAGGCATGGGTGAGGAATGCCGTGAGGCTATCGTCTTCATTCTCATACACGAACAGAGTGGCGGAGTTGATGAGTTCGTTCATGTTCTCCAAGCGCTCTTCCGCTTCCCGGCGTTTGGAGGCGACCGCCTTTTCACCTTCGTAATGCGCCACCAAACCGCTGTGTTGCAGCACATGTTCCATGATCTCGGGTAGCGGCAGCCCTGCGATACCGCTACGCAGGGATTCGATGAGGCCGACGAAGGCGGTGACTTTGCCGCCCGCGCGCGCGGCGGCATCCCATAGCGTCGTGTTGTTGATGCGTGCCAACTCTTGCAACTGCTCGATGCTGCGCGCACCGATGCCGCGCGTGGGAAAGTTGATGATGCGTAGCAGGGCGTTGTCGTCGTCGGTGTTTTCCATCAAGCGCAGATACGCCAAGGTGTGCTTGATCTCTTGCCGCTCGAAGAAGCGCAAGCCGCCATATACGCGGTACGACAAACCTGCCGACACCAGCGCATGTTCCAACACGCGCGACTGGGCATTGGAGCGATACAGCAGCGCCATCTCGGTCAACTTCACGCCCTCGCGCTTGAGCTCTTGGATCTCTTCCACGATGAAGCGCGCCTCATCCACATCGGTCTCTGCCTCATACACACGCAACTGCTCGCCACCGTTCTCAGACGTCCACAGATTCTTGCCAAGGCGATTCTTGTTGTTGCTGATGAGCGCATTGGCTGCATCTAGGATGTTGCCGTGGGAGCGGTAGTTCTGCTCCAGCTTGATGACGTTCTCCACATGGAAGTCGCGCAACAGCTCTTGCATGTTGCCCACGTTGGCACCACGGAAAGCGTAGATGGACTGATCATCGTCACCCACCGCAAAGAGGGAATTATTGCCGCCCGCCAGCAACTTCAACCAACGATATTGCAGCGGATTGGTATCTTGGAACTCATCCACAAGGATGTGTTTGAAACGTTCTTGATAATGCTCACGCAAAGCTTGATTGCGTGACAGCAATTCATAGCAACGCAACAACAACTCGGAGAAATCCACTACCCCCTCGCGCTGACACTGCGCGTCGTATTCGGCAAACACTTCCACTTTGCACCGCGTGAATTGATCGTAGGCTTCCACCTCGTGCGCACGCAAGCCCTGCTCTTTGCTGCCACTGATGAAGTTTTGAATGTCGCGTGGAATGAATTTCTCGGGATCGACGTTCTGAGCCTTCATCACCCGCTTGATGGCGGAAAGCTGATCACCCGAATCAAGAATCTGAAACGTCTGCGGCAGATTCGCCTCGCGAAAATGCGCACGCAACAAACGATTGCACAGTCCGTGGAACGTACCGATCCACATGCTGTTGATGTTGACGGGAAGCATGCTCGACAGGCGCGTCTTCATCTCCTTCGCCGCCTTGTTGGTAAAGGTCACCGCCAAGATGCTGTGCGGGTTGGCTTGCCCTGTGCTGATGAGATAAGCGATGCGCGTGGTGAGCACGCGCGTCTTGCCGCTCCCTGCGCCTGCCAATATCAGAGCAGATTGAGCGGGCAGTTCGACGGCAGCACGTTGTTCGGGATTGAGGCCTTGAAGCAGATTCATGTGAGTTCCAAAAGAAACGGGGAATCAAGCCAAGCCTGATTCCCCGCCCTGTCTTTGCGTTAATTCTTACTTCTTTTTGTTCTGGATCATGTCGTGCATGATGGGCGACAGAATAACTTCCATCGCGTGACTCATCTTGCCGCCGGGCACCACCATGGTGTTGGCGCGGGACATGAACGAGTTCGGGATCATGCTCAGGAAGTAAGGGAAATCGACGCCCTTTGGACTGCGGAAGCGGATGATGACGAAGCTCTCATCCGGTGTTGGGATGTCGCGTGCGATGAACGGGTTCGACGTATCCACGGTCGCCACACGTTGAAAGTTGATGTCGGTGTGGGTGAATTGTGGAGTGATGTATTTGATGTAGTCAGGCATACGACGCATGATCGTATCGACTGTAGCTTCCGCGGAATAGCCGCGCTCTGCCTTGTCGCGATGGATCTTTTGGATCCACTCGAGGTTGACCACTGGCACCACGCCGATGCCCAAGTCAACGTAACGACGCGCATCGATACCTTGTTTCTCGTCTTTCGCTAGACCATGCAGACCTTCGTAGAACAACAGATCAGAGCCAGATTCGATATCTTCCCAAGGGGTGAATACACCTGGTGTCAGGTTGGTCAGATTGAAGTGTTTGTTGTGTTCTACGGCTTCTGCCTCGCTATGCACGTAGTAACGACGCTGGCACATGCCGGTATCGCCATACTGCTTAAACATGCCTTCGATCTTGTCGAAGTGGTTGGCTTCTGGGCCGAAGTGGCTAAATGTGTTGTTGCCCGCTTTGGCCGCCTCGGCAGCAGCGGCGCGGAACGCCATGCGATCCAGACTGTGCAAGCTGTCGCCTTCAACAACAGCCGCTTTGATGTTTTCGCGGCGGAAGATGTTCTCGAACGCGCGTTTGACGGTGGTGGTTCCCGCGCCTGAAGAACCGGTGACTGCGATGACTGGGTGCTTGACTGACATAACGACCTCTCCTGAAAGATTGTTGAATAGTGATTATAAAATTTTGAGGCGGGATTCTAACCCAGTTTGGCTACCTAACGCGAGACGCTGGGGTTTTCTGCACCTAGATTACCCTTGAGTTGTTGAGCAAACTGCTGCGCTTCTGCGCGATTCGCCAGTTGCCCAATGCGTAAGGAATAAACCCAGCCCCCGTCTTTTTCCACAGGCAGCAAGCGCACGTCATATCCCGCGCTACGCCATTGATCATAGGCAGACAAGGCGCTGGTTTGATCGGGAGCGACGAGCAACTCTACTTTCCAAGTCCCGCCCATGCTGGCTGCGGGTTGGTTAATGTCTGTTTCCTGCGCCCACTTTTTCAATTGTTCGCTATCCACTGGGGCAACGGGCAATGGGGCGGCTCCTTTGGGCATCTTGTAGAACGACAGCGGCTGGTCCATCACGAACTCTTTATTGTCGACTCCGACCACCGATATCTTGCCTTCGATCAGGCACACGACGCCTTGTTCTTCGCCGTCCTTACCCCATACGTCTGTTCCGCGTATGCCTACCGTAGCGCCCGCAACCCTGACGGTGACATCGCGACTTTTCAATTTGGCGATGCTGGCCGTGGTGAAGCGGAACGCTCCCTTGGCGACATTCAGGGCGGCGCGAAACACGGATACTTCCTGTTGCCCCCGCGTCAATTCTTCGATCGTTAGCGAAGCCTTCTCGCCCAACTTCACGGTGCTGCCATCGGCCGTCTGTACATAGATACGCGCATTCGTGCCCGTGATGAGGCGGTCGCCGCTCTGCAACGCCAGTCCTACGCGTAAAGGCCGCGTGTAATCGCCGCGTTGAAGCCACGCCGGCATCTGCACCGCCTGTACCTGCGCGTCCATTTCTGCGTACGCTGGCATGGCGAACAACATCAAAAGTAATCCTAGTTTCTTGTTCATATCCATATCTCCTTGCATGCGCGAGGGATGCATGTTGCCGCTATAATGCTGAACCCGCAAATTTCGCATCAGATCGAGTAGATATGCAATCCAACTATTCCCCCAAAGACATCGAATCCGCCGCCCAGCAACAATGGGAAGCAACACAAGCTTTCGTCGCCAAAGAAAACAGCGACAAGCCAAAATACTATTGCCTGTCGATGTTCCCCTATCCCTCCGGCAAGTTGCACATGGGCCATGTGCGCAACTACACCATCGGTGACGTGCTGAGCCGTTATCACCACATGAAGGGCTTCAACGTGATGCAGCCGATGGGCTGGGACGCGTTCGGCCTGCCTGCCGAGAACGCCGCGATGGCGAACAACGTACCGCCCGCCGCATGGACTTATTCCAACATCGAATACATGAAGCAGCAGTTGAAAGCACTCGGATTGGGCGTTGATTGGACGCGCGAAGTGAAGACCTGCACGCCCGAGTATTACCGCTGGGAACAATGGCTGTTCACCAAACTATTCAAAAAGGGCGTGATCTACAAGAAGACCTCGACCGTGAACTGGGACCCGGTGGACAACACCGTGTTAGCGAACGAGCAGGTCATCGACGGACGCGGTTGGCGTTCTGGCGCGCTGGTGGAGAAGCGCAAGATACCGATGTATTTCTTCCGCATCACCCAATACGCTGAGGAGCTGCTGCAAGACCTCGACACGTTGACCGGTTGGCCTGAGCAAGTGAAGACCATGCAAGCCAACTGGATCGGCAAGAGCTACGGCGTGCGCTTCGCCTTCCCGCATGGCAACGATGAGAAGTTGTGGGTGTACACCACCCGCGCCGACACCATCATGGGCGTGACTTTCGTTGCCGTGGCTGCCGAGCATCCACTGGCGACACGTGCTGCACAGGGCAATGCCAAGCTGGCCGAGTTCATCGAAGAATGTAAACGCGGCGGCGTGGCCGAAGCCGACATCGCCACTATGGAAAAGAAGGGCATGAACACCGGCATAAAAGTCACCCATCCCCTCACCGGAGAGCAAGTGCCCGTGTGGGTCGGCAACTATGTGCTGATGGGCTACGGCGAAGGCGCGGTAATGGCGGTGCCTGCACACGACGAACGCGATTTCGGTTTCGCCAAGAAATATGCCTTGCCCATCAAACAATCCATCTCCGTCAAAAACCAAGCATTCAGCGATGCTGCGTGGCAAGAGTGGTACGGCGACAAAGAGAACGGCGTGTGCGTCAACTCTGGCAAATACGACGGCCTGAATTTTGAGCAAGCCGTGGATGCCATCGCTACCGACCTCAACGCAAAAGGCTTGGGCGAAAAGAAGACGCAGTTCCGTTTGCGCGACTGGGGTATCTCGCGCCAACGTTATTGGGGTTGCCCTATCCCCATCATCCACTGCCCAAGTTGTGGCGATGTGCCCGTACCAGACGAACAACTGCCCGTAGTGCTACCTGAGAACGTAGTGCCGGACGGCGCAGGTTCGCCGCTGGCTAAGATGCCGGAATTTTACGAATGCGCCTGCCCCACTTGCGGTGGCAAAGCGCGCCGCGAGACTGACACCATGGACACCTTCGTGGAATCGTCTTGGTACTACGCACGTTACGCCAGCCCGCAATGCGACACTGACATGGTGGACAAAGCCGCCGCACAGAAATGGTTGCCCGTCGATCAATACATCGGCGGCATCGAACACGCTATCTTGCATCTGCTGTACGCGCGCTTCTTCCACAAGCTGATGCGCGACGAAGGTCTGGTGCAAGGCAATGAACCGTTCGTGAACTTGCTCACCCAAGGCATGGTGGTCGCACCCACCTTCTACCGCGAGTTGGAAGGCGGTAAGAAGTTGTGGATCAACCCTGCCGACGTGGATGTCGAAGTCGATGCCAAGGCACGCCCATTGGGTGCGAAGCTAAAGAGCGACGGCTTGCCTGTCGTCATCGGCGGCACCGAGAAGATGTCGAAGTCGAAGAACAACGGCGTCGATCCGCAAGCCATCATTGATGCTTATGGTGCGGACACGGCGCGCTTATTCATGATGTTCGCCGCGCCACCTGATCAACAACTTGAATGGTCGGATGCGGGCGTTGAAGGTGCGTTCCGTTTCCTCAGGCGCGTGTGGAATTTCGGCCTGAAACTCAAAGAAGGCGGTGGCCCCGAAATTGCCCCGCACTTAATTGGTGTTACACGCTTTGAAATTCACTCTGTTTTAAAGCAAGCCAATTACGATATGGCCAAGCATCAGTTCAATACCGTTTCATCGGCAACAATGAAGATACTGAATGCTCTGGATCGCCTCGCTGGCCTCGACGACAAGACCGTGCGCGAAGGATTCTCAATATTGCTGCGCCTTCTCGCCCCCATCACTCCGCACATTTCCCAGACGTTATGGAAGGAGCTTGGTTACGGCGACAATATTCTCGTGGCTCCATGGCCTGAAGTTGATGAAACTGCTTTAGTACAAGACGAGATCGAGCTGATGATCCAAGTGAACGGCAAATTGCGCGGCAGCCTGCGCGTCTCTAAAGATGCGGACAAGGCGAGCATCGAACAGATGACGTTGGCGCATGAGGCGGTGCAGAAACAACTGGCAGGCGCGACGGCGAAGAAAGTCATCGTCGTACCGGGACGATTGATCAACGTAGTGATTTGATGAATAGCTCGATGCGATCTTTCATATTGCTGGCGACATTGTCGCTGACCGCTTGCGGCTTCCATCTGCGCGGCAGCCAAGTGCAAGATATGGCGTTCGCATTCAAATCGCTCTATCTCAAAGCCCCCGCTGAGACCCCCTTCGTTGCCGAACTACGTTCTACTTTGAATGCGAATAAGGTCGCTATGACATCGACAGCGGATTCTGCCGAACTGTTGCTCGAGGTCGTCTCGGAGCAGACCCACAAGAACATCCTGTCCCTTTCAGGTAGCGGTCGTGTGCAAGAGTTTCAACTCATCTACCGCGTCTCTCTGCGCGCCTACGACAACAAGCAGGTCGATTGGCTGCCTCCTGAGGAGATCATGCTGACGCGCATCTTGGCGTATGACGATGCGCAAATATTGGCCAAGCAGCAGGAAGAGGCGCAACTTTACCGAGATATGCGCACCGATGCGGTCGGGCAAGCCATACGCCGCCTGAATCGAGCTAAGCCTCAACTGTAAATCCTCATGAGAATCTCCACCGAAGACCTGCCGCAGCATCTGAAACGGGGACTCGGGTCGTTGTACGTCATCCACGGCGAAGCCCTGCTGCTCGCCATCGAAGCTGCCGATGCCATCCGCAACGCAGCGCGTGAAGCAGGCTACACAGAGCGCGAGACCATCATCGCGGAGCAATATTTCAAATGGGGCGAACTACGCAACAGCGCGCAGAGCATGTCGCTGTTCTCCTCGCGCAAGGTGATCGACTTGCGCATCCCTTCCGGCAAACCCGGCGTGGAGGGTGCACAAGCCTTGCAAGACCATTGCGAGAATCTCGACCCCGATACGCTCACGCTCATCTCGCTACCCAAACTCGAAGGCACTGCTTTCAAGAGCAAGTGGTTCGCCGCGCTGGAACAACACGGCACCATCATCAGCGCGGATGAGGTCTCCCTCGCAGCATTGCCCGCTTGGATCGCGGGCAGATTGCGCCGCCAGGGACAATCTGCCGATGCAGACACTTTGAAGTTCCTTGCGGACAAGGTCGAAGGCAATCTGCTGGCGGCCTATCAAGAGATACAAAAACTAGCGCTACTCTTCCCCAAAGGTGCACTGAGCTTCGACCAAGTTAAAGACTCGGTGATGGACGTGGCGCGTTATGACGTGTTCAAGCTCTCCGAAGCAATGCTCACTGGCGATGCCGAACGCTACGCGCGCATCCTTGAGGGTCTGCGCGCAGAGGGTACGGCCACCGTGCTCATCTTGTGGGCCATCGCGGAAGACATCCGCGCGTTGGCGAAAGTCTCACGCGCCATGCAACAAAGTGGCAACCTCGCTAATGCATTGCGCGATGCGCGGGTGTGGGGTGCGAAACAAAAATTGATAGAACGTTCCGTACGCCGCTTCACGCCCACCTTTGCAGAACGTGCCTTGCGCCAAGCCGCCCTGATCGACCGCCTCATCAAAGGTCTGCGCCAAGGCGACGTGTGGGACGAGCTGTTACAGCTGGGCATTCGCTGCGCCCGCGCAGGTGCGAGATGAGCGACGTGTTGCTGGTCATCAGCAATGCCCCCGACCGCGCCTCGGCGGAACGTATCGCGGAAGCATTGGTCGCAAGCCATGCCGCAGCGTGCGTGAACATCTTGGCAGAATGTAGCTCTATCTATCGCTGGGAAGGCAAGATTGAGCACGCGAGTGAAGTCCCTTTGCTTATCAAGACTACTGCCGCCACCTACCCACGATTGGAGGCAGAATTGCGTAAACTACACCCCTACGCCGTACCCGAGATCATCGCGATCCCTATCGGTGCGGGATTGCCTGCCTATTTGGACTGGGTGAAAACAGAGACTAGGAAGACCACATGATTCGTCGTTTGTTATTGACCGTTTTGTTTTTCATCGTGCCGTTGGCACAAGCGGATATGCTTTCCTTTGGCAGCAAGAAACCCAGCTTCCTGCCCGCCGACCAAGCCTTCGCTTTGAGCGCACATGCCGTCGATCAAAAAACCGTCCTTGCCAGTTTCAAAATCACCCCCGGCTACTACCTGTATCGTGACAAGATCCATTTCACCTTGGCGGATGGCAAGCCCACACAACTGACCTTACCCAAGGGCGAGGAAAAAGACGACCCCAACTTCGGCCTCATCGAGGTGTATCACCAATCCTTCCAAGCCGAGATCAAACTACCCAAAATCGATGTGAAAAAGACACTGGTGTTGAACGCGAGCTATCAAGGTTGCAGCGACAACGGCTTGTGCTACCCCCCCATCGACAAGACTTTCAATATCGAGCTGATGCAATCCATCACTGCGGCGGCTCCACCTACTACGACTGTGCCCGCCACAGAAAACAAGATAACTCCTGACAACGAGAACACACAAATCGCCAAGCTGTTCCAAAGCGGCAGTTTCTGGCTCATCGTCTCTTTCTTCTTTGGCGCAGGCTTACTGCTCTCGCTGACTCCCTGCGTGTTTCCGATGATCCCCATCCTGTCGGGCATCATCGTCGGACGCGGCCACAAGATCACCCACATGCACGCCTTCATCCTGTCGCTGGCTTATGTATTGGGTATGGCTGTCACCTACGCCATCGCCGGTGTTGCGGCGGGTTATTCCGGCGACCTCATCTCGAACTCATTGCAAACTCCCTGGGTGCTGGGCAGCTTCGCCGCACTGTTCGTCGTCCTGTCACTGTCCATGTTCGGCTTCTATGAGTTGCAATTGCCCTCCGCCCTGCAAAGCAAACTCACAGACACCAGCAACAAGCTACACGGCGGACACTTGTCCGGCGTGTTCGGCATGGGCGCACTGTCGGCCATCATCATGGGGCCTTGTGTCGCCGCCCCGCTTGCTGGTGCACTCCTATATATAAGCCAGACGCATGACGCGGTGCTGGGCGGAACGGCGCTGTTCGTGATGGCATTGGGAATGGGCGTGCCACTACTCATCATAGGTATCTCCGCTGGTACTTTGCTACCCAAGGCGGGGGCCTGGATGGAATCAGTGAAGCGATTCTTCGGCGTGATGATGTTGGCTTTGGCCATCTGGATCGTTTCCCCAGTCATCCCCGTCGCAGCTCAAATGGGACTGTGGGCAGCGTTATTGATCTTCTCAGCCATCTATCTGCATGCGCTCGATCCGCTACCCCATACCGCACGCGGCTGGCAAAAACTCGGCAAAGGGCTCGGCATCTTTGCGCTACTGCTAGGTGCGGCCTATCTGATCGGTGCCTTATCTGGCGCACGCGACATCCTGCGCCCGCTCGGCAATCTTGGGCGCGCCTCTGCCGAAGCTAGTCACAGCCTAGTCTTCGAAAGAGTGAAGTCGAACGCCGAGTTGGATGCAAGAATCGCTCAAGCGCTTGGTAAAACCGTGATGCTGGATTTCTACGCCGATTGGTGCATCTCGTGCAAGGAGATGGAGCGCTTCACCTTTTCCGATGCTGGTGTTCAAGCTAAGCTCAAGAACACTCTTCTCCTGCAAGCCGATGTCACCGCCAACAATGTGGACGACAAAGCTTTACTACAACGCTTCCAACTATTCGGCCCTCCCGCCACGCTGTTCTTCAACAAGCAAGGCAAGGAATTGTCTGATTCCCGAGTCGTCGGCTATCAAGACGCCCGCCAATTCACAAATTCGCTGATTGCCATCGGCCTATAGGCCTGATTTTTCACAACTTCTTTTAATGGGTGGACAAACTCCCCCATTTTGCGGCAAACTGCCTCCATGAAGAACGTCTTGGTACTCCACGGCCCCAACTTGAATCTGCTCGGCACACGCGAGCCAGATGTGTATGGCCGCGTCACGTTGGACGAAATTAACGCCAAGTTGACAGCACAAGCGCAAGCAAAGGATGCAAAGCTGGCGTATTTCCAAAGCAATACTGAAGGAACGCTGGTCGACCGCATCCAACAAGCCAGAACGGACGGCACCGACTTCATCATCATCAATCCGGCAGCATTCACGCACACCAGCGTGGCGATCCGTGATGCCTTGGCGGCGGTGAGCATCCCCTTCGTCGAGGTGCACCTGTCGAACGTGTTCGCGCGCGAGGCGTTCCGTAAAGAGTCGTATTTTTCTGATATCGCCGTTGGCGTCATCAGTGGTTTGGGCGCAACAGGCTATGAGCTGGCCCTGCAATTCGCACTACAACATTCTGTGAGGAGATAAAAATGGATCTACGCAAACTCAAAACTTTGATCGAACTCGTTGAGAACTCGGGTATCGCTGAATTGGAGCTGACAGAAGGCGAAGAGCATGTGCGTATCTCGCGCATGAGTTCGGTATCTGCACCCGCCATGCAGCACCACTACGCCGCTGCGCCAATGGCCGCCCCGGCTGCCGCGGCAGCACCTGCTGTTGCCGCTGCACCTGCTGCGCCAGCCGCGCCTGAAGGTCACATCGTAAAATCGCCAATGGTGGGTAGCTTCTACCGCGCTGCATCCCCTGGCGCCAAGGCGTTCGTCGACATCGGTTCGACCGTGAACGCAGGCGACACCATCTGCATCATCGAAGCGATGAAGCTGTTGAACGAGATCGAAGCAGACAAGGGCGGCGTGATCAAAGCTATCTTGATCGAGAACGGCCAAGCGGTCGAATTCGGTCAACCGCTGTTCATCATCGGTTAAGACATCATGGCCGTCTTCGAACGTAAACCCAAAACACCCGCTCCGCCGGAGACCCCGATCATGTTTGAAAAGATCCTTATCGCCAATCGCGGCGAGATCGCGCTACGCATCCAGCGCGCCTGCCGCGAGATGGGCATCAAGACCGTCGCCGTTCACTCGGAGGCGGATGCCGATGCCAAGTATGTGAAGCTGGCTGACGAGTCAGTCTGTATCGGCCCCGCAAGCTCCAGCCTGAGTTACCTCAACGTTCCCGCCATCATCAGTGCAGCCGAAGTGACCGACGCGCAAGCTATTCACCCTGGCTATGGATTCTTGTCCGAGAACGCAGATTTCTCCGAGCGAGTTGAAAAGTCTGGCTTCGTCTTCATCGGCCCGCGTGCCGAGACCATCCGCCTGATGGGCGATAAAGTCTCCGCCAAGAGTGCCATGAAAAAAGCGGGGGTGCCTTGTGTGCCCGGCGTTGAAGGTGCTCTGCCGGACGATCCGACCGAGATCATCAAGACTGCTCGCTTCATCGGCTACCCCGTCATCATCAAAGCCTCCGGTGGCGGTGGCGGACGCGGCATGCGCGTGGTGCATACCGAAGCTGCATTGCTCAATGCGGTGACCATGACCAGAACGGAAGCGCAAGCGGCCTTCAACAATCCCATGGTGTACATGGAGAAGTTCTTGGAGAACCCGCGCCACATCGAGATCCAAATTTTGGCCGACCAGCACGGCAATGCCGTGTACTTGGGCGAGCGCGATTGCTCGATGCAACGTCGTCACCAAAAGATCATCGAAGAAGCACCTGCCTACCACCTGAATCCAAAGTTGCGCGACAAGATCGGCGAACGCTGTGCTGAGGCTTGCCGCAAGATCGGTTATCGCGGTGCAGGTACGTTCGAGTTCTTGTATGAGAACGGCGAGTTCTATTTCATCGAAATGAACACCCGCGTGCAGGTCGAGCACCCCGTGACCGAGATGATCACTGGCATCGACATCGTGCAACAACAGATCCGCATCGCTGCGGGTGAGAAGTTGCCGTTCCGCCAAAAAGATATCCAGTTCCGTGGACATGCTGTCGAGTGCCGCATCAATGCCGAGCACCCCTACACGTTCGTGCCATCACCTGGACGTATCACCAACTGGCACGTCCCCGGCGGCCCTGGCATCCGTGTCGATTCGCATGTCTATAACAACTACTTCATCCCACCACACTACGATTCCATGATCGGCAAGGTGATCGCCTACGGTGACACCCGCGATCAAGCCATCGCTCGTATGCGTACCGCGTTGTCCGAGATGGTGGTTGAGGGCATCAACACCAACATCCCGTTGCATCAAGAGTTGATGAACGATGCCGCCTTCGTGAACGGCGGCACCAGCATCCACTACTTGGAACATAAGCTGGCGGAACGCACCAAGGGTAAGTAACTCGTGTCTTGGCTCAACTTGTCGGTGCGCGCCGAGGCCGACTACGCCGAAGCATTAAGTGAGGCGCTGCTCGCACGGGGCGCCTTGTCGGTGGATAT
>Ga0074196_10673_pt1 | contig 14145 bp, 8 predicted proteins | sample EPASupsiteSAE300_FD_64214 | JGI IMG/M metagenome (GOLD analysis project Ga0074196, IMG submission 64214) | Bioremediated contaminated groundwater from EPA Superfund site, New Mexico - Sample SAE3-00 | ecosystem: Environmental > Aquatic > Deep subsurface > Groundwater > Contaminated ... | reverse complement strand
CCACGCAATCCCAAGGTCAGTGCCGCGCCGATCGCACCGATCATGCTCAACACCGGCGTACCCAGCAACAACGCGAACATCAACACCCACAGCGCTTGCGCCGACATATCGAACTGCAAGCCCAGCACCGGAGCGATCAACACCAACGGCAGTCCAGACAACATCCAATGCGCGATGATCTTTCCCAGCACCATCATCGTCAGCGATTGCGGCGCAAGCATCATCTGCTCCAAGGTGCCATCCAGATAGTCCGCCGAGAACATGCGCGGCAAGGACAACATGGAAGCCAGCAACGCTGCGACCCACAACACACCCGCCGCCATCTTGCGCAACATGTCTGGCTCTGGCCCAACCCCAAGCGGGAAAAGACTCACCACCATGACAAAGAACACCAGTGTGGTCAGCACATCCGTACGGCGACGCATCGCCAACAACAGATCGCGCCGTATCACCAAACCCAACAGTCCGAACAATGATAATTTATTCATGACAGCGCCAACTGTCTGGTCTGCACCCCTGCCACTTGCAAGGGTTGATGCGTCGTGAAGATCACCATGCCGCCGTTCGACAGGTGTTCGCCAATAAGTTCCTGCATGAGCCCTACAGCCCCCACATCAAGTGCGGTCAAGGGCTCGTCCAATATCCACAATTTAGAGTCGCCTACGAGTAAACGACTCAAGGCCACACGTCGACGCTGACCTTGCGACAACACGCGCACGGGCAGATGTTCCTTGCGACGCAAGCCCATGCGGCGCAGCACCGCGATCGCATCCTGCTCACTCACACTGAAGCCAGCGAGTCCTGCGCTCATCTGTAGATTCTCGATCGCGCTCAACTCATCCTTGATGGCATTCAAGTGGCCGAGGTAACACATCTGCTCGTGATAGGTATCGTCCCATTCTGCGATGTCCTGCCCACTCCACAGCACCTGCCCCTCCACCGGCTGAACGAAGCCGCACAGGGTACGCAACAAGGTCGTCTTACCACTACCGTTCTCGCCCTGCACTTGCATCAGTTCACCCGCCGCAAGTTCGAAACTCAAACCGCTGAACAAGCGCAAATCACCCCGCTCACAAGCAAGATCGACTATTTCTAATTTGAATGCTTGTTGCATATGGAAAGGTCGTACCTGACACCCAATAAACAGCCTAGGATTATATACGATTGCACCCCGCCGAGGCTCTACCACATCCGCACAAACCCTTAGCGATTAACTGACATAGATTCGCTTTAAATCAGCAAAAAAAACGCCGCTACAAGAGCGGCGTTTTCCATAAGTTGCCAGCACTGCTTACTTCTTCTCAGCCGCCGCAAAGTCCTTCATAGTGATGTCTGCATTTTTCTTGGCATCGGCCAGATAGGCAGCCAACATCTCCTCGCCCGTGATCTGGCGGATTTGCTGCGCGTAACGATTACGCTTCATCTCATCCACGACAGCCACATCCTTGACTGCATCGATACGTGCCAGCACATAACCGCGTTGGGCATCTTCGATGCCAATGTAAGCGGGCAACTTGGACGTGTCCGCTCCGAACAATGCCTTGGCTGTCTCTTGGCTAAAATCGGCGTGTTGTACTCGTGTGAATGTCTGGGCAGCTTGGAAGGAGGCTGCAGTCTTTTCACCCTTCCGCAATTGATCCAGCAACTTCTTACCTTGTTCGACAAGCGCCTGTTTGGCCTGGTGCTGCTGCAACTTGCTACGAATGAAACCCGACACCTCAGCTAATGGGCGCACTGTCGCGGCCTGATATTCAGCCACGCGCGCTGCCATCAACGTGTTAGGTGCGATCTCGATAGCGGCTGTGTTGCGTTTATTCTTCAACACATCATCAGAGAACACTGCTTGCACGACCTTCTCGTTCCAAGCCGCTGAAGACTGCTTGTCCTTGCTCAGCCATACACCGCTTTGCACAGGCGCTTTCACCAACTCGGCGGCAGGCTTGAGGCTGTCGCTTTGCTCGTACAGGGTGTTGCTGAACTTCTCTGCCAACTCAGCAAACTTATCGCTCGATTGTTGGAACTTCACACGCTGCGAGATCATGGCTTTGACCTCACTTAATGGTTGCACCTTAGGTGCTTTGATGGCGACCAACTTAATGATGTGGTAGCCGAAATCAGACTGAACCAGCTCACTGACCTCGCCCACTTTCAAAGAAAATACCGACTCCTCAAACGGCTTGACCATCGCACCACGACCGAACATACCCAGATCGCCACCATTGACCGCTGAGCCAGGATCTTGCGAATGTTGCTTCGCCAGTTCTGCGAATTTCGACGGGGATTGCTTGACCTGCTTGAGGACTTGCTCGGCTTTGTTTTTGGCTTCCGTCTTCTCTGCATCACTAGCCTGTTTAGACAAAGTGATGAGGATATGAGCAGCCTGACGTTGCTCCTGAGTACCGAACTCACTTAGATGCTCTTCGTAATAGGCCTTGATGTCGCTGTCTTTAGCGACGGCCTGCTCCATCAACGCGTCGATGGATAATGTCACGAATTCGATCTTGGCGCGCTCTGGGATCTGGAAATCCTGCGGATTCTTCTCGAAGTAATCTTTGACTGCCGCATCGCCTACTTGAGCTTGCTTGACGAATGCCGCGAGATCCAGCTTGGCAATAGACACAACGCGCTGCTGTTCATTCAGACGGATCAGATTGGTAGCGACCGCATCAGCAGCATAGCCGTTCTGTGTGAACGCATCGGTCAACTGGCGCGTCGTCAGATCTTGGCGCACGCGATATTCGAACATAGCAGGTGTCATACCCTGCGCACGAAGGGCGGTTTCATATTGTTGTTTGTCGAACTTGCCGTCTTTTTGGAATGCGCCCACAGTCGCAATGATCTGCGCCATTTGCTCATCGCTGACGACCAGACCAGCCTCGCGCGCGCCCGACAACATCAGCCGCTGCGTGACCAAACCTTCAAGAACGGAATGCTTGATCTCCGGCTTGTCGAATATCGCAGGGTCAAAATTCGGGCCCGCCATTTCGCGGATACGCTGGCGCTGTTGATCCATTGCATTCTCGAACTCCTGCTGACCGATCTTCTCTCCATTCACCTTCGCCAGAGAAACGGTCTCACCTGAATTTTGATAGGAGTCAACACCCCATAGCGCGAATGGCAATACGATGAGCGCCAGTACGATTTGAACTAGACGCTTTCTTTCATGTACGAAATCAAACATAGCAAGCCACCTAAAAATATTCGCCACGAACGGGCGATACATATGAAAAAAGGCGAACTCTCGTTCGCCTTTTTCGCCTTCAAATTGGCGGAGTGGACGGGACTCGAACCCGCGACCCCCGGCGTGACAGGCCGGTATTCTAACCAACTGAACTACCACTCCAATACATCTGCTACAAAAACTGGTGGGTGCTAACGGGATCGAACCGCTGACAATCGCCTTGTAAGGGCGGTGCTCTACCAGCTGAGCTAAGCACCCGCGAGAGCGCGGCATTATATAGATACTTCCCTTTTTTGCAATGCCCAGTCTCAAATATTTTCCGAGTGCGCAGAAATCACGCTACACACTCACAGAAAATCAATGCTTGATGGCAGCTACCGTTCCCGCTTCAGCGACGGGTGTTGGCACGACCGCAGGTGTGACCACCTCAGGCAAAGGTTCTGGCTTGCGCTCCAATGCCAACTCCAACACCTGTTCGATCCACTTAACGGGATGGATATCGAGTTTGTTCTTGACGTTATCGGGTATCTCGACCAAGTCCTTGACGTTCTCTTCAGGGATCAGCACCAACTTGATGCCGCCACGTTGAGCCGCCAGCAACTTCTCTTTCAGACCACCGATTGGCAACACCTCGCCACGCAGCGTAATCTCGCCCGTCATCGCCACATCGGCGCGCACAGGTATGCCGGTCAGGGCAGACACCATCGCAGTACAGATACCCGCTCCTGCGCTCGGACCATCTTTAGGGGTGGCACCTTCTGGCAAGTGAATGTGCAGATCACATTTCTCGTAGAAGTTCTCTGCGATACCCAATGAACGAGCGCGACTGCGAACCACACTCAAAGCAGCCTGAATAGACTCCTGCATCACTTCGCCCAACTTACCCGTGGTCGTGGTCTTTCCTTTACCCGGCAATACCGCTGTTTCGATGGTGAGCAACTCACCTCCCACTTCAGTCCAAGCCAAGCCTGTGACTTGTCCGACTTGGTTGTTCTTCTCTGCGATGCCATAGCTGTAGCGACGCACACCGAGATATTTGTCCAAGTTGCGTGCATTGATCACGACCTTGGTGTCGCGACCTTTCAGCAACAAAGATTTCACCACCTTGCGGCATATCTTGGACAACTCACGCTCCAAGCTTCGCACCCCCGCCTCGCGCGTGTAATAACGCAAGATGTCGCGGATGGCGCTTTCCGATACGCTGATCTCTTCCGCTTTCAAGCCGTTGTTCTTGATCGACTTGGGAAGCAGATAACGCGTGGCGATATTCACCTTCTCGTCTTCGGTGTAGCTAGAGACGAAGATGACTTCCATGCGATCCAGCAAGGGCGCTGGGATGTTCATGCTGTTAGACGTCGCCACAAACATCACATCCGACAGGTCGTATTCGACCTCAACATAGTGATCGACAAAGGTGTTGTTCTGTTCCGGGTCAAGTACTTCCAACAATGCAGACGAGGGATCACCACGGAAGTCTTGCCCCATCTTGTCCACTTCGTCCAATAAGAACAAGGGGTTCTTCACGCCGATCTTGCTCATGTTCTGCAAGATCTTTCCCGGCATGGAACCAATATAGGTACGACGGTGACCGCGAATCTCAGATTCGTCCCGCACACCGCCCAACGACATACGCACGAACTTGCGATTGGTGGCGCGTGCGATAGATTGCCCGAGCGAGGTCTTGCCTACCCCAGGAGGTCCGACCAAGCACAGAATTGGAGCTTTCATCTTTTCAACTCGCTGCTGCACGGCCAGATACTCAACGATGCGTTCTTTGACTTTGTCCAGACCGTAGTGGTCCGCTTCCAAAACCTCTTCTGCATGTTGTAGATGAGTATCAATCTTGGTCTTCTTCTTCCAAGGCAGACCTACGAGTATGTCGATGTAGTTGCGTACCACGGTCGCCTCAGCCGACATAGGTGACATCAGACGCAGCTTTTTGAGTTCTGCTTCAGCCTTGGCACGTGCGTCCTTGGGCATGTGCGCCGCCTTGATCTTCTTCTCGATCTCTTCGATGTCCGCACCGTCTTCGCCCTCGCCCAATTCTTTCTGGATGGCTTTGACTTGTTCGTTCAGATAGTACTCGCGCTGACTCTTCTCCATCTGACGTTTCACACGTCCGCGAATACGCTTCTCAACCTGCATGATGTCCAACTCAGCCTCGAGCAAGCCGAGCAGATGTTCGAGGCGTAGTCGGACGTCGAAGATCTCCAGCACTTCTTGTTTCTGTTCCAACTTGAGCGGCAAATGCGCAGCGATGGTGTCTGCTAGACGGCCCGCATCATCAATACCTGCCAACGAGGTCAGTATCTCGGGGGGTATCTTCTTGTTAAGTTTGACATACTGATCGAACTGATTGATGAGCGCACGGCGCATCGCTTCAGCCTCATTGCCGATGTTCTCGTCCGCCGGCACGGGCAAAATCTCTGCATCCAGGTGCGACTTATCATCGAATATTTTAAGCACCTTGGCGCGTTGCGTCCCCTCCACCAACACCTTAACAGTGCCGTCGGGCAGCTTGAGCATCTGCAGGATATTGGCGATGCTACCGATGCGATAAATATCATCGGTTGCGGGTTCGTCTTTGGCGGCAGATTTTTGGGCGACCAGTACGATGCTCTTGCCCGCTTCCATCGCAGCTTCGAGCGCTTTGATGGATTTGGCACGCCCCACAAATAATGGGATGACCATGTGCGGGAACACCACCACGTCGCGCAAAGGCAACAAGGGGTACAAATCCACGTTGGTAGGGATGGGATCGAATTCAGACATGGCGGTTACTCTCAGTTAGGTTAAGAGCGAGATGGGGACACAAATCAAGAGTTCAAGTCCCCGTTACTCTTGGCATTAAGCGACCTTGGGTTCATCCGCGTAAATCACGATGGGTTTGATATCACCCGCACCGTTCTCGTCCAGCACGACTTTGCTCACATTCGACTCGGAAGGCAGATCGAACATAGTGTCCAACAAGGCTTGCTCCAATATCGAACGCAAACCACGCGCACCTGTCTTGCGGGCTAGCGCCTTTTTCGCGATGGCATTCAACACACCTTCACGGAACTCAAGCTCAACACCTTCCAGCGAGAACAGCTTCTGATATTGCTTGGTCAATGCATTCTTAGGCTCGGACAATATCTGTATCAGCGCTGCCTCATCCAGTCCTTCCAAGGTCGCCACCACAGGTAAACGACCTACGAACTCAGGAATCAGACCGAACTTGATCAGATCTTCTGGCTCCACACCGTGCAACACCGTACCAATGTCCTTGTCGTCCTTGCGCTTGGCCAAGTTGGCCGAAAAGCCGATACCGACTTTCTCTGAGCGATTCAGGATGACCTTCTCTAAACCGTCGAACGCACCACCGCAGATGAACAGGATATTCGTCGTATCCACCTGCAGAAATTCCGTGTTCGGATGTTTGCGGCCACCTTGAGGTGGGATAGAAGCCTTCGTTCCTTCGATGAGTTTGAGCAATGCTTGCTGCACCCCTTCACCCGACACATCACGCGTGATGGAGGGGTTGTCCGACTTACGCGAGATCTTGTCGATCTCGTCGATGTAGACGATACCGCGTTGCGCTTTCTCTACATCGTATTCGCATGCCTGCAATAGTTTCTGGATGATGTTTTCGACATCCTCACCCACGTAACCCGCTTCAGTCAGTGTGGTCGCATCTGCCATCACGAACGGCACATTCAGCAATCTTGCCAACGTCTGTGCCAGCAATGTCTTACCGGAACCAGTAGGGCCTACTAATAGGATATTGCTCTTGGCTAATTCGACGCCATCATCGTTCTTATATTTCAGACGCTTGTAGTGGTTATACACCGCCACCGAAAGTATCTTCTTAGCCTGACGCTGACCAATCACATACTCATCCAAACGCTCGCATATCTCATGCGGCACAGGCAAATCGTTCTTGTCCGACTTCTCGGTACCAACAGTACTCTGCGCTTCTTCTTTGATGATGTCGTTACACAAGGCGATACACTCGTCACACACAAACACCGACGGCCCTGCGATCAGTTTGCGCACTTCGTGTTGGCTCTTGCCACAGAACGAGCAATACAACAGCTTGTCACCCTTGTTTTTATCCGTTGTCATCATCACCTCCGCCTTAATCAATAGGCAGCTTTAATATTAAGCCCGCTTATCCAATACCTGGTCGATCAAGCCATACTCCAACGCCGCCTGCGCTGGCAGGAAGTTGTCGCGCTCACTATCGCGTGCGATCTCTTCTACCGTACGCCCCGTGTGGTGTGCCATCAATTTGTACAATTGCTCACGCAAACTCAAGATGTATTTGGCATGTATCTCGATATCCGTCGCCTGACCTTGGAAACCACCGAGTGGCTGATGGATCATCACGGTCGAGTTAGGCAAAGCGAAACGTTTGCCCTTGGCACCAGCTTGCAACAGGAACGCCCCCATGGATGCCGCCATGCCGATACACAAGGTCGATACCTGCGGTTTAATGAACTGCATGGTGTCGTAGATCGCCATACCCGCCGAGATAGAACCGCCTGGCGAGTTGATGTACAGATGGATGTCCTTCTCTGGATTTTCCGACTCCAAGAACAACAACTGCGCCACCACCAGATTTGCCACGTGATCATTGATCGGGCCAACCAAGAAGATGACACGCTCTTTCAGCAGGCGCGAAAAGATGTCGTAGGCACGTTCGCCGCGACCACTGGTCTCGACCACCATCGGAACGAGTCCAGAATCTTGGGGCTCTATCAACTTATTTGTCGCGTCGAACAGCATGCTCACTCTCCCATCAGATCGTTGAGTGCCACCGATTGATCGGTCACTTTCGCTCCCGCCATCACCCATGCCACCACATTGTCTTCCAACACCAGATTCTCCACTTCACGCATACGTGAAGGATCGGCACGATACCAAGACCTGACTTCTTCAGGGCGCTCGAAGCTCAATGCATACTCTTCGATCAAGGCAGTCACCTGCTCCGGCTTTGCACTCAGCTCATGTTTCTTCACCAATTCCGCCAAGATCAGACCCAGCTTTACGCGCTTGGTCGCACGCTCAGCAAACATATCGATAGGCAACTTCATACCTTTTGGGATCTTCATGCCGCGCTGCCCCATGTCTTGCAGCGTCTGCTCCATCAGGCGTTCAGACTCGCTATCCAGCAAGGCCTTCGGCACTTCCAATTGAGCCACCTTCAGCAACACTTCCATCGCACTGTCTTTGTTGCGTACTTTGACGCGACGTTGGGCTTCACGACCGATGTTGTCACGTATCTCTTGTTTCAATTTCTCGACATCACCTTCGGCAACGCCCATAGATTTTGCAAATTCAGCGTCAACTTCTGGCAGCACAGGCTCTTCCACGCTGTGTGCGGTGATGGTGAAAGTCACTTGTTTGCCTGCGACGTCCTTGCCGTGATAGTCCTCAGGGAAGGTCATATCGAACGCTTTGATTTCACCCGTCTTCATGCCCACGACGGCTGCTTCAAATTCAGGCAACATACGGCCCGCACCCGGTACAACGGTGAAGTCTTTCGCTTCGCCGCCTTCGAATTTCTCGCCATTCAACGTACCCACGAAGTCGATCTTGACTTGGTCATCTTTCTGCGCGGCACGGTCAGTCTTCTTGAACACAGCACGTTGCTTACGCAGAGTAGTGATGGTCGCATCGACATCAGCCTCGCTTAACGTAAACGTAGCGCGCGTCACAGCCTCTCCGCCAACATTGCCGATAGTCACCTCTGGATAGACTTCGAATGTCGCACTGAATTCGATCTCAGGTGCATTCAGATCAGTCGTTTTGATCTCGAATTGAGGATAGCCCGCCACTTGCAACTTGTTAGCGATGGCCGCTTCAGCAAAAGAACGTTGCAAGCTATCGCCCAACACTTCTTGCTGTACGCCAGAGCCATATTGCTGCTCCAACACTTTGAACGGGACCTTGCCGGGACGGAAACCGTGCACTTTGGCAGTACGCCCCAATCGCTTCAAGCGATTCTCGACTTCGCCACGAATAATCTGCTGCGGGATGGATGCATTCAAACGACGTTGCAATCCGCTTAGGGTTTCTACGTTAGACATACTGATACTTCCTTCAATTAGAGTGACTCTAGGAACAAAATAGGTGTTGAATGATACATGAAAGTGGGCGGAATGACCCGCCCGCCCGACTGCCAACCATTACTCTTGGTGCGCTTTTACCTGAGGCAGGTGCCACACGTCACGGTTGTAGTCCATGATGGTGCGATCACTAGAGAACTTGCCACTGGTCGCCGTATTGATGATGCTCATACGCGTCCAATTCTCTTCGTCCTTGTAAGCCGCATCTACGCGCTTCTGCGCATCCACGTAGCTGCGGAAATCCGCTAACGTCAGCCACGGATCGTGCGGATTAAGGATGGATTGCAGGATAGGTTCGAACAAGCCTGGTTCGAACAGGTTGAAATGATTGCTCTTCAACAGCTGGATGACGCGCTTCAAATCCTCATCCGCATTCACGATGGCGGTCGGGTCGTAATGGCCGCGAGTCGCCTCGACTTGTTCGGCAGTCAGCCCGAACAGGAAGAAATTATCGTCGCCCGCCTCTTCGCGGATCTCGATGTTCGCACCATCCAAGGTGCCGATGGTCAGTGCTCCGTTCATCATGAACTTCATGTTACCTGTGCCGGAAGCCTCTTTACCTGCTGTCGATATCTGCTCGGATAGGTCTGCTGCTGGTGAGATGATCTCCATCGCGGTCACACGATAATCAGGCAAGAAGACCAGTTGCAATAAACCTTTGGTATCAGGATCTTGGTTGATGATCTCCGCCACTGCTGTCACCAAACGGATGGTGCGCTTCGCCATCACATAACCGGGTGCGGCCTTGCCGCCGATGAGCACACAACGCGGTGTCCAATTCTGGGTGTCACCACACTTGATACGATCATATAGATGGATGACATGCAACACATTCAGCAACTGACGTTTGTATTCGTGGATACGTTTTACTTGCACATCGAACATCGCGCTCGTATCGAACTTCACGCCGCAATCACGCTCGACCAGCGCAGCCAAGCGCTCCTTGTTACCCAGCTTGATCTCACGCCACTTGGCGCGGAAGTCTTTTTTCTCGGCGAAATTGGTCAGCCCGCTCAGTTTGGATAGGTCTGTGCGCCATTCCTCGCCGATAGTGTTGTCGATCAATTCGCTCATGGCTGGATTGCTCCACGCCACCCAGCGACGTGGTGTCACGCCATTGGTCTTGTTATTGAACTTGTTTGGCCACAACTCGTAGAAATCATGGAACAGGTGTTGTTGCAACAACTTCGAATGCAACTCGGCCACGCCATTGACGGAATGACACGCCACCACCGCCAGATACGCCATACGCACGTGTGGCACGTGCCCCTCTTCGATGATGGACATGCGTCCCTGACGCACCACATCACCCGGCCAACGCAAAGCCACTTCAGCCAGATAACGTGCATTGATCTCGTAGATGATCTCCAACAAGCGTGGCAACAAACGACCGAACATGCTGACCGGCCACTTCTCCAACGCCTCAGGCAACAAGGTATGGTTGGTGTAAGCCATGGTCTTGCTGGTGATCTTCCATGCCGCATCCCAGCCCATACCCTGCTCATCCATCAACAAGCGCATCAGCTCAGCGACGGAACAAGTCGGGTGCGTATCATTTAGTTGGAACGCATTCTTCTCGGCAAAATGGGTGAAGTCCTTACCATGTTTGCTCACCCAGCGGCGTAACACGTCTTGCAGACTCGCGGATGCCAACAGGTATTGCTGACGCAGGCGCAACTCCTTACCGTTCTCGCTTGCATCGTTAGGGTACAACACCATGGTGATGTGCTCGGCCGCATTCTTTGCAGCAACAGCTTCGGTGTAACTCCCAGCGTTGAACTCTTCCAGATTAAACTCGTCCGTTGCCGTGGATTTCCACAGACGCAATGTGTTCACTGTGCCGTTGCGATAGCCCGGGATAGGCATATCGAATGGCACCGCCATCACGTCCTGCGTATCCACCCAGCGGGCATGTAGCTTGCCGTCAATATCCTTGAACAACTCGCTACGACCGCCGAACTTGATACGCACCGCGTACTCAGGGCGCTCGATCTCCCAAGGATTCCCATTACGCAACCAATGATCTGGATCTTCCAACTGCGAGCCGTTCTCCAAACGCTGACGGAACATGCCGTATTCATAACGCAAACCATAGCCCGTCACTGGCAATTGCAAGGTGGCGCAACTATCCAAAAAGCATGCCGCCAAACGTCCCAGACCACCGTTACCCAGACCCGCATCACTCTCCTGATCCTGCACATCTTCCAGAGCCACGCCGAAGTTGCGCATCGCTTCATCGACTTCCTGCTGCATATCCAAATTAAGCATGGCATTGCCCATCGCTCGCCCCATCAAGAACTCCAGCGACAGATAGTAGGCTTGTTTGCACTCTGATTCGTCATAGGCGCGTTGCGTGTTCCTCCAACGCTCAATCAGGCGATCACGCAGTGTCGAGGACAAGGACGAATAAACCGGATATCCAGACAGGGTGGACTTTTCCCAGCCCAGGGTATGGCTGAAATAACGACGAAAGTCCTCCATCACACTGATGGAGTCAGTACCCAGCGCAGGCATCTTCAAGATACTGTGTTGTTTGGGGATTGCAGGATTGATGGGCGTGTTCACGATGACTTCCTAGGACGGGCTATACAAAGATATTTAGGGGCGAGATTCTACCAAACTTACAGCTCAGAACCGAGCTTTGATTAGGATTGATGGGCTGAAAGCATGGCCGCACCGATGATTCCAGCTTGGTCTTGTGCTTGGGATAGGCGGGCTTTTACCTTACAACGCAATGCAGGGATGAGGTCTTCGTTCAAGCGTTGTTCGAATGCAACTTGCATCAGCGGCCATGATGCACTCATACCTCCTCCGATCACCACATCGCCCACATCGACGACTTTGGCGATATGAGCCAGTGCAGAAGCAAGATACTCACCGGCCAGTTCGAAGACTCGGACGGCGGCATTGTCGTTCTGTTGCGCTGCTTGGGCGACATCGTAGGCGCTGAGCGTTTTCCCAGAGAGCTCAGCGTAGGTCTGCACCACACCGTTGGTCGAAGCGTACTGCTCCAAGCAGCCGCGATTGCCACAACCACACAAGCGACCACCGCGCTCGACGATGATGTGCCCGACCTCCATGGCGACGCCATGCACACCGCTATGCAACTTGCCTTGCAACACCAAACCGCCACCAACACCTGTACCCAGACCGATGTAGATGAGGTTTCCGTTGTTTTGTGGAGACAGTGCGAATTCACCATAAGCAGCAGCGGATGCGTCATTCTCTAACGCTACGGCAAGACCACTGCGCTGCTCCAAAGGGGTGACGATGTCCGCATTCGACAGATTAGGAAGATTAGGACAAGAGATGACCTGGCGTGTTGTTGGATCAATGAAACCAGGAAAGCCGATACCGATAGTGCGTATGGACGGATAAGCCATTCGCGCCTCAGTCACCGCATCATTCAGTGTCTCAGTAATGGTGTCTAACGCTTCGGTAGCGGATTGCCTACGACACACTCCGGAGAAATCCGCTTGGAAACGCTTTTCCCACACCACACGCAGGTCTTGAACAACACCTAGGCGGAAGTTGGTTCCGCCTACGTCTATGCCGATGAACGCATCAGGCACCGATCAAGCTCCATCTGAGCGACGCATGGTACCGCCTGCAGCCGGCTCCCCACCACCGACACTGATGACGTGTTGCAGATCGACAGGTGCTGTCAACTTGAGTAGGCGATAGAGATTCGCCAGATTCTGACGGAACAAGAGATCGAAAGAAGACACACTCTGCGCGGAGTTGTAATCACCGAACCACCAGAACCAATCCGAGCCCTCACAATCAGCAAGTTGCTCAGTCGCTAATCGCAATTCCTCGGCATTCAAGCGACCGCTATTGGCCACGATGTCGTAACTGCGTTTCGCATCGCACAGCAAGTCCCAACCGCGATTCTTGTCGGGCGAACCGATCCACGTACTAAAGGTGCCATACACCCAGCTACCCGAGACCATTTGCTTCAACTTTCCCGTCTCGGCAGTGGATTCTTTTGACTCTATACCCTCCACGCACTCATTGAATGTCGTGGTTTGAATAAAGGCATGTTTCTCCAACTTCGCATACAGCTCCGACAGGAAGTAATAGCCGTTGTAGGGGAAATATTCCCATGCATTTTCGCCGTCCAAGATCACCGATACGACGGGATCATGTTCGCCATGCGAGTGGTGATATATCCCCTCCAAGTGATGCACCATATCCGCTGCCGCATCATCACCCTTCCATTTCGCATATTCAAAACCGATGCGGTCGGACAGCTGATCGTCACGGAAGAAGGTATACACCGGCTTCGCCATATCCTCCATCACATAAGGTTTATATAGATAGGTGGACTTATCGGGCAAGCCATTACCGTTCATCTCGCGTTGCAGGCTATGCGCCAGCACTGCCTGTCCAGTCGCTGTCCACTTACAACCATGTTCACCCAATAGCTTCAACGTCGGACGCGAGAGACTGCCTTCAGATGGCCACATCCCATTCGGTTTGACACCAAAGTGCTGCTGATGGCTCTCAACTGCACGCGCCAGATGCGCTTGGGCGCGACGCAAACCGCCCGGGTAGTTGCTGGCTTGAGGTAATGGCGCATTCGGTTCGCTCTCGCGTGCCGAATTGAAATCCAACAACAAAGGCAATATGGGGTGGTTATACGGGGTGGTGGATATCTCCACCTGACCACGATCCGATAGCGCTTTGTAGCGGGGGATGACCCCTGCGATCAGCTCACCGATGAGCGTAAACAACTCCATGCGCTCGGCGAAATTGAATTGACTGCCTTTTGTCATCAGACGCGCGACGTCCTCGTTCTCTCGTCGCACACTCTCACCCATCCACACCAAGTGATACCAGACCAACAAGTCA
>Ga0074196_10153_pt1 | contig 14157 bp, 16 predicted proteins | sample EPASupsiteSAE300_FD_64214 | JGI IMG/M metagenome (GOLD analysis project Ga0074196, IMG submission 64214) | Bioremediated contaminated groundwater from EPA Superfund site, New Mexico - Sample SAE3-00 | ecosystem: Environmental > Aquatic > Deep subsurface > Groundwater > Contaminated ... | reverse complement strand
GACCCAGCAAAGGGATGTCTTGGGCGTGCGCATCACGAATGAGCTTGAGTACAGGCGCTATCCACGGCAGGTCGTCGTTGACGCTCATCGGCCCACCCATGAACACCAGCCCGCTGAAGGCACTGGCATCAGTGGGTACTGCTTCTCCCTGATCGATGTGAATCATCTGCCAAGGGAGGCGGTGTTGGGAGAGGAACAGCGCGAAATAGCCCGCGCCTTCGACGGGCGAGTGACGGAAGATGGCGATAGGTTTCATGGTTTCTCAGCGAAAAAATGATGCCCTATTTTAGGAGGTTTTGAAGATTGCCGCCATGCATCGGCGATACAAGCGGCTTAAAAAGGTTGGGGCACCTGACGATCTTGAGCTTGTGCAAATCAGTGCGGCAAGTCAGGAAGTTAAGAAACCACAAATTGTTGGCCTGTCCGGTGATGGTAAGCAGTTCTGGTGCCGCGCCATGCAGTTCAGCCTGCATGCGCGGACTGATCTTCATGCGTTCGAACACAAGTTGTTTGAGACGGCGTGTTAGCGCTTTGAGTTGTTGGTGTAATGAATCGACAGGCGCAACTTCCTGCAACACAGCATAGACCATTGGGATGTGCTCCCGCAACCACATGAGTTGCAGCATACGCTTGGCACCAATAGCATCGGTCTTGGCTGGTGCAGGGAAGATTTCTGCGGGCAAATTTGAGTTTGTTAATGGCATAGAGTCGCCATCCTTGCGCCAGTATCTGTCTGTCTAATGGGTGGGCGTAACCACCGAACCCTTCCATAGCGACAGACACTTCTGCTTGGTGTGACTCTTTGTGTCTGTGTATTCTGCTAATGACATCACTTAATCCAGCAGCAGTGTGTGGGCAATCAAATTCTTCAATCGGGTCGCCTTCTTTCCATCCGATGGCAACACGATGTTGCTGCCTACCAACATCTTTGGCGACGTGGAGTTGTGTTTGCATGTGAACCTCTCTTTGGACAATGCAGCAAGACAGAAACCGTCTGTACGCCTTGCCTACTTAAGAGCCACATTTGCTGGCATCATCCCGTCAGGCGTTGCAGACGATGCGGATGACGGGGGCGGCATTTCAGATATGCGCCGACATTTGAAAATCCGGCGACTCCCATGAGCCACACCCCCGTCAGCGCTTATCGTACTCACCTTGATCAATTCCTACATCTCGCAAATTCGAAGAGTAGTCCCCTCTAGTTCGCGTCCGGCTTCAGCCCAGCAAATACATCAATCTGATGTAATAGCGTCGGGTCTTGGATGATGAGCGCATCAGGCTCCATGATGGGTTCACGCAGACGTATCTCTTTGTCGTCGATACGGCAGAACGCCACCACGGGCGCACCGGTACGCTCGGAACCGAAGCTGGGGAATGCCTGTGCGTGGCGACCTTCCTCGAAAGCAGCGACCGACAACATCTCTGTCGCCGTCACCACACCTTGACCACCTCTACCATGTATTCGAATCTGGAACATCGATGCCTCCTGATATTTGATACGATTTATTTTCAGTTATGGAAGGTCTGATTAAGTCCGTTCGTGGTGAGTGTTTTCCGTTCGCCCCCTCGATACACCGCGCAAGCGCGGCACTCGGGACGAACGGAAAATGTATCGAACCATGGCTTTCGGACTTCATCAGACCTTCCTCAACCATTCATGAACGACGACCGAGGCGACTTCCAGATTGGCCGAGGCCTCTTCACTTAGATCATCACCCAATTCGAAACCATATCCCCGCAAACGCAACAGATAGCTACGAGGCGCATCCTCACCATACACCTGCCAATAGGTATGCAACAGTGCGAAAGGTGTCATCGCATGGCTGGTGTAGCTGTTGTCTTGGGCTGCCGATATCTCCGAGAAATGACACGGTGCTTCACACGAGACATCCGCATCGATGAACAGAATGGCGCGTCGGCCTTGCAGATCAGAGACATGCTCCACCTGCAACTGGAAGTCCTCCAGATATTCCGCCGCTTCGGGCTGTCCCCGCTGCAGCGATCTGATGAGAAAAGGACCCAGCGCATCGTCGCCGCGCGATTCGTGGCCGATGACAAAGAGAGGTGGCTCCGCTCAGTTGGACAGCATTTCCCATTTCTTAAGTAGAAACCTTGCGGTTAATGCCTACGCTGCTTTTTGCAGAGCGGTATCGGATCTATGCCGTAAGCATGGATTCAGCGATGCCCGCTTTTACAAATGGCGACCCAAGTTTGGCGGAATGGATGTAAGCAAGGCGCGGCGGTTGCGAGATCTTGAGGGCGAGAACAACAAACTGAAGAAGCTGTTGGCAGAAGCACATCTGGATATCGAGGCGCTCAACACAACGGGAAAAAAGAATGTTTCCTAGCCAAATTACCTAAGAATCCCGTCTTTATTGGTGTTTGAAGATATATTTTATGGAGGCGCGACCCAGAGTCGAACTGGGCTAAACGGATTTGCAATCCGCTGCATAACCGCTTTGCTATCGCGCCATAAGCAGAGCAAGCTGCCCTGAAATGATAAGGGAAAGCTTTAAAAGCTTTCCCTTGTAATTTGGAGCGGGAAAAGAGACTCGAACTCTCGACCTATACCTTGGCAAGGTATCGCTCTACCAACTGAGCTATTCCCGCAAAAACGAAGTCCGCATTATATGGATAATGTTTTTCGTGTCAAGAAAGTTACGAAAATATTTTGCATTTCTTCCGCACCCGATTCGCATATGTATAATGCGCCGCCTCCACGAAGCTTCGTGAACATCGTTATCTTCGGCCTCCTGCCCGGGTGGTGAAATTGGTAGACACAACGGACTTAAAATCCGTCGCTCTGGTAAAACAGGCGTACCGGTTCGATTCCGGTTCCGGGCACCACCCCCTACAACCCACCTATATCAATCTTTTTTGCAGGTATAGATACTTTTTTCTATTGCAAAACTTCAGAATATCTAGAACAATCCGCGTCGGAGTTGATTCAACCCCAAACTAACAAAAGGAGAAACGCATGAACCGTAAAGAACTGATTGACGCACTATCTGGCAAAACTGGTAGCAGCAAGGCTGACGCAGACCGCAACATCGCAGCTCTGATCGAAATCATCACCGCTACTCTGAAGAAGGGTGACAACGTAGCACTGGTTGGCTTCGGTACATTCGAAGTTCGCAAGCGCGCTGCTCGTGTAGGTCGCAACCCAGCAACTGGCGCTGAGCTGAAAATCAAAGCTTCTAAGGCTCCTGCATTCAAGGCTGGCGCAACACTGAAGGCTGCAGTTAACGGCGTTAAGAAATAATATTCACCCTGTAGCCTTCAGCCGATCTAAAAGATCAGCGTTGCGCTAGGTGGTTAGAATAAAAAAGGGTTGGATCTTTTGATCCAACCCTTTTTGTATATACCTAATAAAAAAATCAAACAGCGTTTGTTTTTCGGCTATGAAGAAGTGACAGCTCAGCCAATCTATTTGCATGCCAAGGCTGTAACTGATTCCAAGTGAATCGCCAAGCCCAGTTGCCTTCTGAAGTACCCGGCATATTCATCCGGTGTTCACTGTTCAAACCAATGACGTCTTGCAGTGGATAGATCACTGTATTAGCTGCAGAGGCTGAAAGTACGCTGATCATCTGCCAATTGATCTCGTTGCCATCAAAACTCAGATAGCGGTGCGCAAACCCCTTCTCGTGCTCACTCGCTGTACTCCACCATCCAACGCTCGTATCGTTGTCGTGAGTGCCTGTATAGGCTACACAATTGGATATGTAGTGATGGGGTAAGAAATAGTTGCGCTCATCCTCGCCGAAAGCAAACTGCAATATACGCATGCCGGGCAAATCGAATCGGTCACGCAGTTCAATGACATCCGGCGTGATCAGCCCAAGGTCTTCCGCGATGATAGGGAGATGACCGATAGCTTGCTGGAAAGCCGCAAACAACTTTTCACCCGGGCCCGGCATCCACTGGCCTTCGATGGCAGTTTTTGCAGTCGCGGGAACGGCCCAATAATTGGCAAAACCTCTAAAATGATCGACACGCACCAAATCGAAGAAGCACAAAGCGTGCTTCATCCGCTCTATCCACCACGCGTAGCCTGACTGCTCATGCACATCCCAACGATATAGTGGATTTCCCCAAAGCTGTCCTGTCTCGCTGAAGTAATCAGGCGGCACACCGGCAACCACAGTTGGACGACCGTCATCATCCAACTCGAAGAGATCTTGGTGTGCCCACACATCAGCACTCTGGTAGGCGACGAAGATTGGCACATCACCAACGATGCGCACGCCACGCTCATTTGCGTACTTTTTCAGAGCGAACCATTGGCGCGAGAAGCTCCATTGGCAGAACTTCCAAAAACTGATCTCTTCCGAATTCGCCTTCTCGAATGCGGCGAGGGACCTTGTATCACGGCTAACCAATGGTTGCGGCCAAGCAATCCACTCTTTCCATTGTTCATGTTCACCAATGGTCATGAACAAGGCGTAATCATTGAGCCACGAAGCTTCTTGTTTGCAGAACTCAGCATAGGCTGCGCGGCTTTTCTTGTCGCCTTTAGCAAAAAAACGCTGCGATGCAAGATGTAAACGCTCAACCCTGTAAGGCTTAACGAGCCCATAATCGACGCGCTCTGCTTGGAACTCAGGAAGCGGCAGTAATTCATCCGCAGTCAGCCAACCGTGCTTCGCCAACTCTTCAAGATCGACCAGCAAAAGGCTCCCCGCGAATGCGGAGCTACTCATATAAGGTGAATTGCCAGAGCCCACCTCGCTTAGAGGTAGCATCTGCCAAAGTGTTTGCCCTGCTTCGTAAAGCCAGTCAACAAATTGAAACGAAGCCGAGCCGAAATCCCCAGAACCGAATGGCCCAGGTAAAGAGGTTGGATGCAGCAATATGCCGCTTGATCGGTTAGTTAACATATTCAACACTCGACGCAATCGTCGAAAAAATCCATAGCGGCTTCACTGGTTGTCATTGTGCTCTCATATAAAATAAATTGCACGACTGACCGTGAATCAATTTGCCTAGCTTAATAGATAGGTATTCCGATACCACAAAATCAAATGAGGTTTAGGCATCCGCCTAAACCTCATTGAAAATGGTGCTCTCGAAGAGATTCTAACTCCTGACACCCAATATCGTTCAGGATGTCGCGCCGGAACGACTTCGCCAGTTCTTCATGAAGGAGGACGGCGGCTACCGCGTGAAAAAATTCATCCGCGAGATGGTGGTGTTCGCCACACAGAATGTCATCAAAGATCCGCCCTTCACCCGGCTCTATCTGCTCAGTTGCCGCAACCTGATGATCTATCTGGAGCCGGAAGTCCAGAACCACATCAATCGACAAAATCAAAATAGCTCGATATCGCCGCTCATCGGTTGCACCTCGATCGTGTGCAGGTAATTAATTTCTTGCTCGGCGATGGTGTTGGTATGCAATGAACGCAAACGCTTGACGCGAACTTTGCCGGTGAGTGGAAAAAACACCACGATGCGCGGAAAAATATCACCGACATCTTCCGAAGTGACGCGCAACCCTTCCGTCTTGATGTAATCCCGCGCGAACTCGATATTGCGCAGACCGACATCGGTCATATTGGCCAAGATGCGACCACCACCGAACAGCTTGACCTCCAGATTTTGCCGGTTGCCGCCGTTCTTCATGATCTCGTTAATCAGGTGCTCCATGGCAAAGTTACCATAGCGCGTGGCAGATCCCAAGCCCGCCGCTTTCCAACTGCCCTCGTCCGCAGAAGCGGGCAGCATGAAATGATTCATCCCGCCAACCCCCGTTACCCTATCCCTGATGCAGGCAGAAATGCAGGATCCCAGCGTGGTATAGATACCCTCTTCATTTTTCGTGACGTAATACTGCCCCGGGTTCAGGCGTGCGGAATATGCGCCAAAAGAATCGTTCCATGCACGTTTGATATGCTCGAATCCGGGCAATGCCAGCGGTAATCGATGATTGAGTGGGGCTGCCATGATCATTATTTACCGATAAATAGTTTTTCAGCCTCGGCAATTTCTTCCTGCGCTTCAGCCACTGTGTCGGCGATGACTTCCTCTGGGTCCAAGCCAACCACTTCCCATGCTTGAGGGTCAATCGGCGAGACATCAACAAGATCAAGCGTTTGTGTTTCTGCCATCAACGCCAAAATATTAGCGATATGAACCAACGCGACTTCGCGCGGGAAGCGCTGGGCTGACGAAATTTCGTGGTGGAATTCGATACACTCCTCCAGCATCGGTGGCAATTTCCATTGTCGCGCCATCTCGCCGCCCACCTGCGCGTGATCGAGTGCCATGATCTGGCGCTCGGCCTGATACACGGGCAGTTCATCGCCACTGTCCAGCACCAGCAACAACGCCTCTTTCGCCTGTTGCGGCATGCGGTTGAAAATCACCAATTCGCCGATATCGTGCAATAGTGCGGCAGTGAATACTGCATCGGCATCACAGCGGCCTGCCCGTCTCGCCAAAACACGTGCCGCCAACGCGCAGTACAAACTATGCCGCCAGAAGTGTTCCATGGATACCAGCGAATTGGGCAGCCCTTCAAACGAGCTTGCCACCGAAGTGGCCAATGCCAGACTGCGTATCTGGCTGGTACCGATGATAGAAACCGCTTTAGAAACTGTGTCGATCGTGGAAGAGAAGCCATAGAACGAACTATTCGCCACGCGCAGCAGGCGCACGGTGAAAGAAGGGTCACTCTCCACCGCTTTAGCGATATCCATCATGTTGCTATTGGGATCGGCAATCAGTTTGTTGATACGTATAAACACATCCGGCAGCGTGACCAAACCGCCGACACCGTGCACCAATTCAGCAATCGTTTTATTCATCATCAATTACCCGATAGTCCAACACCGATTGAAACTATGTCCAATAGAATTCCGCAAACTACGAGCACACGTAATACGCGATGGCCTCGTTACCGCGCTGCGAGTATTCCAGTTTGTGCGCCAAACTTCTTGCCAGTGCGATGCCGCGACCATGTTGAGCCTGCTCGATCTGATCCAGTGTATTGGATTGCACTTTCGATACATCGAATCCTTCACCGCTATCCGCAACACGGATTTTTACACCATATTGGCCTTCGATTATCGCTTTTTCAATCTCAATCTCGATTGACCCGCCCGATAGTGAGGCCAACTTGCTCTCGCGCAAATTGAGATATTCCTCGAATCCATCCGGCCCTTGTTTGATTGAAGAATCCAGTTTCAGAAGGCCGTGCTCAAGAGCATTATTGAACAGCTCGCTCAAGATCACATAGAGCGAGGCGTGATGCTCGGCCGTTGCATGTATTTTGCTGACGATCTGAGTAAGCAACGGAATTGCATCCAGATACCTCAACTCGTCTTTTTCAAGATCTAGTGTGAGTTTCCAGTGGCTTGTATTGGCCGACTCCTTCTGGGGTGCAAAGGAATGTTGAACGGCAAGCGACTGATCCTGCGCAAGCGAAAGGTTCGCCACGGCCAAAGAAACGTCATCGTGCGCGGCATGCCCGTTCAGATGTGTGCCAAGCGATCTTAACAGCACATCGAACCGATAATCTGGATCTGTACTCTGCACCAACTGCACGATCCGCTCTTTGCCGAACTGCTCGCCCTGTGCGGACTCCGCTTCTGGTAAACCATCCGAGAACAGGAATAACTGGCAGTCGTCTTCATAGTGAAAAACCTCTACTTCGGAAGAAAAGGATTTTCCATCCAATATCCCAAGAGGCAAATAGCGCGATTTCCACTGGTGCAGAACGGCCCCTTCCACGCTCACCAGCAGCGGGGAAGGAATTCCTCCATTCCACACCTCGACGACCCGATTGCGAAAATCGATAGAAACAATTGCGGCACAAATAAAACGATCCACCGGCATCAGCCGGTGTATCTTCATGTTCAATTCTTCCGCAATGCGCGAAATGGGAAATCCTTTCTTCGACATCGCGTTGAATATCTGGCTGAGCGGCAACAGATTCATCGCCGCGATCAATCCGTGTCCGACCGCATCGGCCAGCATGATATGCAAGGTATCCGAAGGCGTGCGCGACACCAGAATGATGTCGCCGCTGTAATGAGCGGCAGGATCAATCGTCATTCTGACCGCAGGATCATGTGTGCTGTGCGCATCGGTGATGCGCGCCATGATGTCGCTGCCGATGCGCAACTCTTCCTCGGTTTGATCGTAATAGGTTTCCAGCGCGGAAATTTTCCCCGCCAACTTATGATGCAGCTCTTCAATATGCGTCAGGAATCGGTTAAAGACATGCGCGATCTGACCGATCTCGTCGGTTCCCGCCACTTGGGCGCGCATTGAGAAATTCCCGCTTATTTGGGCATCGTGTATAAGCCCCCCCAGCTCACCCACGGAACGGGTGACATTGCGTATCAACCAGCCGATAAAGAAGAGCAGAATCAATTGCAGGAACACCTGGCCGGTAACAAGCTTATGGCTCAATTGCTCCAATTTCTTGTAATCATCCGCCAGATTCACCGTAAGACTCACCGTGCCCAGTGTGGTCCCTTCCGGCACGGTATGGCACTGCAAACAGTCGGTTCCAAAATAATCGCGCTCCGCCAGGAAAGGGGTCACCACGCGCAGCTTTTTTTCATCGGTAAATACATGAAACTGAACCGTTTTGGATTTTTCAGCCAGCTGATCGACCTCATCACCCAGCCACTCCACAGACAAACCGGAGCCGAATTGTTTAGTCACCGCTTCGCTGCGTACCAGATGAAAGTCTTCGATGCCATGTTGTGTGGACATCTTTTGTAAAAAGATCGAACGCACTGACGGATTACCGATAGTTCCGCTCAACATCATGGCATTCAGTCCGAGCAGGGATTGGGTGGCACTATTCTGCGTACGCGCCCGAACATCCTCGAGCATCTTTTCCTCGAACTGGTTCATCACCCAAATATGCGCGAACGGCAGAAAGATCAGCAACGTGAGCTGAATTGGGATGTGCAGCTTGAAGTGTAACGGCAGGTTGCGCCACTTCGTTATCATGAAATACCTTTATCCAAGGCGCTACAGCATGGTCAAGCGCCGGTCTTGATCGTGAACAAACGGTTGAAGTTAGCCACCTCCAGCACTTGGTTCACCGCTTTTGAAGGATTGACCAACATCACGGTTTTATTGGCCGCACCAACGCGCTCGTTCAGCAGCATCAACATCCCCAATGCCGAACTGTCGAGATAATCCAGCCGGCTCATTTCAATCTCGATCTGTCGCACGGCGGAATTGACAATCAATTTGCTGTAGGCATCCTTGAACTCCCGGTGGATCTGAAAATCAAAACGCCCGCTCATCACGATGCGGCCCACGCTATCCATAACTTGCACGTCTATTGCCATCACACCCTCCCGTAAATAAGTTATATCCGATTGCTCTTGCCGCTATGCGCGGCCAGGTAATCCAGCGTCCGCTTGGCAATCCCCTGCAACGGAAACACCTCGCACGCGCCGCCAACCGCAATCGCTTCTTTCGGCATGCCGAACACCACACAACTCTCTTCATCCTGCGCAATGGTATGACATCCCGCCTGCCTCATCTCCAGCAACCCCTGCGCACCATCCTTGCCCATTCCGGTCAGAATGATACCCAGCGCATTCGCACCCGCCACATTTGCCGCCGAACGGAACAGCACATCCACCGACGGACGATGACGGTTCACGGGCGGCCCCTGATTGAGCTCGGTCATGTAGTTCGCACCGCTGCGTTTAAGCAACAAGTGCGAATGCCCGGGTGCGATGTAAGCATGCCCCGGCAAGACGCGCTCGTTGTGCTCCGCCTCTTTCACCGAAATCTTGCACAGGGAATTCAGACGGTCGGCAAAAGACTTTGTGAAATTTTCCGGCATGTGCTGCGTCACCAATATTCCCGGCACGTCCGCGGGCAACTTGGTCAATACATCTTTGATTGCTTCTGTCCCGCCGGTGGAAGCCCCGATGATGATCAATTTCTCCGTCGAAGAATAACGACCAGCCACGCTCGGCAAGATAGCATCCGCAGAAAGCTTTGCCTGAATATCCAGCGGCGGCGCGGCAACAGTTTTCCTGACTCTGGACTGGGCGGCGGCGCGAATTTTTTCGGTGATGTCGCTGGCATACTGTTCCATGCCGCGCGCGATATCCATCTTAGGCTTGGACACAAAATCCACCGCACCCAGTGCCAGTGCGCGGAAAGTGATGTCGGAACCGCGTTCCGTCAAGGTGGACACCATGATCACCGGCATCGGCCGCAAACGCATGAGGCGTTCAAGGAAGTCCAGACCGTCCATCTTGGGCATCTCCACATCCAGCGTCAGCACATCCGGATTCAATGACTTGATCATCTCGCGCGCCACAAGAGGATCCGGCGCCGCGCCCACGCACTCCATATCTTTTTCGCGATTGATGATCTCCTGCATCACGCTACGGATCAACGCCGAATCGTCAATGACCAGCACTTTAATTTTTCGATTTTCCATATTCAACATTTCCAAATAACCCAACTCGATTGATTGCACACATCGCTATCACTCGAACAAATCCACATCGCCTTCGATCTTGGAATACTGCAAGCGTGACTTGTAATCGCTCTCCCGGTTGATAATAGTGTCGTTGTGTACCGCCCTCAATCTTTTCACCCGAACCAGACCCGTTTGGGGAAAGTAATAAACTTTGCGAGGATAGATATCGAGCAGATCCTGCGCGGCAACGCGGATATTTTCAGTTTTGAGATAGTGCAGCACAAACTCGGCATTGCTTTCTCCCACCGTGTTCACGGTAAATCCGCGCAACACCGCCGCACCGCCGAACACCTTGGCTTCCAGATTGCCGCGCTTGGCGCCCATTTTTTGCAATTGATTGATTAGGATTTCCATCGCATACGCACCGTAGCGCGCCGACTCCCCCAAAGGATTGTTCCTGTCCTGACCGTTGTGCGGCAACATAAAATGATTCATTCCGCCAATCCCGCTCACCTTGTCGCGAATACACGCACAGACACACGAACCCAGCACAGTCACCAGCAGCATATCGCGCCCGGTCGCATAATATTCCCCAGGCGATATTTTGGCCGCCTCAATATTGTGCTCGCGGTCGAAATAGACATCCGGCGCCAACAACTCCTCATACGGATGTTCAGACATAACAACCCATACCTTCCTGGTTATTCACTTTGTTTGGCAATTCATTTCCCCGCATGACGCGGATGTGCCGAACTTTTTGCCAAGGCATACACCGATTTCCCGCGCAGGCTGAACAAATGCCCAGCGTTGTGAAAACTTTCCGAATGTCCCGCGAATAGCAATCCATCCGGTTGCAACAAGGGCGCGAACCTTTCCAATATCTTGAGCTGCGTTTCCTTGTCGAAGTAGATCATCACATTGCGGCAGAAGATGGCGTCCAGCGGCCCGCGAATCGGCCAATTGGCATCCAGCAGATTCACCTGCCTGAAGGAAATCAAGGCTCTCAACTCCGGCCGTACTTTCACATACCCCGCCTGCGCCCCAGTTCCCTTGAGGAAAAAGCGTTTTATTAAATCGGGAGAAAGTTTTTCGACCCGCTCCAGCGCATACACCCCTGCCTCGGCTTTGGCCAACACATTGGTATCCAGATCGGTAGCGATAATGGAAACCGGCGGGGTGAAACTGCCAAATGCATCCACCAGCGTCATCGCCATCGAATAAGGCTCTTCACCGGTAGAAGAGGCTGAGCACCAAAGGGAAATTGGGTGGCGTTGTTTCAACGCGTGTTCCGCCAGCAAGGGAAAGTGATGTGCCTCGCGGAAGAACGAAGTCAGATTGGTGGTAAGTGAATTGACGAAAGCTTCCCATTCAGCCTCATTGTCGCTTTCAAGGAGCTTGAGATACTGTGCGAAGTTATTGATGCCTGTTGCCCGCAAACGGCGCGCCAGACGGCTGTACACCATATCGAACTTGGATTTGTTGAGCGAGATACCGGCATGGGCATAAATCATCTTGCGGACGCGTTCAAAATCCTCATCCGTAAAAACAAACTCCCGATCACGCCCCGTCCCAGATTGCAACTCGATTGCCATATTTTTCTTTCAACTCATCAACTGCCAACAGCTTACCGGAAATCCAAATCACTTTGCAGTTGACTGAGCACGGTTAAAACACTACACCGTACGCGTTCCGTCGAAAGACATGCTCCCGCGATGGCATGGCCGGCCAGCTTTAAAAAAACACATCGTCCACACCCGATGCGGGTGCATTTTCCATCTGCACTGCTTCTTTTGGCTCGTCTTTTTCTTTCAAAACAAACTTCGACACCAGCCCATTCAGGTACGAGGCATCCTCGGCGACTTTGGTGATTTCGTTCGTTGTGTTGCGCGAACTGAATGCCGTCTGCTCCGCCACATGACTAATATTGATAATGGTGCCATCGATGCGGGTGGCAACAGTGGTTTGTTCGCCCACCGAACGGGATATCTTCGCATTCGCCTCGTAAATCGCATTGATGCTCTGCAATATCTGTTCAAGTGCCACCTGCGTGTTATTGATCTGATCCACACTCGCATCGGCCTGCTCGCGGCCCTTCACCATCACCTCGGTGGCATTTCCCACTCCGGTTTTCAGGGAATCGATCTTGCCGCGTATTTGCAACGTGGCTTCCTGGGTGCGCTGGGCAAGTTTGCGTACCTCGTCAGCAACCACCGCAAAGCCGCGTCCCTGCTCGCCCGCGCGCGCCGCCTCGATTGCCGCATTCAGGGCCAGCAAATTGGTCTGGTTGGCAATCTCCGTGATCAGTGCAGTGACGCTGCCAATCTCGCGGCTGGAGCCTTCCAGCTTGCGAATGACATCGGTCGCCGCCTGCACATCGGCAGCCAGGCTATTGATCGTATTGATGGCTTGTACAACCACTTTTTTCGCCACCTCCGCCTCTGCCACGATACTTTCGGCCACATTCATCGCGTGTTGCGCCCCGTCCACCGACTCCTGCAATGAGGCCACCATCTCGCGCATCGAATCACTCGCTTTGGAGGTTTCATCCTTTTGCGAACGCACCCCTTCGCTGGTCATATTTGAAGTGAAAGCAACCGACTGCGCGCTGTTGGACAAACTTCGCGCGGACAACTTGACCTCACCGATCAACTTGCCCAGCTCGTCATTCATGGACTTGACCGAGGAAGTGATGGAACCGATCTCGTCTTTCCACTTGAATTCAGCAACATCTACGGAAAAATCCCCCTTGCTCATCCTGCTCAAATCATCTTTCAGGCTGCGGATAGAATTCACAAAGGGACGCAACAAGAAATCGAACAGGAAATAGAGCACCAGTTGAACAAAAAATTGAACAATCCAAAGCATGAAATTAAGCTGGGTCGCCTCCTGCATCTCATGAGTCACATCCAGCTCAATGCTGATCGCCCCCAACACTGCCCCTTCAGCCACCGCATGGCATGATAAACAATTGGTGTCCCTGAAATTCTTGCGCGCCACAACGGGCACAACCACGCGCAATAGTGTATCCGCGTAGTGCTTCTGCAAACCGCTGCCTGCCAGAACGCGCTCGTCCATTGCATCTTTCGCCTGTTCAGCGGGCAAACCGTCACCAAACTGTGCTTTAACCGCATCTCCTCGGATGATGCGCAACGAGCGAACACCATCGGACGCCGACATTTTATGGATGAACAACTCGCGCTGATCCGGCTGGCTGATGATGCCGTTGATCATCAGCATATTGAGTCCGTTCAACACACCGTCAGCCGACACTTCAGCCTTTTGCTGCGCATCTCCCAGCACCCGCGCTTCAAACAGTTGGACGACTGTGCGTTGCGCCAACAACAAAATCACAAACAGCGATAGCTGCACGGGAATCTGCATCTTTTGCTTGATTGACAGACCACTCCACCAATTTGTTACCGTATTGCGCATTTCAGTTGCATCCTTCCAAATGAATAATCCCAATTAAATAATTAGGGAAGTGCTGATTAAGTCCAAATTCGTCATTCCGGCGCAGGCCGGAATCCAGCGGGGTTTGTTAATAATGCCGTTTCATCAGCATGTTGTACGGCATCTACATTTTTACTGGACACCGGGCAGCGCCGGTGTGACGACTTAATCAGTGCTTCCTTAGGCACTAAACAACCCGCAGGAATGATCACTTCGATAAGATCGAAACAGTTGCTCCCTCTCCCGTCGGAAGAGGGAATTGATACAGCGTTCCTTAAAACTCCTTCCAATCG
>Ga0074196_10367_pt1 | contig 14318 bp, 15 predicted proteins | sample EPASupsiteSAE300_FD_64214 | JGI IMG/M metagenome (GOLD analysis project Ga0074196, IMG submission 64214) | Bioremediated contaminated groundwater from EPA Superfund site, New Mexico - Sample SAE3-00 | ecosystem: Environmental > Aquatic > Deep subsurface > Groundwater > Contaminated ... | reverse complement strand
AATTCGGTCGCGACCGCAGCCATCGGCCCTATATCGCGGAGGCGCTTGCCGGAAGTGATTTTTCGCTCTCGGATGCCTATATCAGCCAGAACGCGAAGCGCCCTTCACTCACTGCGGTGCAAGCGGTACACGGGGCGCAAGGGGAGGTGCTGGGTTTTCTGGGTGCGGACTTCGACTTGCGCGAACTGCCTGCCACGCAGGCCATGTACGCGCAGCCCAAGCAGTGGATGCAGCTCAAGGGCGATCCGGCGATCCGGGGCGGGGTGTTCCGCCAGGTGCGGGCGGTCAGCCCGATGGATGAGCAGATCGATACTGTGCTGCATATCCTCAATGAGCTGATCACCGTGCACGGTGTGTTCCACGCTAAGCTGCATTTCTCCAGCTCGCGCGCCACGATCATCGCGATGAATGACCCCTACCGCTTCCGCCTGCACGGTATCGACGAGCTCAGCAAGCCCGATCTCTGTCTGGCTTATCCGCGCGTGGCTTACCCCGCTGATGCGGAGATACCTGCGGATGCGGTACGCAGCATTCTGGAAGTTTTCCGCGAGCTGCGTTTCATGGATGAGACGATCTATTTGCGTTCCGGCATGCTCAATATCTTCAACGGCATGGTTGGCCTGACCTTTTCTTGCGATGGCTCTCATTACCTGCCGTGGCGCGAGTTTCTGGACAGGAAACAGGATTTCCTGCCGGGAGCCGCCACCCAGCAGGGAAGCTGATGGGGGCTAATGGGGGCGGATTGAGGTAACCCGCATTTAGTGGACACTTTTAATAGTAGACAATACTACAGGAGGTGTCAGATGCGAAAAGAGATACAGAGGTCAATTCAGAACGTAGCTCTAGATTGGGCATCATCGCTTTACTTCTTGAATTGAGAAAACTTAATGCTATGCCGCCCCCTTTGGCCTGCCTGAATATTCACAACAGCGACTGACTGAACGAGATCTACCTGAACAGCAGCGGCAAGATAAAAATGGCGAAATATTTGGCGGGGTGGTTGTAAACAAAAGAATGATGATTATGGGAGTAATGGCGTGAGCAAATCAGAACAACTGGCGAACACCGAAAATATCAACAACACCTCTGTAAAAACGACGTGTTACATCTCCATGTTATTTTTGTGCGCTTGGATACTTCCAATACGCGCGGAGATGATCGGCATACCTGAAGCAAACCCGGTAACAACTTCCAGTGTAAAAAAATGGGAAGAAACTCGGGCCATTCCCGAATTCACAGCAAAAAACAGGCATCAACAACTTGACGGAACGGTAACACAGCCACCTTCCCAGCCATCGCTGACCTCGTTCGAAGAAAGGTTCGTGACCGGATTGGCCGATTTTCTGGTTGACCGAGCAAAACAGGAAGCAAGGCTATATCTGCAAGAAGAGTTTACCGAAAAACTTTGTCCAAATACCGCAAACGACCAATCGAAAATAAAATTCAAAAAGACATGTTTAACCATTACCCAGCTAAATGGCAGCAATTTCTCTATGTCGAGTGCAACAAAAATGCTGAAGGCAGCGATAAGGGATGATCTACGCAATTATCCTGATGCATATTTCAGTTGGCTGGCGGAGAAAAATGATGGGGCTGTTTGGTATCAGGCGAAAATCGCAGCTTCGATATTCAGTGAATTGCGAGGGAGTCGAGATATTTCCGAAATCATTGGCGGCCTTGCCTCTCTGGATACTGAGTCAATCTGCAATAACAATTCAAATTGTTCAAACCAACTAAAGAACGTATCAAAAAGTGCCAAACTTTATTGGACGTTAAGCGAAAACATCAGAGCCATTCGGCTTCATAAGGATTATCCAAATAACCGGGAAGCGACTATAGCAGCCGCTGTTGAGGCGACATTGGAATCACCTGACTTCCAACGGCAAAACAAGCAATCATTGGAGAAAATTGCCAATCTGATTGATATTGTTCATAACCTCAGATCACAAATCATTGATCTGCAAAATCAGGCATCGCAACAAGATACGAAAGATGCCAACCTGAAACTACGTTTGCGGGCCGCATTGACTGGTATTGATGCTCTGTATCAAATTTCCGCCGTATTGTATCCCGAGAATAAATTGCAAAAATTGCATGAGGCTACCAGCCTCGCGCAAGCAATTATTGATGACGACTACGCGCGTGTTGTGTTGGAAACCGCGATTCTGGCCGGCTCTCATCCCGACGATCAATCAAGCAAATTTATCCCTCTATTAGTCGAGCTCGCATCGGCTGAGTCCTCTGCCGATATGCAGAAAATATTCGAGTTGGCTGCCGCGCCTGCAGGCAGCTACCGTGAAAAATTCAAATCAGACACTTTAACCACTATTACCGCTTTTGGCGGCATTGCCCATGGCAGTGAGTGGTACAACACAAGCGGGGCATTAGAAAACAACGGGTTTCAGCCGTTTATTCCGATCGGCATTCAATACACGAAAAATTTATCTCCCCAAAACAATGGGAAGTCTGGAGTTTTAGGTGGTTTTATTTCGATATTTGACTTGGGCCCCCTTGCCGCTGGCCGCTCAAACGCTGGGACTGTATCTAACAGTTCCAATGCGGGTTTTGCCCAGGTCTTCTCTCCGGGCATTTACATTACTTATAACAACCCATACGTCAAAGCCATAACGCTGGGTTATGGCGTTTCAAGAACTCCCAAGCTGGTAACGGCAATTAACGGTGAACAAGTCGATGCAACAAGAAGGCAATTGTTTATCGCCATCGATATGACGTTAATGGCCTTCAGATAACAAGCAGCGGAAGTTGATTGACTAAAAGTGACTAAAGGCATCGCATTAGCTTTTGATCAAACCAAGATTTCCTGCTTCGTCGGCTCACAATCATTCTTAGGTGGTTTTCACATGGATCAATCCTTCCGGCAACAATGGCCTTTGTTACGCGATGGTGTGCTTGAGGCGGCGCGCGAGATATTTCTGCGTGCGCAAGCAGGCCATCAGCTCACCGAGCGCAAGGCAGATGGTAGTTTGTTGACCGCCACCGACATTGCGCTTCAAGCAAGCATCAGCAAGATTTTATTGAGTCACTTTCCCGCCATCCCTGTGTTGGGCGAGGAGATGACCGAAGATGAGCAGGCCGCCATTCTTGCAACAGGTAATTGCTGGGTACTGGATCCCTTGGATGGCACCAGTAATTTCAGTCACGGCATTCCCGTTTATTCAGTGAGCCTTGCTTTGATGCAACAGGGCGAGGTGGTGGCGGGCATGGTGTATGACCCGAATCGAGAGGAATGTTTTCATGCGCTAAAGGGGCAGGGGGCATTTCTCAATCAACAAGCGCTCAATCGCCGCGATGATGCGCCATGCGAGCTTAAACATGCGATGGCCATGATCGACACCAAACGCTTGCCGACCAAGCTGACAGTCGCCATCGCCACAGAGCATCCCTATCACTCGCAACGCAGTTTTGGCTCGGTGGCATTGGATTGGTGTTGGCTTGCATCAGGCAGGATTCAAACATATTTGCACGGTAAGCAGCGGTTGTGGGACTTTGCGGCGGGAGCCTTGGTTGCACAGGAGGCGGGTTGCCTGACGTTGACCATGCAGGATGCGCCCATACTTGATTCGCCACTTTCGTTGACAGCACACTCTGCTGTGGGTGCCTGCCCATCACTTGCCATAATCTGGCCCGAGTGGGTGCGGCAACATGGTTGATTCTTTTGATATTCGGGTAAACATGGGGAAAACTAAAATTCGCAACTGGTTTGTTTGCTCCGCACTCTGCTTGTCAGGATTGACAACGTTAGCCCTTGCTACGGAAGTTGCATCGCAAGAGGACTCCGTTTCTCCGTACGTTGCAGTTGTGAATGGTAGGTCAATACCACAAGATAGACTTGAATTACGGGTAAAAACGGCCAAGCAACAAGGCCAGCCGGACACTGTTGAACTACGCAAGGCAATCCAAGACGATCTGATAAATTTAGAAGTAGCTTCCCAATTTGCAGTCAGCAGCAAACTAGACAAACAGAATAAAGTCAGATGGGAAATCAAACTGGCTAGACAAACCGTGATGATCAATGCATCTGGTCGGGAATATTTGGATCAACAGCTTGAATTAAGCAGGCAGTCCACCTTGGTTGAAGCTTACGTTAAAGACTTCGCAAATACCCACCCGATTGGTGACGAGATTCTGAAACAGGAATACGAACTATTAAAGAAACGAGTTGGCAATAAAGAGTACAGACTGTCGCACATATTGGTTGGATCCAAAGAGGAGGCGATGTCAGTCTTGGCTGAAGTCGGGACAAGCCAGTTTGCTGATGTGGCACAGGCCAAGAGCGGCGACGTAGGTTCAAGAGACAAAGGCGGTGAATTAGGTTGGGCGATTCCTTCCAACTTTGTGCAACCCTTCGCTGATGCCGCGATCACACTTAGCCAAGGCCAAGTCAGCGCGCCAGTACAGACGCAGTTTGGCTGGCACATCATCAAGCTTGAAGATACACGTGAGCTGAAAATACCAACCTTTGATGAAATTAAGCCGAATCTCAATAAGCAATTGCAGCAACAAGCGATTCAAAAGCACATTGCCTACCTTCGTGGTAAAGCCAAGATTGAATACCAACGATTGAATTAAGGGGGCCAGGCTTGTGAATTAAAGGGACCAGGCTCGAAATATTTTCGAGATGAACGGAGATCATGACTTTCAAGGCACACACCAAACGTATCGTCATCATCGCCAAAAGTTGATGGGGCAGCATCGCAATAGTTTTTTCACCGAGTGATTCCCTTGCCTTTATTCCCCCTCTCGCTAGAATGACCGTATTCAGTTCTTATTCGGTGACCTGCCATGCAAGAGCAAATCATCAGCCTGACCGATTTCAAAACTTCCGCCAGCCGTTTGTTGCAGGAGACGCGCGGGGGAGCCAATATCATTTTGACGCAAAACGGTTCGGCGAGTGCGGTGGTGCAGGACTATGCGACCTACCGTGCTCAGCAAGATGCCTTCCTAATGTTGAAGCTGATGGTGCAGGGTGAGGCCGATGTGCAGAAGGATCGTGTCACTCCGCAAAGCAAGGTGTTTGATTCACTGCGCGCGTCTTTGTTGAAACAGCAAAAGCGACATGGCTGAGGCCAAGTCATTTCAGGTGTTGTGGTCGCGCACGGCACAACAGGATTTGACGGAGATCATCGAGTACATTGCGCAGGATAGTATCGGCGATGCGCTGGCGATCTTGCAAAAACTGGAAACCAAAGCCGCACTTTTGATCACCTTGCCCAATCGCGGTCGCGTCTTGCCTGAGTTGTTGCATACCGGCATCTCGCAATACAGAGAGTTGATCAGCGCGCCTTGGCGTATCGTTTATCGGGTTGATAACAAGCCTGTCTTGATCATGGCGGTGTTGGATAGTCGGCGTGATTTGCAGACGGTGCTACTCAACCGATTAGCAAGGTGACGCATCATGCGTGCTGTCGAATTTCACTCAATAGTTGTGGCTAACATAAGGTAACGGAGTCGATTTGTTTTGAAAGGCTGATGAGGGCAAGGTGAGAGGATGATAAGAAAAGAACAATTTGAGACGCTTGCCTTTGATCTTTCACGCTGCGATATGAATTCTTTAGGTCAGCCTGTTGGGTTTGCAGTTGGGGAATGGAAGCCTGCGATACGTCCAACGCACAAGGTATTGACGGGGAGGTTCTGCCATCTGGAGGCGCTCGATGCCACGCGCCATGCGACCGACCTTTTTGAGGCCAACGCGCTGGATGCCAGGGGGCGGAACTGGGCCTATCTTCCTTACGGCCCGTTCGATTCGCTCCTTTCCTATCGCGATTGGGTGGCGAAAATCTCTAGCACTTCCGATCCTCTCTTCTTTGCCGTGGTCAGCAACGAGACGGGGAAGGCGGTCGGTGTTGCCAGCTATTTGCGCATCGACCCGGCGAACGGCTCCATCGAAGTCGGCCATCTCAATTTTTCGCCGTTGATGCAGAAGACATGCGTCGCGACCGAGGCCATGTGGCTCATGATGCGTGAGGCGTTTTCTTTGGGTTTTCGGCGCTATGAGTGGAAATGCAATGCGCTGAACCTGCCTTCGCGCTCTGCGGCGCAACGGCTTGGCTTGTCGTTCGAAGGTGTCTTCCGGCAGGCCGCCGTCGTCAAAGGACGCAACCGCGACACAGCCTGGTATGCGGCGATCGACAGCGAATGGCCCGCCCTGGACGAGGCGTTCCGGCAATGGCTGTCGCCGGACAACTTCGATGGTGAAGAACGGCAACGCGTCGGTCTGTCGAAACTGACCGCGCCCATCCTCGTTCGACGGGGATAGTGACAGGGGCAGCCTCAATTTTGTTTTGAATTCAATTTCCACGGAGCCTTAGCATGCTAAAGAAAGTGTTGTTTCCCACTGCGTTGTTGTTCGTCTTTGCGCCATTCATCGTTGCGGCAGAGCAGGCGAACAATTGCAGGCTCAAGCACGGTTCGATGGTGATGCTGGATGCAGCGGCTTGTGTGATGGAAGGCGGTGTGGCCGTCACGAGATCTGCGCCGCCTGTGGTTTCAGTCACCAGCCTTCAGTTGTCTGCCGATCCTAAGTTGGCCGTAGCGCAACGCACGGCCGCCGAGTTGTTGATGAAGCCGGTGGTGGATAAGAACCTAAAGAAACGCACACCGGAGGAGATAGAGCGGACGGTGAAGTTCGATGGTTGCCGCTTGCTGGTGGATGAGGACATGCAGATCGAGCACGGCAATGCCTTTGCGGCGCGCAAACATTTCAAGGTCAGTTCGTCGGTGGATATGCAAAAGGTCGGTCGCGCTGCGTTCGGCGAGTTGGGCAAGGTGACTTCGTATGGTGGTGGCTTGGAGACCTATGCCGTCTACTTCGAGGAACGCAAACTCAAAGAAGGTAACAACATCGGCATCTCGATGATGTTGGAGAAGGACGGCGCTGCCAGGAAGTTCAGCGTGCGCACTTCCGATATCTACTGGGATGCGCCCAACGATGACCTGTGGATGGCGGACGAATACGGCTACCCGAAAGATATCGTGGAGAGGGGCGCTGCGCTCGACACCATCCGCCTCTTGTTCTTGATGAATACGTCCGACGATGCCGCTACGCTGAGCAAGGCGTTGGGCGATGTGCATGGGCTTTGTAATCAGTGATCCGCACCGGTCGTCACTGTGGGAGCCAAATCGGATCGTGATCTCAGTTAGAAATGCAATACAATTCGTATAGGCAAAGACGTGAAACCAAGGAGGGCAGTGATGAGTGAAGTGGCAGATTTTAAGATCGTTCGAAATTCAACATTGGGTACAGATCTGACTGAAGAAAAAGCCAAGATCCTCTCAGAGAAGATGGGCGTGCGCCATTTGAGTGATGGCGATGTATTGGTCAAAGAAGGCGCCTCCGATCAGACGCTATTTATCCTTGCCAAAGGTAGACTTGATTTCATCTGTAAGAGTGCGGAAGGTGTGGAACAACCCGCTTCTATGATGCGAGAAGGGGAGTGCGCGGGTACGCGCGCTTTCGTAGAGCATAAGCCACGCAGAGGGACTTTACGCTCTGTGGGCGACACCACGGTCTATACCTTGACGCCGACTGATTTTGAGGCCGTATTGGATTCTCATCCTCGCATCGCTTTCATGGTGATGCGTGCACTGTTCCGCGAGACCCATGCCAACCTTTCTCGCAAGAATCGCGAGAGCGAAGAGATGGCGAAATACATCAATAAGACCCAAGGACGATTCTGATTCGCTCTTGAGGGTGTTTTCGATGGCGGTGGTGATCACTTTTTGAGTTGATGCCATCGCAGAGAAATCTGATTCACTTCAACGATGACACCTACCACTTTTCATCCTGCCGAGCTGAGACAAACCGCACTGCACTGGCTGGTCGAGTGCGATGCCGTGCAGAAAGCGGAGGGTGTACGCCGCTTGGCGCAGGTGTGGGCGGCAGGTGAGTTGGTGTTGGATGTCGCTGCGACGTTGAGTGAGATACAAAGCATCCCCGGTCATCCCGCCAAGCCTGAGTTGGTCTCTCCTTTGACGGTGAAGCGCCGTGCGATGAACACACCGGAAGGCCGCGCCGCGATGATCCATGCGCTGGTGCATATCGAATTCAACGCGATCAATTTGGCACTGGATGCGCTGTGGCGATTCCCCAACCTACCGCGCGACTACTACACCGATTGGCTGCGTGTGGCGGATGAAGAAGCGCTGCACTTCACGCTACTGGCTAATCATTTGCAGACCCAGGGTTTTGCCTACGGCGATTTCACCGGACACAACGGTCTGTGGGATATGGCGATGCGCACGCAGCATGATGTGCTGGAACGCATGGCTTTGTTGCCGCGCACGATGGAAGCGCGCGGCTTGGACGTGACGCCAGGCACGAAGGCGAAGTTGGTGCAGGCGGGTGATCACGCCATCGCGCCTATCTTGGATATCGTGATGCGGGATGAGATCGGCCATGTGTCTATCGGCAACCGCTGGTTCAACTATTTGTGTGAGCAGCGCGGCCTAGCGCCATCCACTACTTATGCCGACCTGGTTGCGCGACACAACGCTATCCCCCGACGCGGACCGTTCAATCTGGAAGCGCGCCGTGCGGCGGGATTCAGTGAAGAGGAGTTGGCGGGGTTGGGGTTGAGCTAATACAGAACAATCGAGACTACTCCGGCACCTTTGATGTCTTGTGCTGGTGCACTCTCGACTTAGACGCTCAAGTCTGAGAGATCACTAGGTCGGATGTGACTTCTTCATTGGCGTGGCGAATCACGGTAGGGGTGATGAGAATGGTCTCGCCCTTGCGCAGGCCATAGTGTTCCTTCAGCAGTTGCGCAATCAGATTCGCATGGCTCTGTTCTGGAACCAGTGCCATGGTCATGTTATCCGTCTCGGTATGCAGACTGACACGAAAAAAATGGGCGGGTATCCGGATATAGGTGCGGTGCATATTGGTCCTTGTTGGCCTATAGATTTTGTCGGATCGCTTGAGTTAGCCAAGGTAGTTCGTTCATGGTTGGGCTATGTGCGAACCAAAGTACAATGTTTTCGGTTCATTCACATGTTGCAAATATACCAAGTAATGGTCAGGGCAACACAGGATTTCCGCTTCAGCTTGCTTCTTTTCCGCCATCTCCAGTATCCACCAAGCATCTCCCAACTCCTCCACCAGAGCTTGCAAGCGCGCGTGGTCGATATTCATCGCGCCATATCCCGTATCATGCCGCCCTCTATCCGTTCCCAACTTCAAATGTTCCCATGACCGAAACCTTCATCCCTAGCAAAGACGCATCCCTCGAATCTTCTATCCGCACCTTGCAGGCCAAGCTGGAAGCCATTGGTTTCCATGTGCAGGAGAAGTCATGGTTGAACGAGATCGAGAACATCTGGTCGGTGCATGTTACGGATAGGGATTGCACGCGCTTGTTCAGCAATGGCAAGGGTGGCTCGGAATTGGCGGCGCGCGCGAGTGCGCTGGGCGAGTTCTTTGAGCGCTTGAGCACTAATTATTTCTGGACGCATTTCTACTTGGGCGAGACCATCAGCAACGGGCAGTTCGTGCATTACCCGAACGAGCAGTGGTTGCTGGTGAAAGGAAAAAAATGGCCTGCCGCATTGCTCACGCCCGAGCTGCATAAGTTCTACAACCCCGAAGGTGGCGTGCCAGCGAGTCATTTGATCGACCTGAATTCGGGCAATGCCGAACGTGGTATCTGCGCCATTCCCTATCAGCGTCTGCGTGACGACAAGACGGTGTTGTTCCCCGTCAATCTCATCGGCAATCTGTATGTGAGCAACGGCATGTCGGCGGGCAATACCTTGAAGGAGGCGCGCACGCAGGCACTCGCCGAGATCTTCGAGCGCGACATCAAGTACCGCATCATCCGTGACTGCATCTGTTTGCCTGATGTGCCGGAGGCGGTCATCGCACGTTACCCGCGCATCGCGGCGGGCATCCAAGGTTTGCGTGCGGCGGGTTACGGCATCTTGGTGAAAGATGCGTCGCTGGGCGGCAAATATCCGGTGATGAGCGTCACCTTGTTGCACCCAGAAGACCAAGGTTGCTTCGCCAGTTTTGGTGCGCACCCGCGCTTTGAAGTGGCGTTGGAACGTGCATTGACCGAGCTGCTGCAAGGTCGCGCCATGGATACGCTAAGCGGCTTCCCAGCACCTAGTTTCGACAAGGAAGAGATCGCCGACGACCAGAACAAGGAGATCCATTTCGTGGATTCCAGCGGCGTGATCGGCTGGGAGTTCATGCGCGACACACCTGATTTCGAGTTCGTCGATTGGAATTTCGGCACGACGACGGAAGAAGATTATCAGTGGTGCTGTGATGCCATCCACGCCAGCGGACACGATATCTACGTGGCCGACTTCATCCATCTGGATGTCTATGCTTGTCGTATCTTCGTGCCCGGCATGTCGGAGATATATCCCATCGAAGAGTTGCAATGGCAGAACAACACCGTGGGCAATTGGGTGCGTCCTGCATTGTTGCGCTTGCCCGAATTGAGCGAAGACGAATGCAACGAATTGCTGGACACCTTGCTCGACCTTGACCTGCCAGATAACCTCGCCATCACGACCTTGATCGGCTTAGCTGCCGACCCCGGCAGTACGTGGGTGGCGTTGCGCTTGGGCGAACTCAAGACCTTGTTGGCCTTGGCTGTGGGCGATGAGGAAGGTATTCTGGAAGGCTGTGCGTGGATCGCACAACTGGGACAATTGGAGGAGAAACGTGCCCGCGTGTATCGCTGCGTCGCCCATCTGGTGGAATTAAAAGAGTTAACAGATTCGGATTCGACCGATGCCTATGATGCGAACTTGAGCTTGATGTACGGGGCAGAAACTTTGCAGCAAGCGCAACGATTGTTGAATGGTGAAGAGCGCTTCTTCGGCCTCGGTGTGTTGGGTGATAATATGCAAGGTAGCGCCATGCATCAGCGATTGTTAGAGGCGTACGCGAAGGTGTCCAAGCACAAGCGCTAGTCACCTCTACTGTTGAATCTTATCAATACGTGGTATTACGTATTGCTACCCCCGCAAAGTTCTCAACAGTAATTCCGTAAACAGCCACGGCCCGTACACGAAAATTTACAAATTACACGAATCGAATATGACATCACACGACAATAATTCCTTCTCATCATTCATATTCTTCATCGTTGGATGGGGATTTATGTGTGTTGCACAGGCCGAATCTGCAAGTATGAACACGCGCAGTGGTAATGAATTCACCATGTCGGTGTCTTCCTATCTTTATGAAGAGCCCTCTGTGGGGATGTCGACCAAGGGGGATAAATTCGGCGTCAATCATGTTGGAACGGTTGTGCTAGAAGGAGATTGGTTCATCAAAGACGATATACGCTTCGTGAACGGGAGTGTCGATTACGTCGGGTCGGGTTATAAGGCGGGAGCGCCTGATTGGTATGCCGAGGTTAGAGGGCTGTTAGGTAGAGATATCCAATTTAGCAATTCGGTCATTTCTCCTTATATAGGTTTTGGATATCGCTATTTGTTTAACGATTTGCGTGGCTATAGCAGTAGTGGGGCGATTGGCTATCGCCGCGAAAGCAACTATCTCTATATCCCGCTTGGAGTGACGCACCGCTCCAATTTGGATGGAACGGCAGTCCTAGCGACGACACTGGAATTCGATAAGCTCATTAGCGGGAAACAGATATCAAAGTTGTCTGACTTGATTGGCTATGCTGGATATTCCGATATTCAAGACGTCAATAATGCTCAGACCAGTGGATCAGGATTTCGTGCGGATGTGATGTACGAGATGGATGATTGGGCGTTCGGACCATTTTTGAATCTGTGGTGGATCGGAAAATCTGACGCAGTATTTAGATCGGTGATTCGGTATGGGACGTCTAAAGGATATTTCTTCTCTGAACCGCAGAACAACACCACCGAGTTCGGAATGAAAATGAGATTCAAGTTCTGATTTTTCTCGAACTTCCCCCCCCCATCTCAATCAGATTTCGGGACTTGAAATAGTGACCAACACCCCCATGTAGCGAACCGAGCGGCTGGAGAGGTTTGTTAAACTGAGCGCCGTGAACTTAACTTTGGAGAGAGTCACATGAAACGTATCTTTTTGTTCCTTCTGACCAATATCGCCGTTTTAGTGGTCATCAGCATCACTTTGCGCCTGTTGGGCGTGGATCGCTGGGTCGAGGCGAACGGTGCTATCAATTTTGGTTCGCTGTTGGCGCTGTCGGCTGTGATCGGCTTTGCGGGTTCTATCGTTTCCCTGTTGATGTCGAAGTGGATGGCGAAGCAATCCGTGGGGGCACAGGTCATTGAGATTCCACAGGACGCGACCGAACGTTGGTTGGTGGATACCGTACGTCGTCAAGCGGAAGCCGCAGGTATCGGTATGCCAGAAGTGGCGATCTACGATGCCCCTGACGTGAACGCTTTTGCGACGGGTTGGAACCGTAACAATGCGCTGGTAGCAGTGAGTACTGGTTTGCTCCACTCGATGAGCAAGGACGAGGCGGAAGCGGTGCTGGCACACGAAGTGAGTCATGTGGCGAACGGGGACATGGTCACCCTAGCTTTGATCCAAGGCGTGGTGAACACCTTCGTGGTCTTCTTTGCCAAGCTGTTTGGTTATTTCGTGGATCGCGTGTTGTTGAAGAACGATGGTCGTGACGGCCCCGGCATCGGCGCATTCGTGGCCGAGATCGCAGCACAGTTGATCTTGGGTGTGCTCGCCAGCATCATCGTCATGTGGTTCTCGCGTCAGCGTGAGTTCCGTGCCGATGCAGGTGCTGCTAACTTGGCAGGACGCCAGAAAATGATCGCTGCGTTAGAGCGCTTGAAAGGTAACCATGAAGAAGCTGCGTTGCCGAAGAACATGGCGGCTCAAGCGATCTCGGGCGGCGGTGGCGGTTTCTCCAAGCTGTTCATGACCCATCCACCGTTGGATGAGCGTATCGAGGCATTGCGTAACGCTAAATGATCTGAATCAGGTAGCGCAAACAAAAACGGCGGGGATTTTCCCCGTCGTTTTTTATGGTGCTTATTCCTCATCCTCGTCGTCATATCTGACACGAGGTGGGTCGCCGTCGAACACCAGACTTTGTCGACGCAGCAGGTAGAAGTCTCGTAGGGAACTGTAGCGGTCGATGGTTGCGTTATCTAACACCTTTTCTTGGTCGAGCAGATTCACGCGTTTGTTCAGTCCCTCTGCGGCATAAGCGGCATAACGCGAGGTGGTCGGTGTCGTGTTGCCAATGACGCTGACATAGCTGTCGCCGTACAAGCCGATGCCATCGCGGAAAGAGCTTGGGCCCAGTAGCGGCAACATCAGGTAAGGGCCGCTAGGCATGCCCCAAGAACCTAAAGTCTGACCTAGATCCTCATTGTGTTTTTCCAAGCGGTTGGTCACGTTGAGAAATCCGAGCAGGCCAAAAGTGGAATTAAACAACACACGACTACCATCGCTGGCAGCTTGCTTGAATTTAAGCTGAAGCAGATCGTTCGCGGTGACCGTCACGTCATCTAAATTGGAGAAGAAATTGTTCACCAGTGTCTTTACGGGTTGCGGTACGACCTTGGCGTAGGTTTGTGCAACCGGTTTGACGACCGCTTGGTCTAGCGTGTCGTTGAACACATAGACCTTGCGATTGAAGGGTTCAAGCGGGTCTTTGTCCAAGGTATAGGTGCTAAGGTGCAGCGTGCTGCACCCAGAAAGCGTGAGACTGGCGAACAAGATGGCGATACGGACTAGCGTCATTCGAAAAAGTCAGGAACCAGAATGGGCGGGATTATAAGCGGGAACTAATTTAGTTTGAATCATGGCCGTGCGCGAAGCAGGGGTTTCCAAGCTGATTTGCCCCAGCGCGCCCGTGCGGAAATCTTGCAACAACGTCATCGCCGCTTTTTCGAGGTCGAACTCTTTGCCGCGTAAGCGGAAGCTGCGAAGTTGGGCGATGGCTTCGATGAGGCCGACGCCGTCCATGCCAGTGATGTCGCATTTGTAGCGCTGTTGTACCTGCGACGCATAGTTTTGCATCAGCAGATCACCCAAGAAGGTCGCCACTTCTTGCTCATCATAGGCATTGCGGCCGATTAGGTTGCTGGCGGCGAGCATCATGCCGTCGCTCTCGTGTTCGATCTTAGGCCACATCATGCCCGGCGTATCGACGAGTTGCATGTGGTCGTTGAGTTCAAAGAATTGCAGATTCTTGGTGATTGCTGGTTCGTCGCCCACGGCGGCGGTGCGGCGCTTGAGCAGCGCATTGATGAAGGTGGATTTGCCCACGTTGGGGATGCCCATCACCATCATGCGCAGCGGCTTGAGCGTCGTACCACGATGCGGAGCGAGGGGCAGGCACAGCTTGGGT
>Ga0074196_10699_pt1 | contig 14324 bp, 18 predicted proteins | sample EPASupsiteSAE300_FD_64214 | JGI IMG/M metagenome (GOLD analysis project Ga0074196, IMG submission 64214) | Bioremediated contaminated groundwater from EPA Superfund site, New Mexico - Sample SAE3-00 | ecosystem: Environmental > Aquatic > Deep subsurface > Groundwater > Contaminated ... | reverse complement strand
CAAAGACTTGCTGGGTATGCCGGGCATACGCGAAGCGGGCAACGTCACTTACCTGACCATGCAGATAAGTCACAACAGCAAAGATATCCGCGTGATGCTGGTGGGGTTCGAGACGGGCAAACCGGGTGAGCCGGCTTATCTTGTTGCAGGCCGCCCTATCACCCGTTCGCATTATGAAGCGCTAGCCGACATCAAGACCGGACTGGTCGTGGGCGACACCGTCACTATCCGTCGCCACGCATACACTATTGTCGGATTGACGCGCCGCATGGTCTCCTCCGGTGGCGATCCGATGATTTTCGTCCCACTTAAAGACGCGCAGGAAGTGCAGTTCCTCAAAGACAACGATGCACTGGTGAACGAGCGCGCGCGTACCGCTGCGAACCCCGCCTTCAATCGTCCCGGTGTTCCGGGGTTGCTGGAGGCGATACAAGCTAGCCAGACTTCAAGCCGTTTCGTGAACGCCGTGCTGGTGCGCACCGTGCAAGGAGGCGAGGCGGCGGTAGCCGAGCAGATCGTGCGTTGGAAACATCTGCAAGCCTATTCCAAGGATCAGATGGACGAGATATTGGTGGCACGCTTGATCGCCACTTCGTCCAAACAGATATTCATGTTCCTCGTCATCCTCGCCATCGTCAGCGCGGCCATTGTTGCCTTCATCATCTTCACCATGACGATGAACAAGCTGCGCGAGATCGCTGTGCTCAAATTGATCGGCGCGACCAACCGCACCATCAGCGGCATGATCCTGCAGCAGGCGTTGGGCTTGGGCGTAATCGGTTTCTTGGTGGGAAAGTTATCGGCGACGTTGTGGGCACCGTTGTTCCCGAAATATGTGTTGCTGCTGGCGGGGGATGCGGTGCTGGGATTCTTTTTGGTGATGCTCATGTGCGCGCTGGCCAGTGTGTTTGCCATCCGCGCCGCGCTACGCATCGACCCTGCAACCGCGATTGGAGGTTGAGATGAGCCAACCTGCTATTCACATCGAGAATCTGAAGAAGCGTTACGGCGAAGGGGAGACTGCTGTAGATGCGCTCAAAGGTGTGGATATGACCATCTGGCCCGGCGAAGTGGTGGGGCTGGTCGGTCCCAGCGGTTCGGGCAAGAGCACGCTGCTAAAATGTCTGGGAGCAGTCATTGAACCCACAGCGGGACGTATGACGTTGGGCGGTCAAACTATCTTTGACGAGCAGTGGAAGATCGAAGACTTGCGCACCCTACGCCGCGACCGTATTGGATTCATCTTTCAAGCACCCTACCTCATTCCGTTCTTGGACGTGACCGACAACGTGGCTCTGTTACCGATGTTAGCGGGAGCCTCAAATGCCGACTCGCGCATCCGTGCACAAAAGTTGTTAGATGCACTGGATGTCGGTCATCGTTCCAAGGCGGCGGTTTCGCAACTCTCGGGTGGTGAACAGCAGCGTGTCTCCATCGCGCGGGCATTGGCGAATCATCCGCCAGTCGTCCTTGCCGATGAGCCGACCGCGCCGCTGGATAGTGAACGTGCGCTCAATGTGGTGCGCATCCTGAATCAGATGGCAGAGCAATATCAAACCGCCATCATCGTCGTCACCCATGACGAAAAGATCATCCCCACGTTCAAGCGCATCTATCACATTCGTGACGGGCGCACGTATGAAGAGGCTGGCGAGGGGCGCCATGTTTAACGGTTTATTCGAAGGAGAGATATCTTGAATCAAGAAACAATCAAAAAACGCATGAGTTCGGAAGAACGGCAAGGCGAGATCATTCGCGTGGCGGTGGAACTGGCTGCCGATAAAGGGGTAGACAGCGTCACCACGCAAGACATGGCAGATGCGATGAACCTTACCCAAGGGGCCATCTTCCGTCACTTTGCGACCAAGGATGACATCTGGTTCGCTGTCATCGTGTGGGTACGCGAGCGATTGATGAAAGTGCTCGACAAAGCGGCGGCAGGTGCTACCGACCCTTTGAATGCCATTGAGCGTATGTTCTTCGCGCACATCGCGTTCATCAGCAAACATCCGGCCATTCCCCGCTTGCTGTTTTCAGAACTGTTGCACAAGAAGAACGGCAAGTTGCGCCAACTCATCGAAGGCATCATCTCCGGTTACGAAGGCAAGATCACTGGTCTGCTGGAGGAGGCCAAGTCGCAGTCGCTAGTACCCGCCGATCTCGACAGCCAAAGCGCTGCTGTGCTTTACATCGGCATGATCCAAGGGCTGGTCGTGCAGTCGTCCATCTTTGGCGGGAAACATGCACTTCAGCAACAGGCCGCGAAGACCTTCCCGATTTTTTTACACGGCATCAAGACGCGCAATTAACTATCAACCCACACGAGGAGTTACTATGAAAAAGCAAACAATCTTAGCTGCATCCCTTATCACCTTTGTACTGTCCATCTCTCACGCTCAAGCAGCCGAGCCGCTCGAACTACAAAAAGTGATGAAGGAGTTGGGCAGGAACATGCAAGTCATTACCGATGGTATCTCGCGAGAAGATTGGGTGTTGGTCGCCAAGACCGCACCATTGATCGCCGCCCATCCTCAACCACCCGTGTCAGAGAAGATGCGTATCATGAAATTCATGGGTCCGGAGATGTCCAAGTTCAAAGCGTTCGATGGTGTGACGCATGAGGCCGCCCACGGCCTAGAGCATGCGGCACATGAAAAAGATGGGCAAAAAGTCATCGCCGCGTTTCAGCAGGTGCAGACCTCTTGCCTGAATTGTCACCAGACCTTCCGTGGCAAATTTGTTGAACATTTCTACGGCTCTGCAAGCAAGTAAAACGGTTATTGGCGCACCATCACCCAAGGAGAGAATGGTATGAAGAATTGTAAATTGAGCTGGATGTTGGTCGCCATACTGTCCGTTATTGTTGCTGCGTTGGGATATAAATTCACGGTGGGCAACGTGCATCCTTCCGATGACGGTCGGCAGGCTGTCATGTTGAGTAAAGATGAACGTAATGCCTTGTTGCTGGAAATGCGCGTGTGGTTGCAAAGCTCGCAAGGCATCTTGGCGGCGGCATCCGTAAAAGATTTCGATGCGGTCATCAAGTCGGCAAAAGCATCCGGTATGGAGGCAGAGGCAGATACGCCTGGCTCATTGTTCAGAAAGATTCCGGTCGAGATGAAGACGTTGGGTTTTGATACGCGCAGCAAGTTCGATGACATCGCTACTGAAGCCGCGAAGTCCAAAGACAGTAACCTAGTGGTGCGCAAATTGAGCGTCGCGATGAATAACTGCATCGCTTGCCACGAGATGTATCGTTTCGTGGAAGAAACGAAATAAATACAGCCGAACCGTTCAGGTTCGGCATTCAAAAGAAAGGTGATATAAGCATGACTACAATCAAACAACCTCGAAGCTGGCTCATAAGTGTACTGTCGATCATGGCGGTCCTATTTGGTTTGATGACGATCAAGGAGGGGGGCGCGGTGTTGCTGGGCAATGAGGAAGCAGTTGCGGCGGCAGGAAATTATGTGCCATTCGTACTCTGGTTCAATTTCCTGTCGGGCTTCGCCTACATCGCTGCCGGTGTCGGACTGTGGTTGCAACAACGTTGGGCGGTCTGGCTTGCTATCGCCATCGTAGCAGCGATCATGATCACGTTTGCCGCTTTTGGCGTACACATCAACACTGGTGGCGCTTATGAGCAACGCACGCTAGTAGCAATGGGTATGCGTACTGGGGTTTGGTTGGTGATCGCGGCTGTGTCGGTACAGATGCTGTTGCGGAAGCGCATATAAGCGCTACATCCCCGATAGCAGTCAACAGCGTGCGATTTCTTTTAGGTATGACGTTAGGTGTGGGCTTGTGGCTACCAGTCCTAGCCCAAGCCGACAATGGATGGCTCATTGCTAGCCAGCATGAATGGGTGAATAGCGGAGAGGAATTAAGGCTTGAAATTATTCGCCCTGATGCAAGCAGTGTGTGGCCAGAAGCCTTGGTTTTAAATATTAGGTCAAACAATGAAGCTAGCAAGATTGTTCTCATGCCGCTGTCGGTCGCGGGGGATAGTGCCAGTAGGCGTATTTACTTTGCTAGGTTGCCACAAAGATACGCTGGGTTGCTGCAGATCAATGCACAAGAACTCGCAACAAACTCATTGTTGATAAATGTCATATCTCCAAACACACCAATTTTTTTAGCGGCAGATAAGGATGTCGAGTCATCGTTAAGTATGGACCCTCTGCCAGCCATCGAGCCTGCACTTTCAGCTCTTGAGCCTGTGTATTTCGTGATGGGTTCGAGTAAGACCTTGAATTCGCGCTTCCAACTGAGTTTCAAATATCGTCTCTTTGATGCTGAATCTGATCCCGTAGCATGGTTACCTGCGTTGAGTAAGTTACACCTTGGCTATACCCAAACTTCTTTTTGGGATATGAGTTCAAATTCAATGCCATTCCATGACACCAATTATCGCCCCAGCCTATTCTGGCAATCCAAGCTGGATGAAATGGGCACATATGGGCCGGTTTTTTTACGTGGTGGACTAGAGCATGAATCCAATGGCAGGGACGGTGCATTTTCCCGCAGCATAAACATTGCATTTTTCCAACCTGCTTGGAGAAAAAATCTCGATGATGGCAAGTTGCTATTCTTCTCGCCTCGTCTTTACGGTTACCTTAATCAGGATGGAAATCCGGACATCGCAAGTTACCGTGGCTATGTGGATTGGCAATTTAGATACGGAGATGAGCGTGGATGGTTGCTTACCAGCCGGATGCGAACAGGCACAGCGGGCTATGGGAGTGCCCAACTGGAATTTTCGACACCGCTTCGAAAGCCACTGTTCGCCAGAACTGGGGGGTTTTTCAGCGTTCAGTTATTTGAAGGTTACGGTGAAAGCCTGCTGGACTATAACGTGAAGAAGCCAACACAACTTCGTATCGGTTTTTCAATCATAAGGTGAGAATTCCTGCTGCTGAGTTAGAGAATGTATTCCGTCCGTTCTACCGCTTGGAATCATCCCGCAGCCCTGTCACGGGGGGCGGTCTTGGATTGTCCATTGCGCGTCAATTATCTGATGCCAATGGGTGGAAGTTTGCGCTGATGTCGCGCTCAGGCGGTGGATTGGAAGCGCAGTTGTCCATTCCCAATCAGGCACCTGCTTGATTCCAGGTGGCAGGCCATGAGGGGCGTATAATGCGCGCACCCAAATGCAGCGCCAACCAAGAGAACACTACATTGAACACAATCAGTTTTGCCGACCTGAAGCTCGCCCCGCAGATACTCAAGGCACTTACCGAGTCCGGTTACACCACTCCCACCCCCATCCAAGCACAAGCCATTCCCTTGGTGCTGGAAGGTGACGACTTAATGGCGGGCGCGCAGACAGGTACGGGTAAGACCGCCGCTTTTGCATTGCCGTTGCTGCAAAAGTTGTTGCCTCATGCGAGTGCCAGCACCTCTCCCGCCAAACATCCGGTGCGCGCCTTGATCTTGGTTCCGACCCGCGAATTGGCGGTGCAGGTGGAAGAGAGCGTCAAAGCCTATGCCAAATACACACACCTGCGCTCCTTGGTGGTGTACGGCGGGGTGGACATCAAGACCCAGACGCCGCATCTGAAGACAGGTGTGGAGATCTTGGTGGCGACACCGGGACGCTTGCTCGACCACATCGAACAAAAGACCGTGCTATTGAATACCGTGCAAGTGTTGGTGTTGGACGAAGCGGATCGCATGTTGGACATGGGATTCATGCCTGCATTGAAACGCATCCTCGCCTTGTTGCCGCGCCAACGGCAGAGCCTGATGTTCTCCGCCACCTTCTCTGACGAGATCAAGAAACTGTCGGAAGAATTCATGAACTACCCTACCTTGATCGAAGTGGCGCGCAGCAATGCCTCTGCGGACAACATCACACAGAAGGTCTACTTGGTCGCGAGTGAAGACAAACATCAACTGTTGGCGAAGCTGTTGAAGGGTGATGATGCCAAGCAAGTCATCGTGTTCACCAAGACCAAACTCACGGCCAGTCGTTTGGCGCGTCAGTTGCAACGCGAAGGTGTGTCCGCCGATGCGATCCACGGTGACAAGAGTCAACTCGAACGCATGCAAGCCTTAGATTCATTCAAGCAAGGTAAGGTCAGCGTGTTGATCGCCACCGATGTGGCGGCGCGCGGTTTGGATATCGACCATCTGCCCATGGTCATCAACTACGAGATACCGCATGCGGCGGAAGATTACGTACACCGCATCGGGCGTACTGGGCGCGCAGGCGCGAGTGGCAAAGCGATATCTTTAGTGTCACCGGAAGAAGAGAAATATCTGGTCGAGATCGAGAAGCTCATCAAGACCGAGATCAAAAAAGAGAAGGCTGACTTGCCGCAACATTCAGCTAGGCCGCAGCGTGAGGCACGCCCTGAGCGTTTGGAGCGTCCAGAGCGGACTGAACACAACCGTGGCTATCACACCCCTGCACCTAAGAAACCGCATCACGATCCGTGGTTCGACAAGCCTTATGTACCTAACATCAGCGCACCTGCCGCACCTCTCAAGAAACTAGAAGTGTCAGCCTTGATCAAACCCAAGGCGGCGATACCTGCGCTGTTCCAGCGCAAGCCGCCGACTAGCACCTGATTCATTTTCCAGAGTCAGGCACGAACTTCAACACGTTGCCGTTGATGCAATAACGCTTGTAGGTCGGAGCGGGGCCGTCGTCGAACACATGACCGAGGTGTATGCCTGAGCTGGCACTGCGCACTTCCACTCGCTTCATACCGTGGCTGATGTCTTCGTGTGTCGTGACCGAACCAGGCAGGGGCGTGAAGAAACTGGGCCAACCGGTGCCGCTCTCGAACTTACTGTCGCTACGGAACAGTGAGACACCCGTGATAGGATCGACGAAGGTGCCGGTGCGTTTCTCATCCAAGTTGGAGCCGGTGAATGCGCGTTCCGTGCCTTGCTCGAAAGCGATCTTTTGTTGGGCGGGTGTCAGTAGTTGATAACCCAGCCATTCCCAGAAGCGTACCTTCTCGCCGTTGTAGCCTGTGTAACGGGAGACTTCTTTCCCTTTCTCGAACAGCACAATGGTGGGCGTGGCGAACAAGGGTTTTTCCAGAGACCAGTTCGGCGGTAGATTGAATCCCAACGTGCGCGAGATCGGCACGGGTGACTTCCAACTATCCAGCACATCGGCTTTGAATTTACGGCAGTAACCGCAGTCCACACCTTCGAAGACAATGAGCTGGCGTTCGAAGCTGAGTGTCTTGGAATCGAATTCACTCGCGGGTTTCGTCATTTTCTTTTCCGCTGCATGGGCGCTGAATAACACGAGAGAGCAGATGACGAGGAAGATGCCTCGAAGGCGTGGGGCGCGTGGCATGGTTATACCTTTCGACATCATCAAAGCGATAGCGAAAAGGGCTGGCGCGAAACTGGCAGTCCCGCTCTGAGATCAGATCGCGGGTGTTGGTTTCTTCTTGGGCTTCTTCACTTCTTTGTTCTTGCGCTGTTGTCCTTTTGCCATGTTCGTTCTCCTTGAAAGGTTAAAAGCGGATTGTTGCGGAACTGCACTTGGATTCTGGGCGGCTAGTGTAGCGAATGCAAGCTGAACCCGTTATTGATCTTCAATACGGCACCTCGATTGCTTCACACAAGAACTTCATCAAGGGCTTCGTTTCGCTGAAACGTGCTTCAGCCAATTCGCCCAAGCCTTTGCTGGTCACTTGTTTGAGCGTGAGCGGTGTCATAGCGACGAAGTCTTTGCGCTTGATGTCTGCGATGGCGGGATGATTGATGTCGTAGCCGCGAGGTGGGCGGGTCAGACTGTCGCCCCACATCTCCCATTGCGCAGTGAATGTCTTATCGTTCTTGGCCGCAAACCATTTCTCCGGCTTCTGTGCGATGAGGTCGCGATATTTCCCGAGTTGTTCGGATTCGGGATGCCAACTACCTACCGCCAAGAAACATTCGTCAGTGGCGATGTGCACATAGAAGCCGGGGGCATGCACATCTTTGCCGAGTGCGTGGCGGAACTGGATGCCGATATTGGTCTTGTACGGCGTCTTGTCGCGCGAGAAGCGAGTGTCGCGGAACACGCGCATCAGCGAACCGCCGACCTTCTTGGGTTCTGCGCGGAACTTTGGTGCGAAGGACTTGAGTGCGGGTTCCATCGCTTCGATGAAATCGAAAGCAGGCTCGCGCACCAGCGCTTCATAACGCGACTTGTTGGCTTCGAACCATGCCTTGTTGTTATTGGCAGCGAGTTCGTCCAGAAAACTCAAAGTTGCTTTGGTGAACATGAGGAGGGCGTCCTTTCTTGGGTCAATATTTCACTTGCACGCCATAGCTCAGTGTCGCCTTGCCTTCGGCGGGGATGTCGATCTTCCATACAGCCGTATAGCCTGTCGCTTTGGTGCTGGCGTGGCTCTCGCTCAATATCATCCAGTCGGCAGGGATGGGTTCTTGCACGGTGACGGTCACGCGCTCTTTCTTCGCGTTCTTCAACACGATCTCATAGGCGCTCTCGAACGCGCTGTTGCCCTTCGAGGAGCGCGGCAGCGTTTTGAAGTCGGTCTGCTTCTTGTCGGCGGTCACGTCGAAGGCTTCACCTAATTTCAAACGCACGGTCTCGTTCTTCGGCGTGTGTTCGATGTGGTCTTCTCCTACGAACTGTGCATTGCCTTGGCTGTTTTTATTGTACACACGCATCGCGCCTTTTGGTAAAGGCATGCCCATCTTGGTCGCTTCTTTAGTTGTCGAACTCGACGAACACGCTCACCTTCATCTTCTGTCCTAGATCGCCATAGCTGCTGTAGTAGTCCGCGCCGCGCAGCAACAGTTCTTTACGCGCGGGTAGCCGACTGACCGCGTTTGAGCTACAGAGTTAATTTCACGTTCTTAAGCAAGTCGTTCCCAGCTTGGGTGTATTTCCACCAAGCGATGGATTCGCCACTTTCCAAAAAATGCTTGGCCGCCATCAAGGTGTATAACACTCCCGGGTCGTGACGCTTTCCCATGCCGTCCGAGAGCGAGAGATAAGTTTGCAGCGGATCGCGTGTGGCGAGTTCTTCAGGTGTGAGGATGCCGAGCGAGCGCAGATCACCCGCGATGGACTTGCCGATGTTGGGGATGTCTTTGAGTCGTAGCGTGTAGGAGGGCATCACTTGAGTTTCTTTGCGGAATTCTCTTGGACGCGAGACTGCGCGATCTTCTTGACCAGAGTGTGAGGTATCGCAGCGACGATGGGGAATTGGATCGCACCTTTCGATGTCTTGTATTTCATCGGCTCATCTTGGAATGCTCTAACGAAACGATATTTCGCATGAGAACACCTTTTGAATAGTCTATTTTTCGACGACGCTTCTGAGGTTCGCCAAGCTGTCCTCAAAATCCTTGCCGATCATTTTGTCCATACTGACGAACACGCCGAACAGCTTGGAGATGAAAGGCGAGGGACCATACATAGCCCAAGTCACCAGGGTGCCGCCATTCTGTGGTTGTAGCGTGAGTTCGCCCATGTTGTGCGCTTCGAACGGTTTGATGAAATCGAGCTGGATGACGACCTTGGTATCGGGGACTGAGTCGGTGATGGACATGCGGCCATGGCCGACCTTCTTGTTGCCTTCCCACTCGTATGTCGCACCCTTGCCGACGCTGTTCGCGCTGTAGGTCTTCTTCATCTGCGGGTCCATCTTTTCCCATGTCGACCAAGCAGCCCAACTACGCAGATCGTTGATGTGGGCGAACACTTTGTCAGGTGTGGCTTGCAAGATCGCAGAGCGCTCGACGAGGAACGAATCTGGTTTGAATGAGGCCAAGATGAGAATGGCGACAATGGTCACAGTGATGAGGATGAAGATGAGTATCAACATGGCATTTTCCTTTACAGAGCGGATATTGTTGACTGATTTGGTGTGGATTCTCCGCGCATTGTGTTTTTCGTCAAGCGATCGTTCATCAACGGGCTCCAAGGTTAGACATTCCCCCCGTAAATCATTAGACTTGCGGCCTTTTTTGCACAGGCAAGCATCATGTCCGACGCTATCGACCAGACCATTCAAGAACCAGCCGCCGTTCCGCGCGACAAGATCGCGCGCGAAGTGGCGCGCCGCCGCACCTTCGGCATCATCTCCCACCCCGATGCGGGTAAGACCACGCTCACCGAAAAACTGCTGCTGTTCTCCGGAGCGATCCAGATGGCCGGTGCGGTTAAGGCGCGTAAGAGCGGGCGTCATGCGACCTCAGACTTTTTGGAAATCGAAAAGCAGCGCGGTATCTCGGTGGCTTCATCGGTGATGCAGTTCGAGTATCGTGACCATGTGGTGAACCTGCTGGATACACCGGGCCACCAAGACTTCTCGGAAGACACCTATCGCGTACTTACCGCAGTGGACTCTGCGTTGATGGTGATCGACGCGGCGAAAGGTGTGGAAGCGCAGACCATCAAGCTTCTTAACGTGTGCCGCATGCGTAACACGCCCATCGTCACCTTCATGAATAAGATGGACCGCGAGGTGCGCGATTCATTGGAGTTGTTGGACGAAGTGGAGTCGGTGCTCAACATCCAGTGTGCGCCGGTCACTTGGCCGCTGGGAATGGGCAAGACTTTCCGTGGTGTGTACCACTTGATGCGAGACGAGATCCTGCTGTTCACGCCGGGCGAAGAGAAAGCCGATGGTGATGTGGAAGTCATCAAGGGCATCGACAACCCTATCCTTGCGCAACGATTCCCCTTGGAGATCGAGCAGTTGAAGATGGAAGTGGAGTTGGTGCATGGCGCATCGCATCCATTCGATCTGCAACGCTTCCTTGAAGGCAAACAGACACCCGTGTTCTTCGGCTCCGCCATCAACAACTTCGGTGTGCGTGAGATTTTGAATGCGTTGTTGGATTGGGCACCTGCGCCCATCGAACGCGATGCCACGGTGCGTGCGGTGCAACCGAGCGAGCAACCGTTCTCCGGCTTCGTGTTCAAGATACAAGCCAACATGGATGCCAACCACCGTGACCGCATCGCGTTCTTGCGCGTGTGCTCCGGCCATTTCGAGCGGGGCATGAAGGTCAAGCATCTGCGCATCGGCAAAGAGATTCGAGTGTCCAGCGTGGTCACCTTCATGGCGAATTCACGTGAGCAAGTGGAGGAGGCGTATGCGGGCGACATCATCGGCCTGCCCAACCACGGCAACATGCAGATCGGTGATAGCTTCTCCGAAGGTGAGTTGTTGCAGTACACCGGCATCCCGTATTTCGCACCTGACTTCTTCCGCTCGGTGCGCATCCGCAACCCGCTCAAGGTGAAGCAGTTGCACAAGGGTTTGCAACAGTTGGGCGAGGAGGGCGCGGTGCAGGTGTTCAAGCCTGTGGATGGCGGCGATCTCATTCTCGGCGCGGTCGGCATGTTGCAGTTCGACGTGGTAGCGAGTCGTTTACATGGTGAATACGGTGTGGATGCCATGTTCGAGAGCGCCAGCGTCAACACCGCACGTTGGGTGACTTGCGATGATGCCAAAGTGTTCGCCGATTTCCAGAAGGCGTTGTCGCACAATATCTCCGTCGATGCGGCAGGCAACTTGGCTTACCTCGCGCCGAACAGTGTGAACTTGAAATTGACGCAAGAGCGCTGGCCCAAGGTCGTTTTCCATACCACGCGCGAACACGCCGTTAAGTTATGACGCAGAAACTCGAATTCCAATTGCGCGGCGAGTTCATCGAGCTGTGCAATCTGCTCAAGCTCACCGGTGTGGCTGACAGTGGTGGCGCCGGTAAGGCGTTGGTGGCTGAAGGTGTGGTGTCCGTCGATGGGCAGGTCGAACTACGCAAGACGGCGAAGATACGTGCGGGCCAGCTGGTGCAGTTGGGCGACATCGAGATCCGAGTGATCGCCTAGTCATGTTGTACATCGCGCACAACGTCATCATCCCCGAGCGCGAGATCGAACTGACGGCAGTGCGTGCGCAAGGGGCGGGTGGGCAGAACGTGAACAAGGTGTCGAGCGCGATGCATCTGCGTTTCGACATCAGTGCCTCATCACTGCCCCCAGAATTCAAAGAGCGCCTGTTGCAACTCAACGATCAGCGCATCACCAAAGACGGCGTGGTCGTCATCAAAGCGCAGGAATTCCGCAATCAAGAACAAAACCGCAACGAAGCATTGCGTCGTTTGAAAGCGATGCTGCTATCGGTGGCGACAAAACCAAAACCGCGCGTCGCCACCAAGCCGACGCGTAGTTCTCAAAAGAAACGTTTGGAAAGCAAGACCAAACACGCGACGACGAAGTCTTTACGTGGCAGGGTGTCGGAGTAAATCATGGCAATCAAAGCGACCATCTTCAAAGCCAATCTGCAGATCGCAGATATGGAGCGTTACTACTACAAAGACCATCAAGTGACTTTGGCGCGTCATCCCTCGGAAACGGACGAGCGCATGATGGTGCGTCTGCTTGCTTTCGCCATCCATGCCCATGAATATCTTGAGTTCGGTCAGGGCATGAACAACGATGAAGAAGCGGATGTGTGGCAAAAAGACCTGACGGGTTCTATTGATCTATGGATCGATGTGGGCATCCCAGATGAGAAGCTCATCCGCAAAGCTTGTGGGCGTTCTAGGCAAGTGGTGGTGTATGCCTATGGTGGCCGTGTCGCAGACATGTGGTTCGAAAAAGACCGCTCGCAGTTCGAGCGCCAGAAGAATCTGACCATCATCAATCTGCCTGTCGAAACGACCAAAGAGCTTGCCAAGCTAGCGCAGCGCACGATGAATCTGCAATGCATCATCCAAGATGGGCAGGTGTGGGTGAGTGATGGGGCAGCGAGTGTGCAGGTGGAACGGGTGGCGCTGAAACCCGGTGGATGAGTCTTTCAGTTACGAGTTGAACTCGAACTGAGAGATGAGTAGATGATGGTCTGAAGACATCGTGGGTATCACATCGCAATCCACCAGTTTCAATTGACGATCAAAGAAGATGTGATCCAGTACGTAAGGCATGCGCCGCCACGTGACATGCTTGGTTTGTGCTGCCCTAAAACCTTCTTGCGCATATTGGTCGACCAAGGCAGTGTGATTGCTGACGTTGAAGTCGCCGCCGAGTATCGTTGGGATGCGCGACTTCTTGAGTTGCTGCAACACCAATTGACGTTGTTCTGAATGCACTTTGCTACTGGCCTTGAGCATGAAGAAAGCCAACAGATGAGTATCGTATAGCTGTATCTCATGGCCGTGGATGGTGGTCTTGGCGCCGATGAGTAGACGGTCGGTCGGTGTCTTGGTCGCGCCGAAGAAATCGAACTCGATGTTCGGTGATGGAAGTTCTAGGCGGAATTCATCGTACAGCGGAGTCTTTGACAAGATGGCCAAGCCGATGCCAAACGGAAGTTCGCGCGTATCTGATCTTGGATAAGAGAAATATCCGTGATAGTCAGGTAACGCTTGACTGATCTGTGTGAAATTGGGCGGCGGTTCAACTTGCTTGCCATTGGGTAGGGCGTGTTCTACTTCTTGTAGTAGTACGACGTCGGCATTTAGGCGTTTGATCTCGGCGATGGTCAGTTGCAGATCAATAGGCGCGCCATCGGGATTGGTTTCGTCCCAACCCTGACCGAACTGCATATTGAACTGAAGTACCGTGAATTTACCCATGAACGCTTTGGCTCGTATGTTTTGTCGCAACTGTATAGAAACAACTAATAAGAATCAAGGAAACGACAAGCGTCTATCGTGACTCAAGCTGTCCCTTTCAAATATTGTTGACGTCGCTTCTCAGGAAAACGCTCAATGGCATAGCGCAGCATGGTGCGCGGCATGTCGTGATAATGCTGGAGCAAGAAGGTCTCTTCAGCTTCCAGGTCGCGTTTGCCGACCTCGCGCAGCATCCAGCCAACTGCTTTGTGCATCAAGTCCTGTTCATCGTGCAACAAGGTCTGGGCGATGCTTAAGGTGTCATCGAACTCGTTGTTACGAATGAAATAGAAGGTCGAGATGATGGCGATGCGGCGTTCCCATAGCGAAGATGATCTAGCCATACGATGCAACACCTTGCGTGGTCGTGTGGCTAGGTGACGACCGACGATGTGCGGTGCGGAGACATCGACGAGATCCCAATTGTTGACGAGATTTGCGTTACTTAGATACAGATCGAATGCAACACCACGCTCCTTCTCGGTGGCACGTTCGTAGAATTGCATGAGCAACAGCAAGGCGAACAGGCGCTCCTCATGATACTTGGAATGGAGCAACGTTTTGATGGTGTTCAGGTCGGTGTCACGATGTTGTTTCGCCAATGAACGAAGTGGTGGCACTTTGATGCCTAGGAACACATCGCCTTCGCCGTATTGTCCAGCCCCGGTTTTGAAAAAGCGCTGTTGCAGAACGGCAAGTTCGGGGGAGGCAAG
>Ga0074196_10590_pt1 | contig 14460 bp, 10 predicted proteins | sample EPASupsiteSAE300_FD_64214 | JGI IMG/M metagenome (GOLD analysis project Ga0074196, IMG submission 64214) | Bioremediated contaminated groundwater from EPA Superfund site, New Mexico - Sample SAE3-00 | ecosystem: Environmental > Aquatic > Deep subsurface > Groundwater > Contaminated ... | reverse complement strand
CATCGCCGAGTTGTGCGAAAAGTTCACCTTGCCACTCATTCAGGTTGGTGAAACTGTCCACATAAAGGTCGCCGCGCAGGTCGATACGTGACGCTTGCTTAGCGGCGACGAGCGTATGCAAAGCGAAGCGATGTCGCTCGCCACGATTGAAGATGCGCAACTCCACATCCTTGAACTCAAGCGGTGGCTTTGCTCGCATATCGTCTTGCCAGACGATATGTCCGCCATGAACGATGATGTTGGAATGACGTAGCCACCAATCGGATGTGCTCGCATCGGAAGTCACACCTGCCTGCGCATCGGCTGTGATACCTGCGATGAATATTTTCCCCTGAACATCTCGGCGCACCAACAGGTCGGGAGAAGCCAGTTCTAGACTGTAGAACCGCAATTCGCCCGCGATGAGCGTGTTCCATGCCACCGTGTTGTGCAATCTGGGAAGTTCGACTGCGACTTGACCGCGCGCATCCAACACCTTCACATCCGACAACAACAATCGCGGCCTCAGTCCGTTCCAATCCGCCTCGATACGCCCGATCTCAACGGTGCGCCCCAGCGCACGGCTGGACGCCGCAACGATGTCATCGTGATAACGCTCGATATCCGGCAAGACGAGGTAGCGTAGCAACAACAATGCGCTGGCGCCAGTCACTGCAAGTAGCAGAAGTACCCGCCGTACGAATCGTCCAGCATGTATTGCGCCACGCGCGGTGTGGCGAAGCACAGGCTTCAGCATCTCTGGAGCAGTGAGCTATGTTGCAGGTGGAAAAACGAGCGAATGAGCATAGAAAAACTATAATGAGCAGGCATTGATTGAACGCCTGCATTTTAACTTAAACACACGTCTCAATATGGCTCATCAAACACTTCTGTCGGACTTCGATACACTGCTTTCACATGCTCGAAGATGCAGTCATTACTTGGCGCGCCTGCTGGACTCCGAACCCGTATTGCAGATGTGGTTACACGAGCACTATCTGAATCCGTGTGATGCCGCGTTCATCCAACGCTGCTTAGACACATTCCCTGCCGAGACAGAAGAGCAACTCTCGACTGCTGTACGCAGCTTGCGCAAGCGTGTGATGCTGCACCTCATCACACGCGACCTGAGCGGTCTTTGCGATCTCACTGAAGTGATGCGCGCCATGACGGCATTGGCAGAACTGACCGTACGCCGCGCCCACGCTTTCACCATGCAGAACTTAGTCGCCCAATTCGGTCAACCCATTGGAACAGACAGTGGTACGCCGCAGGAATTGCTGGTCGTCGGTATGGGTAAGTTGGGTGGGTGTGAACTGAACGTCTCTTCCGACATCGACCTGATCTTTACCTATCCAGAAGATGGCGAGACCGACGGAGCGCGCACTTTATCCAACCACGAGTTCTTCAGCCGCTTGGGGCGCCGACTCATCGCGCTCATCAATGACCTGACCGCTGATGGTTTCGTGTTCCGTGTGGACATGCGCCTTCGCCCCTACGGTGATAGCGGGCCGCTGGCAATGAGTTTCGCCGCACTGGAAGAGTACCTGGTCGCACAAGGGCGTGAATGGGAACGTTATGCATGGATCAAAGCGCGCGTGATCTCGCCGCAAGCAAGCCCGCGCATCGCCGAACTGGAGAAGTTGTCTCAGCCTTTCGTGTTCAGAAAATATCTGGATTTCGGCGCCTTCGATTCGATGCGAAAACTACACGCGCAGATCCGCGCCGAAGTCGCACGCAAAGACAAACACAACAACATCAAACTCGGACGCGGCGGCATCCGTGAGATCGAATTCATCGCCCAGGTGTTCCAGCTGATTCGCGGCGGACGCGATGCGAAGTTGCGCATCCGCCCCACCCAAAAAGTCCTACATCAGATCGGACTGGATGGTGAGTTGGATGCCAATGTGACTGCACAGCTCGACCAAAGCTACATCTATCTGCGCGACCTAGAGCATCGCCTGCAATATCTGAACGACCAGCAGACACAAACGCTCCCCGAAGATGAGGCATCTCAAGCCATCATCGCCAACGCGATGAACTACGACAGCTACACAGCGCTCCTCGCCGAGTTGGATCCGATACGTGATTTCGTGAGCGCTCAATTTGAAGCCGTATTTGGAGACAAACAAGAAAGCAGTGAGACACATGGCTGGCACGAGGGTAGCGACCATGACGAGCTGAACACGATGTTGCAAGGACTCGGTTACAGCGACACGCACGCCCTATCCGACATCTTGCATCAGTTCCACACCGGCAACCGTTACCGCCAACTTCCTGACATCAGTCGCCAAAGGTTGGATGCGCTCATCCCCAGATTCTTGACCCTGTGCGCCAGCGAAGAGAATCGAGACGATGCCTTACGGCGCGCGCTCACCCTGCTCGAAGCCATCGCGCGGCGCGCGTCCTACCTCGCCTTCCTTGCCGAATATCCCAAGGCTTTACCTCGCTTGGTACGTATGCTGTCAGCCAGCGCATGGGCGGGCGACTACCTGACGCAACACCCCATTTTGCTGGATGAGTTGCTAGATACGCGTGAACTTTACGATGCACCCGATTGGTCAGCGCTAGATACCCAGCTCTCCACCCTACTCGCAGACCATCAAGGTGATACCGAACGCGAGATGGATGTGCTGCGCCAGTTCCAACAAGCGCAGACATTTCATCTGTTGGCGATGGACTTGCAAGGCATCTTGCCATTGGAAAAACTGAGTGACCATTTGAGCGACCTCGCCGACATGATCCTGCGCCACACCCTTGATTTATGTTGGCGTGATGCGCGCAAAAAACATCAGGAACATCCACAGTTCGCCATCATCGCCTACGGTAAACTCGGCGGCAAAGAGCTGGGCTATGCCTCCGACCTTGACCTCGTCTTCCTCTATGACGACCCCCATCCCGATGCCGGCCAGATATACGGTCGCTTGGCGCAACGCATCAACACCCTACTCTCCAGTCACACCGTGGCTGGACGGTTGTATGAAGTGGATCTGCGTCTGCGGCCGAATGGCGAGAGTGGCTTACTGGTCAGCTCCATCGAAGCATTCGATGAATACCAGCGTAAACATGCCTGGGTTTGGGAACATCAAGCACTGACACGCGCTCGCTACTGCGCAGGTGATACCACGGTCGGCGCGAGTTTCGAGCGTATTCGCAACGAGATATTGCGTCTGCCCCGCGCGCTTAATCCGCTCAAATCATCCATCCTCGAGATGCGCCAAAAGATGCACGATGGTCATCCGAACAATACAGACTTGTTCGACATCAAACACGATAGTGGCGGTATGGTGGACATCGAGTTCATGGTGCAATTCTTGGTACTTGCATATGCATCGCAACATCCAGAATTGACTGAAAATCATGGCAACTTGGCCCTTTTGGGAATGGCTGCAGAACTAGGGTTAATTGAAAAAGTACTTAGTGAGAAGACGCGCGATCTTTATCGCGAATTGCGCCTGACGCAACACCAGATGCGCTTGAACAATCTGAATGCCTGTCGTATCGAACGAAACAGGCTGGACACCTCTTCAGTGTCCAGCCTGTGGAAGAAGCTATTGATCGATTAGAAGGGTCAGACCTGCGCAGGCGCAGAGCCCTGTGCGGGCAGTTGGTATACGTTGTTTTTACCAGAATTACTCATCGCATCAGCCAAACCGATCAAACGATAGGACGTCATTTCGCCCTTGCCTTTGACGTTCAACACCGCAGGCGGCTCGAACAAGTAGTCATGACGCAAACGGTTATAGGTGAGTTTATCGGTAAGTATGTGTCCACTCGTCGCATCATCCGTCAAACGACTCGCTATGTTCACGGTATCACCCCAAAGGTCATAGATGAAACGCTTCGTCCCAATGACACCCGCGACTACGGGGCCAGTAGCGATACCCACATGCACCCCCAGATTACGCTTCGCAGACAACGGATGTTTGTTGACGAAATCGATCATCTCTATTGCCATGTTCGCCACATCGGCTGCGTAGTCCGGACGATCACGCGAGATACCACCAACGACCATGTAGGCATCACCGATGGTCTTGATCTTTTCCAGCCCATATTTCTCTGACAATTCATCGAAGCCTGAGAAAATCGTATTCAATAAGCTGACCATCTGCTCAGGCGACATCTGCTCGGTCAATTGAGTGAAATTCACTAGGTCGGCAAACATAACCGTCACATCGGCATAGCCATCCGCAATGAGGCCTTCATTACTTTTTAGCCGTTCGGCGATGTTCGAAGGCAACACATTGAACAGGACACGTTCTGATTTTTTCTGTTCTTCCGCCAAAAGTGAATGTTGTTCATCCAATTGCTTCTTTATCTTTTCGGTCTCCACCACGAAATGGCGTACCAAGAAATACAGGATGGACGACATCGCAGCGAAGTTGAGAGCGAAGAACAAACCGATCGTGTTCATCGGAATGCCCGCACTGCCACCCGATCCTAGCATGTAGTCAAACACCCCTGACACTACGGTCAGTACCATATAAGCAAAGAACCAAGGGAGTGATTCGCGCCAGCTCGACACCACCAAGGCACCAATCGGCGCCAGCAAAGCCCACAGCGTGACACCGCTGGAGGTCACCGAACTGCCCATACTCCATTGCATGATGAAGGGGGTGAACAGGAATAGGGAGAGCTGAATGAAACGGAAAACCACAAAATTGCGTGTCTTGACGTAATAGATCAACGAAGACACTGAGACCAGCTGATAGACCAAGGGCACATCGCTAGAGAAATTCACTCCCATCGCCCAATAGATGGCCAGCCACAGCATGACCGCTAGCGTCATGAATGCGGCCGCGAAGATAAGCAAGCTACGACGTAGCTTCTCCTCTTGCGACTCCATTATTTCTGGCTTGATCTCTTTCGAGCTGATGTGTTGCACGCTACCGCCCCAGATTCTATTAGATTCTTGGCGTGATAATTACATGAACCACCAATAAAGGAAATAGCGCCGAGCAATTAGATGAAAATACGGGTACGTCAAGCCACTTTGCGATGGGCGATGCTTCATAAAAATCAAGGAAACAGCTAGAATCCAAATCCTCGCAATATCTAACGATCTAAGGAAATCCCCATGTCCATGTCCGACCGCGACGGCTTCATCTGGCACGACGGCAAGCTCGTCCCTTGGCGCGAAGCCACCACCCACGTCCTCACCCACACTTTGCATTACGGCATGGGCGTGTTCGAAGGGGTACGCGCCTACAAGACGACACAGGGAACGGCGATTTTTCGTTTGCAGGAACATACCGACCGTCTTTTCAATTCGGCCTACATCTTCAAAATGAAGATGCCGTATGACAAAGAGACCCTGATGGAAGCGCAAAAGGAAGTGGTACGTGCCAATAAGTTGGAGTCCTGCTACATCCGCCCTATCGTGTTCTACGGCTCCGAAGCGATGGGCATCGCCGCTACCAAGATCAGCACACACGTGGCCATCGCCGCTTGGCCTTGGGGCGCGTATTTGGGCGAAGAAGGTATGAACAAGGGTATCCGCGTCAAGACCTCCAGTTTCACCCGCCACCACGTTAACGTGAACATGTGCCGCTCCAAATCGGTCGGCACCTATACCAACTCCATCCTCGCTCATCAAGAGGTCGCTCATGACGGCTACGATGAGGCATTGTTGCTGGATGTGGACGGCTATGTCGCCGAAGGTGCTGGCGAGAACATCTTCATCGTGAAGAAAGGCAAGCTGTACACGCCAGACCTGACATCCTGCTTGGAAGGCATCACACGTGATTCCATCATCACCTTGGCAAAAGACATGGGAGTCGAACTGATCGAGAAACGCATCACCCGCGACGAGGTGTATTGCGCGGAAGAAGCCTTCTTCACCGGCACTGCCGCTGAAGTAACACCAATCCGCGAACTCGATAACCGCACCATCGGCATCGGCAGTCGCGGACCAGTCACCACCAAACTGCAAGCAGCATTCTTCGACATCGTTGGCGGCAAGAACCCGAAATACGCTTCTTGGCTGGCACACGTTTAACCATTCGAACAGAGGATAGAACATGGCAAACGAAAACATCACGCAACGTTATGTAGAAGTGACTGCAGAAGCGCTGCCCTTGTTCTGCCCCACACCTTCGGTCAGCTTGTGGAGCGCTCATCCCCGCGTCGCTATTCCCGTAGCGAAGCTGGGTGAAGCTGTGTGCCCATACTGCGGCACACACTATAAGTTCAAAGGTGAACGTCCACACGGACACCACTAAACTCAGCACCTTCGCAGCACTGACCTCCAGTGAAGAAGATACTCATCATCGCCCCCAGTTGGGTGGGGGACTGTGTGCTGATGCAACCCATGTTGCAACGGCTCATACAACACCATCCTGACGCGCGATTGGACGTTCTCGCCCCCCCTTGGACTGAAAAGCTCCTGCGTCAGATGCCCGAAGTGAGCGAGATCGTCAACAATCCGTTCGCACATGGCGCGTTTCGCTTTTCCGAGCGGCGCGAACTAGGTCGACGCTTACAGGCGGCCCAATACGACCAAGCCATCGTGTTGCCGAACTCTTGGAAGTCCGCGCTTATCCCCTATTTCGCCAATATTCCTATACGCACTGGCTTCATCGGTGAGATGCGCTATGGCCTACTGAACGATGCACGCAAACTCGACAAATCAAAGCTGCCGCTGATGGTTGAGCGCTTCTCACAATTGGCGGAGGACAAAGGGCAAGATATCGCTCGCCCCATTGAAAACCCTCGTCTGCTAGTAAGCGTGGAACAAAGGAGGCTGGTGTTAGAGCGTTTCAAGTTGGACACCAATCAACCTATCGCTGTGTTTTGCCCTGGCGCAGAATTTGGTGTTGCCAAGCGATGGCCTGTGCAGTATTACGCAGAGCTAGGGCAAAAACTGTGTGAGAAAGGCTATGCGATCTGGTTGATAGGTTCGCCGAAAGACAAGGAGGTCGCCGACAAGATCGTGGCGTTAGGCAACTCGCATGCGATCAATCTGTGCGGCACGACTGACCTGAGCGATGCCATCGCGCTCATCTCACGCGCCGATTTAGTCGTCAGCAATGATTCGGGGTTGATGCATATCGCCGCAGCGCTAGATAGGCCGATGCTCGCCATCTTCGGCTCTAGTAGCCCACAATTCACGCCTCCGTTATCGGCACACGCCGACGTACTAAGACTAGACTTGCCGTGCAGTCCTTGCTTCAAACGTGAATGCCCGTTGGGACATTTCAACTGCATGATGCAACTCACGCCACAAGAAGTCGCCAGACATATCCCCACACGTTCAGCTTAAGAATTACGGCAGGACATACATCTGTCACTCCAATGGTTTGTTGTCTTTTCTTTCATCTCCATAGATGACGTAACAGTTCTTTCCAGTTTGCTTAGCTTGATACATCGCCTCATCGGCATGGATAAGTAGTTTTTCCACACCCGTGGCATCGGAAGGATACAGGCTGACACCAAGACTGGCGGTCACGTTGGCATTGAATTCTCCTAGATCACAAGGTTGCGCCACCTCATTAATGATCTTGCGAAGCACTCGCTTCAAGCCATCGCCCACCATTGCCCCGCGCAATAAAATGGTGAACTCATCCCCTCCCAAGCGGGCCACTGTGTCACCTTCACGCACACAGGCACGTAAACGTGACGCGATGATGCGCAATAACTTATCCCCGGCAGCATGGCCACGCGTATCGTTCACTGCTTTGAATCCATCCAGATCGATGAATAGCACAGCGAATTGAGTCTTACCTCGCTTGGCGTGAGTGATCTCTTGCTGCACACGATCTTGGAACAGCATGCGATTGGGCAACTCTGTTAGCGCATCGTGATAAGCCAGATAGCGGACCTCTTCTTCCAACCGTCGTATCTCCGAGATATCTTGTTGCACCACTAAGAAATGTGTGGTCTTCCCCGTAGCATCAGATAAAGGCGAGATACTTTGGGTCACGGTATACAAGCCGCCCGATTTGTTTTTATTCACCACATCGCCACGCCAAACTTTGTCCGCCAATATCTCCTGCCACATCGCTTGCCAGAATGCAGCATCGTGCATACCAGAACTGAACATTTTTGAGTTATTGCCTATGATCTCGACGATCGAATAACCACTAAATCGAGAAAGCGCCTCATTCAGCCAGACGATGTTGCCTTCACGATCTGTGATGAACATCGCATTCGCCGCATTGCTCATCGCCACATGCATCAGGCGCAACTCCTGCTGTTCCTGCGCCCCCAACATCGCCACCGTAATCCGGGCGGCAAAAGCGGACAGTCTACTGACGGTGAGCTTGTCAAATGCATCTGCATGCTTCGAATACAGCATCAATGCACCGATCACTTCGCCTTTGATACCTAACGGCATCGCCAAGACACCATGAACACCGAATTTTTTTGCGCTTTCACGCCAAGGTTTAAATTGGGGAGAGTCTGTGCTTAATACGACCGGCCTGTTCTCGCGGATAGCAGTCCCCGTCGTACCATTTCCCTCTGGCTGGTCATCCCATCGAACGACTACTCCATCCAGATAAGCGGTCTCACCCGCAGCAGCCACGATATCGATGCCACCATGGTCTTCCTTCATGCCTATCCACACCAATTGAAAGTCGAACAAATCAACCAAGCGTTGGCACACCCGTTTGACCACATCATTCAGATCATATCTGCTCAAAATGTATTGATCTATTTCTTGTAGCAAATGATCGGTCACCACTTGTTCTCTGACGTTGTAACGCAATGCTGCCGCCACCAACTCGCGCTCGACTGTGGGGACGAGACGTCCTTCATCTCGCAGATTGACACAGTCGTGCGCACCTTTTTTGAAGGCTTCAACTAGACTAATTTGAATATCAGCGCTCAACAACAAGATGCAGGGAATATCGAGTTCACAGCGGCGGAGCGCTGAAACCGTCTGCTCTACCGAGAATTCATTCTTTAAGGGCGTGACGAATATCACATCCCATTTTCTTTGAGATAGTGCCGATTCAAGTTCTGACGGAGTATGTATCTGCAGAGGGTGCGTCTCATATCTTGATTTGCCTAACATCTCGATCACCCACACCATTTCATCCTCTGGCGTGGCAACGAACAAGATATGCAGATCAATCATGAGGTGACAGTTTGCTTGAGTGATGATCCGATACCCTTCTCGCTCAACCAACCGAGATCAATCAAGTCGTGCAGTAGCTGACTGAATTCAGGAAGGCTTTCCGGTTTCTTCACGAAACTATTTGCACCAATCTGGTATGCAAGTACCACATCGGAAGGTTCACTAACCTCGGAATACACTACGATAGGAACGTTCTGCAGACGACTGTCCATGCGCAAAGTGCGCATCACCGCTAAGCCAATCAGCTTGGGGAGCTTGAGATCAATGAGGATCATGCGCGGGATAGGATGCCCATGCGCCGTCTCGGCAGAGAGCCACTCCAGTGCCGCAACGCTATCGGGTACAACGGCAAGAAACAAATCTCCAGGACAACTGGCCACCGCCTGCTGCACAAGCTGGATCGCGGACTCATCATCCTCAACCAATAAGATCGTATCCCCAGACTGCTTAAACATCGCTTCTATCCCTTAGCCATAGCGGTTGTTTGGAAGCTCTCCCCCGTGAATCTGGAATGTGGTACGTGCCACATTACTCTAGTTATTCCTATTCTAATAACCAAATAGGCTAATGATTCTGCCGTTATTCGGCCAAAGTTTTGCTTTGCCCCACTCTGCGACACCACTCAACGCCTTATCCAAGTGCTCAGGTTGCGTGCCGCCTACTTGCGCCGTTGAGGGGTTGCGGTCGTGACTCGTTACTGGCGTAGCCAGCCGTTTGCGGGAACGACCGCGCGCCCTGAACTCACCGCCCTACAACTTAGCCTTCACCCAATCCGTCACACCATTCAATGCTTTATCCAGATGCTCGGGTTGCGTGCCGCCTGCTTGTGCCATTTCAGGGCGTCCGCCGCCTTTGCCACCGACTTGTAATGCGACAAAATTGACCAAGTCACCGGCCTTTACTTTAGCGGTCGTATCCGCAGTGACACCTGCGATGAGACTCACTTTGCCTTCACTCACCGACGCCAACACGATTGCCGCACTGTGCAGTTTGTCTTTCAGCTTATCCAATGTCTCACGCAACATCGACACATCCGCACCGTCCATCTTCACGGCCAACACTTTCACGCCGTTGATATCTTGCGCTTGACTCATCAATTCATCGCCTTGAGCAGAAGCCAATTTTGACTTCAATGTAGCCAGTTCTTTTTCCAGCGCCTTCACGTTATCCAACACCTGTCCTACGCGTGCAACGACATCTTGCGGCTTGGCTTTTACCGCTTCAGCGACTTGTTGCAATTCATCTGCTTGGCGATTGATCAACAGCAAAGCACTTTCGCCTGTCACCGCCTCGACACGGCGCACGCCAGCAGCCACGCCTGTCTCTGCCACGATCTTGAACAGGCCAATGTCGCCCGTGCGCTTGGCATGCGTACCGCCGCACAGCTCGATGGAAGAACCGATGTTCAACACGCGCACTACGTCGCCATATTTCTCGCCGAACAACATCATCGCGCCCGTCTTTTGCGCATCGTCGATCGCCATCACGCGCGACTGGCATTCCGAGTTCGCCAAGATTTCGGCATTCACGATATCCTCGACTTTGCGGATCTCCGCGTCCGTCATCGGCTGCGTATGCACAAAGTCGAAACGTGTCTTGTCTGCATCCACCTGCGAACCTTTTTGCTGCACATGTGTGCCCAACACTTCACGCAAGGCCTTGTGCATCAAGTGTGTCGCGCTGTGATTGCGCACCGTGCTGGTACGCGCTGAGACATTCACTTTTGCGGTCACACCGTTGCCCAGCGTGAGCTTGCCGGTCTTCACCACACCATGATGGCCAAACACGGCCGCTTGAATCTTCTGCGTGTCTTCCACCGCAAAGATGCCATGCACACTACGCAACTCGCCGCTATCTCCCACCTGACCGCCAGACTCCGCGTAGAACGATGTGTCATCCAATACCGCCACGCCAATGTCGCCTTCGACCAATTCATTCACCGCCGCGCCGTCTTTGTACAAAGCGAGGATGTTGCCTTTGTGTTCGAGTGTGTCGTAGCCGTGGAAATTTGTCGCAGCCCCCGCATACTCAAGATTAGCCGCCATCTTGAACTTGCCTGCCGAGCGCGCCATTTGCTTCTGATTCGCCATCGCCGCATTGAATGCCGCTTCATCCACTTTCACACCGCGTTCGCGGCAAATGTCTGCGGTTAGGTCGAGCGGAAAGCCATACGTGTCATGCAATTTGAATGCGGTATCGCCGTTGAACACCTTAACGCCCACCTTGTCCATCTCAGCCAAGTCTGCTTCAAGGATAGCCATGCCATTCGCAATCGTCGCAAAGAAGCGTTCTTCTTCCTGTTTCAATATCTCCATCACGCGCACTTGACCCGACACCAACTCAGGGTAAGCGACGCCCATCTGCTCGACCAAGTCAGGCACGATCTTGTGGAAGAAGGCGGCACGTGCACCCAGCTTGTAACCGTGGCGGATGGCGCGACGGATGATGCGGCGCAACACGTAGCCGCGACCTTCGTTGCCAGGAATGACACCATCCGCGATGAGGAATGAACACGCGCGAATATGATCTGCCAGCACTTTAAGCGAGGGAGAATCCATGTCGCCGCAATGCGTCTCGCGCGCTGCGGCTTTGATGAGCGCTTGGAACAGATCGATCTCGTAGTTGGCATGCACATGCTGCAACACCGCCGAGATACGCTCCAAGCCCATTCCCGTATCCACGGAGGGTTTGGGCAACAAGTGCATTACACCCGCTTCGTCACGGTTGAACTGCATGAACACGTTGTTCCAAATCTCGATGAAACGATCGCCATCTTCTTCAGGTGTGCCGGGCAAACCACCGGGAATGTGCGCACCGTGGTCGTAAAAGATCTCGGTGCAGGGACCACAAGGGCCGGTGTCGCCCATCATCCAGAAGTTGCCGGATGCGTAGCGCGCACCCTTGTTGTCGCCGATGCGGATTACGCGATCCGCACTCAGCCCCATCTCTTTCGTCCAGATGTCATACGCCTCATCATCCTCGGCATATACGGTGACATAGAGCTTATCTTTAGGCAGCTTGAATACTTCAGTCAGCAGTTCCCACGCGTACTTGATGGCATCGCGCTTGAAGTAATCGCCAAAGCTGAAATTACCCAGCATCTCGAAGAAGGTGTGGTGACGTGCGGTGTAGCCGACATTCTCCAAGTCGTTGTGCTTGCCGCCGGCACGCACGCATTTTTGCGAAGAGGCTGCACGGGTATAAGGGCGCTTGTCGAAACCGAGGAAAACATCCTTGAACTGATTCATCCCCGCATTGGTGAATAGCAACGTCGGGTCTTCATGCGGAACCAGCGAACTGGACGCAACCACGGTGTGGCCTTTGGAGGCGAAATAGTCTAAGAATTTCTGGCGGATTTCACTGCTTTTCATTGCTACACCCTGAATGTCGATTGCACCGTTAAACAAGGCGCGCATCATACCATTGGGACGCATAGTTCGGCGTGGCAGTCGGCTAGTCCCCTTCCATTGCGGAAGAGAGTTTCAACACCTTCAGGATCACATCTATGGAGAAGCCACGTGATTGCAAGAACCGCATCTGCTTGGCTTTTTCTTTGGCATCTTGCGGGACGACGCCGAACCGCCTTTGCCACACTTCGCGTGCCGAATCGAGTTCGGACTCCTTCAACGCTGGTAATGCGGCATTGATCAACTCGTCCGCTATCCCCCTTTGCCGCAATTCATGCGTGATACGTTGAGTACCAAAACGGCTACGTTTGGCATGGACCAACTGTGAAGTAGCACGCGCATCAGAGAGCCATCCACGCACGGTCAAGTCATCCAGCAGTGCATCCAGATCGGCTGCTTCCGACTTCCCAGAATCTTCTTCAATCTGCACATGGGGCAACAGCTTCGCGCGCAACTCGGCGCGGCTGTATTCGCGGCGAGCCAAGCATTGCAAGGCCCGCGCACGTAGACTTAACTCAGGCTTTTTCCTCATTGGCCTTGGCATCTGCTTTGCTGGCTTTCGCACTTGCTTTGGATTTTTCCTTCTCACCACCTTCCAGCAGAGTCACCCCCAAAGCGGCGCGTACTTTGTTCTCGATCTCAAACGCGACTTCAGGATGTTCGCGCAGATATTCACGCGCGTTGTCCTTACCTTGTCCGATCTTCTCGCCCTTGTAGGCGTACCACGCGCCTGATTTTTCAATCAGTTTGTGCTGTACGCCCAGCTCGATGATCTCGCCTTCACGCGAGATACCTTCCCCATAGAGGATGTCGAACAAGGCTTCGCGGAATGGAGGTGCGACTTTATTCTTGACGATCTTGACACGCGTCTCGTTGCCGATGACCTCGTCGCCTTTCTTGATAGCGCCGATGCGTCTGATATCCAAACGCACGGAAGCGTAGAACTTGAGTGCATTACCGCCAGTCGTGGTCTCTGGATTGCCGAACATTACGCCGATCTTCATACGGATCTGGTTGATGAAGATGACCATCGTGTTGGAACGATTGATGTTGGCAGTCAGTTTGCGCAAGGCTTGCGACATCAAACGGGCATGCAGACCCATCTGTGAATCACCCATCTCGCCCTCGATCTCGGCTTTCGGTGTCAACGCGGCCACGGAGTCCACCACCACGATATCCACTGAACCTGAGCGCACCAACATGTCCACGATCTCAAGCGCCTGCTCACCGTTATCCGGTTGCGAGATCAACAAGTCTTCGACTCTTACTCCGAGCTTCTGCGCGTACTGCGGATCGAGTGCATGTTCCGCGTCAATGAAAGCTGCTGTGCCGCCCAGCTTTTGCATCTCAGCGATGACTTGCAGCGTAAGGGTCGTTTTACCGGAAGACTCCGGGCCGTAGATCTCGATCACGCGACCACGGGGCAGACCGCCCACGCCTAGCGCGATGTCCAAACCCAACGAACCCGTGGATACCACTTCTACGTCTTTAATGGCTTCGCCTTCAGCCAAACGCATGATGGAACCCTTGCCGAACTGCTTCTCGATCTGGCTTAGTGCTGCTGCCAGTGCCTTGCTTTTGTTGTCATCCATTTTTGTCTCCTTGAAAATTGATGGGTGAATTGTGGCACACCCTTTTCGAGTTGTACAGAACGTTCGTTCTTATTTTATTTCAGGCGGATATTACCTGTTGATTCAATATATTAAGGATTCCTTGCAGCGTGATTTGGACTGATTCCTCGCGCACAGCAGCACGATCCCCCGCCAAAATGTGCCGTGAAACTTGGGGCTCAGCCCCGCGCATCGCCCACGCAAAGCAAACCGTACCCACGGGTTTTTCAGGTGTGCCACCACTTGGGCCGGCGATTCCACTCACTGCAACGGCGACATCGGCTTGGCTATGTGCCAACGCCCCTGCCGCCATCTCGCGCACGGTCATCTCGGATACCGCACCATGAGTATCCAGCGTGCTTTGACGCACGCCCAACATCTCGAC
>Ga0074196_10524_pt1 | contig 14934 bp, 18 predicted proteins | sample EPASupsiteSAE300_FD_64214 | JGI IMG/M metagenome (GOLD analysis project Ga0074196, IMG submission 64214) | Bioremediated contaminated groundwater from EPA Superfund site, New Mexico - Sample SAE3-00 | ecosystem: Environmental > Aquatic > Deep subsurface > Groundwater > Contaminated ... | reverse complement strand
GAAGAATATTTGCTGACCGGCCCCTTGGAGCCCACCAACCGTCCCTACGCACTGGCCAAGATCGCCGGCATCGAAGTGTGTCATGCGTACAACCGCCAATACGGCACCAAATACATGGCCGCCATGCCCACCAACCTGTATGGCCCGAATGACAACTACGACCTCAACAACTCCCACGTGCTGCCTGCGCTCATCCGCAAGATGCATGAAGCCAAGCAAAGTGGGGCCAAGGAAGTGGTGGTGTGGGGCACAGGCACACCCAAGCGTGAGTTCCTGTATAGCGAAGATATGGCCGATGCCTGTATCTTCTTGCTAGAGCAACCCGAAGACAAACTCGTCAGCCTGTTTTCCGAAGAAAAACCACCACTGGTCAACATCGGCTGTGGCGAAGATCTCACCATTAAAGAACTGGCCGAGATGGTAGCTGGGGTGGTCGGCTTCAATGGGAATCTCACCTTCGACACCAGTAAACCGGACGGCACCATGCGCAAAGTGATGGATGTGTCGCGCATCAACAACCTGGGTTGGAAACGCACCATGCAATTAAAAGACGGAATCGGGCTGTCTTATCGAGATATGTTGAGCAAGAATTAAACCACCTTGACTACTTCACCTCAAACCTCGCCCATGACAGAACAAATATCAGAGCTACCTATGCAGACGCTGATTAGCGGTCGGATATTGTTGTTGCGCGAGAAGCGCGTCATGCTGGATGCCGACTTGGCTGAGCTGTATGGAGTACAAACCAAGGTGTTGGTGCAGGCAGTCAAGCGCAATATAGCCCGCTTTCCACAAGATTTTATGTTTCAACTGTCGGCAGAAGAATTCACCGTTTTGAGGTAACAAACTGTGACCTCAAAAACAGGGCGTGGTGGACGACGTACAGCACCTTACGCATTTACCGAGCAAGGCGTGGCCATGCTGTCTTCAGTACTGGGGAGTACGCGTGCCATCGGGGTGAACATAGAAATCATGCGCACATTCGTGCGCGTGCGTGAACTGGCAGCCACTCATCACGATCTGGCGAAACGCTTAGGCGAACTCGAAGAAAGAACTGAGAGCTATCTATGCAGCACGACAGTTTCAGCCGTAATACTCGTATCCAGCTCAAACAGGTTTTCGATGCGCTACGCGAACTGATGATGCCACCCGAATCACCAAAACGCCCTATCGGGTTTGTAACACCGCAAGATACAAAGAAGGATAACCGATGAAAATCGCAATCGCCGGAACCGGCTACGTCGGCCTCTTTAATTACGTACTACTTATCCAAAATAATTCTTGTCATGAATATCAGTGCGCGTATCTGAAATGAAAAACTTACTTCCACAAATAGTTACTGTCGCCCGCCACGCAGGTCAAGCCATAATGGAGATATATGCCGCGCCCTCTTTTGAGGTGATGGCTAAAGCAGATGACTCTCCATTGACCAAGGCAGATATTGCTGCAGATCGAGTCATCCAACAGGGATTGACTGATCTGGGCTTGGGTTGGCCGATTCTGACGGAAGAATCCGCGCAGATCGACTACGAAGACAGAAAGAATTGGCAGCGATTTTGGCTAGTCGATCCGCTTGATGGCACCAAAGAATTCGTCAAAAGGAATGGCGAATTCACAGTTAACATCGCCCTGCTCGAAAATGGTCAACCTATCCTTGGTGTGGTATATGCCCCCGTGTTGGATGTCTGTTATTACGCGGCCAAAGGAGTTGGTGCATTCATCAAACGTGGTGCCGATGTTGAACGAGTCATCCAAGTTAAAAATATCGAGGATGGGGAAGCAATCAAAGTTGTCGCCAGCCGCTCGCACAGCGATGCGCGCACCGAAGCGCTGCTGGGCAAACTGGGCGGCTACGAGTGCATCAGCATGGGCAGTTCACTCAAGCTGTGTCTAGTTGCCGAGGGAGCGGCGCATTTCTACCCGCGCCTGGGGCCCACCATGGAATGGGATACCGCAGCCGCACATGCCGTAGTGAATGCGGCGGGCGGAGTGGTACAGGATCGAGATGGTGCGGCGTTGGTATACAATAAAATCGATTTGCACAATCCTGAATTTTTCGTGCATGCGGCAATGGATAAAAGACTAGCAGCGTTGGTTATGGACAGGCGGATTCTAGGATGAAGTGCAATTTTGAGTAACGCAGGTCAGGTGGGTGAGATGCAGTAGCATCCATGCCTTTTTGACCAGCCAGTCGAAATTACACAAATGAACTACACACACATCACCCGAGAAGAACGATACCAGATTTACGCCTTGAAGAAGGCAGGACACAAGCAGTACGAGATAGCTGAGGTGTTGGAGCGAAGCAAGTCAACCATCAGCAGAGAGTTGTCACGAAACTGTGGGCGACGCGGTTACCGTCCCAAACAGGCGCATAGTAAGTCTGTGGAACGACAAGCGCTCAACGCTCGAACGATAGACGCTGCGACATGGCGATTCGCTCAGGACAGATTGTTGGAGCAATGGAGCCCAGAGCAGATTAGCGGGCACGTCGCCATAAGTCCAGAGACGGTGTATCAGCGGATCTACGCGAACAAGCGAGCAGGCGGATTGCTGTGGAAGAATCTGCGCTGCCAGAAACAACGCCGAAAGCGTTACGGCAAGGCGGAACGGCGTGGCTCCATACCCAACAGGCTTTCCATTGATGATCGTCCAGCCATTGTCGAGACGCGCAGTCGGATTGGAGATTGGGAAGCGGATACTGTGATTGGCAAGAACCATAAGCAGGCCATCGTGAGCATCGTGGAGCGGAAGTCCGGATTCACGCTGATACGCAAGGTTGAGCGCAAGACCGCACTCGCTGTCAGCCAGGCCATGATTGGACTGCTGAAGCCGCACCGTAAGAAGGTGCACACAATCACTTCAGACAACGGCAAGGAATTCGCCGGACACGAAGAGATCGCAAGCAAACTGAAGGCTGACTTCTACTTCGCTCATCCCTACGCATCATGGGAGCGCGGAACGAACGAGAACACGAATGGATTGATACGACAGTATTTCCCCAAGAACCGGGACTTCACTACGATCACACAACAGGAGATTGATATGGCGATGAAGAGATTGAACAGCAGACCCAGAAAGAGACTTGGATACCAGACACCCAGTCAGGTATTCTTCAAGTCAGGCGTTGCACTTCATATTTGAACCCGCGACATGAATTAGTTTGGAGGATTGCATGATACAAAGCGAACATTTTGATTTAAACGACATCCATCATGAGCCGACTGATGCTCAGCTGAATGCATTGATGAACACGGTGGCGACCGAGGCCAATCGGCGCGCCGAACTGGCGAAGGAAGTACTTATGCAACGCCTGCGTGACGAAATTGTTGCTGCCAATCGTTCGCGATCCATTGCATGAGTGAGGATAGCCTCAAGCCGCGCCTTATTGTCGTGGCGGGTCCCAATGGGGCGGGCAAAACGTCTATCACAGAGCAGTTGCTGCGGCACGAGTGGATGGGTGGTTGCGAGTACGTGAATCCAGACTATATCGCCCGCGACGAATTCGGTGATTGGAATGCGCCTGATGCAATCAAAAAGGCCGCCATTCAAGCCGAAGAAGTGAGAGAGCGGTGTGTGAAACATGGGCTAAGTTTAGCCTTTGAAACGGTGTTATCGATGCCAGACAAAATCGATTTTATTCAACGGGCGAAACAAGCAGGATATTTTGTGAGAGTTTTTTTTGTTGGCACAGACGATCCTTCGATCAATGCAAAGCGCGTCGCCCTTCGCGTGATGGAAGGCGGGCACGATGTGCCCATCAGTAAAATCATCGCTCGTTATACACGCTCGTTAGCTAATTGCTCGGTGGTAGCGCGCATTGCTGATCGTGCTTACATCTACGACAACTCAGTGGATAATGCTTCTGCAAAGCTTTTGTTCCGCACAGCTGAAGGGAAATTGATCAAGCATTACGGCGACATCAACCCATGGGCGTTAGAAATTTTGCGTGAGATTGATCCGGAATCTCTAAATCAATAACCTAAACATACCCAATTTAATATGACCATTACCCCCAATGTTGTCTGGCATCACGCTACGGTTACCCGTGCACGCAGAGAGGCGCAGAACGGTCATCGCGGGTGCATCCTCTGGTTCACAGGACTTTCCGGTGCTGGAAAGTCCACGCTGGCACACGCCGTCGAAGAAACACTGCACCAACGCGGTTGCCGAACCTTCGTGTTAGACGGTGACAACGTAAGACATGGACTGTGCGGTGATCTTGGATTCTCCCCCGAAGACCGTGTGGAAAACATTCGCCGCGTAGGCGAAATCGCCAAATTGTTCATGGAAGCTGGGGTGATCGTACTTACCGCGTTTATCTCTCCTTTTCGGGAGGATCGCGAACGTGTAAGGGGAATGGTCGAGCACGGTGACTTCATGGAGATTTTTTGTGATAGCCAGATCGAGGTATGCGAATCAAGAGATGTAAAAGGACTCTACAAAAAAGCACGAGCAGGGCAGATTCAGGAATTTACCGGCATCTCTTCCCCATATGAAGTACCTGATAACCCTGAACTGACAGTTAATACTGGCGAGGTAGAACTTGAGCTTTGCGTACAACAAGTTCTTCAGGGAATGCTGCATCGGGGCATCGTAAATAAAGTAGCTTAAAGAACGAGAAACGCATTCGCCATGAAAGTGATAAAAACAACCAAAGACCTTGCCGTTAGCGGCGCACAACCTGCATTCGATCAGCCATTGCACGTTGGTCGTCCCAACATCGGTGATCGAGAGGCGTTTCTGAAATATGCAGGCGAGATATTTGATCGCCGTTGGCTATCCAACAACGGTCCGATGGTTCAGGAATTCGAGCGCAAGGTTGCCGAATATCATGGAGTGAAACACTGCGTTTCGATGTGCAACGGCACCGTCGCGCTTGAGATTGCCATTCGCGCGCTGGGGTTGGAAGGTGAAGTCATCGTGCCGTCCTACACTTTCGTTGCAACGGCCCACGCTCTGAGCTGGCAGGCCATCACCCCGGTGTTCGCGGATATCGACCCAGTCACCCACAATCTTGATCCTGCTGCTGTACGCCGCATGATTACTCCGCGCACCACCGGCATCATCGGTGTCCATTTGTGGGGACGTGCCGCGCCAGTCGAAGAGTTGCAACAGATAGCAGACAAATACGGCCTGAAGCTGATGTACGACGCGGCACACGCCTTTGGGTGTTCGCATCGCGGCAAGATAATCGGCAATTTTGGATCGTGTGAAGTGTTGAGTTTCCATGCAACCAAATTCTTCAACACCTTCGAGGGGGGCGCCATCGTCACCAACGATGACGAACTGGCCGAGAAAATGCGCCTGATGCGCAACTTCGGTTTTTCCGGATTCGACAATGTCGTGCACATGGGTACTAACGGCAAAATGATCGAAGTCGCTGCTGCTATGGGCTTGGTCAATCTGGATGCCATAGACAGTGTCGTCGAAGCTAATCGCCGCAACTATGAGATTTATCGTGAAAGTCTGTCCGGCTTGCCCGGCATCAGCTTGTTGTCCTTTGATGCTGCCGAGCGCAACAACTATCAGTATGTGGTGATGGAAGTGGGCGAAAACTGCCCGGTTTCCCGCGATCAGATCATCGAGGCCCTGCATGCCGAAAATATCCTGGCGCGCAAATATTTCTGGCCCGGCTGCCATAACATGAAGCCATACCGCGAGTTGTATCCCCACGCCGGATTGCTGTTGCCCAATACGCAGAAAGTGGCGGACCGGGTCGTGGTGCTGCCAACCGGGACGACGATGGACGTTGAGATGGTCAAAACAGTGGCTTCCGCGATTCGAGTTCTGGTGGAAGGCAATGCATGAAGCTCGCTATCATGCAGCCCTACCTGTTCCCATACCTGGGCTACTTCCAGCTCATCCGGTCCGTGGACGCCTTCGTGGTCTATGACGATGTGAACTACATCAAGGGTGGCTGGATCAACCGTAATTACATTCTGACGCAGGGCAATAAGTTGCTTGTTACCCTGCCGTTGCAGGGCGCGAGCCCGAACCAATTGATCAATCAGGTCGTAGTGGGAGGCAGGCGGGAGAAATTGCTGGAGACCATCCGCCATTGTTACAGTAAAGCTCCCTATTTCTCTGCAGTATTCCCGCTGGTCGAAGAAATCATCATGCAGCAAGAGAAGAACCTTGCGCGCTTCCTCGATCATGGGTTGCGCCGGATATGCGAATACCTCGGACTGCATCCGCAGTGGCATCTCTCTTCCACATTGAACAAGGACAACGAACTGCGCGGGCAGGAGAAGGTGTTAGCCATCTGCGAAGAACTGGGGGCGACACACTACATAAACGTTCCCGGCGGCAAGGAACTCTACAATCGCGAGGACTTTGTGCGTAGGGGGCTGCAGCTATCCTTCATTCAGCCTCGTCCGGTTGAGTATCGCCAATTCGGCAATGTTTTTGTACCCAACCTCTCTATCATCGATGTGATGATGTTTAACGATCAGGAGCAGTGCCGAAAATTGCTTGAGGAGTGTGACCTTGTCTGAGATTAGAACGACTAAATTTCGCCGAAACGAGTTATTGGAAAAGCTGTTGGCGGAGTTGGGAGATGACTTGCAACCAAGCGAGAAATTGCTTTTGTCCCGTTGTGGTCGAACCGAGATGAAGTTCCCGCTCATCTTGGTAATGGGGCCGTTGCGAAGTGGGACAACCCTGTTTACCCAATGGCTTGCCAATACCGGATTGGTTGCCTATCCGACCAATCTGCTTTCGCGTTTCTATCAGGCACCGATTATCGGTGCAAAGATACAACTATTGTTGACCGACCCGCGCTACAACTTTCGCGACGAATTGGGCGAGTTCGTGCAGCAGACCGAATTCAAATCGGAGAACGGCAAAACCAAGGGGGTGCTGGCACCCAACGAGTTCTGGTATTTCTGGCGGCGTTTTCTGTCGGAATCTGGGCGCGATGTTTGGTCGGATGATGAGTTGAGACAAAGCATGGACACGCAAACCATGCAGGGTGAGCTAGCGGGAATGATGGATGTATTCCAGAAGCCGTTTGCCGCGAAAGGTATGTTGTTCAATTACAACATCCCCTTTCTGGACTCGGTACTCGACAAGGTGTTGTTCGTGCAGATCAAGCGCGACCCGGTTACCAATGTGTCCTCGGTGTTGGATGCGAGACGGCGACAACTTGGCAGCGAGGCTGCTTGGTATTCGTTCAAGATCCCCGAGTACGAGGATATGAAAGACCTTGACGCTGTCACTCAATCTGCCGGGCAGGTGTATCACATCGACAAGGCAGTGACGCGGGGCATGGCACGTGTGGATGAATCCAGGAAGCTGGTGGTGCAATACGAGGATTTCTGCAGAGACCCTGAACAAGTATTTGCTCAGTTAGTTCGGAAACTTGATCTTTCTGATAACGAGTACAACGGGACAGCACAGTTCAAGGTGACGCGATCAGATGATTTGCCGGAACGTGCAGCGATAGAGGAAGCACTAACAAGGTTCTCGGGTAAATGAGAGCGCGGCTGTTGGCGAACTTGAATTGGCTATTCGCGGACAGACTCCTGCGGCTGGTTGGCGGGTTGGTCGTCGGTGTATGGATCGCGCGTTATCTCGGTCCTGAACAGTTTGGCATGCTCAACTACGCACTGGCATTCGTCGCACTCTTTGGCGCAGTAGCCAAGTTGGGCATCGATCAGGTTGTGGTTCGCGATCTGTCCAACGCCCCAGAGAAACAGGGGGCGATATTGGGTACGATTTTCGCGCTCAAGCTGGTGGCGGGAATGATCGCGATGATGCTTGTCATCCCTGCGGCATTTGTTGCGCAGCATGGGGATTGGTCATTTGTGGCGCTGGTCGCGGTGGTCGCTGCCGGAATGATCTTCAATGCATTGGACGCCTATGATCTCTATTATCAGGCGCATGTGCTGTCGAGATATGTGGTGTACGCGCGTAGCGCTTCATTCATGTTGTTCTCGGCAGTGCGCGTGGCATTGATTCTAGGTGAGTATCCGTTGGTGTATTTCGCTGCTGCGGCAACTTTGGAAATAGCGCTGGGCGGCTTGGTGATGGTGTGGATATACCGGCGCAAACATGCGACTGAGCAGAAATGGCATTTCCATCGGGAAACGATGGTGTCTCTGCTGAAGGACGGTTGGCCGCTGATCGTCAGTTCAGCATTGATCGTTATCCACACGCGCATCGATCAGGTGATGATCGGGCAGATGTTGGGTAATGTTGAGGTAGGAATATATAGCGCGGCGATACGGCTATCCGAGTCCTGGTTGTTCGTTCCGCTGATCATTGTGCAGACGGTGACACCTTATCTATTGAAGCTTCGCGAGAGCAGTTCGTCTCACTATCAGGCACGATTGCTTCAACTTTATAGTTTGATGTTCTGGCTTGGGGCGTTAGTTGGGGGGATGACCATTTTGTTTGGAGAGTTCTTTGTGCTGTTACTCTTTGGTGATGCATACCATGATGCTTATTGGCCGCTGGTTTTGACTATCTGGACGGGGATCTTCATTTCCCAAGCTGTGGCGAGAGGCGTGTGGATGGTAGGGGAAAACATGCAAGGTTACCGCTTGGCAACCAATCTGGCTGCAGTGCCGCTGAACGTTTTATTAAACTGGATTCTGATTCCGTCACATGGTGTGGTGGGCGCATCAGTGGCCAGTCTAATTTCCATAGGTGTTAGCACTTGGCTACTTCCATTTTTGTTCAAACCGATGCATGAATCTAACAAACAGATGCTGCTATCAATCAATCCAAAATATCTATTCTCGGGGGTAAGGTGAGCGATTTTCACAAAAACATGATGTCGACTTATACTAAGTCACTTGATAATTTCTATCCGGATAATATAGATTGGGAAATCAGGAAGCCGGGAAAACATCGTTGGTTGAAACTCCAATTTGAAACGTTGGTTAATTGGCTTCTGCGTTTCATGGGGAGGGACTCTGTTGTTACTTTCTCCAGTGGGAATAATTATTTCTGTCGGCACGTCGATTTGTTCGAGGAAACGTATAGTTTGTTGCGAGATGACTCGAGCAAGAAAAGATACATTGAATTGTTGGCGTATAAAATGCTTGGTTTCACCAAGGTTAAATTAACTCTCAATAACGATGACTACTGGGCATCTAGGGCAAAGGTCGATCTATTTAAAAGGGCAGAAAAAATACCGGTGAATTTTCGCAAGGGTTATCTTGATCTGTATGATCTGACAGGTGCGGGTTATGACCTAAAGCTCTATTTCGTCCAGAATGGTATTTTTGTCGACTTCATTCTTCAGCAATACAACTACCAAGATATTGTTTGCGTCAACAAAGGCGATGTTGTGATTGATGCCGTTGGATGTTGGGGTGATACGGCTTTGTATTTCGCGGCAAGAGGAGCAGAACAAGTATTCGTTTATGAATTCATTCCTTCAAATATTGAAATCCTGAAAAAGAATCTCTCGTTGAATCCTCAGTACGAAGGAAAAATCAGTTTGGTAGATAAGGCTGTTTGGGAGAAGTCGGCAATCGATTTGAGTTTTGTTGATAGGGGGCCGGCCAGCCAAGTAGCGGCAGCGGGTGTTCACACTGGAGTTACTCAAACTTTATCGATAGACGATTTGGTCAAAGAAAAGCGATTGAGTAAAGTAGATTTCATCAAGATGGATATCGAGGGTGCTGAGCTGTCAGCGCTAAACGGCGCGGAAGATACGATACGCAAACACAAGCCCAAGCTTGCGATCTCCGTGTATCACAAACAGGACGATCTGATCACAATCCCGGCGTATATCCAATCTTTGAACTCGGAATATGAGTTCTATCTGGATTACTACACCATCTTCGGGGATGAGATTGTCTTGTATGCGATTTGAGAGGGTAGGATGAACAGTCACCTGCAATCCTGTAGCCGCGAATCGAGTTCGGACGAATCTGGTCTGTTGAGCGTACGCTCACAAAGTGAATTGGCGCCTATTGGCTTGTCTACATATAGTCGACTCCAGCATGTGCAGAAGACGGTGGCAGCGTTGCAAAAGAATGAGCTTGCCAAAGAAAGCGAACTATATATATTTTCCGATGCGCCCAAAGCTGGCGATGAAGAGAAGGTTAATGCAGTGCGACGTTATTTGCGCACAATAGATGGCTTCAAAGCGGTTCATATATTTGAGCGTACTGAGAATAATCGTGTGTTGAACAATCGTGGCGGCATGCGCATGTTGCTGGATAAGTACGGAAAGATGATTTTCTTGGAGGAGGATGTGGTTACATCCCCCTCATTTTTGGCGTATATGAATCAAGCATTAGAGGCATATCAATTTGATAAAAAAGTGTTTGCAATATCGGGTTACTGTCCGCCGATTGATACATGCGTTGTGCCAGATGATTCTGATGTCTACTTGCTGCCATGTTGCTATTACTGGGGTATTGGCGTGTGGAAAGACAGGTTTGAACAAGTTCGCATGAGCGTACCCATGAGAGAGATAGTGAGAATATTTTCCAATCCAATATCTTTAAATTCATTCTTGGATAGCGGAATGGATGTTCCGCTGATGTTTCTGCATGATGCGCAAGGCAAACTCGATGCCTTGGATGTAAAAAGCTCATTTGAAATGTGGAAGAGAGGGAGCTATATGCTACATCCCAAGCAAAGCCTGTGTAATAACATCGGATTCGATGGAACTGGGGAGAATTGTTGGGAGATTCGTTTGTACGACACTAATGCGATGACAGAAAGAAAAGACAGCTTCCGGTTGCCATCCAATATCGAGCCACACAATTTACTTATAGATAAGCACGCGCAATTGCGAGCCAATGGTCTGAGCAGAATCAGGTGGATGGCGCGGAGTTATAGGGAGTTTTTCCGGTTTTTGATTGTATGGATTAAACCGTGAAACTAGCTATTGGAGACGCATGGGTACAAAAAAATGCAGATAGAGTCCGAGGCGATTTGCAATTATCGGTCGTCGATTAATGAAACTGTGAATTATTCAGCCATGGTTCACAGGTAAAGGGCATCCTGCGCAGTCGTTACTCAATACCGCCTCTGCAATCGGTAAAGATGGACGGGTCGAATACTTGGTCTCTAGCAGTAAGTTGGCATCACCAAGTGTACATTTAAAACAGAGATTGGCTGATTTTGGGCAGGTATTCAGCTTCACTGTTAATGGGCAGACAGACCGCTCTAATACGGTTCATGCACTTGTTTAATTATTGAAGCTGAGGATGGGTGGCCATCGGTATCAGCGAGTATTCTTCTTCGATGCCACTCTTCTTGTGGTTGCGCTGCTCTGGCCCGTTGTATCACGGTCAATTGGTGTTGAACGAGTCAATGTTCTCCATTTGCATGTTCCACTATGCTGGGGGTGTGCAACCTGGAAAATGGCATGGGATTGATTTGAAAAGGATATTTCCATCATGGTGCATTTCGACAAAAAGATGATTCGTCGTTTCGATTTCGGTGGTACATATACTTACTGGAAACAGTTGGAACTCAATAAATCCGGAAAAATTAATACATGGTTCGTATTTTGGTACGCAAACATGTTTTTACGGGGAGGCTTGGCACTTTTTCCGTCGGTCTCGCTGGTCAAAAATATCGGATTTGATAATAGCGGGGTTCACTGTACTGCAACCTCCAATTACGATGCAAAACTCAGTGAGCGTCCGATAACCTTAATGTCTATCGCCTTGTCTGAGTCAATAGTTCGTTATCTACATCATGTGAAGTATTATTCTTCAATAAGGCAGAACCTTGCAACTCGCAAAAGGCGCTGGCAATAATTAATTGGATGAGGAATTGAAATTGAGAACAGACACTTTCATCAGAAATCCAATTTCAATATGGATTAAGCGTACGCTGAAAAATGTATATTACGAATTTAGGCATAAAGATAAGAAACTATCGATTGGGTATTTGTCATCCTTTGAGAATTGTGAATTTGGTTTTCATAATGTTGTTCACGATGATGTGTACTTGAGCTGTTGTAGATTTGGCGACTACAACACTGTGTGTGCAGGCGGGCGTATTGCCAATACAACTCTTGGGGATTATTCGTACGTTGCACCGAACAGTAAGTTGAATAATGTGACAATTGGAAAGTTTTCATCTATTGGTCCAGAGGTGATGGCCGGGTTAGGACGCCATCCGTCAAAGGGCTTTGTGTCGACACATCCAGCGTTTTATTCCGTATTAGGACAAGTGGGTAAGTATTTTGTTGAGAAGAATTACTTTGATGAAGTTGCTCCGATCCATATTGGTAATGATGTTTGGATAGGGGCGCGTGCAGTGATAGTGGATGGTGTGAATATCGGGGATGGGGCAATTGTTGGCGCTGGAGCGGTAGTAACCAAAGATGTACCAGATTATGCAGTAATGGGTGGTGTGCCTGCCCGCTTGTTGCGTTATAGATTCACTCCTGAGGAGATCGATCACTTGAAGCGGATTCAGTGGTGGAATCGAGATGAGGCATGGCTGCAAAGAAATGCCGATAGATTTCGGGGCGATCTGCAATTATTGGTTTCTGATTAATGAAAAGCACATCGAAATGAAAATCACGATTATCGTTGCTGTTTATAACGGAGCGAAGACTTTGCAAGCTTGCTTGGATAGCATTGCTGGGCAGACCTATCCAAATCGTGAGTTGATCGTGATTGATGGCGGGTCCACCGATGGCACGATAGAGATTTTGCAGAGTAACACTGATTTAATTACGTACTGGGAGTCTCAAAAGGATCGAGGCATAGCACATGCTTGGAACAAAGCCCTTGAGCACGTCACGGGGGATTGGATTATTTTTTTAGGTGCAGATGACCGTTTGCACGATAGTCATGTTTTATCCGAAATGGCGGATGAGTTAAAAAACGACAGCGTTAATGATCTAGTGTATGGTCAAATTAATATTGAAGGTGGCAAGTTTGACGGCGAAGTTTTGGGGGGAATTTTTAAACCTGACATACTTATAAGAAGAATGAATATTCCGCATACTGCAACATTCCATCGTAAGAGATTCTTTGACGATATTGGTCAATTTGATGAGTCTTTCAAAATTGCGATTGATTATGATTTGTTGTTGAGAAAGCCCCCCCTGCGGGCACGTTTTGTAGAAAGACGCATCTCAATTATGGGGGGGGAAGGAGTGAGTTCAAGATTAATCAGTGCAACGTTGCGCGAATTTCGAGCTGCACAATTGAAAAATCGCGTGTGCTGGCCACTCAAAATTGAGCTTTGGCATTTGTATTTCCAATTGCGTTATCGGATGAGTTTGTGGTTTTCAGAATGAAGATGTCGCGTCAATTTCTTTACGAGTCGCGATCGTGAAAGTGTTGCAAGTTAACGTCCGATTGCAAGAGGGGGGAGCGGCAAGAATTGCAATGGATCTGCATCAACAGCTATTGAGTCGTGGTATTGAGAGTCGATTTGCTTATGGCTGGGGGGAAAGGGGCGGGCGCTCGACTGCTGAAAATCTGATACCGAATAGTTTTCAGGTGGGGCAGCAATGGCAAGTGGCTGGGAATATGCTGTCGCATTACTTCATCGGTATCGATTGCATCTCGCCGATTGGTGCGGGGCGAAAACGGTTGATCGACTCGATTCATTGGGCGGACGTAATTCACCTGCACGTGGTTCACAGTTATTTTTTGCCATTTTCTTGGTTAGTTGCTGAATTACATCAGGCGGGCAAGCCGGTTGTGATGACTACACACGATTACTGGCTAGCTACAGGGCGATGTGCTTCTGCGGAGGGATGTGATGGATGGAAGAGAGGGTGCGGTTGTTGTCCTACGAAAAATAGTTACCCCACTTCACTTTTGGATTTTTCTGGGGAACAGTTTAAGTCTAAGAGGGAGGGGATCGCTAAGTTGGGCAAGCAGTTAATGGTGATCTCTCCCTCTAGATTTGTCGGAGAGGTCATGCATGCCGCTCTGCCTGATATCGAAGTTAAAACTATCCACAATTGGGTGGATACCGACTTTGAGCAGGCATTGACTGGCTTGCGCCTTGAGGCGCAGCCCGTTGGATTTCTTCGCGACGTAATTAAGGTGGGGGTGGTGGCTAACGATTTATCAGATCCCGCCAAGGTCGATATCAATTTGCTTAATCAGCTTCTGAACATGTCACACATCGAGTTACACATGATTGGACACAATTCTCCCATTTCTGGAAGGCAGGTTGTTAATTACGGAAGAGTTTCCGGCAGGACTAGTATGGTAGAGGTGATGTCGTCGATGGATGTTGCCTTGTTCACTTCGGAAAAAGATACATTCGGCTTGGTGATGATAGAGGCATTGGCCTGTGGGGTTCCTGTTCTTGCGGTTGAAAGTAAGGCATCCCGCGAGGTTTTGTCTGAAATGGGCATTCAACCTGTTGTTGAAAGGGCTGAGATTATTGCTTATCTCCGAGATAAAAAGTTGCCAGAGTGCTACAGGGGCGTAAGTCGAAAATCACTTCGAGATGAGGTGCTGGAGCGATTTACTAAACAGACTGCGATCGATAGGTACATCTCGGTCTACGCGGAAGCTATGGAGAGAGTGTGTGGGTGAAGCGCGACAGAAATCATTAAACTGGTGGCTCATACTTTCGCTCATATTCCTTCATTTTATGGTGGTAAAGGTGGGAGGGTACCCGCTGACAGTAATACCAGTGGCTATTGCTGTTTTTTTACTTTCTGGGTTTCGGGCATCGGTTCGAATTAATGCACTGTACTGGCTGGGGGGGGGGGGGGTTTGGCCGTTTGTCGGTTTTTTTTTTTTTGGGGGGGCGGGGGGGCGGGCGCAGCGGGCGGCGCGGGGGCCGCCGGGGTTGCGGGCGCCACGGCCGGGGGGGGGGGTGGGCGGGCCCGGCCCCCGGGCGGGGCGTCGCGCACAGTCCGGGCGGGGCGCGGGAGGGCGGCTTGCTGGGGCTTCGGCCCGGGGAGCCGCTCGAACTGAATGGCGCCGTGCACGTGGCCGTCGACGCGGCCCGGCGTGCCACCGTCGCCCA
>Ga0074196_10474_pt1 | contig 15288 bp, 12 predicted proteins | sample EPASupsiteSAE300_FD_64214 | JGI IMG/M metagenome (GOLD analysis project Ga0074196, IMG submission 64214) | Bioremediated contaminated groundwater from EPA Superfund site, New Mexico - Sample SAE3-00 | ecosystem: Environmental > Aquatic > Deep subsurface > Groundwater > Contaminated ... | reverse complement strand
TTGGTTATCTGTCTGAAACCCCATCATAGCAAGGCTCCCAGCCCGTTTTGATGTCCGTTATTTTACTCCTCACAACATCAAAACGAGAACGAGTTTTTCAACACAATCGGCCGATTTCTGCCGCCCGTCAATCCGCCGCAGGCAACCGAATCGTATACTGCCCCGACTTCTCATCCTTCACCAGCACGACCAGTTTGTTCTTTTGCGCATCCTCTATCAGCTCTTTGAATGAGCGGTAGCCGTAGTAGGTTTCATTGAAACCAGGCTTGCGGCGTTGCATCGTGGGTTTAACCATGGAGCCCCACAGCTTTTCGTCCGAGCCGCGCTCGGAGATAAGGCCTTCGACTGTTTCGACTAGGAAGTCCATGGCTTCCTGTTTCTTGTCGTCCTCACTCTTCGCCGCAGCGGGTTTGGCGGTTTCCGCTTTCACCTTGGCGGGGGCTTTCTTGTCGGCCTGCTTCTTCTTGGCTTCCTGCACGCGCACGAGGTCGTCGTAGAAGATGAATTCGTCGCAGTTGGCACTCAGCAGATCTGAGGTCGAATCTTTCACGCCGATACCGATGACGTATTTGTTGTTCTCGCGCAGTTTGGACACTAGCGGCGAAAAATCGGAATCGCCGCTGATGATGACAAAGGTGTCGATATGGGCTTTGGTGTAGCAAAGGTCGAGGGCATCGACGACCATGCGGATGTCGGCGGAATTCTTTCCGCTTTGCCTTACGTGCGGGATTTCGATCAATTCAAAAGCGGCCTCGTGCATGGTGGCCTTGAATTCTTTGTAGCGTTCCCAGTCGCAATAGGCTTTCTTCACCACGATGCCGCCTTTTAGCAGCAGGCGTTCCAGCACTTTCTTGATATCGAACTGCGCATACTTGGCATCTCGCACACCCAGCGCCACGTTCTCGAAGTCGCAGAACAGGGCCATGTTGGTGATCTCGGGTTGGTTTGCCATTTCACACCTCCGTTACCGTGATTGTCTGAAGTGCCGTCAGAAATGTGTGACGGGCTTCCGCTCTCAAAATAGCACTTCACCTTTGCATCCACCAGAAAATTTCGCTGGCACGAGAAATTATATTCCGGATGCTCATCCCGCCGACTCGCTCAAAAATTGATTGAACGATAACTCTACATGTGGCTCACTTGTCGCCCAAAATCCTCAACCTGTTTCCAATCGGTGAATTCATAGACGTTTTTGGTGTCGGTCGGCCCTTTGGTCATCAACATGATGAATCGAATCATCATACGATCAAAGAAGCGATAGCTGGGATAGTTGAGCTTGCCCGCGAACACAGCCAGATGTTTTGGTTTCCACACGATCTGCTTCAAGAACTTCTGCAAATAGGGATTGGTTTCCGGTTTGTTCTTTTCTGGTTTGCGCGCAACGACGTTCACTGAGAAGAACGCGTTGGCTTTGCTATCCAATATCTTCGCATTCTGATTGACGAAAGCGATGACCTGCGGACGGTGCTTGCCGTAGCGGATGCTGGCACCGATCACGATGGTGTCGAACGCTTGCAAGTCATTTGCTACGCACTCCACCAGCGGCAAAAGGGTGACTTGATGCGGCGCTTCAATCACCGCTTTTATCCGCAGACATATTTCTTTGGTATGTCCGTCGGTCGTTGAATAGGCGATCAGTATGTTTGCCATTCTTTGAACACTGAGTGGCACGAAGAGCATCCGTCCCAGCAAGGATCACACTGCTGGATCGGACGCTCACTCGCGCTTTAACACTTCATGCTCCGCCGAAGAAGCCGATAGTCACCAAGGTCAGCAACGTCAGCCCGAACAGGATCAGCACGATGCCGAGTATCTTCGATGCCAATGTCATCGGCATGGAAGGCGCGTCGACTAGGTGTTTCTCCAACTCGCCCGTATCCACAAGACGTTGATATTGCGCTGGGTGGTCGCGGCGGAACTCATCCAACGATTGCGCGCCGGTGAACATGACGATATCAGGTGGCGGCAACTTGTCCGGACGGAAGTGGTTGTTGAAGAAGTGCACCGTGAACAAGAACACGGCTGCAAGGAACGCTTCTTCCGCATGCACCACGGTCGCCACATTGAACACCCAACCCGGCAGATAAGCCGCTGTCACGTGCGGCAGTGCCAGCATCAAACCGCTGGTGCCGATGATGGTGACGCCCCAGAACACCGCCCAGTAGTCGAACTTCTCGAAATAGGTCCAGCGGTCGAACATCGGTTTCGGCCCCTTGCCGAAGAACCACCTGAACATGCCGTAGCAATCCTTGAAGTCCTTCCAGTTCGGGATCAAAGAGTCGGGACCGAACCAGCAGAAGTTCTTATCACGCAACAATTTCTGCATCACGTACACGAAGTGCGTGAAGAAGATCGCGACGAACAGGCCTGCAACGATGCGGTGGATGTGATTGATCAAGTGCGGGCCACCCAACCACTGCGCAACCACGGGCGCCCAAGCTGATTCAGCGAACAACGCCATCGTGCCAGTCAACACCAGAGTCATGGTGACCAAGGCAAACAACAGATGCGCGACGCGCCACCCCCATGGGAAACGCTGGAAGAATTTCTTCTCATCCACAGGCAGATCGCCTGCACGGATGTAGGAGACCACTTTGCCCTCTTTCTGCTCTTTCCATTCGCGGTAATACCAGAGCGCGGAATGTAACCAGAAGAAGACGAACACACCTATCAACAAGGCGATCATGAATTTGGTCACGATCCACATCTGCGGATATTTCGCGAAGTCGTGACTATTGGCGTGCGGACTGAAGGTCAAGAAACCTTCTGTGGCGTTGTTCATGCCGGGTTTCTTGTCGCTATGACACTTCTGGCAAGTCTTCAGGCGTTTGTCTGGGTGCACCTTGGACCTAGGGTCATCCGTTCTGCGCACATCATGACTGCCGTGACAATCGAAACACTTGGCTGTGTATGCATAGCCTAGCGCACTCACTTGTCCGTGATAGGTCGCGCGGTATGTCTTGAGATTCTCTTCATGGCAGCCACCACAGTTCTTGGTGATCTCCAACTTGATCGGCGATGCCGTGGGACTGCCTATCGCGTGCGTGGTATGGCAGTCGATACAAGCTGCCGCCTTGTGATTGTTGTTCTGGAGCAATTCCTTGCCATGCACCGAATTGACATACTGCCCCAGTTGCCCTTCATGGCAATTCTCGCCACAGACTTTAGGTGTGTCGTGGTGCCACTCATCGTGTTCTGCAGAGCCACTCGGGGCGACGTTGAAAGTATGGTCGTCATGGCAGTCATGGCAGGCGGCATTCGGCACATTGGGATTATCTGCATTGGGTTTTGCGTGCGATGACTGCTTGTAGACTTCGATGTTGCGCATCACCACGTTCAGTCCGGGCTTCTCTTCCAGCTTGCCTTCCCGTAATGCGGTCACCCATAAAGAGATGTGGCATTCCGTACAATCCGGCTTTTTGGTCGCTGCCGAGATCTTGTGTGGCGTTTTGCCATCCTTGATCTCTACGTGGCAAGTCACACAAGCGACGTTCGCGTGTACGCTCTTCTGAAACTTTTCTGGAGGAACAGCATGTAGCTCTCGCTTCTCTCCATTGTTATCCTTGGTATGTTTGACGGTCTTGCCGTCATGGCATGAGAGACAGGACGCATTCTTTGACGAGATTTGATCAGGTGCCGCCAGTGCAAGCGGGACGCTCGCGAACCAGGTCGTAACAAGAAGAGTCAGCAGAGCTAAGCCTCTTGGCACAGACGAGAGCAACACGAGGGTTCTCATTATTTCTTCCTGACAGTTTGGAGCGTCATTCAATACGTCCAGTGTGGTCGACGGGAGGCGAGCACTGTTGCCCACGCCCCCATAGCGATTACATCAGCGCGACAGGATCCATTTGGCCAGATTTTTCACTTGCGCCATATCTGCTTCGACTTGCGGATGATCGACCATCTCCTCGCCAAGCTTAACGGTGCTTGGCTGCGTGAGGTGCTTGGTGATTGCCGCTTCCGCCCCTGCCTTGCCTTTGAAGTCAGCGGCAATCTTCTTGTACGAACGAGCCGTCTTAGTCTTGGTCACATCATGGCAATTCAGGCAGCCATTTTCATTGAGTAACGCCTTCGCGCCGGCCTCATCCACCGCCGCTTGTGCACCTGTTGAGATAAATGCTGAGACCAGCAATACCGCACTTGAAAGCAATACCCTGAATTTCATTTAATTTCTCCTGACATTTAAGACTGAAATTCTGCCCACTCAGAGGCACTTTATTTCGCCTCTTGCGAAGAATAATGTTCCGCCAACCCCTCAATGGTAGCATCGAAGCCCAATGCCGAACTGATCGAGTGCATCGCCGAATTTCCGCGATCACCATCTCGATAGGTCAGCATCGCATTGATCAGATAAGCGCGGTTCTGCCCGTTCAACTTGGGCGTCAACATATCTGGATTGGTGCTGCCGAGGCTATGGCAAAGATCACACTTCTGCACCAAAGAATTGACTGTCTCGGGAGGCGTAAAACTGCTGTGCGCGGCTGGTTCTGTCGCAAAATACGTGGCGATCTTGCTGATCTCGCTGTCTTTCAACCCTGTGAGCGCTTGGTGCATCACTTTGTGATCGCGCACGTTGTCGCGATACGACTTGATTACCGTATTGAGATACTGCACGTTTTGTCCGGCCAGATTGGGGACGCTCAAATCCTCACCAGAACCCAATGGTCCGTGGCATTTAACGCAAGTGCTGATGAACTGCGTTCCTTCATGCGAATTGGCTGCTTTGCTGGAAGAAGATTTGGGTTCGTTCAACGCGAAGTAGATGGCGATATTCTCGACATCTGCATGACTCAAACCATCAAGCTTCGCATGCATCGATGGCATGGTACGGGTGCCATCTCGATACGATTTGACCGCCTTGGCAATGTATTCTGGATGCTGTCCGGCCAAGCGCGGCACACCAGCGACCTTGGTATTTCCATCCGCCCCATGACAAGCTGCACAAGGTTTGCTCAACGCCTTACCGCGCTCGTAGTAGGAATATTCTGTCTTCACTTTGGAAGTCTGGTTGACGACTGGCGGCAGGCTCGCGTAATAGCCGACCGCATTGCGCAACTGCTGATGCGACAACCCTTCAGCGACATTCATGACCTTGCCGCTGCTGTCGACGCGCTTGCCGTGGTCATAGCTTTGTACAGCTTTGAGCAGATAGGTTTCGATCTGTGCGGCCAGATTAGGGATGTTGTCTGCCACCCCTTTTCCATCCATACCGTGGCAGATCGCACAGCTGTTCTGGGCGACGATCTTGCCTGCTTCCATGTCCAAAGGTAATTTCGAAAGATCTTGAGGGTCGTGTTTTTCTGAACATCCCGTTAGAAAGATCAGAAGTGTTGCGAGTGCAAAGATATGTTTGTTCATGGCATCCTCTATTTGAAATTTGATTCCGAATATCTGTATATGTACGCATGCCCAACATTGGACTGATTCTACAACATCACTACGTTCTATTGCCCGCTCTAGGCGTCATCACATCAGAGTACTTTCCCAGGATTCATCAGGCCGAGTGGGTCTAATGCTTGTTTGATCTTCATCTGCAACTCTAACTCGAATGCACTTTTGTAGTGGGTGATCTCTTCACGCTTCAATTGCCCCAATCCGTGCTCGGCACTGATGCTGCCGTCTAGCTTCGCCACCACTTCATACACGATGCGGTTGACGTCATGCTCGTGCTGTTCGATGAAGATTTTGTTCTGCGCGGCATCCGGCATGGATGCGTTGTAGTGAATGTTGCCATCGCCCATGTGGCCAAAAGCGACGATACGGATATCGGGATAGGCTTTATGCAAGGCGGCGTTGGCCTGCGCGATGAATTCTGCAACACGGCTGACCGGCACGGAGACATCATGTTTGATGCTGGTGCCTTCGGCCTTCTGCGCCTCGGCGATGCTCTCGCGCAGCGTCCACCATCGTTGGGCACGTTCCTTGTCGGCAGTGATCTCGAACTCGGCGATGCCATCCCCGAATGATTTGAACGCCTCGCGCAAAGCCTCATCCAGCGATGTTTGCAGGACATCCGCCAATTGGGTGATGACGACCCACTCATGCTTGATGTTGAATGGCTCATGCGTGTCGCTGACATGTTTGAACACGAGGTCGAGGCAGGACCGCGAGACGATCTCGAAACCGCTGATCTTGTCGCCGCAGTTCGCGCGCAAGTGCGACAGCAGAGCGACCGCTGCTGCCGGATCGCGCACAGCGATGCAGGCAGTCTCCACCGACTTTGGTTGCGGAAAGAGTTTGAGCACGGCGGCAGTGATGATGCCGAGCGTGCCTTCCGCGCCCATGAAGAGATGTTTCAGATCGTAGCCGGAGTTGTCCTTGCGCAGGCTACGCAGACCGTTCCAGATACGACCATCCGGCAACACGACCTCCAGCCCCAGCACGAGGTCACGTGCATTGCCATAGCGCAACACGTTGATGCCGCCCGCGTTGGTGGAGAGGTTACCGCCGATCTCGCAATTCTTTTGCGTGGCGGTGAGCCCCAGCGGGAACAGGCGGTTGCTGCTCTCTGCCGCCTCGCGCACATCGGCCAGCTTACAACCCGCTTCCACGGTCATCGTGTAGTTGATCGCATCGATGCCGCGTATGCGATTCATGCGCGAGAGGTTGATGACGATCTGTTTGCTTCCATCAGACAAAGGAACAGAGCCTCCGCACAAACTGGTGTTCCCCCCTTGTGGCACGATGGAGATGCCGTTCGCCGCACAGATTCTGACAGCGTCGCTGACTTGTTGAGTATCAGATGGGAACACGATCGCCAGCGCTTCACCGGCATAACGTCCACGCCAATCTTTGCAAAATGCGGATGTATCCTCGCCCGTCAACACACCCTCACTGCCTGCGACAGCAGAGAGGGCTGCGATTAGTTGATTATCCATTTCCACAGCAAGAATTACAGGGGTGTGGGATCCAGTGGTTTGGCTCTGCGGTGTGGCATCATCCACATCTGATACAGCGAAGTGAAGATCATGATGGTGGCAGACACGCTATAACCAAAGCCTCCGATGATGACGAACCATGCAAACCCAGGGCTCCATTTGGTGAGCCACCACGCCAGCACGTCCACCATCAGAAAGAGAAACGGTACCGAGATGATGATGGCCTTGTTCCTCTGCGATATGCCTGTGGCATAGGTGAAGATCCACCCCACAAAGAAGAAGATGAAGGAAATACCGAACAAGTGGATATGTGACACACGGGTCAATGTAGAAAGCGACTGCCCTTGATCTACATGCAACATCTAATCCATCACCGCCTTGTCGGTGAGATTGGCTAACCCCGGGATGTTTGCATGGCAGGGGGCGCAATATTGATCCACGTCCATGGAAATCTTTTCGTCCCACTCTTCCGCTGGGCCACCCGCATCCGCCCACTTGATCATGGCAAGGCGAACTTCCGGCGGAGCATTGTCTTTCATGGAACCATTGAGTTTTGCTACCAGTTTGGAACCTTCGTCTCGCTTGCCGTAATAACTGTAAACAATGTCGTCCACGGACAATCCGACTTTGCCGTCGGCCATACCATGCGTGAGCATGATTTGTCCGCCTGCGAACAACAATCCCAAGCCGATCACCAACAGGTAACCGGAGAATAGTGTCTTCATCGGAAGCGTAAGGTCGGCAAGGGTGAAGCGTTGTATCTCTTTCATTTCCTTCTCCGTATCAACATTGAAATCCTGAGCATTATATTCTTCTAATATTCAGAGAGTCATAACCCTATCGGGTAATTATCAGAACTCTAGGGGGTCGATGTCCAAAGACCAACGAATTTGCTTGGTCGGAATCACATCCAATTGCGGCTTCCATTCGCGCAAGAACGCCTGTAATGCTCTGCGGTTGTCACTTTGCACCAAGAGTTGTGCGCGGTAATGGTTGGCTCGCTTTGGCATCGCCGCAGGGATGACGCCATACACTTCGACTGGTTGTTTCAATTCCAGTGCAGAGGCGCGTGCCTTCTTCAAGAATCCCATCGCCTCACCTTCCTGCTTCGCTTCTGCACTCAACAATACTTGGAACATGAAGGGAGGGAATCCTGCCGACTGCCGTTCTTCGAGCAGCACCTTCACCCACGCTTCAAAATCATGGGCGCGCAAGGCGTTGAACAAAGGGTGCGTCGGAAATGCGGTCTGCACGATCACCTCGCCCGCTTTGTCTGCACGCCCTGCACGGCCGCCCACTTGAGTCAGCTGTGCGAACAGCTTTTCCGAGGCGCGAAAGTCGGCGCTGTACAGACCGCCATCGGGATTCAACACGCCGACCAGCGTCAAGTTGGGGAAGTCATGCCCCTTGGCCAGCATCTGCGTGCCGACGAGGATGTCCGCTTCGCCATCGTGGATGCGTTTGCGCATGGCATCCCACGCACCTTTGTTGCGCGTGCTGTCGCGGTCTACCCGCAAGATACGCGCGTCGGGGAAACGTGCCTGCAAGGCTTCTTCGATGCGCTGCGTACCCATACCGACGGGTTTAAGATCGGCATCCCCACAAGTGGGGCAGGCTTGCGGCACGCGCTGCTGCGCGCCGCAGTGATGGCAACGCAAGGTGCGGTCTTTCAAATGCAGCACCATCTTTCCCGCGCAATGTTTGCACTCTGACAACCAGCCGCAGGCCGTGCACATCAAAACAGGCGCATAACCGCGCCGGTTGATGAAGATGAGGCTTTGCTCTTTAAGCTGCAAACGAGATTGGATGGCGGTGAGCAACGGCTCACTCAGCCCTTCTTGCAACGGCAACTGCCCCACATCGAGACAGCGCACCGTCGGCAAGGTGGCGGGCTGCACTGCGCGTTGAGAGAGTCTCAATAGGGAGTAGCGCCCACTTTGTGCGTTGTGCCAGCTTTCCAATGAGGGTGTGGCAGAGCCCAATACGATGGGCACTCCGTGTTGATTGGCGCGGAAAATCGCCACGTCACGCGCCGAATAACGCAGGCCGTCTTGTTGTTTAAATGAAGCGTCGTGTTCTTCATCCACCAAGATGAGGCTCAATTTTGGCAAGGGCGTGAACACGGCAAGGCGCGTCCCCAACACAATACGTGCCGCGCCCGACTGCGCCTTGATCCAATTCTGCGCACGCTCTCCATCCGCCAGCCCGCTATGCAGACTCACCAACTCCACGTCTGGGAAACGACTGCTGAAATAATTCTCCAATTGCGGCGTGAGGTTGATCTCAGGCACCAGCAACAATACCTGACCACCGCGCCGCAACATCGCATCCATCAGATGCACGTACACCTCGGTCTTGCCACTTCCTGTGATGCCGTGCAACAAGAAACAAGCAAAGCCTTTGGTTTGCGTGACGGCATCCACAGCTTGTTGTTGTTCGACAGTGAGCGCATGCGCATCGTTGAAGACGTGCTGCTCTGATGCCATCGGTACGCATGCTTCCACCCATCCCGCTTCGATAAGTAGCTTCAACGCCGCAGGTGCGCTGGCGGACAGTTCACGCAGTTGTGTGCCACTCATAGGCGCTTGCAACAATGCACGCAGGATGCATTGCTGCACCACGCGGCGTTTGGGTAGCGTATCGATGTCTAGCGCCCGCCCCGTCTCGCTCAAGACATAGATCAGCGACTGTTTCAGCACGATGGGCGCCACATCGCGCAAGCGTGTGGGCAGTGCAGACAGCGCCGTCATGCCCAAAGGATAGTGGTAGTAGTCACTACAGAAACGCAGCAAGACCAATGTCTCGGATGGCAAAGGCGGCACATCATCCAACACACGCACGACGGCCTTGATACGCGCCACGTCGAGTTCAGACTGTTCGACCCATTCCATCGCGATACCGACCACCTCTTTGCGCCCGAACGGAACGACCACGCGCTGCCCGATCTCAACCGACATACCCTGCACTACCTTGTAGTCAAACAAGGTAGTGAGTGGAACGTCAAGTGCGACGCGGACGATAGGCATACGCCGTTTATTCTTCCCGACGTTTAGTCAAACCAGATACGACTGCGACCAACAGCAAGCTGGATAACCAACCGAATAGAATCTCGAACCACAACACCAAACGGGTGAAGTGTTTCCAATCGAAGATAGAAAACAACTCTGCATACCAAATCGATTTCGGAGTGGGTATCAAAGGCGACCAACTGTTTTCTTGCTGCAAATCTACCAAGGGCAAGATCACGTCGAATGAGTAAGCAAGTGGGCTGAACCCTGCATATTCCTCTGGCAGTTTTTCGCACAGATACCAATTACCCGCACCTTGGATTGCTGGTGCAACGGCACTAGCAGGCTGGACAGGTGCAATATAACTCGGTGAACAAACTTGATAATTTGGGTGCTGGAAAACTAGCGGATCAGACGGAGAGAATACTCCCTTCAGTGCAGCAACCCAATATAGGGCCGCACACAACAGCCCAACAACAATCATCCAAAATATCAAGCGCAATGGACGATAGCCATATCCAGTCAAGACACCAAACATCCAGTGCACTGCACGACTGATCTGGCGATAGCTCCACGTGCGCAACCATCCCCATTCATTAGGCGTTTGCCCTATCAGATTCGCCTTGTATAAACGCTTTTCAAAGGCAATTGAAACCTGTCGAGCATCCTCCACATGCCCCATCTCACGCAACACCTTGGCTAACTGCCGCCATGGTTGAGGCTTGAACTTATCACCCCCTCCATTACGCCCCGCATCATCATTATCTTGCTTATCTAACCAAGCTAGGCGCGTGGCGGCATCTGTTGGCGCGCCCCCCGAAATAGCGTCATATACAAACCCATCCAGCCTGATCCGCTCGCCCCAACGGTCTGTGTCATCTATCAATTGCCCCACCTGCACACCTGATAGAGAAACTCCATTTACCTTTTGCTTCAGCTTACGAAACATGAAACTGCCTGCCACCCTCATCCCATCCGCTGTCAGCGCATTACCTGCTCCGCCGTCGAACGTTGCACCATCGCATTCAAGGTTGCCGCCAATCTGCGCGCCCAATAAGCGCACCCCACCCTTAGCGGTGAATTTTTCATTCAGGAATACACCGCCTTTAATCACTGCACGATCCGCTGTCAGCGCATCACCTGCACCGCCGTCGAACGTTGCGCCATCGCATGCAAGGTCGCCGCCTATCTGCGCACCCAATAAGCGCACTTCTCCCTTGGCGGTGAATTTTTCGTTCAGGAATACACCGCCTTTAATCACTGCACCATCCGCAGTCAGCGCATCACCTTCTCCGCCGTCGAACGTCGCGCCATCGCATGAAAGGCTGCCGCCTATCTGCGCACCCAATAAACGCACCTCTCCCTTGGCGGTGAATTTTTTGTTCAGGAATACACCGCCTTTAATCACTGCACCATCCGCTGTCAGCGCATCACCTTCTCCGCCATCGAATGTTGCGCCACTGCATTCAAGGTTGACGCCAATCTGCGCGCCCAATAAGCGCACCGCCTCAGTTGACTTAAATCCTTGGCGCAGAAACAAACCTCCCGCGCATGAAATTCCATCACCTTTAAAGCCTGGCAGTTGGCTACCTGATAAATTGAATGAACCTGCTATCTTTGCATTACGAAATACGAGGGTAGCTTCAAAATTACAGCCCACCATCTTCAAACCATGGGGAATATCCGCCCCCTCCATATCCAAGGTATCCTTTATCCACGCGCCCTGTAGTTGCACGCCCTTCTCGTGTACGGGGGCGAGTCCATCACCGCCCAACGCTAAAAACCGCAGAAAAGCGGCTCGTACGGTGTTTTCGTCAGTTGCATCTTCTGGGCGTTTTGCTGCAATCACAGTCTCTAGCCCATCACGACAAGCGGCCAGCAGCTTTTTTTCTGCGGGCTGCAGCGGCTCGAATTCGCCAAGGGTGCGACCTTTAGGTTTGAGAGGCGTGTTCATGTTTTTCCCTATACGCTCACGGCGTTATCAATTGCACTGCTAGTTGGATATTTATTCGTAGCCACTTCTTTTCGAGTACCCCGCACGACCACACGCTGCCCGATCTCAAGGTGCATCGCGTCATTCACTTTGTAATCAAAAAGTGTTGACAAGGGCACGTCTAGCGCGACGCGAATGATGGGCATGTTATGCAGATTCTCTCTGGTGATTTCTATGAAGTTTAGCTAATCGCATTGAGCTATATAGGTATTTTTTTCTTATACACATTTCCTGTGGATAACAATGTGGAAAACCACCCCGCAACTGCGCTAACTCCAAATGGTGTATACGGTTTTTTTTCGCCGCTCAATTTCCGCACAATCTATCACTTCTTTTATAAACAATAAGTTAGCTATACAAAGCAAAAGGCCACGGAATTTTTGTCCCATGGCCTTTGGCGAATATTAGCCCCTGTTTATAACGTTTGAGGCTAGGTGCTGATTCTAGTGATATTTTTTGCTCAGCTCGTGTACCGCTTGCACCAGCGCCGCCGCATTCTCGGGGTCGGTGTGTTGCGAGATCCCGTGCCCAAGATTGAACACGTGGCCACTACCGTAACCATAACTGCTCAAGACCTTCTCCACTTCGTTGCGAATGACATCCGGTGTGGCAAACAAAACGGTTGGATCAAGGTTGCCTTGTAGCGCAACCTTGTTGCCCACCTTTTGACGCGCGATGCCGATGTCCATCGTCCAATCCAGGCCGACCGCATCTGCGCCAATGTCCGCGATGCTCTCGATCCACAGGCCGCCGCCTTTGGTGAACGCGATGGACGGGATACGTACGCCGTCTTTTTCCTTGATCAAACCTTCAACGATGCGTTTTGTGTACGCCAAGGAGAATTCGTGGAATGTCGAGTGAGACAACGCACCGCCCCATGAATCGAAGATCATCACAGCTTGCGCACCCGCCTCGATCTGCGCATTGAGATAAGCCGTCACGGTCTGCGCGGTCACTTCGAGGATGCTGTGCATCATCTTCGGATTCTTGTACATCATGGTCTTCACTTTGGCGTAGTCATCGCTACCGCCACCTTCGACCATGTAGCACGCCAAGGTCCAAGGGCTGCCCGAGAAGCCGATCAAGGGCACGCGACCATCCAAGGTCTTACGAATCTGGGACACCGCGTCGGTGACGTATTTCAGATCGGTGCCGATGTCAGGAACGTGCAACGCTTTGACATCCGCTTCGGTCACGATAGGACGCTCGAACTTCGGACCTTCACCATCTGAGAAGTACAGACCTAGGCCCATCGCATCCGGCACGGTCAGGATATCCGAGAACAAGATCGCGGCATCCAGCGGAAAACGATCCAGTGGCTGCATCGTCACCTCGGTGGCGAAATCAGGGTTCTTGCACAGACCCAAAAAGCTGCCCGCCGTGCGACGTGTAGCGCGGTACTCAGGCAGATAACGACCTGCTTGGCGCATCATCCACAATGGCGTGTATTCGGTCGGCTGGCGCAACAAGGCGCGCAGGAAGGTGTCGTTCTTAACTTTGAAATTCATTTTTCTCTTTTCTTATCGAGGCAAAACAGAAGAGCCCATGAGGAACTCATCCACTGCACGTGCTGTTTGACGACCTTCGCGAATGGCCCATACCACCAAGGATTGACCGCGACGCATATCACCCGCTGCGAACACCTTCTTCACATTGGTCTGATAGCAACCAGCACCTTCGGTCGAGGCCTTGGCATTGCCGCGCGCATCTTTTTCCACGCCGAACGCATCCAGCACTTGTGCCAATGGATTGGTGAAGCCCATCGCCAAGAAGACGAAGTCTGCTTGCAGTGTGAACTCACTACCCGCCACCTCAACCATCTTGCCGTCCTTGAATTCCACGCGCACACATTTCAGTGACTTGAGTACGCCCTTCTCGCCCACGAATTCTTTGGTCGAGATAGCCCAGTCACGCGTACAACCTTCGTCGTGCGAGCTAGAGGTACGCAACTTCATCGGCCAGTACGGCCATGTCATGGACTTGTTCTCTTGGTCTGGTGCGCGCGGCATCACTTCGATCTGGGTGACTGAAGCTGCGCCGTGACGATTGGAAGTACCCACGCAGTCTGAGCCCGTATCACCGCCGCCGATGACGACGACATGTTTGCCTTTAACGTTGATCGGGTTCTTGCCATCGCCCGCTACTTCTTTGTTTTGCGGGATCAAGAATTCCAGCGCGTAAAACACGCCTTTCAACTCACGTCCCGCTACGGGCAAGTCACGCGGTTGTTCTGCACCACCAGCAAGGACGACCGCATCGAAGTCCTTCTGCAATGCTGCGGGACTGATGGTCTTCTTCGCATCATTGGTAACACCTTTGTCCAGCGCATCCTTACCGATGAAGGTGTTCACTTCGAACTTCACGCCTTCCGCCGTCAGTTGCGCCATGCGCCAATCGATGAGGCGCTTGTCCAATTTGAAGTCAGGGATGCCGTAACGCATCAGACCACCGATACGGCTGTTCTTCTCGAACACAGTGACCGCATGACCCGCACGTGCCAACTGTTGCGCAGTCGCCAAACCTGCTGGGCCTGAGCCGACCACCGCGACCTTCTTGCCGGTCTTCTTGTTCGCAGGTTGTGGAGTCACCCAACCGTTCTCACCCGCTTTGTCAATGATGGCGTGCTCAATGGACTTGATACCGACTGCATCAACGTTGATATTGAGCGTACACGCCGCTTCGCACGGTGCGGGACAGATACGACCCGTTACTTCAGGGAAGTTGTTGGTGGAGTGCAATACTTCAATCGCCTGCTTCCAGTTGCCGCGATACACCAAGTCATTCCAATCAGGGATGATGTTGTTGACTGGGCAGCCGTTGTTGCAGAACGGGATGCCGCAATCCATGCAACGCGCACCTTGCTGTTTTGCTTCAGCATCGCTCAGATGAGCGACGAACTCTTGGTAGTGTTTCAGACGTTGCTCGACGGGTGCGTAACCTTCGTTGACGCGCTCGAACTCCATGAATCCAGTTGGCTTGCCCATTATGCGGCCTCCACTTCTTTGGCTTGTTGCGCTGCGATCTCTAGCAAAGCACGACGATATTCGGTTGGCATGACTTTGACGAACTTGGGCAGATAGGTGCCCCAGTTATCCAATATCTGCTTGGCACGTGCACTACCGGTGTAACGCAGATGCTTCTCGATCTTGCCGCGCAGTGCTGCTTCGTCAGCCTTGTTGAGATGATTGAAGTGAACGCGGCCTTTGGAGTGGACTTCACCTGTCTCGCTCGCAGCAGCCTCTTCAGGCACGGCTTCCAGTTGCACCATGGACATGTTGCAACGCTGAGCGAAACCGCCATCTTCATCCAGTACGTAAGCTACGCCACCAGACATACCTGCCGCAAAGTTGCGACCTGTCTGACCCAGCACCACGACCATACCGCCCGTCATGTATTCGCAACCGTGATC
>Ga0074196_10357_pt1 | contig 15747 bp, 12 predicted proteins | sample EPASupsiteSAE300_FD_64214 | JGI IMG/M metagenome (GOLD analysis project Ga0074196, IMG submission 64214) | Bioremediated contaminated groundwater from EPA Superfund site, New Mexico - Sample SAE3-00 | ecosystem: Environmental > Aquatic > Deep subsurface > Groundwater > Contaminated ... | reverse complement strand
CAGCACCATACGCATGGCGTGGCGTTGTTCGATGTGGCCGCGTTCATGCGCCAACACGGCGACGATCTCGTTGTCGTCTTGTGTGAGCTCGACCAATTCGTCCAACATCACGATGGTGCCATCGGGCAACGCGAATGCATTCGGCCCCATGCGCGGCGAACTGCGGAACACGATGTGATAACTCATATGGGAATCGGGCAAGGGCTGTAACTTGGCGTAGGCGGTAGTCAATGCTTGTTGTCGCGTTGCATCCAACTTACTCGGCTCTAGCATCAGTTTGTCGAGGGTATCCAAGGTCGAGCTACCCATCTTTTGCAGCACGGCATCTGGCACACGCTTGGCAATGACTTCTGCGCTCCACGGCAATACATAAAGATACGAAGCGACAAGGACTACCACGATAGCCACGGAGGCGAATACCGCCCAGCCCAAGCTATGTTGCATGCCATCCACCCATGAGCGGCGCACACCTGCGGCAGCCAATATCTTGTCGAGCGCAGCGTGATCGGTCACCTCGCAATGCCCGCCTTCGGAAAAGGTCAGCAAGCGCGGTGTGTTGCCTAGACGTTCTGAGATTTTGACTTGCTCGAACGAGTGACGCAGTTCGAGATCGTCACCCCGCAATACCCATTCTTGATCTTCCAAGGAAAGCTCCACCGCCTTTGCAGCGGTGGTCTTGCCATCGAAATAACGTGCGTTGACCAAGTTAGAGAGAGATATCCAGATCGAACATCTCGGCTGTCTCTTCACCTGTCGCATTGGTATCTTGCGATTGACCGGCACAGAATTCCGCCAGATCACCTTGCGCCATCAAGCCCATGTTCTCGATCTTGTAACGCATCATACGGATCTGCGCGAAGGGAACGAACAGCCCCAGCGTGAAGATGATGCCCAGCATGTTGGTGAAGAATATCCAAACGTAAGGTTTGATCTCCAAGCGGCTGTAGAAAGTGTGTTCACCTAAGCCTGTGCCATTCCAAATCAGGTTTGGAAGGCGCACTGCGTAATAACCCGCGATGAACAGGTAGGCCACAGGCAAAAGTACCAAGATGAGCGGCACACCCACCGCGACCAAGATGCCCGACACCATGCCCAGTCCTACGAACATGCCCAACATGCGTAGATAGACCCCGTAGAAGCTACCCTCTGTCGCATCGAAACTGAAATAGGTGTCGCCAAATTGGCTATTGCCATGCTGATATTGCTTGATGCGTTGATGGGTGAACGGGGCCAATCCGGACAAGGTCAGCAAGGTGAGGAAAGGGAACAACAGGAACACGGTGTATGCCGCCGCGTCACTTCCTGAGAACGAGAAGCGCAGCCCACGATAGCTACTGTTGCGCAACTTGAAGCGCAAGGAACGCACGATCATCCAAGGCAAGATGGCAGCGATGAGCAAGAATGCGATGATCGCCAACACCGGAGAGATCGCCCCCGCTGCGTAATAGATCAACAGCAGCCCGAAGGCGATGAGCCGACCTTTTAGAATGGACATGGGCAGGCCGTGATATTCGAAGCTGGCATCGGCCAAACGGGTGTTACGGTAAAAGTATTGTAGACGGCGCACCTTTGCCCATGCGCTGTAAATGCCGAGCGTCAAGATACTGAGCATGAGATTGACGATCCAAATCTTGAAATATTCCCATCCGTTGCCGGTGAATTCAAAAGCTTGTTCTTGCGGTGGTTGATGCGTTTGCATATCGATTCCCCTCTCGACTCAATTTGACTGTCTTCTCCGAACAGAGCCCGCGCACTATAACCGCCAAGACGCAAGAGAACCATATGCCGTTTGGTCTATACCTCGGCCTATACCTTCAGCAATGAAAAGGGCAGCCTAAGCTGCCCTCTGTCACTCGCCGCCAAACAAATCAATCATCCCAATCAGGGAAGTTCGGGATCTTGACGGTGTCTTCATCGAACACGCCTTTGTCAGCTTGTGTGTGACAAGCATCGCAATAGGCCAAGGACTTCACATCCTTGTTGCCCTTGATCATGTTGTTGGGGATCTCGTGATGCTTGCGTTTGATGTAACGCACCTCGGTGATACGCAACGGTGCTTCCACACCTTCAGTCGCCTTAGCGATCTTGCGGGCGCGTTTGTAGTAAGACTTGTTCGCCGCATTCTCCATCACAAAAGTCTTGATCGACGCGAGCACATCCGCATCCAGCTCTGCGTTCTCGCCGAAGTGATCAGCGAGCGCCTTCTCGTTCAGTAACTTTTCCCACGACTGCGTCGGCAACAACCCAGGTTGATAGGCGAAGTGGCAGGAACCGCACTCGTCCTTGTAAAGTTTATTGCTGACCGTATTCACTTCCTTCTGGCGCAGTGGCGAGAACATTGCCTCGGCTAGATTCTCTTCAGCCACCACTGAGCCGCTGCCCAACAGCAAGCCGATCAGTAACGCAGCAATCTTAGATTTCATTTGCATCGTCTATCTCCTAATTATTGTGCAATGAGAAAGGTCAGGAAATCGGCCTTCTCTTGTACCGTGCATTCGCGGCCCCACGCATCCTTACAGTTACGCTTGAACCATTTTTCGATCTTTTTCTCTTCGGTGTAGCGATCTGCGGTCACTTTTTGCGACATTGCCTCGATCACCTTGCCAGTCTTGTGATGCTTGCCTGACTTAGTGTGATCCGTACCGTGACAACTCGCACAAGACATCTTCTCGCCATCCACCACGACTTCACGAGTCCAATCCTTCTTGGCTTTCGCCACATCCACTTTGGTCGCGCCTTCGGCTGCGTATTTAGCCAGCAAGGCATCGCTGGCGGGCGAGGCACTCGCCGCCGTGGCGAACAATGCCGTCAAACAAAATAATACAAATATTCTTTTCATCGTCTTCTCCAATTACCAAGTCAATTTGATCGCCACGATCATGCCAGCCGCACCCGCCATCGCCAATCCTGCATGGCTTGCCGTACCCGTTTTCACTTTCGCCGAGTTAGCCGTTGCCACAGCCATCATCGCGGCACCCGTAACGCCCAACAGGACGTGCAGGTTGTCAGGATCAGTGATGCCGTCTTCCACATGGAAATCATCCCAATGCGTGATCAAACCACTCGCGATGGTCGCGGTAGCCAATGCCACCGTCGCATAGGCCAACTTAGCGTGTGTGCCGTTCACATCTCGCGCTACAGGTGTTGGGCCGCAGTTAATCTCACACCCCTCTTCCGGTGCCGTCATACCTGTCAGCCCTGCCGCGACGATGGTCGCCAAACCTAGCGCCAAGTGTGTGTTACTACCCGATAGCAAGGGCGGCTCGTAAGGCTCCTTCGGTGAAGCCGCAACGGTCGTCGCTTCCTTCTTCACCAACACGTCGGTCTCATTTGCAGCCAGCATGAATGAGCCTGCACGCTGCACATACGTCTGCGCGGGCAGATTCAAGTCGATGTCTTGCGCGTGAGCTACGCCCGCTATGGCAAACAGCGCGATGACTGCCAACCATGATCTAAATTGATGCTTCCCTTGCATTGCTTCCTCCCTTGTTACAGTTGATTTAACTATGTGTCGTGTCTGCTACTACTTTCTTCATTCCAGTGACCATAGACTTGGCCAGATTCTCTTTGTGCTGGATGCTGCCCGCGATCACTCCGAGTAAATGGAGCGGTATCAACAGCAATGCGACATTGACAAAGAAATCATGCGCGTAGCGAAAGAAATAACTGGTGTCGTCGCTCACTTGGTTAGCCAAGAACAACAACGGCCCTTCGTAATCGATGACCGCCAACGTCACCAAACCTGATGTAAAGATGGCCGCCAACAAAGATAGCAAACCGAACACCATCAACGCGCCCGCCGGATTATGTCCGTAATAGTGAGCAGGCTGCCCCGCACGGATGGACTTCACGTACGCCATCGTATCGGCGGGCGAAAATATGAAGGAGCGGAAACGTGAATACTGCGTGCCCATAAAGCCCCATAGGACACGGAACACCAGCAATGCAATCAGGAAATAGCCGATCAACACATGCGCATCCAGGATACCGACCTCGGCTGAGACATAGGCGAGAACGAAGCCCGAAACCAAAGACCAATGGAACAGGCGCACAGGCACGTCCCATATCTTAATCTGCTTGTTGTCTTGTTCCATATTGTTCGACTCGTTCAAAAACGGGCGCGATTATAACGCGGTTTAGAGATTTGCCAAGTTGACAGCCGAGTCATTCCCGACTAGTTCACACGGCGCGGCGACTGCGACCCGCCAAAGGCGGCATAGTTCCCGCTTACTTGAGTAGTTTGGTGGTGATCAGTGCTTCGAATTCATCAACGGGAATAGGTTTACTGAACAAATACCCTTGAAAACTGGTACAGCCATAACGGTGTAAAAGCTTGAATTGCGCCTCTGTCTCCACCCCCTCGGCGATCACATCCAATTCGAAGTTCATGCCCAGATCGACGATGGTCATCACCATCACCATGTCGCCATGATCGGTTGCCAGATCGCGCACGAAGGATTGGTCGATCTTGAGTTGCGACAACGGCAATCGCTTCAGATAGGACAGCGAAGAATATCCCGTGCCGAAATCATCCATAGAGAAACTCACACCGATGTCCTTTATCGCCCGCATCTTCATGATCGTGTCATCGACATTGTCCAACACCAAACTTTCGGTCAGTTCTAATTTGAGCGACAGGGGATTGATATCGTGCCGCACGATTGCGCTTTGCACCTGCTCAACGAAATCGGGTTGACGGAACTGCTTGGCACTCACATTGACAGACAGCGTCAGGTTATGGAAAGGAATCTGATCTTTCCATTGTTGGATCTGTGCACACGCCGTATCCAACACCCATGCGCCTATAGGGAGGATCAATCCCGTCTCTTCCGCCAAAGGAATGAACTGAGCCGGCGACACTAAACCACGTTCGGGATGAAACCAGCGCAGCAACACTTCTGCCCCCTGCGGGCGATCATTGGCATTCACCTGAACTTGATAGAGGAGCTTGAACTGCCCCAAATTCAAGGCAGCATGCAGGTCACTTTCCAATGCCGCCCGCGCCTCTATGGCCGCCTGCATCGCCGGATCAAAGAAACGGATGGCGTTGCGACCCGCATCCTTGGCACGATACATCGCCATGTCTGTCCACTTGAGCAACTGCTCCAAGTTCTCGTTATAGTCACGGAATACCGTGACCCCGATACTGGATGAACAATAGTGAATGATTGGATCTTCCCCATCAAAATCTGCGCTGCGTAACAAATGATAAGGGCGCGCCAACGCTTCTCTTATTTTCTCCGCCACCACTTCGGCTTGGACAACCGACTCAGGAAGAGTGTCTGACAAGCCCTCCAGCATGATGACAAACTCATCCCCTCCGAACCGAGCCGCACTGTCTTCCTGACGGATGCACCCCAAAATCCGATTAGCGGCCTCGATCAGCAATAAATCGCCAACATCATGACCATGCAAGTCGTTAAGGGACTTGAAATGATCCAGATCCAGAAACAGCAATGCGCCATGACTATGAGTGCGAGTGCACGAGGTCAATGCTTTACTCAAGCGATCCAGCAAGAGACGACGATTGGGCAATTTGGTGAGTGCATCATAGAAGGCCATGTCATGCATCTGCGCTTCAAGCTCTTTTCGCTCTGTGATGTCATGCACGATCGAGAAGAGCACCGGTTTCCCCTCCACTTCGACGGGGGAGGAATACACCTCGACCATACGCACCTCACCGCTGGCAAGACGATGTGGACATACAAAATAATTTCGCTCTCCCTGCTGTGCTTGTTTGCGTTCAATGGCGATCTCATCATGCGGCTGCATGTTGACTTGCACGATGTTCATGCCCCTTAACTGCTCTATGCGGTAGCCGTAAAAGCGACTAGCCGCAGTATTCGCATTCACGATCGCACCGCTGTCGGGAGCAATCATCAACATAGGAGAAGCGTGACTTTCAAACATGGAACGGAAGCGCGATTCACTCTGTTGCAGAGCCTGCTCCGTATTCTTTAGTTGCGTGATATCAAAGAACCAACCCAAGACCGCGTCTTTACCTTCGAAGCGGAACATCATATATGAAGCTAAAGCCCATTTGACACCCTGTTCAGGTATCAGAAGCTCCACCAACTTATTGGTGATCCTTTCACCCTTAGCAAGCCGTCCTAGTATCTCGTCGTAAACATTTGGATCAACATAATAGCTATGGGGATCGACCCCGATGGACTTGCTTATTTCGCTATTGATCAACTCAACATAGCCTTGATTAGCAAATACGACCCTCCCCCCTCCTTGCTCCGCAATACGGATCGCAATCGGGCTATATTCCAGCATAGAGCGGAAGCGTGCCTCGCTATCCTGCAGATCTCGAGTGCGTTGCAACACCTTATCTTCCAAAGAGGCGTTGGCGAGTTTCAACTCATCACCCAATTTATCCCGTTCGATGTGGCTACTCTTTAATTGTCGATTCTTTCGGGCAAGATACATCGCTGTCGCAATCATGCTCAACAACAGCAAAAATCCGCCCGTTACCACTTCGGGTGCATATTTACGCAACACATCCCGCATATTGAATTCATGTGCGCGCTCCGGATTGAACTTTAAGCGCGTCATCATTGCTTCGACAGTGGCGTAATTGCCCGCAGGAGCGAATCCGAAATACTTTCCTTGTATTGCGGGCGCCTGATCAAATTGAATGTTTAGCAACGCCAAGGTGACCTGCTTCACGAGATCTTCTGGCACTTCAGGCATCGCAGAGAAAGGCCATTCCGGATACAGATCGGTGGAATACATCTGCGGAAAACTGTTTTGCGGCTGGCGATTGATCACCTTGAATTGGTCGAGACTAATCTTCCCTTCGCGCGCCAGATTCTCCAAGATTCCAGTGCGAACGAATCCTACATCCGCCTCTCGATTTAATACCTCCATCACGGCTTTGTCATGTGGCATCCCAGTGAAGCGCACGTTCGCTGCTTCTGAGATGGGCACGTCTTGCTTATACAAAGTCCATCGTTGCATCAAATAACCACCCAGCGATTGTTCTGATGGGGACGCAACGATCTTGCCTCGCACATCATCCAAGGTTGTGATGTCATCACGATCGGCGCGCGCCAAGATGACACCACCAAACTGCGTGACCGGATGTCCCTCTGCGAGTGGCATCAAGGTGGATATCGCATACAGGCTGTGATCTGCCCGGATAGTGACGTAGTGCTCTGGGTTGGTGAGAACGAAGTCAAGATCGCCCCGATTCACCGCCAGATCCAATTCGTTGTAGTACATCGCAGTGAGGCTGAAGTGATATCCAGGCAAATGCTGATTCAGATAATCTACCGTTGGCTGCCACTGTTGCTTTGTCTGATCCAGAGCTCTAAATGACAACACGCCGATACGCACTTCCTTGTCTTGTGCAAACGCAGACGACATTGCAGCCACCAACACGATGGCAAGCAATGAACGAATGGCGAGATAAGAAAGTAGTTTCACGGCATCAAACATCGTTAAGTTGAGGACATCACTCGATTGCGTCCTGCGTCTTTCGCAGCATACAAGGCTTTGTCCACTTGTTGCAGCATGGCATCCATCGTTTGTGGGGTCGTTGAATGATGTGCGCCGATGCTGACCGTGAACGAGAACGCCTGTGTACCTGTCTCGATGCGCAATATAGCCACAGCTGCACGGATGCGTTCAGCGATGGCAAACATATCCCCATCGCTACACTCTGGCAACAAAATCAAGAACTCTTCTCCGCCCCAACGACCTGCATGATCGTAGTTACGTCTCATCGAATTCAAAGTCTTGGCCACTGCGCACAAAGCCACATCACCCGCCGCATGGCCGTAGGTATCATTCACCTGTTTGAAGTGGTCAAGATCAAGTAGTAGCAAGCCCAATGTGCCGCCTTGCCGCGCTTGGCGCGCCACTTCCTTCTCGAAGCGATCAGTCATACCCCGCCGATTGAGCAAGCCCGTCAGCGGATCGATCTCGGTCAAACGATGCAAATCCTCAGTCCGTTCCTGCACCCTACGCTCCAGTTCATGATTGGTCTTGCGCACGACTTCCACCATGTGGCGGAATGAGTTGGACAAGGCAGCGACCTCGCCCTTGCCCACCAAGGGTGGCTCGATATCAAGATTGCCGTGTTGGATCTCCTCGGCAGCACGTTGTAGCTGTCTGACTGGTGTGAGCACCCAACGCTGAAAGTAGAAGTTCAAGATGAGCAAAGCTCCGAGGAACAACAAACCAAAAACCACGGGCAGCCAGGCAAAGCCATGCAACACGATCAAATTATTTTCACTCATCAGCGTCAGGTCATACCAACCCACTTCGGGCAGATAGGCGATTCCCAATAGATGTTTTTCACCCTGATAGCTAACCCACATAGTGCGCACTTCACCAGAAGCAGGATTCTTTTGTAGCTCATCGGTGAGCTGACGTAAGCGCATCACATCGGAGGGATCATTGAATAAAACATCGACCTTGATACGTTCGCTGGCATCTTTGGTCAGGCTGGCATAATCAATCAACTCTGGGTCGTCCGATAATTGGATCGCCATGTTCCTGTCCACGAAGAAGTTATGCACGCCCTCCTGCTCGATGCCCACACTCTCTTTCAAGAAATCCGTCAGGTCGATGCCCGTGCCGATCACCCCCAACACCTCATCCCCATTTTTGAGCAATACGTTGATCCACACCTTCACCACGCCCAAATGGGTATCTGGATCGAGATTGATCTGATAGTCCTTGCCATCCTTGAGGGTTGCGTAGAACCACTTGTCGTCTTTCTTGTTTGCTGAGAGTGTGTAGCGATATTGTCTGCCAGCGTACTTGTTGGCCACATCATTGAAATAATATTTGCCACTCTGCGCAAAAGCAGCAAAGTAGCTATGGTCGCGAAAATCAGCACGATAACGCTCCATCACAGCGATAGCGCGCTGGCGCGCGGCCACATCATTCTCATTCATCGCCATGGCTTTTAATGCAGGCTCTGCCGCCATCTGACGGGCCAACTTGATCTCACGGATAAGTGGAGACAGCGTGCGGTATTTGTCGAACAACACTTGGCGATGGGCGAACTGTTTTCCCCATTGCTCGTTGATGGCGCCCACCATCGAATTGAAAGCCACCACACACAACACGGCAAACACCAGAAAGATGCCGCCGCGTAACAGCAGAAAACGGCTGTTGAGCCTCATGTCGCCTTCCGCGGTAGTGTTTTTCTTATATAACTTCATTTACTACTCCCCCGTGACGGTGCGAATCGTAACACCGCACTCGTCAACCAACACCACACTTAAACCCTACTCATTCATCGGGCACTTCCCCCTGCAAACGGAAGGAACAGTTGGCACTAATGGATAATTTTGGTTATGCGCCCAGCGCCTTCTCCCTGCACATTTGTAGATTCTTATCAACACACATCACCACTTCTGCATCTAACTTGCCGTCATCCACCATCTCGTTGAGTATCTCCATGATCTCATCCGGCGGCAGCGGATCGCGGCAGGGGCGCTTCTATGCCAGGGCTTGGAACACATCCGCCGCAACGATCAACGCTTCCTGTAAATTCAGTTGAGTGAGTACACCGCTTCATGCAGATTGATGTCGGACTTGGACAACTCTTGCTTCCCTTCACGCACCCTTTACGGGCAGATTCACGCTTAAGCCAAAGACAGGATCACTGGATGAGTCATTCGCATTGCCGTAGGCTGGTGGTGAGAATCGAACATGCTGGAGTTCGCCTTGTTCAGCACCAGTCTGCTAACTCCATCTGATTAATTGCTAAATCAGAACATCATCAACAAAAAAACACCTGATCGCGCCCCTCTCTCTTAGCCTGACACATGGCTTTATTCGCATCGCCTTGATCAAACTGAACTGTTTCCTACCTTGCGCCAAAGCCACTTCGACTTTGTATTGATCCAAATTCCGCAACGAGCTCCATAGCGACACGGACACTAAAACACTCCACAGCAAGAACGGCAGGATGCTATAACGTGCCAGCGCCTTGTAGCCACAAGCACCCTCGCTCCCGAATAGCCGGAAGCTAATCTCGGCGCACCTTCAACCTTCTTTCCTGTTCAAAAAGCGCACCACTTCTTCCGCAGGTACCGGCTTGCTGAACAGATATCCCTGATATTCGTCGCATCCGATACTGCGAATGAAATCGAGCTGATCAGAGTGCTCGACCCCTTCGGCAATAACGCGCAGGTTAAGTGCATGGGCAAGTGCGACGGTAGCCGACACAATGCTCCTGTCGCTTGCATCAGTAACGATGTCACGGACGAAATTCTGGTCAATCTTGAGGTAGCTTATGGGCAATCGCTTCAGACGCGACAGCGAGGAATATCCAGTTCCAAAATCATCCAACGCAATGGCAAAACCCGCATCGTGTAGGCGATTCAGCACCTCGATGTTCTTGGATCCCAACTCCAACAACATCCCCTCGGTCAGTTCCAATTCTATCCAACATGCTTTGAGTCCACCTTCCTGCACGATTCTGCTGATTCCCTCGGCCAGACCAGGACGCTGAAACTGCGCCACGGATAAATTCACCGCCACCGGTACGATCTCGAAACCCTGTGCTTGCCACAAGCGTTGTTGCATCACTGCTTGGCGCAAAACCCATTCAGAGATTTCGTGAATCAAACCGCTTTGCTCAGCCACTGGAATGAAAGTTGCGGGCGACACAAAACCAAATTCCGGATGTTTCCAGCGCAGCAGTGCTTCTATCCCCAGAAGCCGATTGTCTTGTGCCGACAGCTTGGGCTGGTAATACAACTGTAGCTGCCCCCCTGCTATTGCTTCACGCAATTCAGTCTCCAACCGCAAACGTTCACCCGCCTTTTGTGTCATTTCCTCTTCGTAGAAAGCGTAGCGCCCGCGCCCTGACTCCTTAGCGCGGTACATCGCTAGATCGGCATTGCGTAGAAGCGATACAGTGTCCACACCGTCGTCTGGACACAAAGCAATGCCGATACTGATTGCGACATGCAAGCTATGACCTGACACGTCTAGCGGTTCCTTAAGCGAGGCGAGCATCTTTTCCGCCACCATGGCCGCCTCACCGCCATCCTTCACATCTGTCAGTAGGACTACGAATTCATCCCCACCAAAACGTGCTAGCGTGTCGCTACGGCGTAAACAATTGTGTAGACGTAGCGTGAGCTGCTTCAAAAGTACATCCCCCAAATCGTGACCGAGGCTGTCATTGATCTGTTTAAAATGGTCTAGATCAATAAAGAGTACAGCTGCATAGCCGCCGCGCCGCTCAATCGATGCGATAGTCTGCTCCATACGGTCATTAAGCAAAGTGCGATTCGGCAGATCAGTGATCTGGTCAAAATTGGCCAGATGCCCCATTTTTTCCTCGCGCCGCTTGCGTTCTGTGATGTCAAGGAAAATACCAATGTGATGAGTCACATCACCTCGCTCGTCGCGCACCAAAGTAATTGAAAGCCACTCCGGATACACCTCGCCGTTCTTGCGTCGATTCCACATTTCACCGCGCCAACAGCCCTGCTCTAGCACGGCCTGCCACAGGTCCCGATAAAACTTTTGATCATGATGTCCAGACGCAAATAACCGGGGATTCTGACCAAGCACCTCTGACTCGCTGTAGCCAGTAATTTCGGTGAAAGCGCGGTTGACCGTGATGATGTGATTGTGTACATCGCTGATCATCACCGCTTCGCTGTTGTTGCCAAACACCAACGCGGCAAGTTTGAGTTGCTCGCCCTCATAGCGCAGTCGCTTGACCATAGCAGCTAGGTCGCGACTTAGATTCCCAATCTCATCTTCGCGCGAAAACTGCGGTAATGGATGGTCTAGATTACCTGCTGCCACACTGCCTGCGGCCTTACTAATGGCGCGCACGGGGCTGCTAATACGCGCCGCCAACGTCCAACTCAACCAAGCGAAGAGTAGGCCGAGCGATGCGCCCACGCCCAGGATGCGATACTGCAAAGCACGCGCAGGTGCGAAAGCAGAAGTGATGTCTTCACGCACCAGCGCCGTTCAGCCGAATCCTTTGTAATCACGGTAGCCAGAAGAAGTGGCATGACCAACCAGATATGTGCGCCCGTTGCTGAACCGCTCGATGTGATGGCCAGATTTAGCACCAGAGCGTATATGCCTCATGGTAACTGGCGCCATCTCCCCAAAGTCTGACCACGCCGCTTCTGGGCCTGACAATACTTGGCCTTTGCTTGAAAGCAGAAAGATGTCCTGCCCCGGAGTGAGCTTGCTGTCCAACGCCTCGGAAGCCCAAGTCCAGTAGATATGCCCGCACAGAACACCCAACAGATTATTGTTGCGGTCGAGTACAGGCGACGCGACATCTACCAGGTAGAACGTCTCACCACTTGGATTTGGAAGCAACTTAGCCAATAACAATGCATCATGCACATCACCTATATAGTCGCCCTTACGCCCTTCAGTACACCAAGGTCGCTTGGACAGATCCTTGCCTTCCAAATAGCCACCCGTACCAGCCAACCCTTTGCCATCTGGCCCGCAGAACCCGATCCAAGCATAGGCATCGAAGTTCTGCTGCAGGCGTTCCATCAGCTCACGCTTGCGTAGCAAGGGCACCTTGGAATCGCGCATCTCGTCCAGTTGCGAAGCATTGCGAATCTCGCGACTGCGCTCATACATGCCACGATCCAGCACGTCCAATGCCGTCTGTGCGCGACGCACAAAGGACTCGCCCTCACTTTGTTCGATTCGGCGTTTGCTGGCATCGGCCGCGTAAAAACTTAAAGCCGTGGACAGTAACAAAACCATGGCTCCGCTAACCCAAGCAATCTCAGCACGCAGACTGTATTTGGGATTCAGCTTGTTTAGCATGTTCATATCCAATCTCCGCCCAAAAAGCGCACTTGATCACCCACCTCGCACCCTTGAGTGGAGGCAACATTGAGCTTGGAACGCTCCAGATTCTGCAGCGAAGTCCACCTCGACACCGCCACCATGGTGCACCATAACAAGAGTGGCAGAATGCAATAGCGCGCCAGCACCTTGCGACCACCAGTCCCCACATTAACAAACAGTCGGAAGCCAATCATCTCAGCCCCTTTGGCTTCAGAGAGGCCGTAGCTATCACGACTTCACCTCCAGGATTGAAGCGTTAGCATTCAACAACAATGCTTCAAATTCTTTCAAAGGCACGGGCTTGCCGAAATAATAACCCTGATAGTGGTTGCAACCATTACGTTGCAATATCTCCACCTGCTCCTTGCTCTCCACCCCTTCCGCGATGACGTTCAAGCCAAAGTTGTTGGACATATCGATAATGGTACGCACGATCAGCTCATCACTTTGATCAGTTACCAGATCGCGCACAAAGCTCTGATCGATCTTGATCTGACCAAGCGGTAATGACTTCATATAAGAAAGCGAGGAATACCCCGTACCAAAATCATCCATCGAGAAGGTGATGCCCAGTTGTTTTAACTGATTCATCTTGGCGATAGTGTCGTGAACATCCACCTGCACCAGACTTTCAGTGAGCTCCAGTTTCAAGCGGGAGGGTTCGAAAGCGTATTTATGAAGCAGTGTCTCTACATGACTGACAAAATCGGGCTGGCTGAATTGCCGCGCACTGACGTTGACGGCCAATTTCAAATGAGATGTCGATTCTCTTTGCGACCATACATGCAATTGTTGGCACGCCGTTTCCAACACCCAGGCACCGATAGGCAAGATCAGTCCACTCTCTTCCGCGACGGGAATGAATTGTGCGGGCGGGACAAACCCTTGTTCCGCATTGAACCAACGCAGTAACACTTCTGCACCAACGATCTGATGGTTCGCATCCACCTGCATCTGGTAGTAAAGCTGCATCTCTTGGTGTGCCAAGGCCAGCCGCAACTTACCTTCCATCAAGGCCCGTGTCTCGACGGCCGACTGCATGGCTGTTTCGAAGAAACTGACGCGATTGCGGCCTGCATTCTTGGCCTGATACATGGCGGTATCCGCGCGCTTGAGCAACTCCTCCAACGGGGTGTCTTTCCCCAAGAACAGACACACCCCGACACTGACACTGGAGTGATGTATATATTTATTAAGCAGGTAGGGCTCGTTCAATACTTGAACGATCTTCTCTGCGACGCCATCCGCTTGGTTGGCGGATTGGATCGCACTGTCATCCAAGTCCTGCAGGATAACCACGAACTCGTCCCCTCCCAAGCGCGCAACGGTATCGCTTTCGCGCACACAGCTTTTTATGCGTTCCGCCACCTCGATCAACAACAGGTCACCCACATCGTGGCCCTTGGTGTCGTTGAGTATCTTGAAGTTGTCCAGATCCATGAACATCAACGCGCCATGCGTGCCATTGCGATGGCTGGCCACCAACGCTTGCTCTAGTCTATCCATGAGTAATCGACGGTTCGGCAATTGCGTGAGGTGGTCATAGAAAGCCAGACGATGCACTTCCTCTTCGGCACGCTTGCGTTCACTGATGTCCATAAAGATGGCGACGTAATGGCTGATCTCGTCCGCTGCATCACGCACAGTGGTGATGGTGAGCCACTTGGGATACAAGATGCCATCTTTACGTTTATCCCACATCTCGCCAGACCATGAGCCATTCTCTCGCAAGCTGTGCCACATCGCCTTATAGAACTCAGCATCATGGCGACCGGATTGCAGGATCTTGGGGTTCTTACCGATGGCATCCGCTGCGCTGTAGCCAGTGAGTTTTTCGAACGCTTTATTGACGCTGATGATGTTTGCGCGGGCATCGGTGACCACAATGGCTTCCTGCGTCTCGAATGCGATGGAAGCGATGCGCATCTTCTCGTCCGTCAACATGCGCTCGGTAATGTCTTGCACGGTGCCGAGCGACAACATCGGCTTACCAGTTGAATCATAGCGAGTGTTACCGCATTCGCTCACCCACTTGATGCGACCATCGGCAAACAACAAGCGATGTTCGATAGCATAGTTGCTGTGATTGGCGACAGAATCGGTATAACTGCGATTGACCAGTTCGCGATCTTCTGGATGGATGCGCTCGACAAAAGCTTCATAAGTGGCGGCGAATTTTTCGGGGTCGATCTCGAAGATGCGGAATATCTCACTCGACCAGCACAGCTTATTGCGGATCAGATCAAGTTGCCAGTGTCCCAACTTACCCAGATGCTGCGTTTCCTCCAACAGGGCCTCATGCAACTTGGTTTGAGTGATATCGGTACGGATAGCGATGTAACGTTGCGGCTTCCCCGCACCATCCAGCATCGGCACGATGGTGGTGTTCACCCAATATTGGCTACCGTCCTTGGCGCGATTGCATATCTCACCATGCCAAACCGAACCTGATGCAATGGTGCGATACATCTCGCGGAAAAATCCGACGTCGTGATGCCCAGAGTTCAGCAGGCGATGGTTCTGTCCGATCAACTCTTCACGCTCATAGCCACTGATGGTGCAGAACTTATCGTTGACATAGGTGATGCTGCCTTTAGTATCGGTGATCGCCACGATGGCATGTTGGTCGAGCGCGAATTTCTGCTGTTCGAGTTCACCCAAGACGCGATTCAATTCCCGTTGCGATTCCTCACTGCTACGCTTTGGCTGAAGGATACGGCTGATGTTTTCTATAAGCGTCACAACGATCTTCTTTCATTCAATTGTTTATGGAATTCATCCAATGGCACAGGCCTGCCGAAATAATATCCCTGGAATGCATGGCAACCGCGCAAATCTAGGAATTCATGTTGCTCTTTGGTCTCCACGCCCTCGGCGATGACGTTCAAGCCGAGCGACTCGGTCATCGCGATGATGGCCTGCACGATGGCG
>Ga0074196_10583_pt1 | contig 15852 bp, 13 predicted proteins | sample EPASupsiteSAE300_FD_64214 | JGI IMG/M metagenome (GOLD analysis project Ga0074196, IMG submission 64214) | Bioremediated contaminated groundwater from EPA Superfund site, New Mexico - Sample SAE3-00 | ecosystem: Environmental > Aquatic > Deep subsurface > Groundwater > Contaminated ... | reverse complement strand
ATGAGCAATTTGTTGAGCGCCACCGTGGTTTCCCAGGTGTCAGGTGTTGCATAGTAGTCCGACAGCACGCCACGCACCGTCATCTCCGCCGCTTCACGCCCGCCCGCATTGCCGCCCACGCCATCAGCCACGGCCAGCAGCGCGCCTTTGGTTTGCAGCTGCTCTGCGGCAGGTGTGACTGCGCCGCAATAATCTTCATTGCGTTCGCGCGCTCCCGTTACGCTGGTTTGGCCTATGGTTATTTTCAGAGACATATCAATTTCATGGGTGCCTTTAGAAAAGCATAAGGTGAAGTGACGGACACTTCACCTTATCCTAGTTGTGGCTGATCTTATACCTTGGCGCTAGTCGCTGCAGAAGAGCCCCACGTGGTGCGCCAGCGTTTTTTCACACTGATTAAACCGATCAGAGCCAGTACCGCAAGCCCGGCAAACACAGTCAGACCGATTTGATAACTTCCTGTCATCTGGCGGGAGAAACCCAAACTGGATGCCAGATAGAAACCGCCTATACCGCCTGCCATGCCCACCATACCGGTCATCACGCCAATCTCCTTACGGAAGCGTTGTGGCACCAATTGGAACACCGCTCCGTTACCAATACCCAAGGCAGCCATCGCTAACAGCACCACGGTGAGCGCAAGATATAGATTAGACATGCCCAAACTCATGATTAACAAAAATACCGCAGCGATCACATACATGGTCATCAAGGTGCGGATACCACCAATACGGTCGGCGATGTTGCCACCCAGAGGGCGCACCAACGAACCGGCAAACACACAGGCCGCAGTGAAATAGCCAGCAGTCACCGGAGACAATCCATACTGGTCGTTAAAGTAAAGGGTGAGCGAAGAAGCCATGCCGACAAATCCGCCAAACGTCACGCTGTAGAAGAACATAAACCACCATGCATCTTTGTCTTTCAGCACATTCATATATTGATGCAATGATTTTTTCGGCGGGCAGTCCGGGCTGTCTTTGGCATAAAGGGTATACACCACCAGCGCAAACAACAGCGGAATCAAGGCTAGGCCGAACACGTTATTCCAACCAAACGCAACGGCCAAGCCGGGGGCAAACAAGGCAGCCAGCGCGGTGCCGGAGTTACCTGCACCGGCGATACCCAAAGCCGTGCCCTGATGTTCGGGCGGATACCAGCGTGAAGCCAGTGGCAAGGCAACCGCAAACGCAGCACCTGCCATCCCAAGTGCCACGCCCAAAGCCAGCACTTGATGGTAACTGTGGATGCCGTTAAACCAGGCCAGCGCCAAAGCGATCAACACCACGAGTTGCCCGATAAGACCCGCTTTTTTGGGCTGCAGATGATCGACCAACACGCCCATCACCATACGCAAAATTGCGCCCGATAGAATAGGCACCGCCACCATCATGCCTTTCTGCGCGGCTGTAAGATGCAGGTCGGCAGATATTTGCACCGCCAATGGACCGAGCAACACCCACACCATAAAACTTAAATCAAAATACAGAAAGGACGCAAACAAGGTTGGTTTGTGCCCTACGCTCCAGAAATCGCTTTTCATAACTATCCTTAATAAAATGGAAATGGCTCACACTTGGCACAACCTAAGCATGGTTTATGCCATCCCAAGTAAATGTGAGTAACCTATTGGTTTTATTTAGTAACTACTCAATACATATTGCACCAGCCAAGTGCCTGCTTACGCCTCGACTTGGTGCTCTCGTCTCAATGACGCACACTTGCAGAGCATCGTAGCTACTTTCTGGTGCCAATCAGAACTGCCTCTACATATGCGCCCGAATAAAGATAATTTCCGAGCCACTCCAGCAGACCCGCTGGCGACAACCTCATCGCCATCGCTAAAACAATATTGCCCTCCACGTTGGGCACCTCTATCGACACTGCAATTAAATTTGTCGAATTATTTTCGACAATAAGCTGGGTGCATGAAGAACGCTTCACGATGCTCCAGTTTGGCTCCATGGCTGCACCAAAACAGGTCGTTATGAATTAGCGATAAGTTGCGCGGCAAATCGGAAATATTTCAATACATTGACTGCATTTAATATTTTCTCTTTACCAGAGCTATGGCACGGCTATTGCTCCGTAAGAGATATCGACGAACCAATGGCAGTTCGGAGGCTTTGTAACAAAGGGCAAAGGTGTCCGACTGCGCGCAACGCCGTCGGACAGCATTTTTTTAAAGGGAAAATATTATGATAGCAACGGCAAAAATGCGTTTAGTGGTGATTGGCAACGGCATGGCAGGCATACGCACCATTGAAGAGCTGCTCAAGATGTCGTCCGACACATTCGACATCACCGTGTTCGGCTCAGAGCCTCAACCCAATTACAACCGCATCCTGCTGTCTCCAGTGCTGTCGGGAGAGATGGCGTTCAAAGACACCATCCTGAACGACTGGAGCTGGTACGAGGAAAACCATATCACCCTGCACACAGGCAAGACGGTGACCAAGATCGACCGCTTACGCTGCGTGGTCGAAACGGAAGACGGGATCGTCGCACCCTATGACCGCTTGCTGATCGCCACCGGTTCCAACCCCATCATGCTTCCGGTTCCCGGAATTAACCTGCCGGGCGTGGTGGGCTATCACAGCATCGCCGACGTTGAGAACATGCTGGGCATGGCAGGCGAGGGCATTCGTGCTGTGGTGATCGGCGGCGGTTTGCTCGGATTGGAAGCGGCGAACGGTTTGTCGCTACGCGGCATGGATGTATCGGTAGTGCATCTGTGTGAATGGCCGATGGAGCGCCAATTGGACAAGGTCGGCGGTGGACTGTTGCAGGGGGCGCTGGAAAAACGCGGCTTGAAGTTCTACCTGTCGCGTCAAACGGAAGCCATCCTTGGCGAGACCTCAGTTACTGGCTTACGCTTCAAAGATGGCGAAGAGATACCCGCCGATTTGATCGTGATGTCGGCGGGTATTCGTCCCAACATCGCGCTGGCCAAGTCAGCCGGCATCCATTGCGAACGCGGCATCGTGGTCAGCGACACCATGCAGACCTACGACCCGAAGATCTATTCCGTGGGCGAATGTGTGCAACATCGCGGACAGACCTACGGCTTGGTCGCACCGCTGTTCGAGCAAGCCAAGGTGGCAGCGAATCATCTCGCCCAATTCGGCAGGATGCGTTACGAAGGCTCGTCGGTCTCAACCAAGCTCAAGGTGACCGGCATCGATCTGTTCTCGGCTGGTGATTTCAATCCGGTGGCGGGGGATGATGAATTGCTGTTGCAAGATGCCGCACGCGGTGTCTACAAGAAACTGGTGCTACGCGACAACAAATTACGCGGTGCGGTGATGTACGGCGACACCGTGGATGGCCCTTGGTATTTCCAGATGATGCGCGATGGTACCGATGTGTCCGAGATGCGCGAGCATCTGTTGTTCGGTCAGATGCACCTTGGTGATTCCGGTCATGGCGCGAATGCGAGCGTGGCGAATATGCCGGACAGCGCGGAAATATGTGGTTGCAACGGCGTGTGCAAAGGCACCATCGTCAACGCCATCATCGAGAAAAAGCTGTTCACGCTGGACGAGGTGAAAGCACACACCAAAGCCTCCGCCTCATGCGGTTCTTGCACCGGACTCGTTGAGGCATTGCTGGCGAACACACTGGGGGGTGATTATTCCGCCAGACCCAGCAAGAAGCCGATCTGCGGCTGCACCGAACATGCGCATCAGGACATGCAGAAAACGATACGTGAACGCGGTCTGAAGACTATCCCCGAGGTGATGCAGGCACTGCAATGGAAAACGCCAGATGGTTGCCATGTGTGTCGTCCCGCGTTGAATTACTACTTGCTAGCTGCATGGCCAGGTGAATACGTGGACGATAGTCGCTCGCGTTTCATCAACGAGCGTGTGCATGCCAACATTCAAAAAGATGGCACCTACTCGGTTATCCCGCGCATCTGGGGCGGCGTCACCTCGCCTGCCGAGTTGCGCTCCATCGCCGAGATCGCAGAGCGCTATGACGTACCTACCGTACATATCACGGGCGGTCAGCGCATCGGTCTTTACGGCATCTCCAAAGAGAACCTGCCCAAGATGTGGGGTGAGTTGGTCGAGGCCGGTTTCGTCTCCGGCCACGCTTACGGCAAATCGCTGCGCACGGTGAAGACCTGCGTGGGTTCGGAGTGGTGCCGTTTCGGCACACAGGATTCCACCGGACTGGGCATCCAAGTAGAAAAGATGACCTGGGGTTCGTGGACGCCGCACAAGTTCAAGATCGCTGTATCCGGCTGCCCGCGCAATTGCGCCGAAGCGACCATCAAGGATTTCGGCATCGTGTGTGTTGACTCGGGTTACGAGATCCATGTGGGTGGCAACGGCGGCATCAAAGTGCGCGTCACCGACTTCCTGTGCAAGGTTGAGACTGAAGCCCAGGTGTTGGAATACTGCGGTGCATTCATGCAACTGTATCGCGAAGAAGCGCACTACTTGGATCGCTCCGCGCCGTGGATAGAGCGGGTCGGATTGGCCCATATCAAAAAACAAATCGTCGAAGATGTGGCAAGCCGTACCGCCTTATATGCGCGCTTTCTGGAATCGCAACGTTACTCACAAGACGATCCGTGGAAAGAGCTTGCCGAAGGCAAAGAAGCGCACGAATACGCCGCACTGGCCACCCTCAAATAAGGAGAAGAAATGAACTGGATACAAGTTGGCAATCTGGAAGACATACCACGTCAAGGTTCGCGCGTGATCAACACGGCTACGGGCGAAATCGCGCTATTCCGTAGCGTGGACGATCAGGTGTTCGCACTTAACAATCGCTGCCCGCACAAGGGTGGCCCATTGGCACAAGGTATCGTGCATGGCAAACGCGTCACCTGCCCGCTGCATAGCTGGGTGATCGATCTGGAGAGCGGAGCAGCCATCGCACCAGATGTGGGCTGCGCGCATCGGCATGAAGTGCGTATCGCACACGGCGTGTTGTTTCTCGAAGTAGAGGCTGGGGTATGCAAAGCGTAATTGCCCCTCCGGCTATCCGCAGCACCTGCCCTTATTGCGGGGTAGGTTGCGGCGTGCTGGCAGAGGTTGCAACTGACGGTACGGTGCGTGTATCGGGCGATCCGCAACATCCAGCCAACCTAGGACGGCTTTGTTCTAAAGGCGCAGCGTTGGCTGACACGCTCGATCATGAGGGCCGCTTGCTCTATCCACAGATCGACGGGCAACGTGCTTCCTGGGATGAAGCGCTGAACAAAGTTGCCGACGGCTTCAAAAAAATCATCGCCGAACACGGGCCGGATGCAGTGGCGTTTTATGTCTCAGGTCAAATTTTGACCGAGGACTATTACGTCGCCAACAAGCTGATGAAAGGTTTTATCGGTAGTGCCAACATCGACACCAATTCGCGCCTGTGTATGTCCACGGCGGTGGCGGCGCACAAGCGCGCTTTCGGTGCGGATGCGGTGCCGGTCTGTTATGAGGATATCGAAGCGGCCGATCTGGTGGTCATCGTCGGCTCCAACTATGCATGGGCACATCCGGTGCTATACCAGCGCCTGGCCGCTGCAAAAAAAGCGCGTCCCGAAATGCAGGTGGTCGTGATCGATCCCCGGCGCACATCAACGTGCGACATCGCCGATCTGCATCTGTCTATCGCCCCCGGTGCCGATGCCCATCTGTTCAATGGGCTACTACATCACTTACGGCGTGAGGATGCACTTGATCTGGCTTATGTCGAAGAACATGTGGAAGGATTTGCCGCCGCGTTCGAAGCTGCCCGCTCCGTCAGTTCTACACCTCAGGTGGCACGGGTTTGCGGGATAACTGAGACTCAAGTTAGCGAATTTTTCCGCCTGTTCGAGCGCACCGAACGCAGTGTGACTATCTTCTCGCAGGGCATCAATCAGTCTTCCAGCGGCGTGGACAAGGCCAACGCCATCATCAATGTGCATCTGGCCACTGGGCGCATCGGCCGTCCCGGCATGGGGCCATTCTCGGTGACGGGGCAACCGAATGCGATGGGTGGACGTGAGGTAGGAGGACTAGCTAACCAATTGGCCGCGCATATGGATTTTTCCAATGCGGCGAACATCGAACTAGTGGCGAGATTCTGGAATGTACCCAACATTGCCCGCACGCCCGGCCTCAAAGCCGTGGAGATGTTTCAAGCCATCGCAGAAGGCACGATCAAAGCGGTATGGATCATGGGGACGAACCCTGTGGTGAGCATGCCGGATGCTGATAAGGTGCGCGCCGCCTTGCTGGGATGCGAACTGGTAGTGGTCTCCGACTGCGTGCGGCACACCGACACCACCGCCTGTGCCGACATCCTATTACCCGCTGCCGGCTGGGGTGAGAAGGATGGAACGGTGACCAATTCCGAACGACGCATCTCGCGTCAGCGCGCATTCCTTGCGCTGACGGAAGAAGCCAGACCGGACTGGTGGATCATCACCCAAGTGGCGCAGCGCATGGGTTTTGTCGAGGCGTTTCCTTACAGCAAACCCGCACAGATCTTTCGCGAACATACAAGTTTGTCTGGACTTGAAAATGAAGGTCGGCGCGCTTTCGACATCAGCGCATTGTCCGAATTGGACGATGCGGGATATGACGCCTTGCAACCTGTGCAGTGGCCTGTCAACAACACTGCACCGAACGGTAAGCAACGCTTGTTCACCGATGGAAAGTTTTATACACCCAACGGCAAAGCGCGCATGGTCGCGGTCGCACCTCGACTGCCTGCCGTAGCGACCAATGGCGATTTCCCACTGGTGCTAAACACCGGCCGCATCCGAGACCAATGGCACACCATGACGCGCACCGGAAAAGTGCCGCGACTGAACGCGCAGGTATTTGAATCTTTTGTGCAGATACATGCAGCGGATGCCCAAGCTCATCAATTGCAAGATGGTGGGTTAGCACGCTTGACCAGTCGTCATGGAACGATGTTGGCACGGGTGCAAGTCAGCGAGGATCAACGTCAGGGCTCAGTGTTCGTGCCGATACACTGGAACGATGCCTTCGCCAAGTCAGCCCGGGTGGATGCGCTGGTCGCGCCGATCACCGACCCCATCTCAGGTCAGCCAGATTCCAAACATACACCAGTGCGTGTTGAACCCTATCGCGCGGCATGGCAGGGATTCGTGTTGAGTCGTACGCGGCTGGATCTGGTCGATGCCGATTATTGTGCGAGTTCACAAGGTGCGGGATATTGGCGGCATGAGATCGCAGGCGAAGCCCAGCCCAAAGATTGGCGCACATGGGCGCAAGTTTCCTTGGAAGCGGGCGGAGAATGGATCGAATACCGTGATGCGGCGATGGGACGTTATCGCGCAGCCTGCATGAACGAGGGCAGATTGGAGGCCGTGTTCTTTATCGGCTCAGATCAACGTTTGCCGGAGCGTGAATGGCTAGCTAGCTTGTTCGCTCGACCACAGTTGGCGCCCGCCGAACTGTCAGGACTTTTGACCGCGCGCCCCCCAAAAGGAAGCACTAACGACACAGGCCGTATCGTGTGTGCCTGCCACAGCGTGGGCGAAAAAACCATCCTCAAGGCGATTGCCGAACAGGGCGCCAATAATATCGAAATGATCGGCCAATACACGAAGGCGGGTACGGGTTGCGGCTCGTGTGTGCCGGAGATACGGAGATTGATCGCTAAACATTGAGTCCCTATTCGCGCGGCATCGAGCTACGCGAGAAACCACTGCGCGAATACCCGCTACGAGAAAACTGACGGGAAGTGGAAAGGTCGTAGGAGATGGCTTTCTGTGTGTTCATACTGAAACCGCGATACAAGTCGAGATCATCGCCAGATTCACGTATCGCTTTGGCAACGACAGCGAACGCCTCGATGAATGATTCCCATTCCTGAAAACGACGCTTGATGTCTTTTTCCAGCGCGCGCGAGATGAAGTCCACCAGCATCTTCGGCAGGTCTTTACGATAGGTTTGGATGGGCGTGATGGGGAAATTAAGGATCGCGGTACGCGCATCGAATTGATTGTCGGCCTCGAAGGTGTGCTTACCCGTCAACAAGCGATACAGCACAGCACCCAGTGCGTAGATATCTGCACGCTGATCCAATGCCTCGCCTTCCAACTGCTCGGGCGACATATAGGCCAGACTTCCCGCCACCACTTCGCCCATCTTGCTGGTGGGGATGGCACAACCGAAGTCGGCCAACTTGGCGATACCGTTTGGCATCAAAATGATGTTGCCAGGTTTCACGTCACGATGCACCACGCCCAGCGACGCCGCGTACTGCAACGCCTCTGCCACTTGCTCGATGACGGACAATACTTGCTCCAACGGCAGCAAAGTGTCTTCTTGGTCATGCCTGTCCAGCGGTTTGCCTTTGATGTATTCCATCACCAAGTACGCGCCCGTCTTCTCGTTCAGGTCAGCATCCAACACATGCACGATGTTGCGGTGATGCATCTTGCTACCCAGTTCCACCTCGGTGGTGAACATAGCTTTGTGCAACTCGGTCTGCGCCGTCTTGCGCAACTGCTTGAGCGCCACCGACGCGTACGATTTATCGCGGATCGCCAGATACACGTTCGAAGTCGCTCCTTCGCCAAGTTCGCGAACGATTGAGTATTTGCCTATGCGGACAGGGGGCATGGTGTTGGAATGCACCGAATGATTAACGCGGCGGCCTGTTTGTCAGGTCTTACGGCAAGTAGTTGCGGGAAGCAGTTTCTGTGTATCGCTGTTAAATCGGTTCGATAGCAAAAATCAGCTGATGCACATCGCGACCAGCAGCCCGGTCGCAACCGACATGAAGGCAAGCAAGGTTCCGGTGGCGACGTTGCCGGTCTGGATGTCCTGAGAGTGTTTGCGCATGAAGAAGAACAGGATAAATTGCATGGCACAGCCGATAGCTGCCCACACGGCCATTTCATTCAGGCTGTGCGTAAAGAAGACGGCCGAACCGATGGGCAAGGCCAATCCCAGCGTGGCACCGCCCAGCGACAGGGCTGCCGCCACATTACCTGCGCGCACCAAATCAAATTCGCGATAGGGTGTCATCCGAACGTAAGCAAAGACACAAAGCGCCAGCATAACAACCGCGGTTGCAAGGTAAGCGAGTGACATCAATATGGGCATAGCGGACTCCTATCGAAATACGTGGGGGACAAAGTAACTCATGTTGGTGGTAATAGGGGTGATGTCTTCGCGGATGCACATGCCTGCCGCTTCACTGCCGACCACCCAGGAACCGATGACGGGATACATGCCATCGAAACAAGGCAAGTTCACCAAGGCCTGATAGACGTGGCCCTCCACACCGTAGGGGCCGCCGTTGCTGTGATGCAGCATCGTTGCATCCTGATGCAATTCGATGTTCGCCCCTTCGCGCGAGAACAGCGGTTTTTTGGCGTAGCCTGTTAAACCCTGCGGCGCGTCGAAATGCGCTTCCAGCAAGTTCGGATGCTGGGGAAACAGTTCCCACAACAGCGGCAAGATGCCTTTGCACGACAGCACCGCTTTCCACATTGGCTCGACGAAGCGCGTGGAAGACTCCATGATGCGCGCGCCAAAATCCTCGCGCATCATCCATTCCCACGGATACAACTTGAACAGGCATTGGATAGGTGCGCCTTGTGTGTCCACAAAAATCTTGTTTGCCGCATCCCAACCAATCTGCTCCACCTCGATGTGCACGACCTGCTTGCCTGCCTGTAGCGCGGTTTCCATCAGGTACGTGATGGCGACCCAGTCTTCTTCGTTGTCGGCGATGGAAGCAAAGTGGATGACAGGCTCTTCGGCCAGCAACTTCCAGCGTTCCACCAACTTTTCATGCAGCGAGTTGAACTGGTCGTCTTCGCCGAACACCTCTTCCATCCAATACCACTGCGCCACGGCAGATTCCAAAATCGACGTGGGCGTGTCCGCGTTGTACTCCAGCATCTTGGGCGGATGGACACCGTCATAGGCCAGATCGAAACGTCCATACAGACTGAAGTCATCCTGCTCGAACGAGGCTTTGATCGCGGCATGGAAGGCGGGGGGTATCTGCAACTCACCCAGACGATTTTGCTCGATGGCGTAGCGCACGGCTTGCACACACAAGCGATGCAACTCTTCTGTAGCCGCTTCGATCTCGTCCACCTGCGCGGCGGTGAAACGGTAGCACACGTCCTCTTTCCAGTAATTGTCCCACTGCCAGAACGACAGCCCGATGGCTTCCAGCTTCATGCCATGATCGGGGCGTACCGCGCTGTTGATTCGTTGCATGGCTTAACCGCCGCGACCAAGAGAGCTGAAATGGCCGAAGCCGCCGCGCGACACCGTACCCGCATTCACACTGCCGACGCTGTGTGAAAGGCGATTGCCATTGGGATGTGCAGATGGCATGGGCTGATGCGCACCAGATTTCGTCACGATGAAGGGATGACCTGCTGACCTATCCCAGTAATAGCGCGGGCCGGAATAACGACCTCCCCCGCCACTGCTCCCGCTACCGCCTTCACTCGAACTACCTGAGATTTCTTCTTGGCAAGTCTCGGGCGAACCGCCCCAGTCCTGCATGCATTCTTCCTTGCTGGCGTATTGATCTTGCTTCAGTTGTTCGTTGGTTTTACTGTCCGACAGTACGGCAACGCCAAGACCCGCGCCCAACATCCACAGCGCCACCTCAGTAGAACGTTTCATACGTTGACTTCCTCTGCATTGATTGCGGCGCAATATAACCCGCGTCCACTGGTTTGTGCACCCTCTTCTATCACCAGAAATTCTTGGAACAACAAGGAGCGCCCTGCATGCCAATCCGTCTCGACTGTTTTTACCTCACCCAACCAGGGGTGTGCCAAGGCCAGTATTTGCGCGCTGTCCATCTGTTCCGCCTCCACCACGCCGCACCGGGGATGCTCGATCATCCACCTCATCGCGCCGATGATGCCTGCCACCACTTGCAGCGAGGTTGCGCTGTTGTGCGGAACGAGGCGCTTTGCCTCGTCACTGTACAGGGTTGAGCCGTGCCATAACGCTCCCTTGTCGTGGATGAGCAACACGCCGACTTCGTCCATGCCCTCCACCTTGTTGCAGTCCATCACGCGAAATGTATGCGCCGCCATACCTGCGCGCAGAAGCGCCAAACTTTGACTGGCTTTGGGGCAGGGGGAATAGAGGTAACACACCGTGGGGCGATACGATCCCGTGCTTAACAACTCGGCCATGGAAATGACTTCGTGATGCGTGATGAGATACCCCTGCTGCTCACCCCGTGTTGGCAACCATGTGCGCATACGCAAGTTCGCGCCCGATTGCGGCAGCAACAGTGTTTGCTCCAGCATCAACGCGCCTTGCGGTATCGCTATCTCATGCGATCCCCATCCCACCTCCGCTCCTTGCAACCATGCCTCGCTGTATAGTCCGTGTGCAGACCAAGTGTTGGCGAACTCGCCGCACGGCAATAACTGCCCGTCATCTTGCGTATCGAGTTCCGAAACGTGGATGGCGCTCACCCCCAAGGTTTGGGCAAGCGTTGCCCAGTCGGGATTTGGGGCCAACGCAACGCGTTTGCGACGCGCCAGTTCGAGCAGCGCTTCCTTTAGCAGATGGCTGATGAGGCCAGGGTTCATGCCGTGTGCGATCACGGCGGTGGGTGCGTCCAGACTATGCAATGCCAGAACTTGTTGGCGTAGCCAGGTGTTGCTGTTCTGATGCGGCACTGACTGAGAAGAGCGATAGCCGCCCGACCACGGCTCCACGCAAGTATCCAGATACAACACATCGCGCGGCTTGCACCATGCGATGAGCGCCAGCGAAGAGACATCCACGGACAGATTGAGCAACAGATCGCCCACCGCGAGATGTTGGTTCAGCAGCGCCGAATAGTTCTGCGGGGTGAGCGGTTCGACGATGAAGTGCGCGCCGTATCGCACCGCCACATCGCGGCTTTGCTCATCCGCCGTGATGATGGTGAGTTGGGTAGGTTGTAGGCAAAAGGTCTGGAACAGCAGTGGCAGCAGGCCTTGGCCGACCGAGCCACAGCCGACCATCAGAATGCGATTTGAGAATCGTGAAGTGTTGGACAACCGCGCCTCGCGACGAAACAGATCAGCGAAACACGATGGTCTTGTTGCCGCACACCAGCACACGATCTTCCACGTGGTAGCGCAGACCTCGCGACAACACCGTCTTCTCGATATCGCGTCCGTAACGCACCAAGTCATCCGGTGTGTCGCCGTGATCGATACGAACCGTGTCCTGTTCGATGATGGGGCCCGCATCCAATTCGTCGGTGACGTAATGACAGGTCGCACCGATGAGCTTCACGCCACGCTGATACGCTTGGTGATAAGGCTTCGCGCCCACAAAGGAAGGCAGGAAGCTGTGATGGATGTTGATGATGCGACCGAGGAATCGCTGGCACAGCGCGGGCGGGATGACCTGCATGAAACGCGCCAGCACCATGGTGTCGCCTTGGTGATGATCGAACAGGGCGGCGATCTTGTCGAATGCGGCACGCTTATCGCCCGTCATGTCGATGTAGATGAAGGGGATGCCGTGCCATTCCACATAGCTGCGCAGGTCTTCATGGTTGGAGATGACGCACGGGATGTCCACTTCCAACTCACCACTGCGCCAACGATGCAACAGATCGTTCAAACAATGATCTTGCTTACTCACTAGCACCACCAAGCGCTTCTTGATGCCTGAATCGGAAAGCTGCCATGTCATGTCGAATTCTTTAGCGATAGTCACAAAACGCTCGGCAAATTCTGCCGCGCCGAATGGCAATGAATCAGAACGAATCTCTTGGCGCATGAAAAAGCGCTGTGCCTCTTGCTCGGTGTGATAACTTGCCTCGACGATGAAGCCGCCATGTTGTGCGATGAAACTCGTAACGGCAGCAATGATACCTGCGCGGTCAGGGCAGGAAATGGTAAGAGTGTAGTGCTGGTTTTGCATTCGGCGCTTCCTTAAACAAGTCGATTGATTTTACAGGATAACCCCGCGAGCCAATCTATTAGGAACGGGATAAAATGGTATCGGACGGATATGAACCTGCCTTAGTTAAGACGCCATCAGGAGTGATCGAAATGACTTCGATATCGAATGCAGCAGCGAATCTTTACAGCTACACCGCGCCTGTCACTGACAGTAAGGTGGTCAACAACAAGACCGATGACGTTGCCAGCCCTTCATCTGTCGCCTCTGCCAAGCTCGCTGTCGAAAGTGTGATCGTCTCGATAGGCAACAAGAACTCTGATCCCGCGCTGACCTACAACGCAACTGGACGCTTGGGCGCTGTCGATCAAACTAGTACGAACCAAAACAACTCGCTCACCAGTGAGCAAGCGGCTCAAAACGCCATCCTGCAGGCTCAGACTGCCCTATCCGATGCATTGAACGGTTTGAGCGGCGGATCATCTTCGAGCTCGTCCTCCGACATCGCTTCGCTACTGAACATCCCTGGCGTGACCACTGCTAGACAGTAATATTGGACGTTTAGAGAAACTCCTGCGGCAGTTGTATCGCGTTAACCGCCTCTCCCCACAAAGCCGACATGATGCGTGATGCGTGCTCGGCATCACCGCTGGTGAAGAACTCGACCTTTGCACCCGCTGACAAGCGGTGCGGCAACTCGATTTGGATACGTCGCTGTACCTGACGCGCCACTGCCTCACCCGTATCCACCAATGCGATGTCTGCTCCCACCACCTCTCTGATCAAGGGCGCCAAGAATGCGTAGTGAGTACACCCAAGGATGATGGTGTCTGCACCTTGAGCAAGCAAAGGCGCGGTGTAACGCTCGATCAATCTGCGCGTGTCGGTCTCGGTCAAATGTCCTCGCTCGACTTGCTCAACCAAGCCCGGGCAGCCTTGTGTGACGATCTTCACGTGGCCTGCATATTTCTCCAGCAATGCGGCGAAACGGGCGCTCTCCAACGTACCCACTGTTGCCAATACGCCGACCACGCCTTTCTTGGTCGCAGCGACAGCAGGTTTGACCGCAGGCTCCATGCCGATGATAGGGAACTTGTTGTATTTGACGCGCAACGCGTGTGCAGCAGCAGCCGTGGCTGTGTTGCAGGCGATGACGATGGCATCCGCACCTTGTGAGACAAGATACCTTGTGAGTGCCAGTGAGCGTGCTTCGATGTATGCGGGCGATTTGTCGCCGTAGGGAACGTGTGCCGAATCGGCCACGTAGATAAGACGTTCGTTAGGGAGTATCTGGCGGATGTGATGCAGAACGGACAGGCCGCCCACTCCCGAATCGAAGACGCCAATGGCTCCCAAAAGACTCATCGTTTTTTATTCCACCGCTTGGTCACGCAAGAACTCTTCATACGTGCCGTGGTAATCGTTCACACCCTTGGCCGAGATTTCGATGATGCGCGTGGCCAATGATGAGACGAACTCGCGGTCATGCGACACAAAGATGAGCGTGCCTTTGAACAGATCGAGCGCGGTGTTAAGCGACTCGATGGCTTCCATGTCCATATGATTGGTTGGCTCGTCCATCAGCAACACGTTGGGCTTGGCCAGCATCAGCTTGCCGAACAACATGCGGCCTTTCTCACCCCCAGACAGCACTTTCACTTTCTTCTTCACGTCGTCGCCAGAGAACAACAAACGACCCAGCGTGCCGCGCACCACTTGGTCATCATCAGATGGGCCGCGCCAGTTGGTCATCCATTCCATCATCTCGATGTTCTCGGCAAAATCCGCCGCATGGTCCTGCGCGTAGTAACCTAATTTGGCTTTTTCCGCCCACTTGATACTGCCGTGATCGGGTGCGAGATCGCCTGCAAGGCAACGCAGCAAAGTTGTCTTACCGATACCGTTAGGGCCGATGATGGCCACCTTCTCGCCCGCATCGATGCGGAAATTGACATTGGAGAACAGCATCTTATCGTAGCCCTTCGCCAGCTTTTCCACTTCCACGGCGACACGATGCAGCTTGTCGCGGTCATCGTATTCGTAACGGATGAACGGATATTGGCGGCTGGACGGTTTGATGTCCTCGATCTTGATCTTGTCGATCTGGCGTGCGCGCGAAGTTGCTTGCTTGGCCTTGGATGCGTTGGCAGAAAAACGCGCCACGAAGGCTTTCAACTCAGCGACCTTCTCTTTGGCCTTCACGTTGTCTGAAGATTGTTGTTCACGCGCCTGCGTGGAAGCCAGCATGTAATCGTTGTAATTGCCCGGATACACGGTGATCTTGCCGAAGTCCAAGTCTGCCATGTGCGTACACACGCTGTTCAAAAAGTGACGATCGTGGGAGATGATGACCATCGTCGAATTGCGCGCGTTGAGGATGTCCTCCAACCAGCGGATGGTATTGATGTCCAAGTTGTTGGTCGGCTCGTCCAGCAACAAGATATCGGGATCGGAAAACAGCGCCTGTGCCAACAACACGCGCAACTTGAAGCCGGGAGCCACCGCGCTCATCGGACCTGTATGCAAATTGATGTCGATACCCAGACCTAACAGCAATTCTCCTGCGCGTGCTTCGGCGGTGTAACCATCGTATTCGGCGAAGGTCGCTTCCAGATCGGCAGCGCGCATGTAGTCTTCTTCGGAGGCATCGGGATTCGCATAGATCGCATCGCGCTCGGACATGGCTTCCCACATCTCATCGTGCCCCATCAGCACCACATCCAACACGCGCTTATCTTCGTATGCGAATTGATCTTGGCGCAATTTGCCGAGGCGCTCGGTCTTGTCGAGCATGACTTCGCCGGAGGATTGCTCCAGGTCGCGCCCGAGAATCTTCATGAATGTGGACTTGCCGCAGCCGTTAGCGCCGATCAAGCCGTAACGGTTGCCATCGCCGAATTTGACAGAGACGTTTTCGAACAGGGGCTTCGCCCCGAACTGCATAGTGATATTTGCTGTAGATAACATGGTGTTGCCTTATTTTCGAAGG
>Ga0074196_10200_pt1 | contig 16698 bp, 16 predicted proteins | sample EPASupsiteSAE300_FD_64214 | JGI IMG/M metagenome (GOLD analysis project Ga0074196, IMG submission 64214) | Bioremediated contaminated groundwater from EPA Superfund site, New Mexico - Sample SAE3-00 | ecosystem: Environmental > Aquatic > Deep subsurface > Groundwater > Contaminated ... | reverse complement strand
CGTTCGGATCACCACGGGGATAACCAAGATGGAGAGCGCTAAGGTGCCGCCCCAGCCAGAGAAGTGGCCAACTTTGATCACGTACACCTCGTATACGAACAAGCCGATGACGATAGACGGGGCAGACAGCAGTACATCGTTGATGAAGCGCGTAACGGGTGCCAGCCATCCACGTTGTCCGAATTCAGCGAGGTAGGTGCCTGCCAAGATCCCGATCGGTGTCCCGATGAAGGTGGCAATGACGACCATCATCACGCTGCCAAAGATGGCATTGATCAAACCGCCACTACTTCCTGGCGGAGGTGTGGTTTGCGTGAATACATGCATTCCCAAGCCAGGCAGTCCATGCTCAAGTAGTGTCCATAGAATCCAGCCCAGCCAGAACAAACCAAACAACATGGCGAGTACGGAGACCCCCAAGCCGATAGAGTTGATGATGCGGCGGCGTAAGTACAGATCGAACATGTCAGGCACCGTGCCCTTCGCGTTTTTGCAATTTATGCAGCATGAGGCGAGCGAGCGAAAGCACCACGAAAGTGATGAAGAATAAGATCAAACCAAGCTCAATGAGTGATGAGGTGTATAGCTCGCCCACGGCCTCGGCGAATTCGTTGGCCAGTGCGGAGGAGATGCTGTTGCCAGGCATCAGGAGTGATTTGTTGAGTTCATGTGCATTGCCGATCACGAAAGTGACCGCCATTGTTTCACCTAACGCGCGTCCCAGCCCCAGCATGATGCCGCCGACGACACCGATCTTTGTGTAAGGCAACACGATATTCATCATCACCTCCCACGTGGTAGCTCCCAATCCATAGGCAGATTCTTTGAGCATAGTGGGGACGACATCAAATACATCTCGCATCACTGAGGCGATGAAAGGAATGACCATGATGGCAAGGATGATGCCGGCTGTCAGCATGCCGATACCCATTGGTGGGCCGGAGAAGAAGGGGCCGATGAAGGGCCATGTACCGATATGGTCGTTCAGCCACGGTTCCACATGATCTGCAAACAAGGGCGCGAAGACGAATAGCCCCCACATGCCGTAGATGATGCTAGGGATACCCGCCAGCAATTCGATTGCGATACCCAGAGGACGTCTCAACCAGCTAGGTGATAGTTCGGTCAGGAAAATGGCAATGCCAAGGCTGACAGGGATTGCGATCAAAAGCGCAATCCCTGAGGTGATCAGGGTGCCGACGATGGGGATTAGTGCGCCATATTGGTCGTTGACAGGGTCCCATTCCGGACTGGTGATAAAGCCAAAACCGAAAGCATGTATGGCGGGCATGCTGCCCACGACCAAAGAAGCGATGATGGCGGCGAGCAATCCCAGTACCGAAAATGCGGCGATGCGTGTCAGGTTACGGAACGATGCATCAAGCACTGTCTGTCGTTTTTGTAGCGATTCACGGAGTAAATTCGGCATGTTCTGGTCGATTTTTTATAAATGATGCGGAGGGCTTAAAGCGCCCCCGCGATTGTAACTTAATACATGCAATCTACTTCCACAGGGCTTTGCCTGAGCTGTCTTTCACTTGCTCTTTCCACGCATCGAGGATGGTGGCTTTCAACTTGGCTGGCAGTGGCACGTAGTCTAGGTCGGCTGCCATCTTGTCGCCGTTGGTATATGCCCAGTTGAAAAATTTAAGAACTTCTTTGGCGTTCTCGATCTTTTCTGGAGATTTTTGGATCAAGACGAAAGTAGCGCCCGTGATTGGCCAGCTAGCTTTGCCTGGTTCGTTGGTGAGTATCTCGTAGAAGCCGTTGTTCTTATCCCATTTTGCGTTCGCAGCCGCAGCCTTGAAGCTGTCGTCGTTCGGCTTAACAAACTGGCCGTCTAGATTTTTCAGTTGCACAAAATTCATCTTGTTCTGCAAAGCGTAAGCGTACTCGACATAGCCGATGGAGTTTTTGATGGTCTGTACGAAGGAGGCGACACCTTCATTGCCTTTTCCACCCGTACCGGCTGGCCATTTCACCGCCTTGTCCGCCCCTACATCGGCTTTCCATGAGGCGCTGACTTGCGCTAGGTAGGTTGTGAAGATGAAGGTGGTGCCCGAGCCATCGGCACGATGCACGACAGTGATTGTTTTGTCAGGCAGGGCGATGCCGGCGTTATCGGCGACGATGCGCGCATCGTTCCATTTCGTGATCTTGCCCTGATAGATGTCGGCCAATACTTGGCCAGTTAGTTTCAGTGTGCCAGTCGCGACACTCTCAAGGTTGACGACAGGGACCACACCGCCGATGACGGTCGGGAACTGGGTGAGGCCGCTTTTTGCCAATTCTTCAGGGTGTAATGGGGCATCAGAAGCGCCGAAATCAACGGTCTTGGCTTGAATCTGTTTGATGCCACCACCAGAACCGATGGATTGATAGTTCATGCCCGCGCCAGTCTGAGCCTTGTAAGCCTCAGCCCATTTAGCATAGATAGGGTAGGGGAATGTCGCACCTGCGCCAGTGATGTCGGTCGCCAATGCGGTGGTGGATACCGCTAAAACTGCTAACAGTGTCGCGGTTCGTAGAATCGAATTTATCTTGTCCATGTTTTCCCTTCCTCCATGTTGCTTCTTCTGATTAGCTAACTTTAAAATAGCCCTGTTAGCTAGCGGGCTGCATCCTATTCGATGATTGTTACGTAATTATTACATACTAGTAATATATCGATAACGAGCCTGAATAATCGTTAATTTCACTCAACCATTATCAGTAAGTAGTCGAAGTGTCGGATTGACCGAGACGCGTTTCATCGTTACTATCGCAGGCCTCAAAACGTACAAAAAGAAACCAAATGCGTCGTAAGTTAGTGGTCGGGAACTGGAAGATGTACGGCAATCTGGCACGCAACAAGGCGTTGCTGGAGGGGGTCATCAGTGGTGTTCGTGAGTTGCGCGCTGCCGACTATGGTGTCTGCGTACCTTACCCTTATTTGGCACAAGCTCAATCTATGTTGCAGGGGAGTAACATCGCCTGGGGGGCTCAAAACGTAAGCCAGAACGAGCAGGGCGCATTCACAGGCGCTGTCGCTGCTGGCATGTTGGTCGATTTTGGTTGTCGTTTTGTTATCATCGGGCACTCAGAGCGTCGTGCCCTATTTCATGAGAGCAACGATATTGCAGCTGCTAAGTTCGATACCGCCATCAAGGCTGGTTTGACGCCTATTTTCTGTGTTGGCGAAACATTGGCTGAGCGTGAGAGTGGCGTGACTGAGCAAGTGGTCGCGCGTCAATTGGAGGTCATTCTCAATCATGTAGGCGCACAAGCGGTGTCCAAATCAGTCGTCGCGTATGAGCCCGTGTGGGCGATAGGGACTGGTAAGACGGCGACTCCTGAGCAGGCTCAAGCAGTGCATGCGTTCATCCGTCAGCGTGTAGCACAATTGGATGCAAAGGTTGCACAAGGTTTGCAAATCTTGTATGGCGGCAGTATGAAACCAGCTAATGCAGCGGAGTTGTTGGCTCAGCCCGATATAGATGGTGGTTTGATAGGTGGCGCCTCATTGGTGGCCGAAGAATTCGTGGCGATCTGTCGCGCAGCGCAATAATCAATTAGTAGTTGGAGTCAACTGTGGAAACAATAGTTTGGGTAGTGCATATCATCACAGCAGTCGTCTTGGTAGGCTTGGTTCTGATTCAGCACGGTAAAGGTGCCGATATGGGAGCAGCGTTCGGTACGGGTTCGGCAGGTAGTCTGTTCGGCTCCAGCGGTTCGGCGAATTTCTTGAGTCGCAGCACCAAGTACGCTGCGGCTGTTTTCTTTGTCACCAGCTTGTCGTTGACCTACCTTTATTCCCAGCCGCAGCAATCTGCTGGTGTGATGGATAGGGTTGATCTCAATGCGATCCAGAAGGATGCGCCTATCGTTATCGATACCTCCGACTCCAAGGCAAAAGAAATACCGAAGTAATCAAGCAAAACGCGGAGTTGGCGGAATTGGTAGACGCGCAGCCTTGAGGTGGCTGTGTCCGAAAGGACGTGAGGGTTCGAGTCCCTTGCCCCGCACCAAACATAGTTAAGAACCAAGGCCGAAAAGGCGAAGGTCGAACAAATAAAGTAAGTTGATATTGCGAGCCTTCAAAGGGAGGGGGAACTCAAATATGTTAGAGAATTACTTTCCGGTTTTGCTGTTCATCGGCATTGCGTTGGTGATGGGCATCGCTCCCATCGTATTGGGGATGTTGGTCGGCCCTAATCGCCCAGACGATAAGAAATTGTCACCTTATGAGTGTGGCTTCGAAGCTTTCGAAGACGCGCGCATGAAGTTCGATGTACGTTTCTATCTCGTTGCCATCCTGTTCATCCTTTTCGATCTTGAAATCGCATTCCTCTTTCCTTGGGCGATCGTCCTTAAGGAGATCGGTACCTTTGGTTTCATTTCCATGATGGTCTTTTTGGCCATTCTTGTGGTTGGCTTCATCTACGAATGGATGAAAGGAGCTTTAGAGTGGGAATAGACGGAATTCTGGAAAAAGGCGTCGTCACTACGACTGCCGACACCATTATCAACTATGCACGTACAGGCTCTTTGTGGCCGATGACGTTTGGTTTGGCATGTTGTGCGGTTGAGATGATGCACTTGGCGCTGGCGCGTTATGACTTGGATCGTTTCGGTGCGGGTGCTTTCCGTCCCAGCCCGCGTCAATCTGACGTGATGATCGTGGCGGGTACGTTGTGCAACAAGATGGCACCTGCCTTGCGTAAGGTGTATGACCAGATGGCAGAGCCGCGTTGGGTGATCTCGATGGGGTCATGCGCCAACGGTGGTGGTTACTATCACTATTCCTATTCTGTTGTTCGCGGCTGTGATCGAATCGTTCCCGTCGATATCTATGTTCCGGGCTGCCCTCCAACTGCTGAAGCGTTGCTCTACGGCGTTATTCAGTTGCAGAGCAAGATCAAACGCACTAATACCATCGCGCGCTAATGACTATGGCTACTGACCTGAACATACTGAGATCCAATCTAACCGAGGCATTCGCCGACAAGGTTGTGAGCTTAGAAGAGAAGTTGGGTGAATTGACATTGGTGGTCAAAGCGGTGGACATGATGAGTGTGTTCGCGCGTTTGCGTAACGATGCTGAATTCAGTTTTGAAGAGTTGATCGATGTGTGCGGTATCGATTACTCGACCTACGGTAGTGAGACTTCTGACGGTGGAAAATATCTGGTCGATATCGAGCGAACTGGTTCAAGGTTTGCCGCAATCTATCATCTACTGTCCATTACTCACAACATCCGCTTGCGTGTGCGCGTCTTCGCTGAAGATGATGTGATGCCGATGTTGGATTCTGCGATCAGCGTTTGGTCTTCGGCTAATTGGTACGAACGCGAAGCGTTCGACCTTTACGGCATCATCTTCGTTGGGCACCCAGATTTGCGCCGTCTTCTCACTGATTATGGATTCGTCGGTAATCCATTCCGCAAAGACTTTCCTTTGTCAGGCACGGTCGAAATGCGTTACGACGCAGCGCAGCAACGTGTGGTCTATGAACCCGTCTCTATCGAGCCGCGCGAAATCACTCCGCGTTCGCTGCGTGAAGAGAATTTTGCACGTCACTAATCGCGTAGAGAAAGCACGTTATGGCGGAAATTAAGAATTACACAATGAATTTTGGTCCGCAGCATCCTGCGGCACACGGTGTGTTGCGTTTGGTGCTCGAACTTGATGGTGAAGTAGTTGAACGTGCCGATCCTCACATCGGACTGCTGCATCGTGCGACAGAGAAGTTGGCTGAACATAAGACTTACCTACAGTCCGTTCCCTACATGGATCGCTTGGACTATGTGTCCATGATGGTCAATGAGCATGCTTACGTGATGGCCATCGAAAAGATGGCGGGCATCCAAGTGCCGTTGCGCGCTCAATACATCCGCGTGATGTTCGACGAGATCACGCGCATCTTGAACCATCTGTTGTGGTTGGGCGCTTCGGGGATCGACTTGGGCGCGATGACCATGTTCTTCTACACCTTCCGTGAACGTGAAGATCTGTTTGACGTGTACGAAGCCGTTTCTGGCGCACGTATGCATGCGGCCTACTACCGTCCAGGTGGTGTGTATCGTGATCTGCCCGATACGATGCCTCAGTATCAACCTAACAAGATCCGTAGTGCGGCCGATGTGAAACGCATGAACGAAAATCGTCAAGGTTCCGTGTTGGATTTCTTGGAAGATTTCACCAATCGTTTCCCCGGTTATGTGGATGAATACGAGACCTTGTTGACGGACAACCGTATCTGGAAGCAGCGTACCGTGGGTATTGGTGTCGTCACACCTGAGCGTGCGATGGCGATGGGTTTCACTGGGCCGATGTTGCGTGGTTCGGGTGTGGTATGGGATCTGCGTAAGAAACAGCCGTACGAAGTGTACGACCGCATGGATTTCGATATTCCCGTCGGCGTCGAGGGCGATTGCTATGATCGTTACTTGGTGCGTATCGAAGAGATGCGCCAGTCCAATCGCATCATCAAGCAATGTATCGAGTGGTTGCGCAAGAATCCAGGCCCTGTGATCGCGGATAGTGTGAAATTTGTTCCGCCCAAACGTGAATCGATGAAGCAGAACATGGAAGAGCTGATCCATCACTTCAAGTTGTTCAGTGAGGGCTTCCAAGTGCCTGCGGGCGAGGCGTATGCCGCCGTCGAGCATCCCAAAGGGGAGTTCGGTATCTACTTGGTTTCGGATGGAGCAAACAAGCCCTATCGTATGAAGATCCGCGCACCAGGCTTCCCACATCTGGCTGGGCTGGATGAGATGGCGCGCGGACACATGATCGCTGACGTGGTTGCCATCATCGGCACACAAGACATCGTTTTCGGGGAGATTGATCGCTGATGTTATCCCAACAAGTCACAACGCTCATTGACAAAGAGCTGAAGAAATACCCTGCTGACCAACGCCAATCTGCCGTGATGGCGGCATTGCGTTTTGTACAAGACGAGAAGGGTTTGATTACGCCAGAAGACATGGCCGATGTTGCTGCCTATCTGGGGATGCAACAGATGGCGGTGTATGAAGTCGCCACTTTCTATCACATGTACAACTTGAAGCCGATGGGTAAACATACTTTGACGGTATGTACCAATCTGTCTTGCACACTTTGTGGTTCGGGCGATACGGTCTCCTATATCGAGGAAAAATTGGGTATCAAGATGGGCGAAGTGACTGCTGACGGCAAGTTCGGTCTGCGCGAAGGTGAGTGTATGGGCGCATGTATCGACGCTCCATTGTTGACGCTCAACAACAAGAAGATGTGCGGCAAATTGACGACTGCGAAGATCGATAAGATATTGGCTGATCTAGAAGGGGGTAAAGCATGAACAAACCTATCCTTCTGGTAACGGCGGCGGATGGACTGGCCAATCTGGACAATTACGTCAAAGCAGGCGGTTATCAGGCATTGCGCAAAGTATTGACAGAAAAGATGACGCCCGAGGCGATCATTGCGGAAGTGAAAGCTTCTGGTTTGCGCGGCCGTGGTGGTGCGGGTTTCCCAACAGGCTTGAAGTGGAGCTTCATGCCGCGCAACTACCAAGGCGCCAAATACATCGTATGCAACTCGGATGAAGGCGAGCCAGGTACCTGCAAGGATTGGGACATCTTGCGCTATAACCCCCACGCTCTCATTGAAGGTATGGCCATCGCGGCCTACACCATCGGTGCGAAAACTGGATACAACTACATCCACGGTGAGATCTTCGAAGCCTACGAAGTCATGGAAGCGGCGTGTGAAGATGCACGTAAAGCCGGTTATCTGGGCAAGGGGATATTGGGGGCAGATTTTGAATTTGATCTGCACAACCACTTGGGCTACGGTGCGTACGTGTGTGGCGAAGAGACTGCGCTGCTGGAATCGATCGAAGGCAAAAAAGGTCAGCCACGATTCAAACCACCTTTCCCTGCCAGCTTTGGTTTGTATGGCAAGCCTACCACCATCAACAACACTGAGACTTTAGCCAGCATCCCCTACATCATCGCTAAAGGCGGTAAGAATTTCGCAGATATCGGTGTGCCGAACAGCGGCGGCTTCAAGCTGTTCTCGGTCTCTGGTCATGTGAATAATCCAGGCAACTTTGAAGTGCCTATGGGTACGCCGTTTGCCAAATTGTTGGAGATGGCGGGCGGCGTGCGTCACGGACACAAGCTCAAGGCTGTCATTCCTGGCGGTTCTTCTATGCCTGTGTTGCCCGCCGAAATCATGATGAATGTGAACATGGATTACGACTCTTTGCAAAAAGCAGGGTCGTATCTGGGGTCTGGTGCGGTCATCGTGATGGATGACACCACTTGCATGGTGCGCGTGCTTGAGCGCTTGGCCTACTTCTATCACGAAGAATCTTGTGGTCAGTGCACGCCTTGCCGTGAAGGCACGGGTTGGCTGTATCGCATCGTGCATCGTATCGAGCACGGCGAGGGCAGGCCAGAAGACCTCGATCTGTTGTTGGATTTGTGCGGCAACATCGCGGGACGAACCATCTGTGCACTGGGCGATGCCGCAGCGTGGCCAGTGCAAGGCATGCTGAAGCATTACCGCAAAGAATTCGAATATCACATCGAGCATAAACGCTGCTTGGTATAAGGCTGACGGACGGGTGAGCAATGATCAACATTGAAATTGACGGCAAGCACATCGAAACGGAAAACGGTTCAACCGTGATCGAAGCCGCGCATAAAGCCGGTATCGCCATTCCGCATTTCTGCTATCACAAAAAACTGTCCATCGCGGCGAACTGCCGTATGTGTCTGGTGCAAGTGGAGAAGGCTCCTAAGCCTTTGCCAGCGTGCGCGACACCCGTGACAGAAGGCATGAAAGTCTTCACACATTCCGATCAGGCAGTGAAGGCGCAAAAAGGCGTGATGGAATTCCTGCTCATCAACCATCCTTTGGATTGCCCGATCTGCGATCAAGGCGGTGAGTGCATGTTGCAAGATATCTCCGTGGGTTATGGAGCGGGGCATTCGCGCTACAAGGAAGAGAAGCGAATGGTGCTGAGCAAAGACATCGGCCCGTTGGTGTCAGCGGAAGAGATGAGTCGTTGCATCAACTGCACCCGTTGCGTGCGTTTCGGGCAAGAGATCGGCGGCAAGATGGAGTTGGGGCAGGTCTACCGCACCGAACATGCAGAGATCGTATCTTTCCTGTCTGGCACGGTGGATTCAGAGCTGTCCGGCAACATGATCGACCTGTGCCCAGTCGGCGCGCTCACCAGCAAACCATTCCGCTACAAAGCGCGTTCGTGGGAATTGTCGCGTCGTCGCTCTATCAGCGCACATGACAGTTTGGGCTCCAATCTGGCGGTGCATACCAAGAACAATCAAGTGTTGCGCGTCCTGCCTATCGATAACGAAGATATCAACGAATGCTGGTTGTCTGACAAAGATCGTTTTGCCTATGAAGGGCTGAACACGGCAGATCGTCTGACCAAGCCAATGATCAAGCAAGACGGCAAGTGGCAAGAAGTCGAGTGGCAAGCCGCCCTTGAATACGCGGCCAACGGTTTGCGTCACATCGCCAATGGTGCAGGTGCCGAGCAAGTCGGCGCACTGGCGACAGGTGGTTCGACACTGGAAGAGATGTATCTGCTGCAAAAACTTATGCGCGGCATGGGCAGTGACAACGTCGATTTCCGTTTGCGTCAGTCCGATTTCAGTGCCGATGGAAAACAACAAGGCGCGCCATGGTTGGGTATGGCCGTTGCTGACATCAGTCGTGCGGATCGTTTGCTGATCGTAGGAAGTTTCCTGCGCAAGGATCATCCGGTATTGGCTGCACGTATCCGCCAAGCAGTGAAGCATGGATTGCAAGTCAGTCTTATCCATTCCGTGGATGACGACCAATTGATGCATGTGGCGAATAAGACTGTGGTCGCACCGGATGCTTTGGTAAATGCCTTGTCGCAAGTGGCGCAAGCTGTAGCGGCAAAACAAACCGAAGGTATCGCAGGCAGCTTGCTCAGCGGTGAACGCGTCGCAGTGTTGCTGGGCAACTTCGCACAACAACATCCGCAAGCGGCGCAGCTTCAGACCTTGGCGCAACAGATTGCGACGGCGACTCAAGGCAAATTCGGTTTCTTGAGTGAAGCGGCTAACAGCGTGGGTGGGTATATCGCGCAAGCGACACCAGGTGCAAAAGGTTTGAACGCAGCTTCTATGTTGGTCTCTCCACGCAAAGCTTATGTGTTGCTGAACGTAGAGCCAGAGTTGGATTGTGCAAACCCACAGCAGTCGATGAGTGCATTGCAGTCTGCTGACACAGTAGTTGTGTTGTCCGCCTACAAGAACAAAGCATTGGATTACGCCGATGTGCTGTTGCCCATCGCACCGTTCACCGAGACTTCGGGCACGTTCATCAGCACTGAAGGGCGCGTACAGGGTTTCAAGGGCGCAGTGAAACCTTTGGGTGAGGCGCGTCCTGCCTGGAAGGTATTGCGCGTGTTGGGTAATCTGCTCAAGATTGATGGATTCGATTTCGATACCTCCGAGGCGGTGCGTGATGAAGCGCTCAAAGGTGTGGACGTACCGACTAAATTGAATAACGCCATCACGGGCATCGAAGTGAAGGTTGCAGTGTCTGCGGCGGGTATGCAGCGTGTGAGTGATGTGCCTATCTATACGACGGACGCAATCGTGCGGCGTTCCGCACCTTTGCAGGCGACTGCCGATGCAGCAACGCCGCAAGTCTGGATGCATAGCGAAGAATTGAACAACATCGGAGTGAAATCTGGCATGAACGTCAAAGTCAGCCAAGGTTCAGGCAGCGTCAAATTGGCATGTTGTGCCGATGATAAGTTGCCCAAGGGCGTGGCACGAGTCGCGGCAGGTCATTCAGCGACCGCAGCACTGGGTGCGATGTTCGGAACGATCACAGTGGAGCGCGCATGATGGAGCTGCTACAAACAATACAACTGCTAGGACAAGACCTGTTGGGATCTGCATGGTTGCCGGTTTGGACTGCCATCAAGATCATGGTCGTCATCTTGCCTATCATGGGCGGTGTGGCTTATCTGACCTTGGCTGAGCGCAAGGTGCTAGGTTTCATGCAGATCCGTCCGGGCCCGAATCGCGTGGGCTACTGGGGTTTGTTGCAGCCCGTAGCGGATGGTCTAAAGTTGCTCACCAAAGAATTCATCATCCCTAACGGCTCGAATAAATTCTTGTTCGTAGCGGCCCCTGTTCTGGCCTTGGTTCCAGCTTTGGCAGCATGGGCGGTCGTGCCGTTCTTCGATGGCGGTGCGGTGTCCAATCTGAACGCTGGCTTGTTATACCTGTTGGCGATGACCTCTCTGGGTGTCTACGGCATCATCATCGCGGGTTGGGCGTCCAACTCCAAGTATGCATTCTTGGGCGCATTGCGTTCTGCAGCGCAGATCGTTTCCTACGAACTGGCGATGGGTTTCGCATTAGTGTGCGTGTTGCTGGCGGCGCAGAGTATGAATCTGGGCGAGATTGTACGCGGTCAATCGCACCATGCGGGCATGTTGGGGTGGTATTGGATACCGCTGTTCCCGATGTTTATCGTGTATTTCATCGCGGGGGTGGCGGAGACCAACCGTGCGCCGTTCGACTTGGCCGAGGGCGAGTCCGAGATCGTGGCAGGTTTCCACGTTGAATATTCCGGCATGGGCTTTGCAATCTTCTTCTTGGCGGAATACGCCAACATGATCCTGATCGCTGCGATGACATCAGTGATGTTCTTGGGCGGTTGGCTCAACCCTTTCCAGGGATGGCCGGTGCTCGGTGCAATGACCGATGCGATTCCTGGATTGATCTGGATGCTAGGCAAGATGTCCGTCATGCTGTTTATCTTCCTGTGGTTCCGCGCGACTTTCCCGCGCTATCGCTATGACCAGTTGATGCGTCTGGGTTGGAAGGTATTCATTCCGCTCACTTTGATCTGGGTCGTGGTGGTCGCGGCGTGGATGCAGACTCCCTATTGGCTGTGGTAATGGGAAAAACTATGAATAAACTCATCAAATTCTTCAAGAGTTTCCTGCTGCTGGAATTGCTCAAAGGCATGTCGGTGACGGGAAAATATTTCTTTGCGCGCCACATCACTGTCGAGTACCCAGAAGAGAAGACACCGCAGAGCTTCCGTTTCCGAGGTCTGCATGCACAACGCCGTTATCCCAATGGTGAAGAGCGTTGTATCGCTTGTAAATTGTGTGAGGCCGTGTGCCCTGCGATGGCGATCAAGATCGAAGTGGCGGAACGCGCCGATGGTTCGCGCCGCACCACTCAGTACGATATCGACCTGACCAAATGTATCTTCTGTGGGTTCTGTGAAGAGTCCTGCCCAGTCGATGCCATCGTCGAGACTCGTGTCTACGAATATCACGGCGAGAAACGTGGCGACTTGTACTACACCAAAGAGATGCTGTTGGCCGTTGGCGATAAGCACGAAGAGCAGATTGCCAAAGACCGTGCCGCCGATGCCAAGTATCGGTAACTAGAGGAAGTCACATGAACTTTGAAACCATCTTGTTCTACTTGTTCGCTGCGGTGACTGTGTTCGCCGCGTTGCGCGTCATTACAGCGCGTAATCCCTTGCATGCCGTGCTGTTCCTCGTGTTGGCTTTCGTCAGCAGTGCAGGTATCTGGTTGCTGCTAGAAGCCGAGTTCCTCGCGATCACCTTGGTGCTCGTGTATGTGGGGGCGGTGATGGTGTTGTTCCTGTTCGTGGTGATGATGCTGGACATCAATCTGGAACAACTACGCAAAGGATTTTGGCAGTGGCTTCCAGTCGGAGCCATGTTGGCAGCGCTGATCGTGGTGCAGATGGTTTATGTGTTGGGCGATAAGGCAACGGGGGCGGGTATGACCGCCATCAAGCATGCAGCCGATTACGACAATACAAAAGAACTTGGGCGTTTGATCTATACCGATTACGTCTACCCGTTTGAATTGGCTGCCGTACTGTTGTTGGTCGCGATGGTCGCAGCGATCGCCTTGACCTTCCGTCGCCGTCGCGACACCAAGACACAAGACATCAGCAAACAAGTGAATGTGAAACGTGATGATCGCGTGCGCATCGTTTCAGTACCAGCCGTTAAAAAACAAGAAGCGGGTGAGCCGAGTGCTCACGCTGCCGAATAAGGGGACGCCATGTTGCAATTGAGCCTGTCGCATTATCTGGTGTTGGGCGCGATACTTTTCGCGATCAGCGTGGTTGGCATCTTCCTCAATCGTAAGAATCTCATCGTGCTGTTGATGGCGATCGAATTGATGCTGTTGGCTGTGAACACCAACTTCATCGCCTTCTCGCACTACCTGAATGACGCTGCGGGCCAAGTGTTCGTCTTCTTCATCCTGACCGTAGCTGCTGCCGAAGCGGCGATCGGTCTGGCGATCCTCGTCGTGTTGTTCCGTAATCTGCGTACGATCAACGTGGATGATCTAGGTACTTTGAAAGGTTGATGCACATGGATATGCATAGTCTGTATCTGATCGTTCCCTTAGCGCCGTTGTTGGGTGCCATAGCCGCAGGTCTGTTCGGTAAGTGGCTTGGACGCACATGGTCGCACCGCATCACCATCTCACTGGTCGCAGTATCGTTCTTTGCATCCGTTGCAATCTTTAATGATGTGTTGGCTGGCAATACTTTCAATGGCCCTATCTATACCTGGCTGACTTCCGGCGACACCAGCTTCCAAGTCGGTTTCCTGATCGATAAATTGACCGTGACGATGATGTTGGTGGTCACTTTTGTCTCCCTGATGGTTCATATTTACACCATCGGATACATGGAAGAGGATCCCGGTTACCAGCGTTTCTTCAGCTATATCTCTTTGTTCACCTTCTCCATGTTGATGTTGGTGATGGCAAACAACTTCATGCAACTGTTCTTCGGTTGGGAAGCGGTGGGTCTTGTTTCTTATCTGCTCATCGGTTTCTGGTACACCAAGCCGACGGCGATCTACGCCAACCTCAAAGCCTTTTTGGTGAACCGTGTGGGTGACTTTGGTTTCTTGTTGGGCATCGCGCTGGTGTTGATGGTGTTTGGTACGCTGGATTACCAGACCGTGTTCGCTAATGCGCACAATTATGCCAACGATCTAGCGCCTATCCCCGGCGTGTCTTGGAATTTGATCACGGCAATCTGCATCTTGTTGTTCATCGGCGCGATGGGTAAGAGCGCGCAGTTCCCGCTGCACGTGTGGTTGCCCGATTCGATGGAAGGTCCGACTCCGATCTCAGCTTTGATCCATGCGGCGACCATGGTGACAGCAGGTATCTTCATGGTGGCGCGTATGTCACCTCTGTTCGAGATGTCCGATACCGCGCTGTCGTTCGTGCTGGTCATCGGTGCCATCACTGCCTTGTTCATGGGTTTCTTGGGCATCATTCAGAACGACATCAAGCGCGTCGTCGCGTACTCCACCTTGTCTCAATTGGGATATATGACTGTGGCACTGGGCGCTTCGATGTACACCGGCGCGATCTTCCACTTGATGACTCACGCGTTCTTCAAGGCTTTGCTGTTCTTGGCGGCTGGCTCGGTCATCATCGCGATGCACCATGATCAGGACATCCGCAACATGGGCGGCTTGCGTAAATACATGCCCATCACTTGGATCACCTCCTTGATCGGTTCGCTTGCGCTCATCGGCACGCCGTTCTTCTCAGGTTTCTATTCGAAGGACAGCATCATCGAGGCGGTACAACTGACCAACATCTCCGGAGCGAGTTTTGCTTACTTTGCGGTGGTCGCGGGCGTGTTCGTCACCGCCTTCTATTCCTTCCGTATGTACTTCCTGGTGTTCCACGGTGAAGAGCGCTTTGGCAAGGAACATCATGGCCATGACGATCATGGTCACGATGAGCATCACGGCTTGGCTCCCGGGCAGAAACCGCACGAGACATCGTGGGTCATCACCTTGCCGTTGATCCTGCTGGCGATCCCCTCAGTGGCGATTGGTTTCTTTGCTATCGAGCCAATGTTGTTTGGCGGTTTCTTCGGCGATGCGATCTTCATTGCGGACAATCATCCGGCCATGCACGAGATGAATGAACATTTTCACGGTGCTGTCGCAATGACCTTGCACGGCATGACCGCGTTGCCGTTCTGGCTGGCGGTAGCAGGGGTGGCCTCGGCGTGGTACCTGTACATCAAGCGTCCAGAGTTACCCGCGAAGCTCCACAAGATGTTCGCACCGCTCTACACCTTGCTTGATCAGAAATATTACTTCGACCGCTTCAACGACTGGTTCTTTGCGGGCGGCGCACGTGGGGCGAGTCGCTTCTTGTGGAAATTCGGCGATGTGAAATTGATCGATGGCTTCTTCGTCAATGGTTCGGCAAAAGTGGTGGGCATGTTTTCCGGCGTGTTGCGCGGTTTCCAGACGGGCTACGTTTACCACTATGCGTTCTGGATGATCGTCGGCGTATCGCTCCTGTTGACGGTACGTACTTGGTTTTAATTGCTGTAGGTCGGGCTTCAGCCCGACAAGAATTATGTTGTCGGGTTGAAACCCGACCTACAAAGAAGGAATAAGCATGATTTTTGGATATCCACTGTTAAGCGTCGCCATCTGGCTTCCCATCCTCTTTGGCTTGCTGGTGCTGGCGACGGGCAACGACCGTAACGCATCGCTGGCCAGAATCATCGCGCTTGTGGGTGCAGTGTTGGGTTTGTTGGTGACCCTTCCGCTCTATACGGGGTTCGACCGTATGACGAGCGCGATGCAGTTCGTCGAGATGAAGGAGTGGATCCGCCATTTCAATATTCACTATCACTTGGGCGTTGATGGCATCTCTGTGCTGTTCATCTTGCTCAATAGCTTCTTCACCGTTATCGTCGTCATCGCAGGATGGCAAGTCATCGAGAAGCGTGTGGCGCAATACATGGCAGCCTTCTTGGTGATGTCTGGTCTGATCAACGGTGTATTCGCCGCACTGGATGCGATGTTGTTCTACGTGTTCTGGGAAGCGATGTTGATCCCGATGTTCCTCATCATCGGTGTGTGGGGCGGCCCCAACCGCGTGTATGCGGCGGTCAAGTTCTTCCTGTACACCTTGCTCGGTTCGCTGTTGATGCTGGTTGCGTTCTTGTACCTGTACCTGCATTCAGGTGGCAGCTTCTCGATTCTGGATTACCACCAACTGCCTATCCCGATGGATGCGCAGATACTCATCTTCATCGCCTTCTTCTTCGCTTTCGCGGTGAAGGTGCCGATGTTCCCCGTCCATACTTGGTTGCCTGATGCGCACGTCGAGGCACCTACCGGTGGCTCTGTCGTGCTGGCCGCGATCATGTTGAAGGTGGGCGCCTACGGTTTCATCCGCTTCTCCATGCCGATCGCACCCGATGCGAGCCATGAGTTGGCAGGAGTCATGATCGCGCTGTCGTTGATCGCAGTGGTGTACATCGGCTTGGTCGCATTGGTACAAGCCGACATGAAGAAGTTGATCGCCTATTCTTCTATCTCGCACATGGGTTTTGTCACCCTTGGCTTCTTCATCTTCAATGCCTATGGCATTGAAGGCGCGCTGTTGCAGATGATCTCGCACGGCTTCGTTGCAGGCGCATTGTTCTTGTGTATCGGTGTGATGTACGACCGTGTACATTCACGCCAGATCGTGGATTACGGTGGTGTGGTCAACACCATGCCCATATTCGCCGCATTCTTCATGTTGTTCGCCATGGCCAACAGTGGCTTGCCCGGAACCAGTGCTTTCGTGGGTGAGTTCATGGTCATCAT
>Ga0074196_10572_pt1 | contig 16775 bp, 23 predicted proteins | sample EPASupsiteSAE300_FD_64214 | JGI IMG/M metagenome (GOLD analysis project Ga0074196, IMG submission 64214) | Bioremediated contaminated groundwater from EPA Superfund site, New Mexico - Sample SAE3-00 | ecosystem: Environmental > Aquatic > Deep subsurface > Groundwater > Contaminated ... | reverse complement strand
ATACGTTGAGGTACGGAGCTACATACAGTGGCGTGCTCGATGTTGGGCGCTTGTTGCCTTTGACGGCGAACACATGCCAATCTTCCTTGCTGGTGATGAACACCAATCCAGGTTGATGGCAATTTGCGCTTACCTCGTGCCCGATCTCATCGTTTTTGAACCACACATGACGCTTCTGTGGTTTGGAGTACCACACGAGGTAGTCGCTCCCTTTGGCGAGAATGTGATTCCCCAACAGTTCTGCCGGCGCGTAATCTTCCGGCACGAGGGATTGCATCATCTTCACGAGGCCAGCCTTGGAGACTGGTGTACCCGCTTCAATCTTTGCAACGCCCTCTTTGCTCATGCTCACGTCATGTACTGAAGCGAATACAGTCTGCCCGCCGCGCTCGCTATACAACAGGATCGCATTGGACATTCCATACACCTTCTGTGAGCCTGACACGCATGCTGCTTGAACTTGCATGATGTCTCCTTTATTGAACATCGCCGATGCAGCGCATCAGGCGATCAAGTTGTGTGTAGAGCGCGAAGCCTTTCTCCATGTCGGACTTCCATTTCAGGAAAGCCCTCTTGTTGAATGCGACCTCGGCCACTCCATAAAAGTCGGTGTACTCACCGCCATCGCTCGTGCTCTGATAAAAGTCATCAATCACACGACCCAGCATGTCGTCACCTGTCCCCATGTAGCAGGAAAAGTAGACCGGCTCCCCATAGAAATCGTTGAGGTAAGGCAATCTGGCATCCTGATCGATCAAGTCCATGATGGACAAAATGACCCGTGCTGTTTCGCCTGCCGTTTCTGCGCTGGTTGCGATACGTTGAATCACGTCACGCTCAAGTTTTTCGCCGCTGACTAGATAGCTTGGAAATGATGCTAAGAACTGGCTCGGCAACAATGTATCGTCGTCAAGCTCGCCCTCTTCACCAACAAAGCCCATCTCTTCTTTGAAGTCCTCATCGTTATCCATCCCACACCAATACAGGTATGAGGCGTGATGAAGAGCCACTTGCGGTGTGAATGCCGTGAACGTCCGATAACTTGCCAATTCCGCGATAGTGACTGCGGTTCGACCGAGACCGGGATGCACCGACTCCAACATCTCGACTTTCGCCTTGACGTTGATGTATGGCGTTGTTTGCTGTGATTGAAAGCCGATGTACAGGCATTTCTTCTCTCGCTCACCCTCGTAATCCAGACCGAAAGCATCTCGTTCCAGACAGGCGATAAGCTCGAATTTATCCAGCACTTGAATATCTGCGCAGTGTTTTGAAGCCCACACAGATAGTGATTGACCGATGATGTCGCGTGCTGATGTGTTGTCATGGATAACGAGTTCGTCATCCTCAACCAATTCAGCGCACAACTTGGCGGTCCGCAACCACTTCCCATCTTCCTCATCGATCACCGATGTAACTGGCACGTGCTGAGAAATGTTGGGAAGCGTCAGAAAACCAGCGGCAGCGCCCCCGAAGGAGGCAGCAACAGGTCTTCCTTCTGTGCACTCCTTGACGAGCGCACGAGTTGAACCAGTGCTGTTACGCATGATTGCTCCTCTTTGGATTCAAACGGGGCTATCACTAGCCCCGTCTGTTTGGTTGAGGTGTCATCCTTGGATAAGGCTTTGAGCCTTGCCTTCAGTGATGACCCCATGATCAGCCCTTCGTCCCCACGCCCTTTTTGAACGTGTAGACCAAGTTATCCCCCTTCCGCTCCGGCCCCTCGATGGAGGCCGAAATCAGTTCAGGGTAAGTGGCTGCATAGACATCGCGGACTTCTTCCAGCGACAAACCTTTCCCAGGATCAGGAAGAGTCAAGCCGCTGTACGCAAAGGAGCGATTCAGGATTGTGGTTTGGATAGCCATTTCGTCATCCTCCCCTTAACCCCACAAGTCCGCAGCCGGTTTAGCGGCATCGGTTGTGGTAGTTGTTGATGAAGATTCTGCTGAAGACGGCGCAGTGCTGCTTGTGCCGAGCTCATCATCACCGCTAGCCTCAACATCATCATCTTCCGGTTCCCCTGAACTTCCAGTGGTCGAAGCTGATGCATTTTTAGCTGGCTTGGCGATCGACTTCTTCGCCTTTTCAGTCGCTGCCTGCTGTTGAGCTTCCAGAATCGCCTCTGTTGCGGCCAACTGATCTGCCAAACTTTGACGTTTTGACGTGTAGCCGGCCAAGTGAGCGGCGAATCCTTCATCGAGTTCAGCGGCAGTGGCAGTCACAGACATCTGACTGTCCAGATTGCCGCCTTTCTTAACCCCGATTGGAATGACCGTCAGCGTGATAGTGCCGTCCGCGTTCTCGACCATGGAGATGGTCAAACTCGCTACGGTGGACAGCAAGGGTTGTAGTGCTTGGAACATGGTGGATCTCCTTTTCAAGTGAAACAAAAAAAAGGGACACCATGCCCTTGCGGGATAGTGTCCCGCTTGGGTGATTACTGCTTTGGGTGATTCGTTGACGAGTTTCGTCTTCCGTTTGTTTTGATTGGTCGGATGCCAATATCAACTCAACGCAATAAGCGCTGGGTGTGAAGCCTTGTTTTCCGAAACGTACTCTCTAATGCGCTTTGGAAAACCACCCCCGAAGGGGTGGGTGAATCTTAATCTACATCTTGCTTAACACCTCTGGAATCTTACCTTCAAAATCGAAGTTTTTGCATTCCATGAGTGCCTTGATGAACTCATCCTTTTTGCCGCTTTTTGCCTTGGCATATTGATTGCCAAGAGCAACCTTCAGGCCGAGCTCTTCCGCGATAACCTCGATCTCACTCTTGGTGAGCAAGTCGAGAAATTCCGCGTTCAACTTCCAATGTTTCGCCAAGTCCACTTCCATGAACTTGAGCATTTCCGGCAAGTGATGCTTTTCGATGCTATCCGTGATGGAAATAACAATCCCAGACAACACCTTTGAGCGCACTGCCTCATCTGCCTTGGCCACCATCGCAGCAGCTTCCCCGACATTACTGACGGGAGGCTTTTGCGATGTCAGCGCCTCGAAACCAGAAGCTAGCTTTGTAGACGACACATTCGATCCGCCGCGAGTCATCATTATCCCGATGAGCAAGCACAGGTTCTTATGTGGATCCAGTAACAACTCTTTCTTCAACGCCTTTCTCCAGACACCTATACGATAGTCCACGACACGCTGAGTGTCTTGAACCGATGTCACGGTAGCCTTGGAGGTGGTTGTGGGTTTCTCCCCAGCCTTGCCAGCTACAGGCTTTGAACCAGCAGGTTTAGCCGTTGTTGGAGCAGTCGGAGGCTTTGCAGCCGCATTCTTTTCCGCCAACAGACGTTCACCTACCTTTTTCGTGTGGCACGTCGTATCGAAACAGTGCGATTCATACACGTTACCCAATTTCCCGGGAATCGCGCTCACCGCCGCTCCGAACGACTGACAGCTACGACATGCCGCCGCTTGTTCAGCACCAACGCCAGTTGCACCATCGGCGACCAACTTAATGACCGTGTGGTTCTCGCCCTGACGGACGATGACCACTTTAGGATAGTTCTCTTCCAAGGATTTTTTCTTGGCTTCCAACACATCCTCGGTCTTTCGGTCGAAACACTCGCCATGTGTGCAATGTCCGTCAGAGACGGCATCGGCAAACAATGCTTGCTGGTTTCCACTGTTGTGGTGACAGCTTGCACAGTCGGACTTATCGAAAATCGCTGATGCCATCGAACGGGAAATCTTCTCCAACCCTGCTTTGAATTCAGCAACGCTTGGGAGCGCTGTTTGAGCAAGGAGGATTGCGATCGCCTTTTCCTGACGCTCCTTCGGGACAGCCGCCAGTAATTCGGCATGACCCAGCTGGATCTTGCGTTCATTAAGAGCAATCATCACAGACGGACTACAGTTCATCAACGCAAGACGCTTATCCAGCGTGCTACGCGACCAACCCAGACGTTTTGCGGCTTCGTCACGGTTGCCCTCACAACGGCCGAGAATCTTGGCTGCTGCTGAGGCTTCTTCGGTTGGGCTCATGTTGGCGCGCGATACGTTCTCGATGAGTGCCAGCTCGTCAGCTTCCTCATCACTGAGGATTCTGACCAACACTGGAATCTCGTAGTCTTCACCACGAGCCTTCATCGCCGCGCGCCAGCGACGCTCGCCAGCAACGATTTCATACCAGTCTTCAACGGGGCGAATCAAGATTGGCTGAATCACGCCCTTTGCTGCGACGGATGCTTCCATTTCGGCCATTTCGACAGGATCGAAGTACGTGCGTGGGTTTCTCCCTTGACGAATATTACCTACGCGCATTTGAGTGATTGCTTGTTGCATTTGGTATCTCCTTTATTGATGAAACGAATAAAGGGATGCACTACCCCCGCGAGGGATAGATACATCCCCGTTGGGTGGGTTAAGTTTTTCACCGATCAGCATGAATGCCGATGGTGATGTTGTATGACGATTATGCTGCTACGCTGGTACACCAGAATGATCCAAATTGTTCCTTGTGCCATTCGTAAAATGAACCTTTGTATCCTTCATGAAGAGCCTTGTGAAATTCCGGCAGATGAGGATCATCTGGACGTTCATCCACACCTACACTAGCGGCTTTCCCCTCATCCTCTTGTGCACAGCAATTGCTGCACATAAAGGCACTGGGAGGTATGCAGTTATCAATACCTCGATCTGCATCACCACCACATTGCGGGCACTTGCTCAGGTCTCCCATTTGAATTCCTTTCTCCCTTGCGGGTGTTAATTACCATTTCGATGCTCCGAAGATGGTGATTACGTCGCCATGTAGAACTTCTGGTACTCAGCGGGACCCATATGAGTTCGCGCATGCTCCATCAGTTCGTCATAGCCACTCTTGCGCTCAAGTTCAAGCTCAGGTGGAAGATGGCCAAGTTGCAAATGACGACGATTTATGTCGGCAAATCGCTCACTCAACTTAATCATTCCAAAAGTTATGGCACCTAGTTGATATGCCTCCCCGAGCGCATTTGTGCTCGTCAAGATAGCCATTTGCTGAATCAGATCGCTTTCGAGTTGTTTTTTCAGAGACTCAATTTCAGGAGAACAAAAGTCTTTGCCCAGAAATCCCTCATACGAGGCAGTCGTTAGGTAAACACGACATGGAATCTTGAAATACACCCCGCGACCTGCGCCAGCAACATTGTGATGAAATATCCAAAACGTGCCGGGCAGCGTTGCGTCTGTCTGTTCCAGCTTGTCTGCCGGTGTCCAAGGATTCAATCCGCCACTGAAACCGGCTCCTCCGTTGTTGTGCAGAAAAAACGAACCAGATGCAGATGTCTGCAAACCATCACCCCAATCATGGCTGAATCTCTCCAGCTCACCAGTCGGGAAGCGCACATAGTCACCTATGCGCGGCTCACCGATTTGATCGCGAGCGATGATGCATTTACTGACTATTTCCTGATCTGTTACGTCCAGACCTTTGGTATCAAATTTCATTGGTGTCTCCTTAGATTGTTACCTTTGGAGATGCACCAGCCCCGAGGGGCAAGTGCAGCCCCGGTGGGTGGGTGGTTGATTTCAGCAGTTCTTCGTCGCTATCACGCTTGTAGTGGTTGAATAACTCATCCCACGAAACGCAATCAGTCTGAATGATGCAGTTCTTGATTTGGCGGTTTCTTGATTAAAGATAACAATCGCCTCCTCATCAATTCTGACATCTGGCCACGAACGATGATTTAGTCCGTATGCCAATGCCCAATCGTTACGATTGGTCGACTTCGGGTTTGGCTTACCGCTGCCTACCCATTTCTGTATTGCGTAATTCGCAATTGCGTTAGTTGCCATCACTGACTCCTTTCGCAGTCAAAGAATTGTCGATACAACGTATTTGTCTCGGCGAACTTGGCAAGGGACTGAACAACATCACCACACCAGACCGCGCCAAGCTTCACACAGTTGCTGCAATAGACATTGAAGATGTCGCCCTTCTTTATGCTGTGACCAACACATACCCGATGAACATTGGGTAGATTGACCACAGCAAAGTCCTTGAAGCCATGTTCGGACGATACGAGCGTCACTTTGATTGCTTGAGCTTCGATTGCCATTTGATGCCTCCTCAAATAATAACGAGACATCCCCCTAACGGAGCGATGCCCCGTCAGGGTTGGTTTGTTAAATTGATTCCAAGTGCTCCCGTACTTTAGCGATGATCTTTCTTGCGGCAACACTAGCAAGCCCCTGAAGGTCGCTATGTGTAACCTCATCGCTGAGTTCGGCAACACTCAGAATTTCGTTCTCTACTTCCATGGCCAGCAACTGATCTTTGGATAGTGGCGTGTTTTGATTATTCATCTAGCAGCCTTTCTCACGAAGTTGTTGCGTGGTCATCGCTTTGTCGCTATACAACTCACGCCAGATAGCATCCGAAGCAGCGTCGGCCAACTCCTGTGAGGCATACAAGTTATCGCGGTGAACGCCATAACTAGCGCGCTCCCTGATCACCTGCGTAGGCGCCACATCTTTCAGCCGATTGCCACGAGATGTGTAGATCGTGAGCAGTTTTCTTTCAGTTGATAGCTGATTGGTGTCGATATACATGCCGCCATGCGACGTGAACAGCTTGACCAAGTTTGCTTGCCGAATTGCAGTTCCATTACTCATTGCCCACCTCCCCCGCTTTCGCAGTTTCGGCACCGGCTTTGAGAATCTTGTTGGCTGCTGAAAACACCCGCGCTGCGCTCTTCTTTTTGAACTCTTCGGATTGCTCCTTTGAGTCCAACCAGTGTTGAATGTACGCGCGGCTTTGTTCAAGCCCCGGCAACTCCAACGTCGCGCAACACAGATATGCAACGCTTTCTGCTTCGGCTTCCTTGATGCATTTCAGCAACATTTCGCCATCAGCCATTTGAGCTTCTGACGAGTGCAACAGGCAGTGCGCCATCTCGTGAAAAGTCGTTTTCCATGGCAACGCCGCAAGCGGGTTGATGGCTAACTTCTTCTCGTTCGGAATCGCGTAGCCTTGAGCGTTGCCGTTCATGTGGCTGAAGTCTTGTTCTGTGATCCCCAGTGCGGCCAAAGCTTTCGCCTTGTCCCATTTCGGAATGACGACTTCGTGCGCATGTTCCGCGCCGTCCGTCTGACACAGTGTAAACCAGTTATTTTTCAGGATGAAGATGGTTTTTGTTGCTGCCACCTGATCCTTGTCGGCAATACCAGCCTCGTCGCCATCATCATCTTTCGATTTGATTTTGACTTGGACCGGCATCACCAACTTGATCGCCTTCTCCCCTTTCTTAACCATGCGGCCAAGCTCTTTCCACTTGTTGAAAGTGGCGATGGGTGAAATCGGCAATTTTCGGTCAAACAATTGACATGCGGCCAAGAAAGCGTTGCCGAGGCTGTACTCATAGAAAACCGAATACGCCTTCGACATCACACCTGGTTGAGTCAATGCCTGCTCGAACAACGAATTCCAGTCGGGCTTTTCCATGAATCAGCCCTCCTTTGCTTCGTCGCAGGACATCTGCGGCAATTTGGCCAGCAATGCTTTCGCGGCATGGTAGGCATCGCAGTCTTCAGGAACTTCCCCGAAACGACCATCGATGTCATCCACGAATGCCTGAAGCGCATCGCGTAACTCTGGCGCCAGACTCAGCAACTTTGCAACAGCCAAGTTCTCTTCCTGCGTCACGTCTTTCAGGAAGTGCACTGTAGCGATTGCTTTATACGGCTTGCCTTCGCCAAGATCTGCATTGATATAGCGAATGTTGTGAAAATCGCTACTCATTGTTGCTGAAAGCCCGAAAGGGCCGATTAGATGTTTCATGTTGTGTCTCCTTGGAAAATTAAGGGGACACAACCCCCAAAGGGAGAGTGTCCCCCGATTGGGTTTTGAAAACTGCCGTGCTAGACTGCCCACATGAAAAACACATGCGCACAGCTCACGGTGATTGATGGTGGTGGAAATGAATTCAGAGAATCCATTGGCCGCCAGCTTGTTACTGCGATCCTGCAACGGGATGATGCGGAGTACGACAAACTTCGTCGCACCCTGCACCCCACCGTTAGCCTCTCTGTTGTGACTTCAACTTGTAATACTCGGCGCGAGCCAGCAATTCCTCATCACACTTCCGAAGAAGAAATTTAAGGTCTGCCGCTACGTTGCCTTCTGGGTCTACGTCCGCAAGAGACTCTTGCACTTTCGCTTTGCTCTTTTTGATCTCCTCGATCGTTGCCTCCGAGAGAAATCTCAAAAAACTTAATACGTCTTCACGATCCATGGTGCTCTCCTTAAAAAGATGGAGACACACCGCCCCTGACGGGGATGTGTCCCCGCGTGGGTGGATAGGTATTGCTTGGGTAATTCGTTGACACTCGCGTGTCTTCTGTTTATTTGGATTGGCCAGTCACCAATATCAACCCGAAGCAATAAGCTTCGCGTGTGAATCCTGCTTGTTGCGGCACACTCGTTTGGAATGTGCCGTAAAAAGCCCCGGCAAGCGGGGTAAAACGGCCTAGGACTTGCGCTCGCCATTCACATGGGGATTGCAACCTAACGCGCGACCGTTTTCATTGCTGACACTTTTAACGTGCCATTCACCACATCAAGCCAATCGACAGATTTCATTCCTTGCGGGATGTCGTTGTCTGGGATCTTGACGGATGCTTTAGTACCTTCACTCCAAAGACGCTTCAGTAGCAATTTTGCCGAACTCTGTCCGTGTCCTTCCGGATGTTGCTTGGAAGGAAGGTCTTTGTCAGCGTAGATCACCACGTCCACCCATTTGGGGGGCACAAAGTTTTCCAGCAGGTACGCATTGCCAGTAGGCCATACAGGTATGTTGAACGCACTCATTACTGCCAGTGCCGTTTCGATACCTTCTGTGACCCCCAACACCTTGCTCTTGCCTAACACTGCAATTTGCATCGCACCAAACAGATTATCAGCACAGTGCCGCATCATCTTTTTGGCCGACTGGACAGGTGCTTTTGTCCCTTCAGGTGTTAGATAGGTACGATGAATGGTTGATGGACAACCATTTGAATCGCACACCATCGTGACAATCGCAGGGAACTTTCCAGTTGACCTGTACTTGCCGGTGTTTTCGTCCTCTTCGAAATAATCCAGTAGAGGAACGAAGCGAATCATCTTGCTATCGATCTTCCGATAGTCAACGTTCGTGATGCCACGGTTCGCAAAATACCGCCTTGCTGGCCGCGCTTCTGGTGATGAGAGAGTCACGCTGTCTTTCCAGACATGATTCAGAGAATCACGTATGTCTTCAACGTCCGTCTCTTTCACCTTTTTTGTAACTGGCTTGGTGGCCACTGGCGGGAGGGTGATGTTTCCACCTCCTACCAGCAACACATCTTGCAATGCCTCATGCGTGGTTTTGAAATCCCATCCATTCACCCACATGAGCAGCGAGTAGCCATCGTGCTTGATACCGCACGTGTTGCATACGCCGCCGCCTGTATCGTTGAAATCCTTAAACAACCGGAATCCATCCGTGCCCTCATGCACAGGGCAAGGGACGTGGTGAGGCAGGCGATCTATTGCTTGCCCAAGTTGCGGAGCAAGTCTTGCAATGATGCTTTCCCAGCGGCCAGCGGCCAATTGTTTCAATTCTTTTGCTTCCATGATGCCTCCTTGGTTAGTCCATACGGGACACACCAAAGCACCCCACGGGATGTTTTAGTGTGTCCCGCACAGGTTGGTGGGTGTTAAGCCACCGGCAAGGAAGCATCCCCTAGGGGGATGTTCCCCCTAGGGTGGGTACTTCAGTTAGAACGGTTCTTGATCACTCTTCCCGCGCTTCTCATTCTTTGCTGGACCGCTTGCGGGTTTCGCCGCTGGTGCCGCGCTCGAATGCTCTTCGTGGTCAGCCTTGTTGTTGCCACCGAGCATTTTCATCTCGGACACAACAATCTTGGTTGCGTAATGATCAACGCCATCCTTCTCGTACTTCTCGGTTGTCAGCTTGCCCTCGATGTAGATGAGAGCGCCTTTCTTCAAGTGCTCACCAACCACTTCGGCTAGGCCGCGATAGAACACGAGGTTGTGCCACTCTGTTTTCTCTTGTTTATCGCCAGCCTTGTCGCGCCAGGATTCCGTTGTTGCCAACGAAACATTAGCTACGGCATCGCCAGAAGTGGTGGTACGTACTTCGGGGTCTCTACCCATACGACCGATGAGTTGTACTTTGTTCAGCATGGTGAATCTCCTTTTTGATTGATACATTAAAAAGCGGTTACACCATGCCCCAAGCGGGATATGGTGATCCCGCGTTGGGTTGATGCTACTTAGTCGAACAAACCACCTTTGCCTTTGAGGATCGCTTCTTTGCAGGTGCGATATTCAACAAGGATGGATTCGAGTTCGGAATCGCTCAGGATGCTTTCGGCGTGTAGATAAACTTCATCCAAACCCTCAATCGTTTCCGCCTTTTTCAAGGCATCTACGACCTTGCCAACAAGTTCCTGCGCTGCCGTTTTCGATGCCTCTTCTGCTTTCGCTTCGGTAGCTTTTGATGCTGGGCGCGGCTCTTTAGGCATAAAGTTTTCAGCTTCTTTTTTGCCGTAAGTCGCTAGTACCTCATCGTATTTATCCCACTGCTGTTGAATGGATAAACTACCACCCGATACTTCGACGACCTCGCCCGTCTCTTGATCGACAACTGGCGTAAAGACTCCCGCTGCTGCGTCATCGACGTTCAAGTGTTGTCGCCCTGCGTTATCGTCCAAGGACAGTGCTGTTGCCAGCTCTGGTGATTTTGGAAGCCACTTGCAGAGACGACGAATGGCAGTCTTCAGGCCCATCGCGCTAAAGTCGGTATCCCATGGGGATTCCTTTTTGTACTTCTTAGCGGCTTGATATCCTTTGCTGCCGTCGCGGACTTTTACGACTTCGGCGCGAGACATGGCCACGAACGTTCTACTACCGTCCTTGAGCACGCCCACTGCGTAGAAGCCGACCACTTCACCGCGCTCTTCATCAGACGCTGGAAAGCCGCCTTGAGCCGTGAGTGGTTCGTGTTCCAAGCTTCGCTCCATACCGAGCTTGAGCGCGAACTTGTCATTGACACGCACCGCTTCTGCATAGATATCGACGACCAGACCACTGTTGCGCGCCAACTTCATCAGCCCTGTGTAGCCGGGGATGAGTTGACACTGATTGCCAAACGGAACGAGGTGAGCTTCGCCCATCAAGCCAATCTCCAATCCCAATTGCGAGGACTGAATCACGGCGGCAAACACGCTTCGCGGATCGCATTCGGCCAGCTTCGGAGTCATACGGAACGCGGTGAGCGCAATGCGCGCCATGCGGTCAGGGTTGATATGCTTTGGAAGTGCACGGGCAATTTCGCCCTTGTACTGCTCAAGCATCGCAGGGAAACCGGCTGCTTCTGCTGGCTTATCTGCTGTTGCGGCGTTGGAACGACGGATGTTTTGAAGTGCTTGTGACATGGTGGATCTCCTTATTGTTTGAAACAAAAAAGGGGACACCATGCCCCGAGGGGATGTGTCCCCGTCGGGTGATTACTGCTTTGACTACATCAACGACAATTGGCCTTTGGGAGCGCCTGTTGCGTGATTGGTTACTACTGTTTGCACGATCTTTTCTTCATCCATCCCAGCCTTCAGATAGTCGAAGATTTCAGCGAGCAACGATCTTGCATTGCATTTTCCAAGCGATGGTTCAACTTGGAATGCTTTCAAAGCAAGGGCCATTGTTTTTGCGCGTATGCGCTCAATCGGCTTAATACGTCGTGCAGTCGGATCAGTGCGTCGCATGGTTATCTCCTCCATCGTGTTTAGCAAAGAGTGTCCAATCGCCCATCGGAAATGAATCCTCTTCAGGGGGCGCAGCAACTTTCTGCTTGCGCGCACGTTTGGTTTTCACCTTCGCGGTCAGCACAGGAAAAGGCATCCCGCGTCGAACGAATGTTGGAGCTTCATAGCCACCCCAATTCGGCTCTGTCGTGACTTCCGGCAAAGCTTGTTGAGTTACTTCTGTCGCTACGACGGCACGTGGCTTGTTGATGAATCTGCCCAATGCCCATTTGCCTATTTGATACAGGCCGATTGAAAAAATTACCAAGATTGCGATTCCCATTTGTGTCTCCTTAAAGTTGATAAGAGGACACAAACCCCAAGGGGAATGTATCCCCATTGGGTTGGTACTACGGTGAATCGGTTACTCCCAATCAGTCCGGTCGTATATCTCGATGAAGTCGCTGCCGACATAGACATCGAAATCTGCGCAAAGCACCGCGTAGATGACCAAATTGATTGTGTTATCCCAGCCTACTGTACGAACCATATGGTCCAGATTGTCGAATCCGTCCATATCCAGCAGCGGAACGCCAACGGTTTGTGCCCATGAAGCCAACACACTCTCAAGTTCAGTGACTTTTGAACTCACAAATGAGTCATCGAACGCTTTGAGCTTTTCCTCTTCACTCGCATCTTCTGCAAGATCAGAAGCAAACCACTCCGAGAAGTGGGTGTAATTCACTGGCTCACGATCACCAGGTTGAATCGAATACAGCCTTCCAGCCATGATGCTCTCCTTAAAGTAAAACCGGAGACGCACCATGCCCGTAGGGGGAACGATGTCCCCAGTTGGGTTGTTTATTGCTGTTGTATTTCAGCCAAAGTCTTCGGTTGCCAGTGCAAATCAAGGTCAATAAAGGGGTGTTGAATTATTTCTTGGATACTTACATACCCTAATTCAAATCCATTTCCCAAATTGACCAAGCCAAATGCTTGCACTGTGCCGTCGCCTTCAACATCCTTCTCGGTGATGTACCAATCACAACCACCAAAAAAATAATGCAGATGAGCGATTGCCTCATCACCCAATTCAGACTGCGAATAGGTGACTGGCATCGCATGTATGACCGCTTTCATCTCTTCTATCTTTTTGACAAAGAACTCGCGCTCTTCACCACGAAGACATCCAAGAATGATTGCGTGCTGGTTTATTGGCAAAAATGGAATCAGAGTTGAATCGATCATTTATGCCTCCAGCTCGAAGTTCGCTGCCCAACGTGGAAGATCAATTGTTTCGATCTCACCATTCGGTTGATAGCCAGGATACTGATTGTTCTCCTGACACCATTTCAGCAACTCAAGCGCACCGCGATACTTGGCACGCCCTACTTCGATCATCTCTTGACTGGCCTTGTAACAGGCAGTCGTGTACGGCGCAGTCTTCTCTACAGCGATGAAAAAGAAGTCCACCGATTTTCCGGTGACCGCCTTCATGCCGTCGATGTAGAACGCCGCCTCGATGTCATACCCGAGGTTGGCTACTGCTTTGGCAAAATCGGCCTTGTTTGCTGATACGCAGCTTTTGAGGTCTGCCATCCCGCCTTCAAACCAGTGGTCTGGGCGAATTCTGCATTTCAAGCCAGTGATTTCGTCTGTCCAAAACAATGATGTTTCAGACTCGCCAGTAACGAGCATGCTTGCCGCACCAGCGTGCTTGAAAACGCTTGTCCGCATAGCGGTCAGCGCATCCATTTGGTCTTGTTTGAGAATGATTTTGGCCCCGTACAAGCGGTTGAATTCATCCTCACGGAACTTGAACACAGACTCTGTATTCGCCGCTTTGATAGCCAGTTTCAACTCATCCTTATTCAGAGCCTCGAACTTCACGCCCAACTGCGTCGCCGCAGTCTTGTAGTCGTCCAGTGTGGCAAGCGTTCCAACCAACTTATCAGCAGTCAGCACAGCAAGTTCAGCTTGAACATCTTCGCGGAATTTGAATTTTGATTCGCCATCGAAAGCTTTGATAGCCTCCTTCAAATCATCCTTCTTCATCTTGCCGGTTGCGATACCAAGTGATTCGGCAGCTTGCTTGAGTTCATCAAGCGTAGCCAAACTTCCAGCCAGTCTTGCAGCTGAAAAAGAGGCAATATCTGCTTGAACATCATCTTTGAATCGAACGGTGAAATTTGTATCCACTGCCTTGATAGCCAGTTTCAACTCATCCTTATTCAGAGCCTCGAACTTCACGCCCAACTGCGTCGCCGCAGTCTTGTAGTCGTCGAAGCTTGCTAATGTACCTGCAAGCGCGGCTTCATCTACAACGGAATACACCGATGCAAATACTTCCGGTTCTAGGATGAATGCGTGAAAAGCCGAACCGAACTCCATTGCTGGTGTTGGCTCGTCTTCCCCGCTTTTGTATTGCATGTAGTGCTCTGGTGACTTGAGCAGCTTGACGATGCCACTATGGGAAATTTCTTCCCCGGCGTGGTAGTCCTTGATTGGTAGATTGCGTACAAAGCGTTTCATTCTGTGTCTCCTTAAAGAATCAAGGGGACACAGAACCCCAAGGGGAATGTATCCCCCGTTGGGTGAGTTTTGCGATTACAGGCCGAGTGTCCGTACAACAGGACGGCTCAAGGCGTAACCAGTAACGCAGCAAGCAATGATGACTAATGACATGGTGATCTCCTTATTGTTTGAAACAAAAAAGGGGACACCATGCCCCAATGGGGAACGATGTCCCCGCTTGGGTGGGTGATTTACAACTTGACGATTACTCGCCTTCTGTTTGTTTCAATTGGCCAGCCACCAATATCAGTCCGAGCAATAAGCTGCGAAGTAGATGCGAGCAAAATAGCGCGTCACTTATTCGCTGTCAATCACTTACCGCTGTGAATGTTCGCCTTTCAATGCACGCGAAAATCCCTACGCGCGCTACAGAGCAACTACAGCGCATGTGATTGATATTTATGCTCTGCAATCCTTGATCGGCTTGTAAAACTTCCTTGCAAATATGCAACGTAGTTTGAGGATTTTTCGTTTGAGTTGCGGCAAAGTTTCGCCGATGAAAACCCTCAATCTCAAATCGTTCAACACAATCGACGCATGGCTATGGTGCATGGCGCGCCTCGATGCAATGCACGCTCATCTCGTTCGTTATGGCATGGCTTACATCGCCCTGCTCTTTATCTATTGGGCTTTCTCAATGAAGTTCGAGATGAACATCAATGTGAGCAACAGCTTGAGCGGCACGTTGTACCTTGTGGAAAAACGCTCACTGCCATCGCGCGATGACTATGCGGCTTTCTATTACCCGAGCGACTTCATCTACCCAAAGAATGCGCGCTTTTTGAAACGTGTCGTAGGCATTGCTGGTGACACTGTTGAATCCAAAGATCATCAATTCTTCGTGAATGGAAAGCCTGTTGGCAAGGCCATGCCTGTCACTTCTGATGGAAGGCCAATTGCAGAGAGTGACTTCAAGGGAGTCATTCCAGCGGGTCACTACTATGTGCAAGGCGACCATCCCAAGAGTCTTGATTCGCGCTACAAGGTGGTCGGATTGGTGTCTGACCAGATGATCATCGGACGCGGCTACCGCTTGTTCTAATGAACACTACGCTTGTTGATCGTCTGTTGATCAAATTTGGTGTTTTGCCAAAATCGCTTGTGGCCACGCATCCCACTGGCACATTCGCGCCTTACAAAGAAGCCACCTCGCTTGAACACTTGCGCGACATCCCGCGCTACCCGCCATTCATGGAGGGACTACCCATCTACCCGCCGTCCACGTTGCTGGCCACTCAAAAGGAGTTGGTGGACGGGATTCGCCAGATCATCGCGAATGATTCACTGCTCGATGAACACTACACGCCTGCGATGATGCGGCTGGCCGCGCTGGTGCAGTTGTTGCCAGCCTCACAAGCTCACCACCATCGCGGAGCAGGTGGAATGCTGCGCCATTCACTAGAAGTTGGTCTTTGGGCACTACAGCAAACTGAAGGCAAGCTCATTCGCGGTGTAGTCACGCCACAGCAAAGGCGCGTCATCGAACCGCGCTGGAAGCTAACCGTGTTCCTCGCGGGTCTCTGTCACGACCTCGGCAAAGCTGTCACAGACATTTCGGTTACCGACCGCGCAAACGAGTTGAAGTGGAGTCCCTACGAACACGGACTCTATGATTGGGCAAACATTCACAAGATCGACAGTTACTTTCTGCACTGGCAGGAGGGGCGTGGAAAGAAGCACGTAACCATCACCAGTACGCTCATGAGTTCGGTTGTCAGCAAAGAGTCGATGAAATGGATTAACGAAGGCAGCACCGATGCGTGGGTGTGGCTGAACGAATCCTTGAACAACAATCCCGGCTCGACGAATCAGATTCACAACTTTGTGGTGAAGGCCGACCAGTTAAGCGTTGAGCGCGACTTGAAGAGCATGGGTGTGGCCATGGCCGGTTACGAGATCGGCGTGCCTGTTGAACGGTATCTGACCGACATCATGCGTCGGCTGGTGCAAGAAGGTATCTGGCGCATCAACGAACCTTCTGCCCGTGTTTGGAATCTGGATGGCACAACCTATCTGGTCTGGCCGATGGCTGGTGATGAGATCGCGCGCCGCACCAAGGACGAAGACATACCCGGTCTGCCAAAGACGGCGGACGGCATCCTGGACATGATGGTTGAGCGCGAGATCGCATTCATACGTGACGATGATAGCGACCCGTTCTACTACATTTCCCCCGACGTGATCACCGAGAAGATTCCGAACATGCGGATGAAAGCTATCCGCCTGCGCGACCAAGCATTGATTAGCTCGATGCCGATTGCACCGATTTCAGGAAAAATTCACTCAAGCAAGACGGGAATCAAAGAATCTGCCAGCACAGCCAAAGAGCGCGACGACGTGCAAGCCGAATTGCCGCTGAATTCTCAGGACGACTACAGCGCACCTGTAGCACATGTGGAAGCCGCGACCGTCGAGACAATTCCATCGCAAAGCAACTCTAGCGCACCTGTAGAACGTCTGCCAATAAGTGATCCGGTAGAGGTGA
>Ga0074196_10413_pt1 | contig 16928 bp, 26 predicted proteins | sample EPASupsiteSAE300_FD_64214 | JGI IMG/M metagenome (GOLD analysis project Ga0074196, IMG submission 64214) | Bioremediated contaminated groundwater from EPA Superfund site, New Mexico - Sample SAE3-00 | ecosystem: Environmental > Aquatic > Deep subsurface > Groundwater > Contaminated ... | reverse complement strand
ACAACCTTTCCGCTCGGAAGCGTTACTTCCGGCACTGTGATGAAAAGGCTGCTTGCCTTAACTGTGGCAGCCACTTTGGCGCGCAGGTCGGAAGCCAGTAGAGGGTATTCATCTGCACACGATTCTGCGTATGCAGCAATGGCCGGTATAGTGTGCTTGTCAGTAGTGAGGTTTAGGACGAAGTATTCGTCGCCGAAGTGCTTCCCGCCTGGCGCATCGGTTCCGTCGGTGCGTGATATGTTGAATTTGTGGTAAAGACCTTGTTCTTGCTGATTCATTTTTTATCTCCATTAAATTTACGTTGATTTTGCGAAACTCATTTCTTTACTATCAGCCACCAAAACAACACACATAAAGCAATTGCGCCAGACCAGCTCAGCCCGATTAACAACAAGTAGTAATGCCAGTTGCGCATTGTGATAATCCATCGGTTTAAGTTGTTTAATCTCATTGCGGCTCCCTATAACGTGTTGGCTGAATGCAATTTGCGCTTTGCAGAAACGTATGCGCTGTATGCGACTTCTGGAGTATCGAAATACCCAAGGTGTCTTTGCTTCCCAGCAACCTGAATGCGCGCTTGATATTTCTTTTTTTCTGCATGGAAATGAACCCCAAGAAACCGAGACTGATTATTTTTCTTTGCGACAATTTGATTTTGTAGATTCTCGCCAGTCGTTACATTTCGCAGATTCGACATGCTGTTGTTCGACGTGTTGTGATCTATGTGGTCAATGTCTCCGCTCGGATATTCGCCATGCACATATAGCCAAGCTAGGCGGTGTGCGTAATACAGCTTATGGTCGATATTGATCTGCACATACCCGTGCGCATAGGTTCCGGCGACCATTCCTGCTTTCCATCTGCCATAAGTCACTTTTCTTGTGAAAACCCCAGTCTCTGGGCCGTAAGAAAAGAGCTCTTTGAGTTGCGCTTGAGTAATCATTGCTTCGCGCTTTTCTTGGCACAATGAATCTGCGTCCACCCTTCAATCTTTGTCGGAAGTATGCAAAACACAGCCCCTTTGAAAGCTACGATGCTTCCGTGCTCTTTTGCCTCTAGCGCAACGTCTTCAAGGCGTTCATCTAGTTGGCATGGACGGAAATATCCGACCGCTTCGCGATATGCCGTAATTCCCATTTCAGGACGGCTTGCAATCATGTTGCTGGCTGCTTGCATGACAATCTCCCTTCTCCGATTTAGTTGAGCACTGATAACATAGGCAGCTTCTAATCCCGACCCATATCAATCCGCACTGCTCGCACTTGTTTTGCACATCGCGCATAAGCCACGATGGGTTTGGTGCGCTTTCGTCATATCCGAACTGGTTTCGCATTTGCGCCTCCATTCAATTGTTCTGACGCCTTCACCCGGAGCAGGGATAGCCTTCTTTCGAACTGGCTACGGTCGGCCTGTATGGCTATCAGGCTGCCTACCTATCCCGGTCGGTGACACCGTGCTAACCAGCCCACATCGCACCTGCAATGCAAGCCAGAGGGATTCTTTGTTGCTTCTGGCTGCCACTCTTCGCGCCCAGTTGCCATTCACCGTAGTCCTTGGCTTCACTCACCGCGCTTGCCACAACATCCGGGTGAGACTGGTTTATTTCGGTATCCGCGTTGGTTGCGGCATGGGATGAACGATAGCAAATGCTATCCATTGAGTCAATAGCAAACGCTATTTATTTGCGCGTTACAAAAAACACGCCGAAGCGGGTTGTGGGGTGGTTGGACTATCCTATAGAGGCATGACGCTTTTTACCGCCTGCTCTATTGTTTCCTGAAACAAAGGCCGATGACGATCTACCAAGCCCCTGACGATGAACAGTCCAGGTTGAGCGGGGACAATCCAACCTTGCGAACTTTCCGTCATCACGCGGAAGGTGAGGTAGGCGGAAGATTTTGCATTCTTGGAAGAGGTGTTCATGCGCACCATGCCTGCGAACGGGTCGGTCTTGTGATGGGGTTGTAGCTTCGGCGCGAATCCTGCGCCAAGTCGTTGCCCCCACTGGGTCACGTTCTTCGGAACAACAAGCGGGAATCTGGCTTTGACGTTGTAGGCATTGAGGCCGCTCAATCGCAAGTTCGTTTTGGTGACGTTGGACATATCCATGTCGCCAGCGACTTTCTGAACGTTCGCGGGTTGGTTCTTCACCAAATGCCGCATCGGAATTATCAGGTAGCGCTGTCCGTTCTTTGCTGAAATCCTCACTTTCGTTGAGGTGTTCAGCATATTTTTCAGATCACGCGCTGGGCGGCCATTGTCTATGTCGGCGGCATATCGGTAATTTGAAATAACCTCTGATTCAAAGTCGCTTACCGAGTGTATTTTTATTGATTCCAGATAGGCAATGCGTTGCTCGGCGCTCAAGCCCGGTATGGTTTTTGTCGATTCAATCCATTCATCGTGAATTTGCTGCGCAGTTGCTTTAACAGACTGCGCAATTCGCAAGGCCAGTTCATTGCTTGCGACAGAGAGTCCCTGCACAAGCGGGGATAGGTCAACAGATATGTTGTAGGTTGGCATGTGCGCATTTTGCCGTCACGAATGTCGTGACTTCACTATGCGCGAAAGTAGAGGTAATGGAAAAACAGCAAAACTACGATTATTGGCGCGATTATCCGTTTACTTCAGGGCGCGGAAAATATTACTTTCGTATCTTTTTAGGCGGTGCTCGACGATGCTATGCATATTGTCTGAAACGGTTGGGTTGTTCAAAAGCCCAGTAAGAGCCCGTTCTTTTTCAATGGATAATTACTATGGATAATTACTATCGCCTTGCCGCATTGTCTGCAAGCATTTCCTGTGAGCCGTTGCCTATGCGCGGGCTTCAAGATGTGCATTACCGTGTAATGATGTTCAAATGTTCGCGTGGAATCCAATCCCCTTTGCCTCATCCTCATCTGGCACATCAGGGAAAGCGCGATCCGGGAAGGCATCTGCCGATGTTATCAATCTATCAAAATCGCACAGATCGTCATGGTGCAACAGCATGACACCAGTTGAATTAGATAGCTCTTTTGCAGACTTGGTATAGCTTTGGTTCGTAACGACTGCCGCCATGTCGGCGGAGCGGTGCTTTTTCGCTGCAAATACTTCTTGTACTGCCGCATTCCCAACTGGCGATGAATACAGCTTGCATTGCAAAACTGCTGTGATCTCTTTCCCGTTTATATTCTTCGTTGCTATCACATCAGCGCCTTGATCGCCTGTTTGCCCAACTGTTCTGGCCGCCCAGCCTAGCTTTCCCAATGCGTTTGCGCAGGCTATTTCAAAATCAGCCGGTGACATGTCTTGCTCAAATGAATCATTTTGTTCGTTGTTTTCGCAATACTCATCTAAAGACTTTTCAATTTGCTTGAAGTAATAAAGTCGAAATTCATCGGATGAAATGTAATTTCCAACTTTTTGTTTTAGCGAATCCATGTGTATTCCATCGACCACCTCTTTTCGGATAATCGGAGCAATTATTTCGCTCAAAAAATACAATAACTCATTACGGTATCGCTCATAATTTGGCTTACCGTAGTCATCGACGCTAATGAGTTGTTTGCTCTTTATGTAAAGGGTTTTTGCGTGCTTGTTTGATTGATCGACAACAATGGATCTGATCTTTGCTCTCGCGTTCTCTGCGGCTTCCTCTGCCTTTGTTGTGTACATTAACCACGCCACAATAAGCAGCGTGGCGAATATACCTATAATTGTTGGGAGCATAACTTAATCTCCAAAATTGAACGTGAGCTGGATTTGCAGGCGGATCACGTTATTGGGTACCGTTGTTTTTGGCTTTTTTGAGCAATTCAACGAGCGAATCGACATCTTTGATAACTTCATCAATCACGTAATCCGGCTGCCCTTGAAGAAGTTTATTTAGATGGGCAATCCTTGGGTTAATCGCCTCTTTTGCGTATTCACTAAAATAACCATCTGGCAGGCCGGCCCTCTTCTCCATGTTTTTGGCAGCGGTTTCGCCAAATGCTCTATGTCCAGTCAGTATTTGAGAGATGTATGTTGCGTCAATCGGCGTATCTGCATCTTTCTGCGAATACTGCCTCGAAAAAGCAGCGGGGCCGCCAGCATCGCTGACTAATTTTCTAAGTATTGCAACTCGTGGGGTGTCTTGTTTCATTTTTTGATGTTCGGTTATGGATAGCAAAAAGTAAATTGACGTTTGCTATTGACTCAATGGATAGCATTTGCTATCGTTCTCGGCATGAATCTCACCCAATACATTTCAAAAATCGAGACAGCGGCAAGTCTCGCAAGGAAGCTCGGCATATCACCCGTACTCATTAGCCAATGGAAAGCGGGGGTTCGGCCTGTGCCAACGGAGCGATGTGCAGACATCGAACTCGCTACGGATGGAAAAGTAACTCGCAAAGACTTGAGGCCAGATGATTGGGCTCGTATCTGGCCAGAACTCACCAACAAGGAGGCTGCATAAATGAACCAAGACCATGCCACGACCATTGAAGAGTCAATCGAAGAGGCCATCAGTGATCGTGCCAATTGCAGCGCTCCGCACGTCGCAGAAAGCCTTACATTTTTCATAGCCGAACATTGGCCGCCAAATACCACTGTTGCTGATTTGGTTGCGTTACGAGTTGAATTGGAAGTCACTTTATCCATATCCGCTCGCGACATCGCCCTGAAAACTCTCGCTGCAATTCGCGCGAGAACCCAATCAATCCAAGAATAAGAACGTGATGAAATCGCCTCGCCTCCCTGAGCGTGAGAACCGCCCCTGCCAGCGCGTAAGCGTAGCCACGCAAAGAAGCTGTGGCCGGATGGTGGGTTCCTTTTTATTTCGATGTGGGTTGCTGTTTTCACTGCCCTCATTTTATTTTTTCGGGCTTTTTCTGTCTGTCCGAAGCTGTCCGAAAACAAATCTATTTTTCGTAAGGGGTCGGAAATGCAATCCGCACTGTTCCACGAATCACTGAATGACGCGCTTCGCGAGGTGATCTTGGCTCTTGGCGGCACCAAGAAGGTCGCCGTGCAGATGCGCCCTGAAAAGACCGTGGATGAGGCTGCGCGCTGGATTTCAGATTGCCTTAATCCTGATCGTAGAGAAAAGCTTGACCCTGAGCAGGTGCTTTGGCTACTTCGCGAGGCTCGCAAGGTTGGGTGTCATTCGGCATTGCATTTTATGTGTGCTGAGGCAGGTTATTCCCCTGCGCTACCAATCGAGCCGCAAGACGAGATTGCAGAGTTGCAACGTAACTTTATCGAATCTACGAAGCATTTATCCAGGATGGCAGCTCGCATTGAGCAGTTATCCGGTAACGGGGGGAAATGATGCGAACTGCAATGTTAGACACATCAATCGACGCATTTCATAGCTTGCCGAACAGTCAGATAAAAACTCAAGCAGATCGTATCTACGACATCGTGGCAGCGCATTGCAAGCGTGTCGGAAGGGATGCTTCACTCAACGAAATAAAACGGCTCTACCGTGCCACGCATGGCAAGGATATTGAGCTTTCCACGACCAGCGCGCGCGTGAATGCACTTGTTGCTTCCGGCAGGTTGGAGCGGCTTGAGTCAACCCGCCCATGTGCGATCACGAAAAAGAGCATCCACCCAGTGCGATTGCCGATGAAACAGTCGGAACTATTCAACTAATGAGGCTGTTTTAATCATGGCAAATCAGTGGTTCCGCATGTATTCCGAATTCGCGAACGACCCAAAAGTACAGCGCTTATCTGAAACAGATCAGCGCCGTTACGTGATGCTTCTTTGCCTTCGTTGCAGTAACGACGATGTAACGTTACATGATGAAGACGTTGCATTTCAACTGCGCATTTCTGAAACAGATTGGGCGGCTACTAAAGCAACCCTGATCGAGCGAAAACTGATCGGCGATGGCAATAACCCTAGTGCATGGGATAAGAGGCAATTTGCATCAGACTCAAGCACGGCAAGGGTTGCAAAGCACAGAGAAGCAAAGAAACGCGGCGGTAACGACGATGTAACGTTACATGATGAGCAAGGTAACGCCCCAGATACAGATACAGATACAGATACAGATACAGAACAGAAACAGAGTAAATCAAAATCTTTGTCGTCGCCTTCGGCTTCGACCAATAAAAATTCTCTCGCCATGCTGGTCAGCTTGGATGTCCCTGAGCAAATAGCCAAGGACTGGCTAGCAGTCCGAAAGGCAAAACGAGCCCCCCTTACCGAAACTGTGCTTGAGGAATTGAAGCTGGAGGCAGGCAAGGCAGGCATTACCGTTGCCGAAGCGGTGGCTATTTCCGCAAAAAATAGCTGGCAGGGATTCAAAGCTACTTGGCTTAACAAGCAAGGCGTTGTCAACGGCAAATCCTCAGTATTTGAGCAAACGATGGATGCCGGTGCAAGGGCGAAGGCAAAACTTTTTGGGGATGGGGTGCCGCATGAAGCAAACTGATTTTGATGATTTCAACCAAGTGATTTCTGCTGTCGGTGAACTGTACGGCAAGCCAGTTGGAGAATTCGCAATCCTGCTGTGGTGGAACGCGCTCAAGGACTACGACTTGAAAGCTGTGCAGGAGGCATTGAGCCGCCATGTGCGCAACCCGGACAATGGGCAATTCATGCCGAAGCCAGCCGACGTAGTGCGGATGATGCAAGGCTCAACACAAGATTCTGCATTGAGCGCATGGGCAAAGGTAGATCGGACATTACGGCAGATTGGTACATACGAAACCGTAGTGTTTGATGACCCGCTGATTCATGTTGTGTTGCATGAAATGGGTGGATGGGTTGGGCTTGGAACAAAGACGGATGACGAATGGCCATTCGTGGCAAAGGAATTTGAAAACCGTTATCGCGGATTTAAGGCGCGCGGCGAAGTGCCTCAGTACCCGCCAAGGATGATTGGAATTTCCGAATCACACAACGGGCAAAAAGGGTTTGATATTTCGCAGCCGATGTTGATCGGCAATGCAGACACGGCAAAGCGCGTGATGCTGGGCGGAACTATCAAGCCATTGCTTGGTATGACAAAGCTCTGTGTCGATGGTGGGTTTTTGAAACTAGCCGAACCGGAGGCAGCATGAGCGCATCACGCAAGCCAATCCGCAAACCAGGGAAGAAAACTGGTGCGCGCATCAAGAACACATTAGCGCTCAAACCATTAGGAATTCGCAATTTGATCGCCTACGAACTTCCGACTCGTGCCGCGATTGTGGCGCTAGAAAGCAAAGCACACACAAGCGACCATTTGGCTCACCTGTATTCGCTTGGCGACATGGCGCGCCGTATTTCTTCCTTGCCGCACATCCAGAGCCATGCGGCATCCGTTATGCGCATGTGCGAGTCAATTCACCAGTCTGGCGGGGGCGGCGCAATGATTGTCGATTCGATGCGCATCAGTACAAACCTATTGCTTGAGTGGATAAACCAGCAAAGCAATGCGGCAATCAGCTTGGCGGCCAATAACGCGATAAAGGAGTTATCGGCATGAACACTCAAAGACATTCAATCGCATTAAGCCTAGCAGCGCTGGCTGTTGAAATTGACTACCTGCAGGAAATGCCAAACAAGTCTGCGCATGTCGAAACGTTGCACGCGATGGCGAAAGAATTCGCAGGTGATCGAGCATTAGAAATATATCCAAACTTTGATGATGAATGCGCGTGCAAGGTAACAAACTTGGATGGTATTTGTGTTGAATGCGGGAAGGTTTTTGCATGAGCAAGCTCGTGATTACAAGAACCGGTGAACCGATACCAACAGAGCAAGAGTTGGTTGGTATCCGCAAGTTCTTATTCGAGTGCATCCGTGGCACAAACGAAGAGGAAGACCGCGCATGGAAAAGGATTTGGAAACGAATCATTAACCTTGAGGCCGGCGAGATTTCATTCCTCGATTTCATCATCCCGCGCAATCCAAAGTTCCATCGCAAGTTTTTCGCATTGCTCGACATCGGGTACGAGGCGTGGGAGCCAAACCGCGTGCGCAAGAGCTACAAGGGCCGCGTGATGGAAAAGAACCGGGAGCAATTCCGCGAAGACATCCTCATTCTGGCTGGGTTTTATGAACAGACTTTTGACCTGAAAGGTCGGATGCGCCTGCGCGCCAAGTCGATCAGTTTTTCCAAGATGGATGATTCCGAGTTCGAGCGAGTGTACCAGTCCGTGGTGACGGTGTTACTGCGCGAAGTCCTGACTACATACAAAGATCGCGCTGAGTTGGATGCGGTCGTAGAAAGGGTGCTGGGGTTTGCATGATTTTATTTGGCTCTGAAAGCGTGTCTCTGAAGCATGGCGACTGCCTTGAGGTGATGAAGACATTGCCTGATAACAGCGTTGATTCTGTCGTTACAGACCCTCCGTATCACCTGACATCGGTATCGCGTGGCCCACATGCTGCATCACAAAAGCCAAACACGCCGCATGGCCGTGCGCGCATCGGTGATCGCGGATTCATGGGCAAAGAATGGGACGGTGGCGATATTGCGCATCGCATCGAGCTTTGGGAAGAGGTGCTTCGCGTATTAAAGCCGGGTGGACATCTGCTGTCTTTTTCTGGAAGCCGAACCTATCACCGCATGGCCTGCGCCATTGAAGATGCCGGTTTCGAGATCCGCGACCAAATTATGTGGGTCTATGGCTCAGGATTCCCGAAATCAATGGATGTCTCGAAGCAAATAGACAAGCAAGCTGGTGCGGAGCGAATCGGCACTGGCGAAATGGTGCGGGGTGGATGCCGTGCGGCCCGAGGTGGCGGTGAGTTGGTTGGAAGCGAACCGGTTGAGGCGATGAAGTGGAAAGAGATCACGCAGCCAGAAACTGAGGAAGCTAAGCAATGGGATGGATGGGGAACTGCGCTCAAGCCAGCGCATGAGCCAATCGTCGTTGCCAGAAAGCCGCTGATCGGAACAGTGGCCGAGAACGTGCTTCGCTTTGGTACTGGCGCAATTAATGTTGGCGCTTGCCGCGTTGATCTGAATGGCGACTACAAAAGCAAGGCTAATGGGCGTCCGTCACAAACCGGGCTGCAAGATAACTACGATGCTGACAAAGCCAACCAGCCTGACACTATCGGGCGCTGGCCGGCAAATATTATTCACGATGGAAGCGAAGATGTAATCGCGGCATTCCCCGTGACTGCAAGCGGTCAACCCAGTGGTGTGAAGGCCGGGAATAACAATAACGTCTTTGGTCAGTTTGCCGGCGGAATTCCGGTAACTGGGTTCGGCGATTCTGGCAGCGCGGCCCGTTTCTTTTACTGCGCCAAAGCTAGTCGGCAGGATAGAGACGAAGGTTTGGCTGGCTTTGAGTTGAAAGAGGCTGGCATCAAGAATGATAGCGGTCGTGGATTCAGTGAATCAGACCCGCATCGCAAGATTATGCGCGCTAATCACCACCCAACCGTAAAGCCAACTGACCTGATGCGCTATCTATGCCGGTTGGTTACTCAGCCTGGCGGCGTGGTGCTCGACCCGTTTATGGGGAGCGGCAGCACTGGGAAAGCCGCGATTCTTGAAGGATTCAGATTTATTGGTATTGATCTTGAAAGTGAACACGTCGAGATCGCCGAGGCGCGCATAGCTCACGCGGCCAAAACCTATGCGCAAGAGAATTCACAGCAAAGGTTGTTCGCATGAACGGTCGCGTAATCACCAGAGAGATGCGCCGCCAGCTTGAGCGTGACAACGCTAAGCGTCCAGTAAGACTTGCTCAAGTCCCGATTGGGGACTTCCCGAGGAATGATTCAACGCTGTTTGCCGCCTATCGGAGCCGTGACTTCCTTGTCCAGCTATTCAATGAGTGTGGCGCTGTGCGTGTTTCCGTGAACAGAACATCAGTGAATTCTGCCGGCGGATGGGTAGAGGGAATTACTTGGGATGAGCTAATGGAGATCAAGCGTCAGCTCGGCATGGGCGATCAGTACGCAATTGAAGTGCTGCCGCAAGATAAAGAAATCGTGAACGTGGCGAATATGCGGCATTTCTTCGTATTGCCGGAGCCGCTTCAATATGGATGGTTTAGAAAATGAGTAATCCAACCCGAGCTGAAAAATATTATTGGGGGAGGCTGGCTAACGAAGTTGGCTGTATAGCGTGTCGCCTATCTGGCATTCGCAATCACCATGTTTCGATTCATCACGTCGATGGACGCACCAAGCCAGGCGCGCACATGAAAGTGCTTCCGCTGTGTTTTGAGCATCATCAAGGCGGGAAGGCGCATACCCCATCTTTGCACCCTTGGAGGCGCAGATTTGAGGCCGCATTTGGAACTGAGGAAGAGCTAATGGCGAAGTGCAATCTGATATTGGCCGAGAAAAATCACGAGAAACTAACAGATTGGAGTGCGGCGTGATGACCGAAAAAGCTCCAATGACGCAGACAAAACCGTGCAAAAAATCAAGACACCCAGTTGAGTTCATGCAAAGCAGAGGCTTTTTGTTGTGAGCCAGTGCTTTCTGTGTCAATGGTGGATTCAAGACAAATCCAACAGGGCAATCGGTGAATGCTGGAAAGAAGAGCCGGAAGTTCGCAAGCCAACATTTGATGCACTAAAGGTGCGCGATTGCACCAAATATCTACTGGGTGCGATGCATAACGTGAAGAGTCGGACGCAGCGGCGCATGTTTTTCGCCAATAACGGAGTGGTGACACTGAAATGAGCAAATACGGGGCAATCAGAACAAATGGCTATGCCAGCAAGCGTGAGGCAAGCCGCGCTCAGGCGTTAAAGATATTGGAGCATTCCGGGAATATCTCGGACTTGAAAGAGCAGGTTGTTTTCGAAATTGCGCCCAGCGTTGTTATCCAAGGCCGGAAGCGCCCGCCGATGAAATACATCGCGGATTTCGTTTATGTCGAGGACGGAGTGCGAGTTGTAGAGGATTGCAAGGGGTTTCGAACCAGCGAATACCGAATTAAGCGGCACTTGATGAAGTCCGTTCATGGCATTGAGATTCTGGAAACTTGAAAGAGGTTGGTATGGCTGACGAAATTGATGCGGCATCAGATTACGAACAAAGCGAGCGAGATAGGCAGATAGCAAAGGCGCACGCCGCCGCGACGGCTGAAATACCGCTCGAATACGAATGTCGCGAGTGCGGAGAAGAAACGACAGGGGCGCGTTGGTGTAGTCGGTCATGTTGTGAGATTTGGACAAGGCGGTTGGGTATTTAGCAGGTTCGCGAGTTTACGAAAGGGGGATGTCATGGTTGAAGTGTCATATTTCAGTGTCGAATACGCACCAGGTCGGTACTTCAATTGTGAAAAGCAGCGCGGCACGCTATCGGTGACGAGTTGCGCAGCTCAGTACAAGCGGCATAAGAGCAATTGCTCTGGTTCGGTATGCACTGGATGTGAGCTTGGCGCGGCCCATGCGGGTGAGCAAATCATCTACAGCCTGCCGCAAAAGCTGTGCTGCCGGTGTGGCGGAACTGACAAGCGCCTGATTCATGCCCGTATCTGTGTGTCCTGCTACAACCGAGAGAGGGAATACATGCTTGGCCGCAATGCCAAGGGTAAGCCTCCCATCCATGCGCGTGCGCTTCATGCCGTTGGTGTATTTGTTGCCAAGGCTGGAAGAATCCAGATTGGCGTTGTTGCCGATACTGCCGAGGCCGCGATGGCTCCAATACGGAAAAGCCACAAAGCTGCAATTTCATTCATGCCGCCAGGCGTTCCCGATTATATTTTCGCGCAGATGCGCTTGCTGTAAGGAAGGTCAGCGCATGGATGTCGAGAAAATAGATCACCTTTGCAGAACCTGCGGAAGCGGGCGGCTGGAAAAATACACCACAAAGCAAGGGGAGAAGCGAATTCGCTGTCCTAACTGCGAAGTGGACGCCGTGGGGTGGCGGGCATCCAAGCTGTGCTTTTGTGGGCATCGCTTTCCGAATGGCTCAAGGTCGTATCTAAAGTGTGCCAAGAACCCTGAGCGCTCCCCAATGAGCCCACACGCCATAGTGGTGATGCTGGATGAAGATGCGGTCAAAGAACGTAGGGACAACCCGCGCAAGGCGGAAAAGAGCCGTCCCGATTGTGATGATCTGTTTGGTGAGTCGGAGGAAGCGTAGTCGTGAGGCTATGGTAGGTTATGGCTAGATTAACAAATGCACAGTGGGCTGAGGTACGAGCCGCATACGAGGTAAAAAATGTATCCACGCGGGAGTTGGCGGGGGACTTTGGCGTGTCCGAAACGGCCATACGGAAGAAGGCACTGGCTGAATGCTGGGTGAAGGGCGGAAGTTCGCACTTGGTTGATGCGAACCTGCAAATAATCAAAGATATATCAAGCGTAAGTTCGCAAAGTTCGCAGCTAAGTTCGCAACATCTTGACGTGATTAGCGATGAGGTTTCATTCAGGCTGCAAAGCGATAAAGACATGCAGGCTATCCAGAAGGTAGTTAATTCGATGGCGGAAAAAATTGAGAATCCTGTCCATGCCCTTGCGCTTATGAATGCCACCGTTAAGCACCGTGAGGCTAGATTGGGCAAGTCGCCTGACACGGCAATCCAGATAAACAACTCAATTGGTGTTGGCGGCAAGAAGCTACAGGATATGACTGACGAGGAATTGAATGTCGCTTTCAGTCAAGGATAGCATTAAGCGAGAGGTGCTAATCAGGCGTAAGGCGGCGGAAGGCATCCTTGATTATGTAAACGCAATCGTGGTGCCGGGCCGCCCTTCTTCGGATGACCCAGACTCTGAATTCTTCGAGCCAATTGAGACGACTTTAGCCGAGCACCATCGGTTGCTACTCACAAAACTGGATGAGGTAAGCAAGACGCCTCACGGGCGCATGATGATATTCATGCCTCCTGGCAGCGCTAAATCGACCTATGCCAGCGTTGTATTTCCATCTAGGTATCTTGGCGAGAAGCCTAACCGCAAGCTGATTCTTGCCAGTTATGGGGACGATCTGGCGCGAAAGATGGGGCGACGTACCCGTTCGATCATCAAGCAGGGGCGTTACGCTGGGATATTCAAAACAGGGTTGACGGCAGAATCACAGGCTGCGCATGAGTTCTCGCTGACCAATGGCAGCGAATACATGGCGTGCGGCATCTTGGGTGGCGTGACTGGTAATCGAGCCAACGGCATCATCATCGATGACCCGATCAAGGGGCGCGAGCAGGCCAACTCCGAAACTATCCGGCAAAAGACGTGGGATGCATACGAAGATGACCTAAAAACCCGCCTCATACCTGGCGGATGGATTGTTATCATTCAGACACGGTGGCACGAAGACGATTTGTCCGGTCGCATCCTTCCCGATGGCTGGAATGGGGAAAGTGGCAAGATCCTCTGCAAAGATGGCAACGAGTGGGAAATTATCTGCCTGCAAGCGAAGTGCGAAGTCGCAAATGACCCGTTGGGGCGAAAGATTGGCGAATACCTGTGGCCGGAATGGTTTGACCGTAAGCACTGGGCGCAGTTCGAACAGAATCAGCGCACATGGAATGCCTTGTATCAGCAGCGGCCATCGCCGCTTGAGGGTGATCTATTCAAGCCTGACAACATCCAGATAATTGATGCGTTGCCGATTGAGTCGATTGAATGGGTGCGCGGGTGGGACTTTGCCAGCACAACATCTGGTGACTGGACTGCGGGCGCTAAGCTGGGGAAACTTGGCGATGGTCGGTTGCTTATTGGCGATATGGTGCGGATTCGAGTTGGGCCGGATGATCGTGACAAGGCTTTGTCCAATGCTGCGAAGCGCGACGGGTACGAGTGCAAGCAATCCATCCCGCAAGACCCCGGACAGGCCGGCGTAACTCAGGTGAAATACCTGATACGGCAGCTTGTCGGGTACCGCGTCCATTCATCCACGGAAACGGGGAGCAAGGAAACGCGCGCGGAGCCTTTGGCAAGTCAGGTGAACGTCGGCAACGTGCTCATGCTGAAAGCGCCGTGGAACGATGCGCTGATAGCTGAACTTAGGGTGTTCCCCAATGGCACGTATGACGATCAGGTTGATGGACTGTCTCGGGCGTTCGGCCTGCTGATCGGGCGCAATCCTTCTGAAATCTTTATTCCAGACGCAAGCAAGGTGGCGGCAAATGTCGCGGCTGAAATATCCGCACTTGGCACATGTGGGCGCTGTTCGGCATTCGACCGTGAAACCAAATTGTGTGGCGAGAATTTCGGGATGCAGGTAGGAGAGAATGATGTGGGTTGTGGAATGTTTATTGCCAAGTAGTATTCGTAACTGTTGATCTGTATTCCCCTGTAAAGCCCTGCTAAATTGTCGTGACGCGACAATGCGGGCATGAGTGATATTGCCCGCAAAGTAGCCTTTGACCCGAATGCACCGCAAGGCGAGCGTACTGACGCGCTCGCAGAATTGCAGCAGTCGGCCATGCCGACCAGTGTTTTGTCGATGGAAACCATTGGGCAAATCATGGAATTCGCCGACATGAACAAGTCGATCTCTCAAAACATCGTTCCATTCCCCGGCAAGAATCAAGGCAAGCCCGGTGTGCAATCGGTCAAGCTAGATGATCGGCAACTGGGAATGCATGGCGAGTATTGGGAAAAGCCTGCCTCAATGAGTTTCGATGCGCTGCGAGGGATGGTTGACCAAACCCCAGTGCTGAATGCCGTGATAATGACCAGAATTCGCCAGGTGCAGCGCTTTTGCCGCGTGCAGGAAGGCGGCACCGGACTGGGATTCGCCGTCAAGCATATCGACAAAGACCACCAAATAAGCCAAAGCGAGCAAGAATCTATCAAGATGCTCAACCGCTTTTTCTCGAATTGCGGCTGGGAGTTCAACCCGCGTGCGCGCAAGAAGCTGCGCCGCGATAGCTTCTCCGGGATGATGGGCAAGGCGGTGCGCGATTCTCTCGTGATGGATTCATGCGCGATTGAAACGGAAATGAAGCGTGATCGTAGTCGTGGCATAGATGGCTTGGCCGTTGTTGATGGTGCAACGATTCGCCTGACACCCGAGGGCGGGTACAAGGGCGATGATGACATTTTCGCGCTGCAGCTCGTGATGGGGGCGGTCAAAACCGCCTACACATACGACGATCTGATCTATGAGCCGCGCAATCCGCGCTCTGACATCATTGTCGGTGGGTATGGGCTGGGTGAAACTGAGTTGCTGGTGCGCGTTGTAACTGGCTTCTTGAATGCCATGACGCACAACATCACAGGATTCGACAAAAACGCCATTCCCAATGGCGTGTTGCATCTGTCAGGTGACTACACACAAGAAGACTTGGTTGCCTTCCGCCGTTACTGGAATTCGATGGTCAAGGGCGTGAATAGCCAATGGTCGGTGCCGGTGCTGGTGTCCAAAGATCAGGAAAGCAAGGCATCGTTCGAGAAGTTCGGCGTCGATTATGACGAAATGCACTTTAGCAAGTGGATGACGTTCTTATCCTCATTGATCTGCGCCATTTATGGCATGAGCCCAAGCGAAATCAACTTCGATTCGTTCTCGGGCGGCAATTCATCCCCCTTGAATGGCTCTGATACGGCTGAAAAGCTGGCAGATTCCAAAGATAAGGGGCTGCGTCCGTTGCTGTCATATTTTGAAAACCTCTTTACTGACTACATCACTTGCGACTTTTCGGACAAGTACGTGTTCCGCTGGGCTGGCCTCGATGAAGAGGATGCGAAGGTCAAAGAAGAGCGCGCCGGCAAGATTCTCACTGTGAACGAAATGCGCGCCGAAGAGGGTTACGACAAGATGGAAGGCCCATTGGGCGATGCCCCATTGAATCCATCACTGGTTGGGCCGTGGCAAGCTCTGATGCAGCAAGAGCAACCCAAAGACTTTGGTGGGCAAGCGCAGCCAGGCGGTGAAGAGCAGCAGGGCAAGGATGTGCCGGAAGGATTTGGCGGCAAGGACAAGGGCGAGGATTTCGGACAGCAAGGAGGCAATGATGCCGGTGGGAATGACGACAAGCATGGCGGCGGTGATGGTCAACAAGGGAAAGCTCCCGAGCAAGCTGCTGATGGCAATGCTGGGGAATCTGACGACGAAAAGCAAAAGAAGCCGCTCGCGAAGTCATTCCCAGTAGCCGATGAGCCGCTTGATTTTGGCACGCGCGAGACAGTGATCTACCGCTTGGGCGACCTATGAAGAATTTGAAGCCCATAACTAGCATCAAGCCTGATGCCGAAGAGCCTAACAAGCCAAGCGTCCTGACTGGCGATTCCATTTATTACAAGCACCCTGAGCATGGCGGCCCGCATCATGGCGTGGTGGCCGGTATCGGCAAGCATGGAATGCTTGTTGATGCGGATGGCGGCGGTGAGCATCAAGTCGAGTGGAGCGGTTACATTGCGCACCGGGCTCGGGCTGAGCGCAAGATGACTATCGTTGATCGCGGTGAAGACGGCTCGATCATGGAAGACGAGAACGGCAAGCGGGTTTTCGTGCGGGGCAAGATTGAAGATTACGATCTTGGCGCTAATGACGGTGCCGAAACGCTCGAAAAGGCGCTGATTAGTGTTCCTGCTGTTCCGGTCACGCCTGAAAATCACCCGCTGAATGAAATGCTGCGCACCATGAATAATCTGCTTGAGGCGGTGCTTCGTGCCTTGGCTGCAATGGAATCTAATATCGTTGGCGGGATTAGCCAATTGAAAGAATCAAATGCGGCAAATTCGCAAGCAGAATGCGCAGCTACAGCAATGATGATTGAGAAAAATGGCGACATTGGATCTATGCAGCAATTGCTGGGCTTGTTGACTACGCTGATTGCGCAACAGTCAGAGCCGCGTAAACCTCAAGAACTGTCAATTCGTTTGCCCGATGGCTTGGTGCAGAACAATGTGCAAAATGACGTGCATGTACCGCAACAACTTGCTCCGATGGTCACTGTCGAGGCTCCTGCTATTACATTTTCCCCTGTTGTGCAGGTGCCGGAAGCCCCCCCCCCCCCCCGGGGCATTATCCCCCGCGGGGGGCACCGCCGTAAACACCAATAACGACGAAAAAACACTCCGTGCGACACCTGCGCA
>Ga0074196_10327_pt1 | contig 17495 bp, 18 predicted proteins | sample EPASupsiteSAE300_FD_64214 | JGI IMG/M metagenome (GOLD analysis project Ga0074196, IMG submission 64214) | Bioremediated contaminated groundwater from EPA Superfund site, New Mexico - Sample SAE3-00 | ecosystem: Environmental > Aquatic > Deep subsurface > Groundwater > Contaminated ... | reverse complement strand
TAGCCCATCATCATCGTGGGACTGTTGTTGTTCGCGGCGGGTAGTTTCATTGCAGCTTCGGCGGATGACATCTACTGGATCATCGCAGGGCGAGTCGTTCAGGGCGCAGGGGCTATCAACGCAGCGGTGATGGCACTAACCGCCGATCTTACGCGTGAAGAGCAACGGACCAAGGCGATGGCACTCATCGGCATTACCATTGGTGTCACTTTCTCTATCTCCATGGTGTTGTCGCCCATCCTGTTTAAGCTCATCGGCATGTCTGGCATCTTTGTGCTGACAGGAATTTTAGCTTTCGCTTCTATCGCAATGGTGCTGTGGTTCATTCCGAATCCCGCAATCAAGCACTTCCACTCCACCACCCAAGCTAGCAGAAGCAAACTGAAAGACGTTCTGCGCAACAAAGATCTACTACGCATGGACTTCGGTGTGTTCACCTTGCATGCCATTTTGATGTCAGTATTTATGCAAATCCCCTTTATTTTGCGAGCGGATGGATTAGATATACAGCATCAATGGATTGTTTATCTGCCCGTCATGCTTGTCGCCTTTGGACTCATGATTCCACCCATCCTCATCGCAGAGAAACAAGCCAAGATGAAACAGGTATTCATGGCGTCCATCGGTGTGGCTGCGTTGGCGCAACTCGGAATTTTGTTCTGGCAAGACAGCGTGTGGGGCGTGGCGATCTCGTTGCTGGTGTTCTTCACCGCGTTCAACGTGTTGGAAGCCACGCAACCTTCAATCGTCAGCAAGATCGCCCCATTAGATGCCAAAGGCACGGCGATGGGCGTGTTCAGCAGTGTGCAGTTCTTGGGGGCTTTTTTCGGCTCTGCCATGGGCGGATTGTTGATGCAGGTGTATGGCGGAAACGCAGTACTCATCTTCGCCGTGTTCATGTTGATGCTGTGGCTGTTCGTTGCCTCTAGCATGCATCCGCCAAAACCTCTCATGACTAAGATGTACCGTCTGCAAAAAATGACCGAAGAGGAGGCGCGCACATTGAAGCAGTCTCTGGCACAATTGCGCGGTGTGGAGGAAATATTGATCGTCGCCGACGAACGAATCGCCTGTCTCAAGGTGGCGATCAGCGGGTTCGATGAAGACGGAGTTAAGCAACTAGTGGTGAGTAATCAATAAGGCTTTCCTCCATCCCAACCCTCCCCCGGTGGGAGAGGTGGCAAACGTGGAAAGCGTAATAACTCTTGAAAGGGGTTTGAGATGTCAGTGAACAAGGCAATCCTAATTGGTCGTTTGGGCAAAGATCCAGAGACCCGTTATATGACCAACGGCGAAGCGGTGACCAATGTGTCACTGGCGACATCCGAGAACTACAAGGACAAGAGCGGTGAGAAACAGGAGCGCACAGAGTGGCATAACCTCGTGTTCTATCGCCGCTTGGCAGAGATCGCGGGCGAGTACCTGAAGAAGGGTTCCATGATCTATGTCGAAGGTCGCATCCAGACACGCAAATGGCAAGACAAAGAAGGCAAAGACCGCTACACCACTGAGATCATCGTCAACGAGATGACTATGTTGGGAAGTAAGTCGGCCGGTGGCGGTAGCTTCGAAGTGGTTGAGAATCAAGTCCAATCCTCTTCATCCGCACCTGCGCGTAGCGCCCCCGCCGCTAAACCTGCGGCGTCCGCTGCCAAGGGTAACTTCGATAACTTCGACGACGACATCCCTTTCTAGCCGTGAATTTTTAAATTAACGAAACAAAACCAAGAGCCCCCCAGCGCTGCTGGGGGGCTCTTTTATTTTGCTGATTTCGGCAGACTAAATGACATGCTATAGTTGAAGTGTACTTCTGAAGTGAAATAGCCTAATCAGTTCATGCTTCCTGTTTAGGCCACTTCCATGCATACGAGATAATTAGTAAAAGAAGGGCGACTTCTACAGCAGCGCCAAACACCATATGTATCCAAGCCTCACCTGCCAAATTGAACAATGTAAAAGGAATATAAACCGCAGCCACGATTATGTTTGTCCAACGATTTAGATTTGCTGTTAAGGCAGCGGAGAGGAAAATCATAAGAGCTGGAATTGTTACAGAAGCCAGTCCTATCAATAGAACGACTTGTGTAATGTCAAATACAAACATTTTCCCAGCCATAATTTCCTCTATGGAGCCCGGCATATATAAGTGGAAATAATCTACATAGATATAGAGAAACATAAAACTCGCCCACATTGCTGCAAGCTTCAGTTTCACATTGACCTCGATGTCTTTCAACGCCATTTGTGTTAAGTCCATATTCATACTCCTTTTTTAACGATATTTGAGGGGGATTGCTGCATCCAGATAACTACTTTCCCTTTGGCATGTCCTTGCTCTACATGGCGTACGGCTTCAGGTGTTTGTTCCAGCGTATAGAGTCTGTCGATCACAGGTATCAGCTTGCCGGTCTCAAGCAGTTCCTTCAGGAGATGCAGGTCTTTTTGGTTCGGGACCGAGGACAGTGCGCACAACTTCTGTTTGCTGAACATGGATAATAGCGGCCCCAGCAGCATGGCCTGGAACAGTTGGCTGCCCGTGCCACCGGACATGACATAGGTGCCGTCACTGTTCAATGCGCGCCTGTATTCGAAGATGGAGCGGGAACCGTTTGCGGCAAGAATCAGATCATATTGCAGTCCGCTTTGGGTAAAGTCTTCCCGCGTGTAATCGATCACATGATCAGCACCAAGCGCGCGTGCCATCTTCATCTTTCCCGTGCTGCAGACCGCAGTGACTTCCGCCCCGAAATACTTGGCGAGCTGGACTGCAAATGTTCCCACTCCGCCGGATGCACCGTTTATCAGGACCCGTTGTCCCGGTTGTATCCGCCCAGCATCGCGCAATGCCTGCAAAGCGGTCATCCCAGCCAGTGGCACGGCCGCAGCTTCCTCGAATGACAAGCTGGGCGGCTTCAGTGCCAATTCTTTTTCGAGGGCGCACTTGTATTCTGCGAATCCGCCGAAATTGCTGGCGAACACATCGCCAAACACTACATCCCCCGGCTTGAAGTGGGTGACCTGCGAGCCTACCGCCTCCACCACGCCAGCGATGTCGCCGCCCAGAATGGTGATGCGCTTTGGCCTGAACAAACCGTTATAGAGTCGTGCCAGGAAAGGGACGGCGCGCATCAACCGCCAGTCTGCGGCATTCACCGATGCCGCTTGCACCTTCACCAATACTTCATTGTCCGCCGGGACAGGTTGCTTCACTTCCCTGAGTAGCAGTACATCCGGTGATCCATATTCGGAATATACGATTGCTTTCATCTAACAGTCTCCTTTTCAGTTGTGGTGCCGCACATCGTGAAGGTTATTTGGTGAGAGTCATGAACGATAACTTGTTTACTCCAGCCTTCTGGGCGATCGCCATCACTTGGGCCACACGCCCATAATTCACACTCTGATCGGCTTGGATCTGCAGCTGGAACTCGGAGTTGCCGGATTTGACTGCCAGTACTTGCGCGAGGGCAGTATCATCCACAGGGTTTGCATCTATGGTCACGCTACCCTGCGAGTCGATGACCAGGCTGGAGTTGTCAGGCTTGTCCTTTTGCTGCAACGATTCGGTTTGCGGCAACTTGATCTTGAGCGCTTGCGGTGCCAGCAAAGGCGCTGTGATGATGAACACCACCAGAAGTACCAGCATCACGTCCACCAGCGGCGTGACGTTGATCTCGCTCATCATGTCGCCGTCGTTGCTTCCCATCGCCATGGCTTACCCCTTGAAGTTGTGTTTGAGCGCGAGGCGCACGAAGTCGTGCGCGAAGTTCTCCAGCTCGGTGATGCGCACCTTGAGGCCGCGCAGGAAGTAGTTATAGGCCAGCACGGCGGGCAAGGCGGTGGCGATGCCGATGGCGGTGGCGATGAGAGCCTCGCCGATGGGACCGGCTACTACGTCGAGCGAGGCCGTGCCGCTGGCACCGATTTCTTGAAGCGCATGCATGATGCCCCACACCGTACCGAACAGACCTACGAAGGGGGCGGTCGCACCGATGGTGGCGAGTTCGGCTAGACCGCGTTCGTGATTACGCTGAATGTTCTGCACCTGTTGGCGCATCTGGCGTTCCAGTACTTCCTGCGGCGCACCGGTATGCATCAGGTCGTGACGCTCGGAGTTAAAGGCCTTTAGTTCTGCGAATCCAGCTTGCGCCAAGGTGGGGACATCGCCCACGCCATGTGCTGCGCTCTGCGCAGCCTGTTGCCAGTCCGATGCCGCCCAGAATGATTGCTGGAATTCTCGGTTGCGCTTCTTGTCCTGCAACTGGCGCTTTAATTTATAGAAAGCGATCGACCAGGTGGCGATGGACAACAAGATCAACAGCAGCAAGGTGCCGGAGACGACTGGGGAATTGATGGAGAAAAATTCGTTCATGCTTCATCCTCTAAAGAAAATTTGATAGGAACCTGGAATTTCTGGGTGACAGGTTGGCCGAAACGGAGTGCGGGCGAGAACTTCCACATCTTGACTGTCTGGATGGCAGATTTGTCGAGGATGTCGTAGCCACAGCTTTTGTGCAGTGTCACTTCTCCGGCGCGGCCTTCGGCTAGCACCTCGACATCCAGCACAACGGTGCCGTGATAGCCCATGCGCCGCGCCACCATGGGATAAGGCGGCTTGGGGTTGGTGAGATAGTCGGCACGGTAGTCCGGCTCCGCATCCAGTTGCACCGGGGAAAGCGGTGTCACATCCTGCGGCGCGGCCTGTTCTTGCGGCTTGACCACCTCGTCGGTGGGCAGGGGATCGAGTTCGCGTAGCTTGGGTTTGGGCTGCGGGGTAATGTCGGCCTGCTGCATCTGGGCATTGGCGAAAGAAATCGACATTTCGTTCAGTATCACCATGGGCGGCTCGGGGCTGAACCAGTAGAAGGCGAACACTGAGAGGTGCAGCAGGGCAGCTTGCAGAAAAGCCGCAGCCGGACCTATGAAGCGCTGAATCCTTGTGCGAATCGATCCGGACTGAGCAGGTGAGTACACATGCCATGCACTTGGGCTATGGCGGTGTGCAAAGTGCGAGTCATTTTCCTGAATTAGTTGTAGCATTTTGAACAGACGTCCAGAAATATATTGCTGTTTGGATGATGCATGGCGATACAAATTGCGGGCAATAGGGCCATCACGATTGTCTTATCTGTAATGCATCGAATAGCGCGAATTGTCATCTGGATACCACTACCGATTGCGGTACTCCCGAGTCCCGAGATTAGTTTCGTTGGCGCGGTCATATCCAGCCTTGCTGTACTGCTTTAAGAACAGCACGAGTTCTATCCCTTACCCCGAGCTTCGAGAGCAGGTTGGATACATGGTTTTTGACGGTCCCTTCAGTAGTTCCAATTGCATTGGCGATCTCACGATTATTCCAGCCACTTGCGAGCAGACGGAGGATCTCCAACTCGCGCTTGGTGGGCGTTTCGGCATAGTCATCCGACTCATTGTCGGTAAAGAGCGCTAGGCGATCAACGATGCTCTTGGTCAGGGCGGGAAGAAAAAGGCTGTCGCCCTTTGCGACGTGACGGATGCCGTCGGCCAGTCTTTCCGGCGAGATGTCTTTCAGCAAGAATCCCTTCGCACCCGCATGCATTCCCTGAAGCAGAGCTTCATCATCGTCGAAGGTAGTGAGCAGGATGATGGGAAGCAGCATTTTGCTGGTGTTCAAAGCCTGCACGACCTGAATGCCGGACATGACTGGCATACGTATGTCGAGCAGCAACAGGTCAGGCGCAAGGCTGGCGACGAGCGACAAGGCCTCTTCGCCATTCGTGCCTTCCGCAATGACCCTTATATCATCGGTAAGGTCGAGCAAGCCGCGTATTCCCGCGCGCACCAATGCCTGGTCATCAACAAGTACGACTCGAATCATTTTCGGTCCTTTATGGGAACGTCGATCTTGATGACACACCCCTGATCCCTCTGGCTGGTGACCAGCATGGTTCCAGCGAGTTGATCTATTCGTTCTTGCATACCGGTTAGTCCGTTCCCGGCGGGGATCTTATCGAAGCCTACGCCATCGTCCTTAATTGAAAGATGCAGCGACTCTGCGTCATGCTCAAGTGCTATCCAGATGTTGTTGGCATTGGAGTGCAGGAGAGTGTTGCTCACAGCCTCTTGGATACATCTGAGAAAAGCATGCTGCACCTCATTGGGAGCTTCCCATCCGGATTGAATCTCAAGATGAATAGCTGGGTATGGGATGCTGGACTGCAAGGAGCGCAGCAGGTGTGCCAAGTCGTCCTGCGGCTCCTGGCGCAGTACGCTTACTATCTTGCGGGCTTCAGCGAGCAGATCTTTTGCGACCTTTGAGGCAGTCGAAATGTGCGAGTTGTTTTCATTCTGGCTGGTACGGCTGGCCAATTCAAGCTGCAGGTTCAAGGCGACCAGATGATGTCCCATCACGTCATGCAGTTCTCTGGAAATTCTGAGCCTTTCTTCGACCCGACTTTTTTCCGCTAACGAATGCCTTGCTGCAAATAGCTCCATATTCAATCGCGCCAATTCCCTGCGATGCCGGGCTTCATCCGCTGCCAGCCAGCCGACGGTGAATGCGAACAATTGCCAGGTGATGACGACCAGTGCGGTGACGCCGATCAGGAGTGCAGGTGGGAGAGATTCGAACTCGCTTACTTTTGCAAAGTGCCCTGACTCATAGATGAGCCATGTCAAAGGCAAGGTAAGTAGCGCCTGCGCGGCCATCCATTTGATGGCTTGTTTCCGCTTCATGACCAGCGGAATTTCGGCAGCAACCACATACATCAGAGCTGAATCACCAACACACATCGAAAATCCCATGGCTGCAGCGAGCTGTAGCGCCAGCAGAATGAAATGATGCTTTGAGGGCGTGCTCACAGGGATGTTTCGCATGTTGATCCAGAAGCAGGGGCCGAATACGAGCAGCGACACGAGGGCGATGGTATCTTTCCAGTCTCCCGATGGCGTGGCCTCGAAGGGAACAGGCTGATTGGCGAACATGACGATCATCCCGATGGGGTACATCAGCCATGCCAACATTCCGGCAATTCTTAGAAGCTGGACTACGGTGAGTTTTTTCATGGCGTAAATATAGACGGGTATTGCCCTATCGGCATGTGCCGGAAGTCATGCATGACTTCCGGCACATGCGCAACGATGGCGGATTGTTGAAAATCGCTTCATGTGATTCCGGCCAATCCGGCTGGTCATTTTGGTTTCCCCCAGTTTTGTCCGGAGAAAAAGGTATGAGCGCGAAATTCAATTTGAGTTATCCAAGATGTTGTCCATTTTGCAGATCGAAAGATTTGAAGCTGCTTGAGCTCGATAAGGATGCCTGGAGTGTGGAGTGCAGGAATTGTCAGGCAATCGGGCCTATCAAGTCCACCGCAAGCGAAGCCATCCTAGGCTGGAACAGCGAAATAGCAGTTGCAGGCTGAGTTGGTTGAAGAATCGCTCCGGTAGTCATCCGCGAGCCGGACGATATCGGGTTCGTCGGCAATGGGTAATCGAGAGCTAGGACATTCAAGAACAGGAGACGGGAATTGGATTCGAGAAAAACGATAGTCGAAAAATCACAGGAGAGTTTCTGCCTCTTTGCCGCAGGCGGATTCGACCTACGCTTGCAGTAGCCTGGAAAGTTAAGTCACACATATCTCAAAAGGGAATCAAAAATGAATGCAAGAACCATATTTGTCACGGCCACACTCTGTTGTTCGGTTGCAGTTCATGCAGCGGAATGGACGATCACTGGGGCAGTTCAGGAAAAAGGTACGCAACGCCCCGTACCGGGGGCGAATGTCACCCTACAAGAAGGGGCGACCACTATTACCGATGAGAATGGGCAATTCCGACTTACCGTGCCGACAGCGGGGAACTACAGCATGACAGCCAGCCGTCTCGGCGAAACGGAGGCGATGGTAGTCAATGTTATTGAAGGGGCGCCCGTACCTGTGCCAGTCATATATTTGCGTGCGCCACAGTCGATGCGCGAGATGGTGGTAACGGCACAGCGTGCGCCAGAGCGGGTCGGAAAAAGTGTGATTGGCGGCGAGACTTTGCGCAAACTTGCCGGTTCCAGTGGAGACCCTCTGCGCGGACTGCAGACGATGCCCGGCGTGGCTTCGGTGAGCGGGAGTAGTGCCCCTGCGGTGCGCGGCTCAGGTCCCGAAGATAATGTGTACTATGTCGACAGTCTGTATGTGAGCAAGCTGTTCCATTACGGGGCTGTCAGTGTATTCAATGCCGACCTGATCAAGGATTTCAATCTGTATTCCGCCGCATTCGGCCCGCATTTTGACGATGCGACCGGTGCCGTGATAGACGTTGCTTTGCGCGAGCCGCGCAAGGATCGGCTGGGTGGCAAGGTCAACATCAACATGATGGGGGCGGACTTTCTGGTGGAGGGGCCGCAAGACACTGATAAGTCCTTTTACTTCGCGGCGCGACGTAGCTATGTGGATCTACTTATCAAGCAGATTGAAGAGGACGGTGTAACGTTTCAAATGCCGGACTATTGGGACTATCAGGGTAAATATCTGTGGCAAGTGAACGAAGCCAACAAACTGGCCCTTCATTTGCACGGGGCTAGCGATACCCTGAAAGTCAAAGTGGGGCAGAACTCTGATCTGGGGCAACAGGAACCAGTTCTGGCCGGGAACCTTGCGCTGGCTGAGGATAACTCCGTTCAGGCGGTGACGCTGGATAGCGTCTTGTCGTCTTCGACTTTCAATAAGCTGGTGTTCGAGCACACGACGGATCGCTCCAGTAGGCGAATCGCAGCGGCCGGGACATTCTCATCCTCCCAGGAAAAGCTGATCCTGCGCGATCAAGTGCGTCAGGAGATCGGGCCGGGGCATGAATTGTCGCTCGGGGGGGAATTGAGCAATGCACGAGTGAAGCTTGATGCTGATTTCAAGAATGCACCCTGTACTCAGTTCGAGCCGAATTGCGATTTGACCAGCGCGACACGCAAGCGGCTGGTCGACGGGTTCAGCAGCAATTCGTGGAGTCTGTCGCTTCAGGATCGCAAGCGCGTGCTGGATTCCTTGACGCTGGTCGGGGGGCTGAGGCACAGCAATGACGGATACCTGCACCGGAAATATACCGAGCCGCGTGTGGGGGCAGAGTGGGAATGGAGTGCGGATACATTGCTGACAGCGGGCTGGGGCAAGCACAACCAGGTGCCGACCGGGGAGCAGATGATACGGGTCTTCGGGAATACGAACCTGGACCACATTCGCGCCGAGCATCGGACTGTCGGAATACAGCAAAAGGTGGATGCCGACTGGAACTGGAAGGCCGAAGCGTATCACAAAAAATTGAGCAACCTCGTGATCAGCGACCCGCAACTCAATTACATCAATGCCGCGAGCGGCAAGGCGTATGGACTGGAACTCCTGATTAAGAAAGAAGAGACCGACAATCTCTCCGGCTGGTTCGTGCTGAATCTGGCGAAGTCGCAACGTCGCAATGACGTGACAGGGCAGGAGTTTCGCTTCCAGCATGACCAGCCGGTCAACGCCACCCTGGTGGGAAATTACAAGCTCTCGGATGACTGGGCGCTGGGGATGAAATGGAACTACCACTCTGGCATACCATACACGCCCATTCTGGGCACGAATGGCACGTATTCGGATGGCCGGCCCATCCCGCTTTATGCCGGGGTGAACTCGGGAACCCTGCCGGTCCATCACCAACTTGATCTGCGCTTGGATCGCAACTACCTGTTCGACAATTGGAAACTCAACACCTATTTCGAGCTAAACGATATCTACCAGCGCAAGAATGTGGTCGGTTACAGCTACGACTCCACCTATACAAAGCGTAAAGCGGTATATGACTTTGTCCTTTCGTTCGCCTTTGGCGTGCAGGCGGAGTTTTGATTATGAGGGTGATGTCCATGGCTGTTTTATTCAATCATGTTCGAGGAAAGAGAATGTCAATCATGTCGCCAATGGGGGATATCTACAAACAGAGTAAATTAAAGCGAAACATTTTTGATACTATGATGCGACATTAATGACCTTGTTTCGGAATTTTGAACATCAGCAGTTTGAATGTTTGTTATCTATATGAAAATTAATAGAAAGTGTGCTGTTTCGTACTTTGGTTATTCAAGATAACCGTTCTAAAAACCGTCATTCCCGCGTAGGCGGGGATCCAGTGCAAAACGCAAAGCAAAGGTCGTCAGATTGACGACCTTTCTTGATTTTGAGGAGCCATGAGCAAAGCCTTCACCCGCGAGAACGATGACGCTGACGACGATGAGGATGCACCGTCGTTACCTGCATTGCCGTTAGGTACGAAGAATTACATGACGCCCGAGGGTTATCGTCGCCTGAAGGAGGAGTACATGTATCTGTTGGACGTTGAACGTCCTGCATTGGTGCAGACGGTATCGTGGGCGGCGGGTAATGGCGACCGCTCGGAGAACGGTGATTACATCTACGGTAAGAAGCGCCTGCGCGAGATCGATCGTCGTCTGCGTTTTCTCGCCAAGCGCATGGAGAATTCACTCGTGCTTGATCCAGCGCAACGCGGCGATTGCGACCAAGTGTTCTTCGGAGCGACAGTGACGGTGCGCTCGCGACACGGTGGGGCGAAGCCCTCTGATGCGGGAGCGAGCGCATCGCACCTCCTCCCGCAAACGGCCGACTCCATCGGTAACGTGTCGGAGGTGCGCCACGGTGATGGGGTGGAGCGTACCTACAGCATCGTCGGTATCGATGAGGCGAATGCGAGCAAGGGGCTCATCAGTTGGGTGTCGCCTTTGGCGCGTGTGCTACTTAAAGCGCGTGAGGACGATATCGTGAAGTTACCGCTGCCAGATGGGGTGGAAGAATTGGTGGTGGTGCAGGTGGTGTACCAGAGTATCGAGTTCTAGGGTCAAGCAAGCACTAGGGTGTGGACCTTTTCGGTGTGCGCTTCAACGCGATTTCGACCCTTCCGTTTCGCTTCGTACAGGGCTGTGTCGGCCAGTTTGTAGGAGTGTTCTAGTGGTAAATCGCAATCCACTTCAGCGATGCCGATGCTGATCGTGAGCGGTATCCGTATGCCGTCTTGGAAATAAGGCTCGCCTTCGATGTTGAGGCGGATACGTTCTGCCATCTCGACAGCTTCGCTCTGCTTGGTGTTGGGCAATAACAGCGCAAATTCTTCACCGCCCACGCGCGCGATCACGTTCCCTGCTCGGGTGGAGCGGCGCAACATATCTGATATGTGTATCAGCACTTGATCGCCCACGTCGTGTCCGAAATTGTCATTCACTCGTTTGAAGAGGTCGATGTCCAAGATCGCTAGGGAGAGGTGTCCATTTGCGCGCCGATTCTGGGCGGCTTCGAGCTTGAATGTGTTCTCGAAATAGCGACGGTTCGGTAGCAAGGTCAGGTTGTCGGTCACGCTCAATGTTTCTAGTTTCCGCTCGTTACGAGCAGCTAGCAGTTCGATCATGCCCATGAAAAACAGCACCGATAGGAATGAGGTGGTGGGAAAGAGATATCGAATGAATCGTACGATATCGCTATCGAGTTCGAGCAACGCTGGTGCGGGTTCGATCCAGTTGAACTCAAAGTATAGGTAGAGTCCGATATTCAATGTGAACAGAAAGATGATCGACTTCCAACTGGCTAAAGGAAAAATGACGACAGTTGCTAAAGCGAACAGGACATAGGAGTAGTACGAATTAAGAAAGGAGCCGAAGGAGATAAAGCTGACAGCAAGCTGGGAGCCCATCACTGCAATTACAAGTAACCAGCGTGCTTGGCAGTAATGTCCTTTTCGATTCAAGTATAGAACCAGTGCTTGTAGCGGGAAGAAAGGTATAAGGCTGAGGAAGGCGTTGTTAAGAGCTGTGTTGCCAAAGAACACAAACATCAACGCATAAAGAAAATATGACAGTATCGCAAACATAGCTGCGATATTGGTGTGCAATATCTTGCGTTTGGTCGTGTAGTCGAGAACAGGTTCGACTCCCCAGTGAACCCATGTGTTGAATTGCGACAACATGCTCTTTCTCCGAATAGCTGCGGTTCGTTATATTTGAGCTCTTGCTGGCATTCTATGCCTTATTTTGATGAAGCACACCTTTCCAAGACGGCTGCAAAGAAACCGTCTGTATTGTGCTGTTGTGGCGTGAGTTGTAGGTAGTCGCCCATTGCCATGTCGATGTGATGTTGCTTCAGGACATCACCAGCGGGAATCAGTGTGTAATCTGGATGCGCTGCCAAGAAGGCTTGGACGATGGCTTGATTCTCTTCATGCAACAGGCTGCATGTAGCATAGACCAAGCGCCCGCCTTTTTTGAGCAGACGCGCAGCAGAAGCGAGGATGGCCGCTTGCTTCACATTCAACTCGGCGACGCTCTGTACCGATTGACGATATTTCAGATCGGGATTGCGGCGCAATGTACCCAGTCCACTACAGGGGGCATCCACCAGCACGCGGTCTATCTTGCCTGCGAGGCGTTTCACCTTGGCATCGTTCTCGTGTGCGATGAGTTGTGGTTGTACATTGCTCAAGCCAGAACGCTTCAAGCGCGGCTTGAGGTTGGTCAGGCGTTTCTCCGAGATGTCCCAAGCATACAAGCGCCCCTGCGAGTTCATCATCGCGCCCAGCATCAATGTCTTACCACCGGCGCCTGCACAGAAATCCACCACCATGTCGTTGCGTTTGGGGGACAACATCAGGCCAAGCAACTGACTACCTTCGTCTTGCACCTCGAACTTGCCGGTGAGGAACAGCGCATGTTTGTTCAATGCGGGTTTGTATTTGAGGCGAATGCCCATTGGGGAGTAGGGCGTAGCTTTGGCATCCATGCCTTCGGACTGGAGCGACTGCAACACTTCGTCGCGGCCTGCAAGCAGCGTGTTCACGCGCAGGTCGAGCGGGGCGACATTCTGCATGGATCGTCCGATCTCCAATATCTCAGCGTCGCTGTGATGGGTGTGCAGTTTATCCACGATCCAATCGGGTAACTCGGCCTGGATGGAGAGGGGGAGCTTGTTCATGTCTATACTCTTAACGTTGCCCAGCCACTCTTCCTCTTTCACTTTAAGTAGTGGCTTCAGTTCGCGCAGGTTGTAGCCGCCGAACTTTACCCAGTACGCCAGCGTGATACGACGTGCGGAGGCGAGTCCTTTCTCCTCCAGTGTGCAAGCGTGTTCCAAGAACAAGCGATGGCGCAATGCGCCGAACAAAGTCTCGGCGACCAAGGAGCGCTCATTGGAGCCGATGCGCTCTTCTTGGAAGAAGTGGCGCAGCACAGCATCAGCTGGGTGCTCCATTTTGAGTGCTGCGCGCACGGCTTGGATGGTGAGGTCGAGACGGTATTCGGTGAGTAGCATATATATTCTTTCTTAGTCGTCAGAGACGCGTATTTCGGTGATGATGGCTTCGCCGCCAATCTTGCCACTTGGTTCGATGTGGCGGACTTTGACTGGTAGTAACCGGTACTCTTGTGAGAACCAGATCTCCAGCCCTTCTTTTCCTGCGGGTTGTAGTTTGCGGAAGTGTACCGTGTGTAGCTTGCCCATGCGGGTGATCAATGTCTCGTCGGTGGTCACTTCGAAGCGATATTTATCCAGATTACGTCCGTTGGTGACTGATATGGGAAGCACATCGCCTTCGGCAGGCAGTGGCGGGAACTGATACAGGATGCTCAACATGTCTTGTGTGTCAGGCAGTAGGTCGACTTCTTTTTCGTTGCCAAAGATCAGTTTGTTCTTATCGCGGTCGAAGGTCGCTTGGTAAGACTGGGTGCCGTTCTCATCGGTCTTATCCTCGGTGAACTTGCGTGGTGACAACAAATACCCATCTGACATACCCCAACTGCTCTGTTTCAGAGTGTACGACTTCAATAATCTTGCTAAGCCGATCGTTTGTGTCGTTGATTCAAGCTTGTATTGTCCATCGTCGTACTCTAGCGTATGTACTGTCTCACCCACGACCATGCCATCACTGCCTAGCTTCACTTCGAATCTGAGGCGGGCGTGTTTGGGTAAGGGGGGGCGGGGCGGGGCGGCGGCGGGTGTTACTTCGGCTACGCTACTTGCCGCCACATCTGTGCTGTCAGGATCAATTGCGTTTGCTGCGATGGATGCAAGGCTGTCTGCCTCGGCTACGCTGCTCGTGGCGGCCACGTTGCTCTCCGCCAACATTTCTTTGACTTCGGCTTGTTCAGGAACAGGAGGTTGGGGTGCTGGGGCAGGAGCTGGGGTGGGAGACTTTTCATTTATTTTTTTTCTCGAAGGCAACCTTTCCATCCGCGAGACCGGCTCTAACTTGGCCATCAGTGGCGGAAGTTCAGGGTTAACTGAAGGGGCCTCGATATGTGGCAACCATAGGAAGATCGCGTGAACGCAGAGCGATACCACAAGTGAGGCGATGATGCGCTGTTTTGGCGTGGACAACGAAACGTTCACGGAACAATCTTGAGGTCGGTGAGGACTTGTACCAGTGAGTTGCTGCCGTCTTCGGTGAAGACGACTTTGCAGGGGACGAAGCTGTGATCGATGGCCAACCACACGTTTGATTTCTTGGGTACGTCCAGTGGAAGCGAGGTCAGGTTGTAACTGCGCATCGTGCCGAACGATGTGGTGACGGTCTGCTCTGGCTTAACTTGGTAGTGCAACTTCTCGATCATGCTGCCGTTGGACATATCTAGTTTTATTTCCAAACGTCCGCGCGGTGGCTCGACTACGAATTGATACATCATACTCAAGCGGTCTTGCGTACCCTCGGCGAGAGGAAGTTGACGGATGCCGACATTGTCTCGATGGATGAGTTCGTGACGCGTCCAGTCGAATTCAGCAGTGCTGTTCTTGTGGCTGTCTTGGGCACGCTTATGTGTGTACTTAAGGGGAAGTAGGCCATGCGTACTGATATCACCTTCGCTTGTTGCCACGATGGTTTCTGGCTTGAATAAGGCGAGCAGGCCGACGGGTTTAGTGATGGATTCGATGTGGTACTGGTTGCCATCACGTGTGAAGACCTCACGCACTTTGGCCAAGGTCACGCCTTTCACTTGCAGATCGTAGTTCGCTTCGATGCGATGCGGTATCTCAGTCGCAGCGAGTGCGGTTGAGAAACACAGCAGAATAAAAGTGATGAGGATGCGCATGTACTTAGTCTAACCCAGGCGAGATGAGTGTCGTGCCGCGCTGTTCCATGCGATCTGTTTCAACACGCCCTTGGTCGTTCAGGCGGATGTTGCCAGCACAGAACCAGCGCACCGCTTGCGGAAATACACGGTGTTCCTCATGTAATACGCGTGCTGACAAAGTCGCTACGGTATCGTTCTGCTGAACAGGTACAGCGGCTTGGATGATGATGGGGCCATGATCAAGGTCGGCAGTGACAAAATGCACAGTGCAACCGTGGATCTTGACGCCATCCTTCAATGCGCGCTCGTGTGTATCTACCCCTGTATAGGCAGGCAGTAGCGATGGATGGATATTGATGAGGCGACCAGCATAGCGATTAACGAAACCAGCCGTCAGGATGCGCATGAAGCCAGCGAGAACGACGAGGTCGGGCTGGTGACGGTCAATCTCTTGTGCCAGTGCGGCATCGAATGTTTCGCGATTGGCGAAATCTTTGTGCGAGATCGCTGCGGTAGCAACGCCGTGTTGTTTGGCGATCTCCAGCCCGGCAGCGTCAGCTTTGTTGCTAATGACGGCCGCCACCTCACAAGGCAACTTCGCCTTCAGCAACGCTTCCATGTTGCTACCACGACCGGAGATGAGGATGACGATTTTTTTCACGCTATTTCTATCGATAATGGACGATTGGGGTTACTTGGCGCTCTGATATAAATTTTTTGCGATTGCCTTGCCTAGAGGAGGAACCATGCTCATGAGGTCGGAGGCAACTTGGTCTGGATGATCTAGGATGTATTGAACATTTGGATAGCGGATGTTGGAATAACCAACGTAATCTGTGTCTATCTTCTCTATGTACAAAAGGACATCTCCGAAACTCGCAGCTCTTCTGATACGGATGCTTCTTTCAAAGCGATCAGGATTGGTACGTGAGCGGATATCGTAGAGGATGGTTATGGTAGGCATAATCCCATCCTGCTCTTGGCGAAATCCGATGTTCACGAAATTTTCAAGCAGGTGATGTTGGTAGAACGATGCGTAAGCATATTCAGCCAACCCGAATGTACTCCTTTGTACGGGAACAACATCTACCTCTATTCCATGTGCTTTCAGCTCAGAAGAAATGGCACTTTGCAAGGCAGGGTGCAATGGTTCCATTTTGTTTCGAAGTGACTTTGCAATGTTGCGTGCCAAGTGGTCATTAGCACCTGCTGACGAATACGCATTTGAAGTCCATTCAATATTCGCAACAAAAGTAATCTCTTTTTCTGAAAGACCGACAATCGAAACCTTATCGATCGGACCATGTTTCTTGAAGTCATATTGCGCAGTGCTTGAACACCCTTGTAGAAAAAGTGTCGATAGCACGAAAATTCCAGCAATTATTCTATTGCTACCAAAGGACATGTCAGTTCTCCGTGAGGAATAAAATTTCGTATGGTTATTTGACCTGAGTCTGATGCTCGTCGCCGTTACGTGCGCGGATAACGCCGATGCGTGACACGGTCTCGCCAGTGGCTTGCAGATGCTTGATGGCCACATCAGCATCTTGAGACGCGACCACGACGACCATGCCGATACCGCAGTTGAATGTGCGGAACATCTCTTGTGCTTCGACGTTACCGCCCTCGCGCAACCAGCCGAACAGTTTTGGCATCTTCCATGTCTTGCTGTCGATATCGGCCACGACATTGGCAGGCAATACGCGCGGCACGTTCTCGGTGATGCCGCCGCCGGTGATGTGTGCCATGCCTTTGACGGTGATCGCTTGCATGAGGGATAGCATCGGCTTCACGTACAAGCGGGTCGGTGCCATGATGCAATCGGCTAGCGAACGGTCACCGTCGAACTTGGCGTTCAAGTCTGGCTTGCTACGCTCAATGATCTTGCGCACCAGCGAGTAGCCGTTGGAGTGTGCGCCATTGGAGGCCAGTCCCAACACTACGTCGCCCGCCTTGATGTGTTCGCCGGTGATGATCTTGGATTTCTCCACCACACCTACCGCGAAACCTGCGAGGTCGTATTCACCGACGGGATACATGCCCGGCATTTCGGCGGTCTCGCCGCCAATCAGCGCACAGCCGGAATCTTCACAGCCTTTGGCGATGCCCTTGATGACTTCGGTGGCAGCAGGCACATCTAACTTGCCGCAAGCGAAGTAGTCGAGGAAGAACAGCGGCTCGGCACCTTGCACCAAGATGTCGTTCACACTCATGGCGACGAGGTCGATACCGACGGTGTCGTGGCGGTTCAGTTCGAAAGCCAGCTTGAGTTTGGTACCTACGCCATCGGTGCCGGATACCAGCACGGGTTCTTTGAACTTCTTGGAGATCTCTACCAGACCGCCGAAACCTCCGATGCCGGACAGGACTTCAGGGCGCATGGTGCGCTTGGCAAAGGGCTTGATGTTCTCGACCAGTTGGTCGCCAGCATCGA
>Ga0074196_10331_pt1 | contig 17732 bp, 17 predicted proteins | sample EPASupsiteSAE300_FD_64214 | JGI IMG/M metagenome (GOLD analysis project Ga0074196, IMG submission 64214) | Bioremediated contaminated groundwater from EPA Superfund site, New Mexico - Sample SAE3-00 | ecosystem: Environmental > Aquatic > Deep subsurface > Groundwater > Contaminated ... | reverse complement strand
GAATCACAGAGACACGCCGCCAAGAACTGCAAGCGGCAATCAACGCATGGGCAAAGCAAAAGGGCGAAGTGTTCCTGATGTCGCTCACCTTTCCGCACCTCGATCACCAGCTACTCGCAGACAACCTCGAAAAATTCAGCGCTGCCCTGCGCAAGTTCAAGAACTCCCGCGCATACAAACGCGCCATGTCCGAAGCGGGCGCGGTGGGAAGCATCCGCGCTCTCGAAGTGACCCACGGCGAGAATGGCTGGCATCCACACACGCACGATTTGGTATTTGCGTCCAAGGGACAACTGGAAAAGCTGCAAACCTTGAAAGAGGTTTGGATTGAGACGCTCATCAAGGCCGATCTGGCGGATCGCTCTCAGATCAACGACATGATGAAGGCGGCGTTCGATGTCTCGAATGGCGACTACGCCGCCGAGTACGTTGCCAAGTTTGGACACGAAGCTACTGAGGCTTCCAAGATCATCACAGAAAACACATGGGGCGCGTCACACGAACTGACCAAGGCTTACGCCAAAGTCGGAAAGCGTTTGGGCGGTCGCACCCCTTTCACCTTACTGGCCGACTTCATCAAGGGCGACACCGAGGCGGGCGAGCTGTTCCAAGAATTCGGCCTGCAGTTCAAAGGCAAGCGTCAGCTGTTCTGGTCGCCAAAACTCCGCGCAGCTTTGCAGCTTGTGGAAGAAGAAAAAACCGACGAAGAGATCGCCGCAGAAGAAATGCCTGAACGTGAATTTGTAACGATGTTGGATCACGAGCAATGGCGGCTGGTACTGAGCCGGAACGCACGCTTCGAAGTTTTGAGAGTTGCTGAGAATGAGGGGGCGGCTGGTGTCGCGCGATTGCTGTCTGAGTTAGCAGGCCGACGGTACACGCACACCGACCACTATCACGAAAGAGGCCGAAGAGGCTGGCAACACCTGGGCGGATTCATCGGCAAAGCTGCCTGATAACGCTACGCGCCGGAACCGCCAAGAACCGACGCGCAACTCACCTTGATAGGAAAGGCTGAAATGAAGAATACCACCAAGAAGACAAAACTCCGCAACAGAGCCAGTCAGAAAACGAATTGGGCATATTGGATGCAAGCCATAGAGCCAAAGTCAGAAGCTCTCAACAATGCATTCCCAGACTTCCATCCTCAGTGGGTGCAAATGTCACAGCAAGTGGAAATAACGCCTCCAGCTTTTGTCTTTGTCAGAAAAACACTGGGGATGAATCCAGAACAATGCGCTGCATATCTTCGGGTATCTACACGAACTATTCGGCGCTGGGAAAGTGGGGTGCAGGACGTGCCTTTCACTGCATTTGAAACGCTGCGCCTTGTTCTAGAAAGCCCTCGCGCCATGCTTTCACACAAGGAATGGAGCGGATGGTTTATGAGCGATGACGGAAGGTTGGTATCACCGGATGTTGCATGTTCTTTCACTCCGGGGGATTTGAACTATTTTTCATTCAACAGAAGTGAAGCCCAAAAACAAGCAAACGAAACACGCCGATTGCAAGCCGAACTAGACGAGGCAACTGCTGAAAATACACGGATACGGCAGTTGTTCTTATCGCATGGTTTGGTTGATGAACTCGCTGTGATGCAAGCCCAGGTAAACCGATTAATGGAAATGGTGGCCACAGCAAAAGTAATCCCCTTCCCTACCGCAGAAGTTCTACCACTGGAGAAAACAGCATGAAACAACGTCCATCCGTAGCACCCTACATGAGCAGCGCTGACATCAGCACGAACGCCTCGATCTCACTCGCAAAACTCTACAAGCGAATCCGCGCAATTGATCCTGCATACGAACCATCAAGCCGATTCCAAGTGCGTATGAAGAACAAGCGCGCTGCACTTCGTCCAACACTTCGTATTGTCAGATAATCATGCGCTTCCTCACTCACGATGAACTAGCCGAACTCACCGAGCGCAAGCGCAAGGGCGAGCAAATCACATGGCTCAAGGCGAATGGCTATCACTTCGCCATTGGCGCGAATGGACACCCGAGGGTTTTGAGTGAACATGTGCAAGCGCGTTTGTGTGGTGGCAGCATGATCGCCGCACCAGCCGCACTTGAGCCAAACTGGGGCGCTGTGTAATCACGCATCATGGGACGCAAGCGCACCCTCAACCACGATCTGCCGCCGAGGATGAACCTCAAGGGGAAGACGTACTATCACGTATCAACTGACTCTCCGAGAAAATGGACGAAGCTAGGCCAAGACCTTTCCATTGCAAAACGCCTTTGGGCTGAGATCGAGGGCGAGCAACCTGACCCGAACAATTTCACCTTCAGCGGAATCGTCTCGCGCTACCGCAAAGAAGTTTTGCCCTCCAAGTCGTACCGAACTCAGCAGGACAATGAAAAAGAGTTGCTCAAACTGGAAGCTGTATTTGGTGCAATGCCGATTGATGCAATCAAACCATTCCACATCAAGAGGTATCTGGACATGCGCGGCAAGACCGCCAAGGTTCGTGCGAATCGAGAGCGCGCACTATTCAGCCACGTATTCAACTTCGCTAGGCAGTACGGTTACACCGACTTGCCAAACCCATGCGCAGGCATCAAGGGGCACAAAGAAACAGGCCGTGATCGCTACGTCGAACATGAAGAATTCTCCGCCGTGTGGGACAAGGCGCACTACACGGTGCAAGACGCAATGGACTTGGCGCTTCTCACCGGGCAGCGACCCGCCGACTTGCTGAAGATCAACCGCAGCGACCTCCGCAATGGCGAGTTGTACTTGGTGCAAAACAAAACAGGTAAAGCACTGCGCATCACCATCATGGGCGAACTGGAAACTCTCATAGAACGCATTTTGAGCCGCACGCACAATCGAGTGGGCGGTGATGCCCTGCTACAGGATGGAAACGGCCAGCGGCTTTCCTATGGCGCTTTGCGCAGCCGTTTTGACAAGGCGCGAGAAGCAGCAGGCGTGAGCTTTCAGTTCAGAGACATTCGAGCAAAGACTGCGACCGATCTCGATAGCCTTGCACTTGCTCAAGGATTGCTTGGCCACAGAAACAGATCCACAACTGAGCGCTACACACGTCACCGCAAAGGTGACAAGGTAAGCCCTCTGAAATGAAGAATTGTAGAAATTAAGGCGGAATTGTAGAAAAAGAAAAAGGCTCGCATCTCTGCAAGCCTTGATAATACTGGTGGCTCGGGGCGGAATCGAACCACCGACACGCGGATTTTCAATCCGCTGCTCTACCAACTGAGCTACCGAGCCGTTTTTGACCCATCCCGTGAAAGGCTGGAAAAACGAAGGCGCGCATTGTAGCCATAAGCCTCACTTCGGGCAATATAAAAAACGAACCCCGCACTAGGCGGGGTTCGTCCTTTACTACTTTAAGCCGTAGCGAGCGGTTTGAGAGCAAGGCGCACGAAGCACAGAAACCGGAATGTACATTTCGTACATGAGGATTTCGAGCACCGCGCAACGCCGCAATCGAGCCGCGCAGTAGGCAAAAAATTACATCATGCCGCCCATACCACCCATGCCGCCCATATCGCCGCCACCCATACCACCGGCTGGTTTGTCTTCTGGCAAGTCGGCGATCATGCATGCAGTGGTCAACATCAGACCTGCGATGGATGCAGCGTGTTGCAAGGCAGTGCGAGTGACCTTGGTTGGGTCAACCACACCCATCGCCAACATGTCGCCGTACTCGCTGCTGGCGGCGTTGTAACCGAAGCTACCTTTGCCTTCCAGCACTTTGTTGACGACTACGGATGGCTCGTCGCCCGCGTTGGACACGATTGCACGCAGTGGCGATTCCATCGCGCGCAACACGATGGTGATGCCTGCGTCTTGGTCGTGGTTGTCACCCTTGAGGGCTGCAACCGCAGCCTTGGCGCGCAACAGTGCAACACCGCCGCCAGCAACGATACCTTCTTCAACCGCTGCACGAGTCGCATGCAATGCATCGTCAACACGGTCCTTCTTCTCTTTCATTTCGACTTCAGTCGCCGCGCCGACCTTGATGACTGCAACGCCGCCAGCCAACTTCGCTTTGCGTTCTTGCAACTTCTCTTTGTCGTAATCGCTGGTGGATTCTTCCATCTGCTTGTTGATCTGAACAACGCGAGACTTGATCGCATCTTCCTTGCCAGCGCCATCGATGATGATGGTGTTCTCTTTGCTGACTTCGATACGCTTAGCTTGGCCCAATTCAGCCAAAGTGGTCTTTTCTAGTGTCAGGCCAACTTCTTCAGCGATCACCGTACCGCCAGTCAAGATAGCGATATCTTCCAGCATCGCCTTGCGACGATCACCGAAACCAGGCGCCTTGACTGCAACAGTCTTCAGGATGCCACGGATGTTATTCACGACCAGAGTCGCCAACGCTTCGCCGTCAACATCTTCAGCGATGATCAACAGTGGGCGGCCAGCCTTTGCGACTTGCTCCAATACTGGGAGCAGATCACGGATATTGGAGACCTTCTTGTCATGCAACAGGATGAACGGATTGTCCATTGCAGCAATCTGCTTGTCCGCGTTGTTGATGAAGTAAGGAGACAAATAGCCACGGTCGAATTGCATACCTTCGACAACGTCTAACTCGTTTTCCAATGACTTGCCATCTTCAACCGTGATGACGCCTTCTTTGCCCACTTTTTCCATCGCGTCAGCGATGATCTTGCCGATGCTTGCATCAGAGTTTGCGGAGATAGACGCTACTTGAGCGATCTCAGTTGTAGTAGCGCAAGGCTTAGAAATGTTCTTCAGTTCCGCCACCGCAGCAATCACTGCTTTGTCGATACCGCGCTTCAGGTCCATTGGGTTCATGCCTGCGGCTACGAACTTCATGCCTTCTTGCACGATGGATTGCGCCAGAACGGTCGCAGTCGTTGTGCCGTCACCTGCAACATCAGAAGTCTTGGAAGCGACTTCCTTGACCATTTGTGCGCCCATGTTCTCGAACTTGTCCTTCAGCTCGATCTCTTTAGCCACGGATACGCCGTCTTTAGTGATGTGGGGGGAACCGTATGAACGATCCAACACGACGTTACGGCCTTTAGGGCCCAAGGTTACTTTGACCGCATCGGCCAGAATGTTGACACCCACGACCATCTTGGCACGTGCTGCATCATGGAATTTCACGTCTTTTGCTGCCATGTTCTATTCTCCTAATGAAATTCTAAAAATTGATTAAGCCTCGATAACGCCGATAAGGTCGTCTTCACGCATCTGCAACAGCTCTACGCCGTCGATCTTGAAGGCTTGGCCAGAATATTTTCCGAACAACACCTTGTCGCCGACCTTCACGCTCATCGCGCGAACTTTGCCGTCTTCACCGATCTTGCCGTTGCCAACTGCAACGATCTCACCTTGATCTGGCTTCTCAGTTGCCGCGTCAGGAATCACGATACCGGATGCTGTCTTACGCTCTTCTTCCATGCGCTTAACGATCACGCGGTCATGCAAAGGACGAATCTTCATGCTTATTTCTCCTAAAATCAGTGGGTTGATCAAATGCGAAGGTGGATATTTAGCACTCTCCACCAGCGACTGCTAATGATAGGGGCGACACCACCCAATTTCAAGGGCGAAGTAGGTATTTATTGTTCGGGGGCGGCTTTAGGGCTATTTCAGCAAGTTTTGCATTGCGCCATCCAGCTTAGGGTGCGCGAATTGAAAACCTGATGATTCAAGCCGCTTGGGAATCACCCGCTGCCCCTCTAGCAGCAGACATGCGCGTTCGCCCATTGCCAGCTCCAACACAAAGCTGGGCGCAACGAACAGCACAGGGCGATGCAGTGCTTGCGCCAATGTTTGAGTGAATTCCGCATTGGTGACGGGTGCAGGTGCAGTCATATTGAAAGCACCATTGAGCGAGACATCCTCCAAAAGATGCAACACCATCGCCACGTAATCGTCGATATGCACCCAACTCATCCATTGTTTGCCATCGCCCAACCTGGCGCCCAGCGCCAATTTGAACGGTAGTAACATACGGCCCAGCAAACCACCACGCTGGCTCAACACCAAGCCCGTGCGCAACAAGCAGACTCGTACAGCGCTTTTTTCTGCCACGCGCGCCTCCCTCTCCCATTCTGCGCAAAGCTCGGACGGAAAATCATGGCCTGCCGCCATAGCCTCATCTAGCACCGTATCGCCGCCATTGCCGTAATACCCCACCGCAGATCCGCTCAACAACACAGTAGGTTTTTGTTGAGCCGCAGCGATTCGTTGCACCAACTTCTGCGTCAATCCCACTCGACTATCCAACAACACCTGCTTACGTTTCGCCGACCAATAGGCATCGACGATAGGCTCGCCCGCCAGATTGATGACGGCTTCGAATGGGCGTTCTGGCGTCCATTCATCCAAACTCTCCATGGCGCGCACGCTCTCCCCACACTTGGCGGCGACCGTCGCGGGATGGCGGCTCAACACAGTCAACGCATGCCCTTGTGCAAGCAACGCCGAACAAAGATGACGACCGATCAGCCCAGTTCCACCCGTGATTAGAATACGCATCGCGCGCTCCCGCTAAATTCGATGGATGTATCTTACGTTATGATGCCGACCATGACATCGAATCACGACCTCCTAGCCCGCAGCCTCGCCTCTGTCTGGCATCCCTGCACACAAATGAAGCGCCACGAGACTTTGCCACTCGTGCCTATCGCACGCGGCAAAGGGGTGTGGCTGTACGATGTGGATGGCAAGCGTTATCTCGATACGGTGAGTTCATGGTGGGTGAATCTGTTCGGGCATTGCAATCCACGCATCAACGCCGCCCTCACCGACCAGTTGGGCAAACTGGAACATGTGATGTTGGCGGGCTTCACGCATGAGCCTGTGGTGCAACTTTCCGAAAAGCTACGCGATCTCGCCCCTGCGGGATTAGGCCATTGCTTCTACGGTTCGGATGGCGCTTCGGCCACCGAGATCGCCTTGAAGATGAGCGCGCACTACTGGCGCAACTGCGGCAAACCAAACAAATCGCAATTCATCAGCCTACAAAACAGTTACCACGGCGAGACCTTGGGAGCGCTGTCGGTGACCGATGTGGCGCTGTTCCGCGATGCCTACGGTTCACTCATCAAACAGAATGCGACCGTGTCCAGCCCAGATTGGCGCGAGGCCGAGCCGGGCGAGACTGCGGAAGCATTTGCGTTGCGATGCGCCGACGCGCTGGAGAAACATCTGCAAGCACATCACGAAAGTATCGCCGCTTTCATCATCGAGCCGCTGGTGCAAGGTGCGGCAGGCATGGCGATGTACCACCCGACCTACCTGAAGAAAGCACGTGAGTTGTGTTCTCAATACAACGTACATCTCATCGCTGACGAGATCGCCGTTGGCATGGGTCGCACGGGTACGATGTTCGCTTGCGAACAGGCGAGCGTCTCACCCGATTTCTTGCTCATCTCCAAAGGCATCACAGGCGGCTATCTGCCACTATCCATCGTGATGACCACCGACGACATCTACCAAGCTTTTTACGATGACCAGACAGCGCGCGGCTTCTTGCACTCACATTCCTACACTGGCAATCCATTGGCTTGCCGCGCTGCGCTGGCCACGCTGGACATCTTTGAGCAAGACGGCGTGTTGAATGCCAATCGCGACAAGGCTGCCAGCTTCAACAGTATCGCAGCACCGTTGCGCGAACATGAAAAGGTAAGATACTTCCGCAATACCGGCATGATCTGGGCATTCGAAGTCGACTCACCCCATAGCGACTTTGCGCAACGTTGCTTCACCTTGGGGTTGCAACACGAATTACTGTTGCGCCCCATGGGCAACACGGTATATTTCATGCCGCCCTACGTCATCACCGAAAAGGAAATACAAATGCTGGTGGAGCGCACGCTCACCGTCATTGATGCACTGTCATGAAGCTCCTTGTCACGCTCATCTCGTTGTTGCTCATCGCCAAGGCGCAGGCGGTTGCGCTGCCGCGCTCCGTTCAACAAGAGTTGAAAAAGGTCGGCATCCCGCTCAATGCCGTCGCGGTGGAAGTGCGCGAGTTGGGCAAGCATGGCCCGCTCATCGCACTCAACACGCAACGTGCGATGAATCCCGCTTCAACCATGAAGCTGGTCACCACTTATGCGGCACTGGATATGCTAGGCCCCGCTTACACTTGGGAGACCGAGGCGTGGCTAGATGGAGAATTAAAGGATGGCGTACTCAAAGGCAATCTCATCCTCAAGGGTTATGGCGATCCGAAATTCACCATCGAACAATTCTGGTTGTGGCTGAGTGAATTACGAGCACGCGGACTGCGTGACATCCAAGGCGACTTGATCCTAGACCGTAGCTTCTACGATCTTCCTGCGCACGACCCCGCCGAATTCGACAATGACGCGGTACGTGCCTACAACGTAGGGCCGGATGCCTTGCTCATCAACTTCAATACCCTGCGCCTACGTTACATCCCCAACGGCAATGGATTGACGGTCGTCACCGAACCGCCGCTGGATGGGTTCGTATTGGACAACCGCTTGTCCCCGAGTGGCAACAAGGTGAATTGCGACAACTGGGATGACCTATTCCAAGTGCAACCGCTGGGCGACAGCGTGGTACTGCAAGGCGACTACGCCCTTGAGTGCGGTGAGCGCGAGCAGAACCTCAGCGTGATGCCACACACCCGCTATGTCGGCGCCTTGTTCGGCGCGATCTGGAAAGAGCTGGGCGGGACGATAAAAGGCAAAGAACGAAATGGCTTAGTCACCTCCGATGCGACGCTCCTTTCTACACATCGCTCGGAACCCTTGAGCGGCATCATTCGCGACATCAACAAATACAGCAACAACGTGATGGCCAGACAACTGTTCCTCACTTTAGGCTCAGCCATCAATGATCCAGACGGGCAGAATACCGTCAAAGAACTTGGCAGCATGAACATCGAGCGCAGCATCCTCGCCACGCAGATGTGGCTGATGCGCAATCAGTTGCGCTTCCCCGAGCTGGTTCTGGAAAATGGCGCAGGGCTTTCTCGCAAAGAACGCATCACTGCCGCGCACATGACACAACTACTACAACATGCTAGCAAGCATCCCCTGAGCGCCGAGCTGCAAGCATCCCTGCCCATCTTGGGCGTGGATGGGTCGGTAAAGAAACGCCTGAAACAGAGCGCCGCCGCTCGTCATGCGCACCTCAAGACCGGCACCCTGACCGGCGTCAAGACCATCGCGGGCTACGTCCGTTCCAAGTCAGGCAAAGAATGGATCATCGTGTTTTTCATCAACCATCCTTATGCTCAACGTGGACAGGATGCGCAGGACGCTTTGATCGAGTGGGTACAACAGCATTAGCTAATGTACAATTAGCAGCTCTGCTGTGGATAATTCCCCGCTTATTTGTTATTTCCTTCTCCAAAATCATGAATACAAAATTCGCTCGACATCTCATATTCATTGCTATCCTGTCCATCGCACCCCTCTCAACAGCACTCGCTGAAACCGCTAGCGTTGTGCCACCCGCCAATCTGAACAGCGCAGACTCTCAAGAATCCAGCATGAGCGATCAGCCACCCATCATCAATGATGATAAGAACTGGTATTTTTCATGGGGCTATAGCCGTCAGTATTACGCCCCCTCTGACATTCATATTAGCCAACCCAGCCTTGGTAATGATTTCACCGTACACAAAGCCAAAGCGACTGACTTTCACACCAACATCCCCGAGACGCTCGATTCCATCGCGAAATTTAACTTCTTCGCACCGCAGGAAAATATTCGAATCGGCAAGTTCATGGATGCGGAAAAGTCCTTCGCCGTCGAATTCTCGTTGGATCACAGCAAATACAACACCACTGTCGGTCAAACTGCTCTCGTTACTGGCACGATTGGAAATGGTAACGGCGTCATCCCCAATGGCCCCGTCAATAGTAACGTGGTACTTGATAAGCAAACATTTGATTACGCATTGCACAACGGTTTGAATCACATCATGGTGAATGCAGTCTGGCTGCATCATCTGTACGGCCCAAAACAAAAACCGGGTGATTTGGAATCGATCAGCCGCGTCGGTGCTGGGATTTTGTTGCCGCATGCCGTGAATACGATTTTCGGCAACAAAAACCAAGTCGGCCCCAAATGGGTGAACAGCTGCTGTTTGTCCAGTAACGACTGGTGGCAACTCAATGGTTGGACTGTGGGTGTCGAGGTGGGTGTGCGTTATAGGCTCACTCAATCTTTGTATCTAGAAGCCACGTTAAAAGAGGCTTACGGTGAGCTTCGAAAAGTCCCTGTCTATCAGGGCACTGCCGACCAAGTTATCTGGATGACCGAAGGGGTTATGTCCTTGGGTTACTTATTTTAGGAAGCTGTGCTGCACAAATAAAAAGCCGAGGATGTCCTCGGCTTTTTTGCACTAGCCTAAAACGCAATATTCCGCAATTAGAAAAAATATATAGGCCAATTTTCTGCTTTACCCCCTTACTCAATACAGCAACAATCTCAAGGCGATAATCGTTCGCAGCAAAATTTAGGAAAAAAACTCATGCAGAAAAAAATCTTAGCAATCGGATTGATCTCAGCACTGTCCTCGACCGCTATGGCGGAAGGCATGTATTTAGCGATTGATGTAGGTCAAACAACTGCCAAGGATGCTTGTGTAGATCTCCCAGCAGGCTTTACCTGTAACGACAAATCAACCGCCTTCCGTTTTGGCGGAGGTTATCAATTCACCCCGAACTTCGGAATTGAAGCCACCTACGGCCTCTTGGGTACAGCAAAAATATCCGGTGTCCTCATTTCCGCTGGTACACCAATCGCCATGAACTTTGACGTGACGAACACAACGTTGCAAGCATCGGCCATTGGTACTTTACCGCTCTCTGAAAACTTCTCAATTTTTGGCAAAATGGGAGTCGCTAGTTCTACTATCACACTAAAAGGTCGTGGAACAGCAGCGGGGTTCAGCGCAACTCTTCCTGAGAGGACTAAGACTAAATCTAATTTGGCCTATGGTGTAGGGGCGCAATTCAACTTAACCCCCAAGGTTGGGATACGTGCGCAGTATGAAAATTTGGGAGAAGTGGGGGATGACATCGAAACACCCAAAGTCAAGTTGTCGCTGATTTCGGCAGGTCTAGTAGTCAAATTCTAACTCCTAAAACGGCAAGACTGGCACTGCTGGTCTTGCCGCCTTTGAGCATCACAGCCCCAGATCTCCCCACATCGCATCCACTTTAGCTTTCACGGCTGCATCCATCACAATTGGCGTACCCCATTCGCGCTGTGTTTCTCCAGGGAATTTATTGGTCGCATCCAGCCCCATCTTGCCGCCGAGCCCACTCACGGGTGAGGCGAAGTCGAGATAGTCGATCGGCGTGTTTGGCACAAGCAGTGTGTCGCGCACAGGATCAATGCGCGTAGTGATCGCCCACATGACTTCTTTCCAATCGCGCGTGTCGATGTCGTCGTCCACTACGATGATGAATTTGGTGTACATGAACTGGCGCAGAAAACTCCACACGCCGAACATCACGCGCTTGGCATGCCCAGCATATTGCTTTTTGATGCTGACCACCGCCATGCGATAGCTGCAACCTTCTGGAGGCAGGTAGAAATCAACGATCTCGGGGAATTGTTTTTGCAGCAGCGGCACAAACACTTCGTTCAGCGCCACGCCCAGCATGGCCGGTTCATCGGGCGGTTTGCCAGTGTAGGTAGAGTGGTAGATAGGGTCGCGCCGCATCGTGATGCGTTCAATAGTGAAGACAGGGAATTTATCTTGCTCGTTGTAGTAGCCGGTATGATCGCCGAAAGGGCCTTCGAGTGCCATCTCATCGGGATGGATGACACCTTCCAGCACGATCTCGGCGGACGCAGGCACTTGCAAGTCGTTGCCGATGCACTTCACCAGCTCGGTCTTACTGCCGCGTAACAAGCCCGCGAATTGATATTCGGACAATGAATCGGGAACGGGCGTGACTGCGCCCAGAATGGTTGCGGGGTCAGCGCCGATGACGACGGCGATTGGAAAAGGCTGCCCCGGATTTTTTTGACAGTGGTCGCGAAAATCCAGCGCGCCGCCGCGATGCGCCAACCAGCGCATGATGACTTTATTTTTGCCGAGCACTTGCTGGCGGTAGATGCCTAGATTTTGGCGTGGCTTGTTAGGCCCGCACGTGACCACCAAGCCCCAAGTGATGAGCGGCGCCACATCGCCCGGCCAGCAATGCTGGATGGGGAGTTTACTCAGATCGACATCGTCACAGTCCCACACGATGTCTTGGCAAGGTGCGGAAGACAAAACCTTGGGTGACATGGTGAGTACCTGCTTCAAGATCGGCCACTTATCCCATGCGTCTTTCAGCCCTTTGGGTGGCTCGGGCTCTTTCAGATACGCGAGCAGTTTGCCAACTTCGCGCAACGCGCCGATATTCTCTTCGCCCATCCCCAATGCCACACGGCGCGGTGTACCGAACAGATTGGCGAGTACCGGCATCTTGTGTCCGGCCACGTTTTCGAACAGTAACGCTGGGCCTTGGGCACGCAACACACGATCACATATCTCGGTGATCTCAAGATGCGTAGAAACGGGCACAGTGATGCGTTTGAGTTCGCCGAGTTTTTCCAGTTGCGAGATGAAGTCGCGCAGGTCGTGATATTTCATTTGTAAAAACTTTCTTCGCCCTCAGGGCGCGTCTTGAACCTTTTATGCAACCAGAAGTACTGTTCCGGCATCTCTAGGATGCGCTGTTCGATGAACTCGTTCATGCGACGTGCATCGGCCTCATCATCACCGCTGGGAAAATTCTCCCACGCCGGATAGAAGGTCAGCACATACCCTGCCCCGCCGGGTAATACACGCGTAACGCTGGGCACAACCTTCGCACCGGTCATCTTGGCAATGCGCGACACCGACATCATGGTCGCGGCAGGCACACCAAAGAAGGGGATGAACGCACCATCCTTCACGCCTTGGTCCTGATCGGGCGGATAAATGAAAGGTTTGTTCTCCTTCATCCCTTTCAGGATGGGACGCAATCCCTGCTGACGCGAATACAGCAACTGGGTGCGGAAGCGCGCACGCTTTTCCAGCAACAGCTGGGTGAGATAGACGCTACGTTGGTTCGCATACATGCACACTGTGTCGGTGTGTTGCGCCACCCACTGACCGCCTGCATCCATACCGACGAAGTGCGGCGTGAGCAGAATGGCAGGTTGTCCTTGTATCGCATCGAAATGTTCGACGCCTTCGACTCGAATCAAACTGCTGATGCGCTCCGCACTCGACCACCACAGGATGCATCGCTCCACCAAGCCGCGCGCAAACATCTTGAAGTGTTCTCGCAACAAGGCTTCGCGCATCGCATCGCGCATCGCAGGAAAACACAATTTCAGATTGGTATCGCCGATTCGGCGACGCTTCGCCGCCAATCGATAAAGCAATACGCCTACGCCATTACCGATGGCAACGAGCAAACGAAATGGCAGGAAATGCATCAACCACAGAATGAACACGCCCAGACGAACCAACATCATGAATCCTTGTTTGCCTCTGGCGGCAATGCGCCACGCGGGACTTTGTAACGGTTATAACTCCACAGATATTGCTCTGGATGCTGGCGCACCACCACCTCCAATGCAGCATTCATTTGTTTGGTGATTGAAGTCGCCGCATCGAAAGAGACTGGCGAGAAATGCAGCGCGTATCCCTTACCTCGCGGCAAGCGTTCACTGTGGCACATCACTACCGCCGCACCACTAGACTCTATGAGCCGCCCAATTAACGTCATGGTGTATGCAGGTCGGCCAAAGAACGGCGCCCATTCACCTTCACCATTGCCTGGCACCTGGTCTGGCAACACACCAATGGCCTCGCCACGCTTAAGCGCTTTCAGCAAGTGGCGCACGCCACCCAGATCGGTCGGCACCAATTTCATCTGCCCGCGCTCACGCCCTTGGTGCATCAACTTGTCCAATGACGGATAGCGAGGCGGGCGATACATACAGGTGATGGATTGGCGCGCAGCCACATAAAGGCCGATGACTTCGAAACAACCGATATGCGGCGTCAATAGGATGACACCTTTGCCTTGAGCACTCGCCACCTCGAAATGATTCCACCCATACACCTGTTTGACGCTGGCGACCACAACCTCCAATGGCAGCTTCCACACCCAAGGCAACTCCATCACCCCTTTGCCTGCCTCGCGGATATTAGTGTGTAGTAATTTCTCACCGCCTTCGATGCCAGCATTCTGAAGGTTCTCACGCAGTCGTGAGGCATAACGCTTCGATGTCAGATAGATGATCCACCCCAGCAACGCCCCCAGTCGGTGCAATACCGACAAAGGGAGACGCGAAAGCACATCAAACAGAATAACCATGTAAAAAAACCTATTAAATACAGCCACGGGGGATTTGGTACAATGCGCGCCCTTTAACTTTATATAAGCAACAACGGAGAGCCATGAGCGAATACTTCTTTACATCCGAATCCGTGTCTGAGGGCCATCCAGACAAGGTCGCCGACCAGATTTCCGACGCAATCGTTGACGCGATTCTAGCGCAGGACAAACATTCACGCATTGCAGCAGAGACGCTTGTTAGTACAGGCCTAGTCGTTCTGGCAGGTGAGATCACCACCAGCGCCAATGTGAACTACGCCAAAGTCGCGCGCGAAACCATCCGCCGCATCGGCTATGACGACCCTAACCTCCGCTTCGACGCAGACGGTTGCTCCGTTCAAGTCTGCTACGGCCAACAAAGCCCTGATATTGCCCAAGGCGTAGACAAAGCCTACGACGACACACTCGACCAAGGCGCGGGCGACCAAGGCCTGATGTTCGGCTACGCTTGCAGTGAGACCGACACCCTGATGCCGTTGCCTATCTATCTTTCGCACCGCATCGTTGAGCGTCAAGCAATACTGCGTCGCGATGGTCGTTTGAACTGGCTACGTCCGGATGCGAAATCACAAGTCACCATCAAGTATGTGGACGACAAGCCTTTCAGCATCGACACCGTGGTTCTCTCCACCCAGCACACACCCGAAATGACGCTTGAGCAAATTCGCGAAGCCGTGATTGAAGAGATCATCAAGCCGATCTTGCCGAAAGAACTCATCAAGGGCGACATCAAATATCTGGTGAACCCGACGGGTCGTTTCGTCATCGGCGGCCCGCACGGCGATGCTGGTTTGACTGGCCGCAAGATCATTGTCGACACCTACGGCGGCGCAGCTCCCCACGGTGGTGGCGCGTTCTCCGGCAAAGACCCTTCCAAGGTTGACCGCTCTGCCGCTTACGCCGGACGTTATGTGGCAAAGAATATCGTCGCAGCCGGCTTGGCCGACAAATGCTTGGTGCAGATCAGCTACGCCATCGGTGTGGCACAACCCACCAGCATCATGGTCACCACCTACGGCACAGGCAAGGTCTCCGACGAAAAGATCACCGAACTGGTCAAACGTCACTTCGATCTGCGACCAAAAGGTATCGTGATGATGCTCGATCTGTTGCGCCCGATCTATCAAAAGACCGCAGCCTATGGTCACTTCGGTCGTGAGGAGCCAGAGTTCAAGTGGGAAGCCACTGACAAAGCAGCTGCTTTGAGAGCTGACGCCGGACTGTAAATTCGTAACACCCACCCTCCGAGGGGTGCTGCAGCGGGACAGGACACAGTCCCCCGTCAGGCTCGGAGATCGTGGTTCACAGGTATCAACTGCACCCATTCATTAACTTTTTAGATGAATGGAGTGTTTATGACTACCAGCAATTTCACCGACTATATCGTCGCCGACATGTCCCTCGCTGCTTGGGGACGCAAAGAACTCGCAATCGCCGAGATCGAAATGCCCGGCCTGATGGCCATCCGCAATGAATACGCCAAAACTCAGCCGCTGAAAGGCGCACGCATCACTGGCTCGCTGCACATGACCATCCAGACCGGTGTGTTGATCGAAACGCTGAAAGCACTGGGTGCTGAAGTACGTTGGGCTTCCTGCAACATCTACTCCACGCAAGACCACGCTGCTGCAGCCATCGCTGCGACTGGCACGCCGGTTTTCGCAGTCAAAGGCGAGACGCTGGAACAATACTGGGACTACACACACCGCATCTTCGAATGGACCGATGGAGGACTCTCCAACATGATCTTGGACGATGGTGGTGACGCGACCCTGTTGCTGCATCTGGGTGCACGTGCGGAAAAAGACGCATCCCTGCTGAGCAACCCCGGCTCTGAAGAAGAGATCTGCCTGTTCAACTCCATCAAAGCTAAGCTGGCGACCGACAAGACTTGGTACTCCACACGTCTCGCCGCCATCAAGGGTGTAACGGAAGAGACCACCACCGGCGTACACCGCTTGTATCAGATGCACGAGCGCGGCGAACTCAAGTTCCCCGGCATCAACGTGAACGACAGCGTCACCAAGTCAAAATTCGACAACTTGTATGGCTGCCGCGAATCTTTGGTCGATGCGATCAAGCGCGCGACCGATGTGATGGTGGCAGGCAAGATCGCCGTCGTTGCAGGCTATGGAGACGTAGGTAAAGGTTCTGCTCAGGCCTTGCGCGCCTTGTCCGCCCAAGTGTGGGTGACCGAGATCGACCCGATCTGTGCATTGCAAGCTGCAATGGAAGGCTACCGCGTAGTTACCATGGATTACGCTTGCGAACACGGCGACATCTTCGTGACGGCGACTGGCAACTACCATGTCATCACCCACGATCACATGAAAAAGATGAAGAACCAAGCCATCGTGTGCAACATCGGCCACTTCGACAACGAGATCGATGTCGCTTCCCTCAAGCAATACAAGTGGGACAACATCAAGCCGCAAGTCGACCACGTCATCTTCCCTGACGGCAAAAAGATCCTGTTGTTGGCGGAGGGCCGTCTGGTGAACTTGGGTTGTGGTACGGGCCATCCTTCTTACGTGATGTCGTCGTCTTTCGCTAACCAGACTATCGCGCAGATCGAACTGTTCACACGCACCAAGGACTATCCGATCGGCGTGTACACCTTGCCGAAGCACTTGGATGAAAAGGTCGCACGTTTGCAATTGAGCACACTGAACGCACAGTTGAGCACACTGACCGACCAGCAAGCGGCATACATCAGCGTGTCGAAGGAAGGCCCGTACAAGGCCAACCACTACCGTTATTGATCAGGTAGTTGCAGGTATGATGACGGGGCGGGATTTCCCGCCCCTTAACATTTATAAAGAAGAATGTTGCTACGACTACTATTTATCTGGGCTTTGAATTCCTTGGCGCTATTCGCTGTTGCGAACCTAGTGCCGGGCATCCATGTCACCGGCTTCATGGCCGCTGTCATCGCCGCCTTCGTACTCGGACTGGTCAACACGCTCATCCGCCCGATCTTCATCATCCTCACGCTACCCGTCACGCTCATCACCTTGGGCTTATTCATCTTCGTTATCAACGGGTTGCTGTTCTGGTTTGCGGGATCGATCTTGAAGGGTTTCGTGGTCGATAGCTTCTGGTATGGCGTCTTGGGCGCAGTGTTGTACAGTATATTTTCGTGGGCGCTGAGTTCAGCCGCCGCACAAGTAATGAGGAAAAAGATATGAGCCTTCCACCCATCAGTTTCGAATTCTTTCCGCCGCAGACACCCGAAGGTGCCGAGAAGCTGACCGCCGCGCGCAAGCGCTTGGCTGCGCTGAAGCCAGAGTTTTTCTCTTGCACCTTCGGTGCAGGCGGCTCTACACAAGACCGCACGATGGATACCATCAAACTCATCCACGCCGAGGGACACCAAGCCGCACCGCATCTCTCCTGTGTGGG
>Ga0074196_10189_pt1 | contig 17986 bp, 18 predicted proteins | sample EPASupsiteSAE300_FD_64214 | JGI IMG/M metagenome (GOLD analysis project Ga0074196, IMG submission 64214) | Bioremediated contaminated groundwater from EPA Superfund site, New Mexico - Sample SAE3-00 | ecosystem: Environmental > Aquatic > Deep subsurface > Groundwater > Contaminated ... | reverse complement strand
GGCTTAGCTACAACCTTGGCCTTGTTCGTTTGATTAGCGCTATCCCCATTTACTTGCTGCATCAGGGCGGCTCGCTGTTCGGGAGACAGTTGTTGTAGTTGTTGCAACTGCGCAGGTGTAATTTGCTGCAACAACTGTGCTTGATCGGCGGCGCTCGCATTAAAAGATCCGAGCGCGACAAAAACAAACAACAGGAGCAAAATATTTCGAAATCTCATTCAAGCCTCTCGGATTTCACTTGGACTGAGTGGTCGTCCAAAGCTAGATATTGGGCGCGCATTGTAATCGAACCCTTTGATATTCCAAAATATGTACTGTATGATTTTTCTCACACATCACTTTTTTTAGTACAAAATTGTCGTGAAGGTTGTGCTTTGAATATAAATAGTTTTTACGTGACACCGCTCTACGCCCTCTTCAAGTCTGTCAACTTCTCCAAATATCTCCATCAACAATCCGATCTCAAAACCCTCATCGGGGGCAGATTCACCGCCGAGCGTGTTGAAAGCCAACCCGAGGTAGCCACAATCAAAATGCCGCCAATCAATCCGATCAGCCAAGTAAGCGGGTTGATGAAATAGGGGATTTCCAATACGTAGAGCGCTAACACCCACCCTAATAGAGAAGCCCCCGCTGCGGCGAACAAACCACTTAACCCACCCAGAATGGCGAACTCTGCCAAATGCAGTCGGCGCAGATAACGACTATCCGCCCCTAGGGTTCGCAATATGGCTGCCTCATGGTTGCGCTCGTCCTGCGTCGCCAACAATGCGGCATACAGAACCGCCAAGCCTGAAAGTAGCGTGAACAGGAACACCGCACTCACCGTCTGCGCGATCTGGTCCATGATGCCGCGCACTTGGGCGATGACCGCTCCCGTGTCGATCAGCAGGATGTTGGGGAAGGTTCGCGACAACTCGTCCCCCACGCGCGCCTTGTCGGGCGGTAGATAGAAGCTGCTGAGATAGCTGGTCGGAAATTCTTTGAGTAGCTCAGGCGTAGTGATGACAAAGAAATTCACCTTCATGGAATCCCACTGCACCTTGCGCAGACTTGTCACCTTGGCAGAGAACTGACTCCCTGCCACATCGTAGGTCAGCGAATCGCCCAGCTTGATGTTCAGCGTCTTGGCGATGCCCTCCTCGACCGATAGCTCATTGCGATTAATTGAGATTTCGTCATTCCCGCGCAGGCGGGAATCTAGTTTTTCTGTAACAGCACTGGATTCCCGCCTGCGCGGGAATGACGGTGAAGAGTATTTTTCGCCTGATGATTCCCACCACTTGCCACCCGTCACCTCGTTCCAAGCCGGCATCTGTTCCATGTAGGACAGATTGAACTCGCGCTCCACCAATGTCTTTGCGCGTTGATCCGAGAAGTTATCTCCATTCACCGCGCGCTCGTTGATCTCTATAAGTCTGCCTCGCACCATCGGTTGCAACTCTGGCGCGGGTAGCGAATGCTGCGAAAACAGATCGAGCACTGGCAGATATTGATCGACTTGGACGTTGACAAGGAACCGGTTCGGCGCATCTGGTGGCAACTTACCCTGCCACGCCTCCAACAAATCGCCGCGCACCAAGGTCAACACCAGTAGCGCCATACCGCCCAAGCTCAGCGCCACCACCTGCACAGCCGCACTGCGCCCGTGACGGGCCAAGTTATTGAACGCCTGTCGCCAGTGCGCCTGAAAGTAAGACGCGTAGCGGGCGAACAGGTGCAACAACAGCCATGCCAACCAGCCAAACAAAAGTAAGCCAGCAAGCAACCCACCCAACACCGCCAAACCCAGCTTCAACGAGCCCGCATGCCACAAGAACAAAGCTGCCAACACTCCCACCGCCAGCCCATAGATCAACCAGCCACTTGCTTCCGGCAAGCCCAACTCACGACGCAACACACGCAGCGGAGAGACCTTGCGCAGTTGCAGCAAGGGGAGGAAAGCAAAGCCCAACAACAATGCGAATCCGCTGCTGGCGGCTTTGACCAACGGCAACACACTCGGCTGCGGCAGGCTCGACTCACGCATAGATGCGATACTCTCGACCAAAGCCGCTTGTGTGAGATAACCCAACAAGCCACCCACCAACACTGCCACGATGCCAAGCAAAATGAATTGATAAAGGAACAAGCTCAACACCTGCCCTTGTTGTGCACCGAGACAACGCATCACCGCCACCCCGTCCAAATGGCGTAACACGAAACGTCGTGCCGCCAAGGCCATCGCCGCACCAGCCAAGATAGCAGCCGTCAGCGCTGCGAGACCAAGGAAATGTTCGGCGCGCTCCAACGAGGTGCGTATCTCAGGCCGTGCATCGCGTACATCTTCTATCTTCTCGTTGCCGGAAAGCTTGTCTTGAAGCGATGCCTTCAACGCAAGCACCTGCGTGGCATCCCCCGCGATCATCAAGCGATAAGAGACGCGACTATCTTCTTGCAGCAAACCTGTGGAGGCGAGGTCCGCCTCGTTCATCAGCACACGCGGAGCGAAACTGGCGAAGCCGATGGATTGGTCGATGCCCTTCACGATGCGTGCCGCGACTTTGAAACGGCGTGCACCTATGCCCACCTCTTCGCCCATCTGCATATCCAGACGACGCAGCAAGCGTTCATCTACCCACACCGAGCCACTTAGCGGTATGGCTGAAGCAACGCGCAAACTACCATCGTCGACCTCGATCTTCCCTCGCAACGGATACCCTGCCTCCACCGCCTGTATCTCACTCAACAACACCTGTTCGCCATGCGCCACCATGCTGGGGAAGATACGACTCTGCACCACCTGCAACCCCCGGGCCTCAGCAGCTTTCCGATATTCCGTTGAGAGTGGGCGCGAGGAAGTGATGCGTAGATCCGCGCCGATGAGACTCTGCGCCTGCTGCTGCAAGGCCTGTCGCACACGGTCAGCGAATAGACCTACAGTGGCAAGGCTACCCACCGCCAACACCAGCGCTAGCAGTAGCACGCGCCACTCACCCGCGCGCCAGTCGCGACGCAGGAGCTTCAATGAAAGGTGAGGTAGGTTCATAACGATTCCTCCCCTCTCACACTTGTGGGAGAGGGGCTGGGGGAGAGGGCAAACCATATTCGCTCCAGCACGGCTTCCATTTCATTCATCAATTCGTTATTCCAGAATCTCAACACCGTATATCCCTCATTCTCCAGCCATGCATCACGCACTTGATCGTAGTCCACATGATCGGCGTGTTGCCCACCATCAAGTTCGATAATGAGCTTCTCCTCCAAACACACAAAGTCCACCACATATCGCCCTATCGGCTTCTGGCGTTTGAATTTCTTTCCCATGAAGCGATGCGCACGCAAGTGATACCAAAGTTTTTGCTCTGCATCGGTTTGAGTTTTGCGCAGTGCTTTTGCGTTTTCTAGGATGGTCATGAACCCTCTCCCCTACCCCTCTCCCGTAAACGGGCGAGGGGAACAATGCTAGGTTATCGACGAATCAATCGAATTGTCACGCCTACCGCAATCATTCCTACTATCACCTGTAATGAAGTAGAGCGTGAAAGTATTTCTACAATTTGCACTACTCCTTCACTTACAAATATTTCAATATTCATTTGGTTTGATCTCCTCGGTTGTTCTTGCTGCGAAAACAATACAGCCGAGGGCACGCCAAAAACAGGCTGGTTTATGGCTCAACATCATTAACCAGATTCACTGCACCACCCGCCCCGCCGCCAAGCGCATCTGCTTGCCGCAACGCCGCGCCAGATTCTCGTCGTGCGTCACCAGTATCAAGGTCGTGCCTTGGGCGCGGTTGAGTTCTAGCATCAACTCGATGACTTGCGCGCCTGTGGCTGCATCCAGATTGCCTGTGGGTTCATCGGCGAAAAGTATCTTTGGGCGAGTGACAAAAGCTCGTGCGAGTGCGACTCGTTGCTGTTCGCCACCAGAAAGATGTTTGGGGACGTGATGGGCGCGTGCGCTCAGTCCGACTTGATGCAGTGATTCGGTGGCACGTTGGCGGGCATCCCTCACACCTGCCAATTCCAGCGGCAACATGACGTTCTCTAGCGCGTTCAAAGCTGGGAGCAATTGGAACGATTGAAATACGAACCCTGCCAATTCGCCGCGCAATCGAGCGCGACCATCCTCATCCAATGCGAACAAGTCCGTCCCGCTCAAAGACACGCTGCCGCTACTCGGCACATCCAATCCCGCCAACAATCCGAGCAGGGTGGATTTGCCAGAGCCGGATGCACCCACGATGGCGAGGCTCTCCCCCGCTTCGACTTCGAAGCTGACTTCATTCAGGATAACCAATGGCAAATCGCCACTTTGCACTTGCTTGGTGAGCCCTACTGCTTGCACAATCGATGACATGGATACCTTTCTGAAAATCATTCTACTGATGGCCGCACTCGCGCTATCTGGCCCTGCACAAGCCGCTAATACCATCCTGATCTTTGGCGACAGTTTATCAGCCGGCTATGGGATCGCACGTGACGATTCATGGGGCAACTTATTGCAGACCTCGCTACGCAAGACCCATCCGCAATACGAAGTGGTGAATGCCAGCATCAGCGGTGAGACCACGGCTGGGGGCGTAAGACGCATCGTCAAAGCAATGGGCGAACATCGTCCTGCGGTGGTGATCTTGGAGCTGGGAGCGAATGACGGTCTACGTGGCACGCCACTCAACGAGACGGAGAAGAATCTGAACAACATCATTCAACAAGCGAAGAAGGCTAACGCCAAGGTCTTGTTACTGGGGATACAGATACCGCCCAACTACGGGCAGGACTACACCAAACGATTCAGCGCGCTATACCCCAAGATGGCAAAGAAACATCAAGTGAATCTGGTCGGTTTCATGCTGAAAGGCATCCCGCCAGAACAGTTCCAAGCCGACAACCTACACCCGAACGCGGCAGCACAGCCACAGATATTGCGGAATGTGCTGCCCAGCCTTACGCCGTTACTCAGCGTAAAGTAACGCCGCCGACTTGCGCGCCAAATCCCGGAAATGCACTCGCCACACCAGCGCCCAGTTTTTTCGCCAAACGGTCAGCGAATCCTTCGTGCGTGGTGAAGTCCACGATGTTTTCGACCTTGACGACATCACGCGCCACGGAATCAACGCTACCGATCTCGTCCGCCAAGCCCATCTCGATGGCTTTGTCGCCAGACCAGAACAGGCCGCTGAACATCTCAGGAGTCTCTTTCAGACGCTTGCCACGACCTTGTTTTACCACATCGATGAACTGCTGATGGATGCCGACCAGCAAGCCTTTGGTGAAGGCTTCATGTTTTGGGTTGCGCGCAGAGAAGGGATCCATGAATCCTTTGTTGTCACCGGCGGTCATCAGACGGCGCTCCACACCTAGCTTCTCCATCGTGCCAGTGAATCCAAAGCCATCCATCAACACGCCGATAGAACCGACGATGCTCGCCTTGTTAACGAATATCTTGTCTGCCGCTGCCGCAATGAAATAACCGCCCGAAGCGCACATATCTTCCACCACGACATGCAACTGGATCTCAGGATGCAAGGCACGCAAACGGCGGATCTCATCATTCACCAATCCGGCTTGTACTGGGCTACCGCCGGGGCTATTGCATCGCATAAGTACGGCAGCCGTATTTTTATCTGCGAAGGCATCTTGCAAACTACCAATGAGATTGTCGGCGTTCGCCATGCTCTCGGCAGAGATCACGCCGCTCAAATCAATCAGTGCGACATGTTTTTCGCCAGCCACACCGCCTTCACCATGCTCATCCGCCCATCCCATGAACAGGAATAGCAGCAGGAACAGGTAACCAAAGGTCAGCACCTTGAAGAAGATGCCCCAGTGCCGCGCACGGCGCTGTTCTTGAATGGCGGACATCGCCAGTTTTTCCAGTACGCTGCGTTCCCAATTAGGATTGTTGTTTTCTTCTGACATAGATTCTCCTTAAGTTACCTCAAACACCGCGTCATTCCGGCGAAAGCCGGAATCCAGTGGGTTTATCAAACATACAGTTGTTTTGTCCGCGCCATGCGCGGGTTTGTTCAATTGGCTGGATTCCGGCTTTCGCCGGAATGACAGTCATGCGTTGGCTTTGAACCAAGCGCGCAATCCGTGAAAATCATCCACCAATGCGAGAGGCTTGAGACCGCGCAATTGGCCTTCAGGGTGCGCACCATGCGTCACTCCCACCACATCCACACCTGCATTGATCGCCATCTGCAAATCGTGCGTGGTATCGCCCACCATCAGCACACGCTCGGCATCGACTGCCAATTCGTCCATCAGTTCCAGCAGCATCGCCGGATGTGGTTTGGAGAAGGTCTCGTCTGCTGTGCGTGATGCGATGAAGAACTCGCGCAAGCCGCTGCTATCCATCACACGATCCAATCCCTTGCGGCTTTTGCCCGTGGCGACCGCCAACAGGTAGCCCGCTTCTTTCAGTTCAGCAATGGTCTCTGCTGCGCCATCGAACAAGGGGATGCTCTGGTCTTGCGCCAAGAAATAATGGCGATAACGATCCGCCAGCGGTTCGTGCATGTGCGGTGGCGCATCGGGCACGGCATGTTGCAACGCTTGCGCCAGCCCCATGCCGATGACATACCGTGCATCTTCATCGCTGGGAATGGGCAAACCTAGGTCGCGACAAGCAGACTGGATGGAGGTCGCGATGATCGCGGTGGAGTCCATCACTGTGCCATCCCAATCGAACACGATCAGGTCATAACGTTTGTTCATGCATGCATCCAAAGTTTCGGGGCGCGGAGTTTAACACTCAACGCCCGATAGGCGTGACTCAACCTAGATAGGCTGCCAATACGCGCTGGTTCTGATTCAACTCGGCGGGCGAACCTTCAACGGCGACTTTGCCATGCTCCATTACATAAGCATAATCGGCGACTTCCAATGCGCTCTTGGCAAATTGCTCCACCAATAGCAAGGTGATACCCGCCTCTTTCAAACGGCGGATGGTATTGAATACTTCCTGCACGATGACGGGCGCCAACCCCATAGATGGCTCATCCAGCAAGATGACTTTTGGTTTCGCCATCAAGGCACGTCCAATGGCGAGCATCTGCTGTTCGCCGCCCGACAAGGTGCCTGCAGCTTGCAATCGACGTTCACGCAAACGTGGAAACAGTTCATACACCCGTTCCAACTCCACCTCTGCTTTCGCTTTAAAACCAAAAAATCTGGGCAGATGACTGAAAGCGCCGAGCAACAGATTGTCTTCCACCGAGAGTGGGCCAAATACTTTTCGTCCTTCTGGCGAATGCGCCAGGCCTAACCTCGCAATTCGCGCCGCGCCCTGCCCCTGCACAGGTTTGCCATCGAGCAGCACACTGCCTTTCGTCGGCTTGATCAAACCTGAGATGGCGCGCATGGTCGTGGTTTTTCCCGCGCCGTTGGCACCAATCAACGCGACCACACTGCCTTTCTTCACATGCAAAGACGTGCCGACCAAGACTTCGCTAGAGCCATATCCTGCATGCAGATTTTCAACGATCAACATTAGGTCAATTCCTTCACATTAAGTCGCATGTGGCACGGCGCATGAAGCATCTGCCTCACTCTCCATCCCCAGATACGCTTTGATCACTTTTGGATTGCGCTTCACCTCGCTCGGTGTGCCTTCCGCAATCACTTGACCACCATCCAGCACCGTCACCACATCGCACAACTCACTCACCACATCCATATGGTGCTCGATCAGGATGACGGTCATGCCGCACTGACGGATGGAACGGATGATCTCCACCAGCTTGCTCACATCGGGATGGGCCAAACCTGCCGCAGGCTCATCCAAAATCAACAACTCGGGTTTGCGAGCCAAGGCGCGGGCAATCTCCAAGAAACGTTGCGCGCCGTAGGTCAGGTCTTTGGCACGAGCGCGTGCTTGATCTTCCAACCCGACCAATTTAAGTAAAGCCAAGGCATCCGCACGTGCTCGCTGCTCTTCCGCTCTGGCGAATCCTAGCAACACTAGTGGCAACGGCGCGTGGTATACCCCACGCAACGCGACCATCACGTTCTCCAACGCAGAGAGTTCACCGAACAACTGAAGATTTTGGAAAGTACGCGAAACTCCTACGCGAGCCACCTTGAACAGACTGCCTTTTGGCAAGGGCTTGCCTTGCAACAACATCTCGCCCGAGGTCGGCGCATACAACCCAGAGATGACGTTCACAACGGTACTCTTGCCCGAACCGTTGGGCCCGATGAGGCCGTGTATCTGCCCCGCACACACCTTCATCGACACCCCATCTACGGCCTTCACGCCACCGAAGTGGCGCTTCAAGTCTTGCAGTTCCAGCAAGGTATCCCCTGTGTGCTGTCGAGATGGCAAGGCTTCTTCCAGCTTAGAGGCAGTCGGTAATTCGCTGGGCGCGATCTTGAACAACTTACTTAAAAATCGCGCGGCGAATCCCATCACGCCATCTGGCAAACCAACAACGACCGAGAACAACATCAAGGCAAAGATCGCCTTACGCCAATTCTCGGTGTTCTCCACCATATAGCCGCCGACAACCAACAACGCCATCGCGATGATGGGCGCGAGTGCTTGGAACGGCAGCTGCTTCAAATTCATCCACCCACGCCACGCGGCGATGACTGCGACCAACAATCCAGCCGCCGAAAACAATTCAAACAACAATCGATTGGAAAGTAAATTGGGCAGCAACACGATCAGGCAAGCGCCAAAGAATGCGCCCCACAAACTCTTGCGCCCCCCCAGCACCACCCCAAGCAATAGGATCACCATCAAGTCATAGGTGAAACTTTGCGGTTGCAGATACTGGAAGTTGAAGGCGTACAGCCCCCCCGCCAATCCACCTAACGCCGAACCTAAAGCAAAGCCAGCCACCTTGTGACGATAGGTACCAATGCCCATCGCATCAGTGGCGATGGTACTGTCGCGCAACGCTTCGAATGCTCGCCCCCACTGCGAAGCAAGCATGTTGCGCATCACCACCCACACCAGTGCTAGGAAGATGAAGCACAACCAGTAGAACGCTTTCGCATCCATCAACATACCAAACAACAAGGGTCTGTCTAGCGACAGTCCTTGCGCACCGCCAGTCAGTCCTTCCCATTCATTCAGCACCGTGATCGCCAATGCAGAAAAACTCAACGTGGCTAGGGCGAACTGCGGGCCATCCAACCTTAACGCGGGGAAAGCCAACAGACCGCCCAGTATCAAACCGATCAACAGACTGACCGCAAGTGCAGCCAGCATGCCGAAACCAAAGGTGGTTACACAGATGCCTGCCGCATACGCGCCTAGACCAAGGAATGCCGCTTGCGCCAGATTCACCTGTCCAAGATAACCTACCGTGACATCGAGACCGATGAGCAAGATGCCGTAGATCGCCAACAGGGTCAGCAGCCCTAGCGCGTAGGTGTTGTTGATGAATAGGGGGATCGACGCGAGTGCTGACAGAACGATAAGTTCAGCCCCGCGAACGAATAGGAATCGTTTTAGCATCTCACTACACCTTACGGATAGTTGATTTGCCGAATACGCCATTCGGGCGTATCGCCAAAGCCAAGATGAGCAACACGAGTCCCGGCGCTTCACGCCAGCCGCTCCCTAGGTAGAAACTGGTCAGACTTTCGAGTGCGCCGAGGAATATCCCGATCAACACCACACCGAAGCCCGAATCCAATCCCGCCACTACCGCCACCGCGAATGCTTTCAAGATGAGCGCGGAAGCCATGGTCGGCCCCACCGTCGTGATGGGCGAGATGAGGATGCCCGCCATCGCCGCCACCATTCCCGACAATCCATAAGAAAGCATGATGGTACGCGTGGCAGAAATGCCCATCAGTTCGGCGGCATCGCGGTCTGCTGATACCGCCTCGAAGGCTTTACCCATCAGCGTCTTGCGCTTGAAGAGTTCGACCATGCCCATCACCGCGAACACGCCGATGGCGACGGATATCTCCAAGGGCGTGATGCTAATACCCAGCACTTGGAATGCATCGGATGAGATCGGCGTGGGAAAAGGACGATCATCGCGCCCCCAGATGTTCTCGGCCGCCGAGAACCCAAGCAGACCCAAAATAATGGTGAGCAGAATCCAGCCTTCGCTCTTTTGTTCAAGCGCCAAGCGCACACCCGCACGTTCGACCACCAAGCCGAGTGCCGCACCGAACAACAGACCTCCTGGCACCATCAGCCAGAAGGGCAAACCCAAATTCAGCAAAGTGAGGCTAAAGAATGCAGACAGCATCACCAATTCGCCTTGGCCGAAATTGATGCTCTTGCTGGTAGCGAAAGTGAGTTGAAAACCGTAAGCGATGAGCGCGTAGACCAAGCCCATAAAAGCGCCGCTAACGATCATCTGGATGATGATGGTGTTATCCATTGGAAGACCTGAAGAATTTTAGAAAGGTCATGGGAGGAGCACTCCCATGACGCGATCAGTTTGGCTTATTTCGATTCTTTTTTGTGTGTGTTTTTCTTGTCGCCTTGTTTGTCTTCCTTAGCTAGACGTTTCATATCGGATTTGTCGGCGAAGACGATCTTTCCATCGCTAATCATTCCCATCACCACATTCTCGCGACGGAAGGCTTCGTGAGTTTCAACATTGGCTGGATCCCACTTGCTGAAAGGACGCTTCCAAGTCGCGATCACGCCTTTCACAGGCTCTTTCAAGTCCTCCAACGCCTCTTTGATTTTTACCGTATCGGCGCTCTTGGCTTGTTTCACCGCAGCTGCGAACACATACACAGCGTCATATCCTTGCGCCGCAGAGACGGGGGATGGGATGCGGGTCACGTTGTAAGCCTTGTGATAACCCTCGATGAAGCTCTTGGCTTTAGGGGTGGCCGCCTCTTCGATGAAGGTCTGTGGCATCGCAGCACCATTCCCATTCTTGCCTGCATTGTCGATGAAGTTAGACATCGAGAGTGTCCAGCCACCGATCAACGGTGTCTTCATCTCTACTTTGGCCATGCCATTCGCGACCGCAGCCAGTTCTGGACCAATACCCCAGATCAGGATTGCTTGTGCACCCGCTGCTTTGGCGCTCAACAACTGCGCTGTCATGTCTTTGTCGCCGATGTTGAATTTCTCAGTGGCGACGATTTGAAGTTTGTCGCCTTGTGCTTTGATTTGCGCGATCAAATCGTCACGCCCAGAAACGCCATAGTTTGTCGCGTCATGCAGGATGGCCACTTTGGTGAATTTCTGTTTGATGGCACTTTCCACCACCATCGCCGATTGGATGCCATCGTGTGCCGCGAAACGGAAGATGGAGCTGTCTTTCACTCCTGGCTTATCCGCCTTGTTTGCCCATTGCGTCATCGAAGCAGAACCTGCTGCGGGTGTAATGATCTTGGTGATGCCTTTTTCTTGCAGATGTTTGTCGCCAGACAAGGCGATACCCGTGTTGACCGTACCGATCACACCCGACAGCTCTTCCATCGAAGCCAGCTCTTGTGCAATCAAGGCACCGCGCTCGTTCTTGCCTTCGTCATCACGCTCGACCACTTCGATCTTCATCTTCTTGCCACCCACATCAATCCCGCCCGCCGCGTTGATCTCAGAGATCGCCAACTTCGCACCATCACGCATCGACGTACCCATAGGTGCAGAGCCACCACTGAACGGCCCCGTGACCGCGATCTTGATAGCATCAGCGGCAAAAGACGAGGAAGCGAACATACCCAACACCAGCGTTGCGACTAAAGTTTTCTTCATGTTTGATGACTCCCTATATAGATATGATGGATCGACGATCATTCTTGAGCTGACCACGATTGTGTACATGAGCGATACAAGAACAAAGTTGCCTGATTTCACAAGACTGCCGCATCCGACATCACGGCAACACTCGTGGAAGGATTCTGGTGGCGGAAAGGCGCTTCGGATATTCGCATTACTACCATCGCAAAATTAGTAGTACTACTTAGATGCGACCATTCCACGGCAATCTATTTAGAATGGCTGCAAAGGAAGAGACGATGAGACTTAAATACAAGATCGCGGTACTGGCAGTACTCCCTCTGATCGGTGCGATATTAGCCATCGCCATTCTGGTGACTCAGCAAGGACGTGCATTGGGGCGTGACGAACAAGCCATCCTCGAAGAGAGCTTACTCAAAACCAAACGCGCCGAATTACAGCACTACGTCCAATTAGCGCTGACTTCGATCGATCACGCCTACTCCTCTGGGCGCAACGATGCCGCCACCAAAGCTGAAGCGCTACGCATCCTGACCGAGATGAATTACGGTGATGACGGATATTTCTTCGTCTATGACCTGAAAGGAACCAATCTGGCACACCCACGCCAACCTGAGTTGGTGGGGAAAAATCTGTGGGAATTACGCGACCCGAACGGGCTCACGGTCATTCAACATCTCATTTCAGTCGCAAAATCTGGCGGAGGGTTCCAGCGTTATGTCTGGCGCAAACCCTCTACCGGTTTGGATACCGACAAACTCGGCTATGTCGTCCAACTCGACCGTTGGGGCTGGATGCTAGGCACGGGTATCTATCTCGACGATGTGGCTGCAAGTAGCAACAAGCTACGTGAAGAGATGTCAGCTCACACCTTCAAGACCATTTTGGGATTAGCGATCGTCGCCATCGTCGCAACGCTGATGGTGTTCGCTGGAGGGATGGCGCTCAACATCAGCGAACAACGCCTTGCTGACCAAAAGCTGAAGATGTTGGCGCAACGCATCGTCGGCTTGCAAGAAGAAGAGCGCGCTCGGGTCTCGCGTGAACTGCATGACGGGCTGAGCCAACTGCTAGTCTCTACTAAGTACCACTTCGAGTTGGCCTATGAACGCGAGATCGAGGGCAGAGAAAACGTCGCCCCCGAGATCGGCAAAGGTTTAGTGGGGCTGGCTAGTGCCATTTCAGAGATCCGACGCATCTCTCACGATCTGCGCCCTTCACTATTGGACAATCTGGGGCTGTCTTCCGCCCTACAACAGCTGACCGATGAATTCAGGTTGCGCACCCATATCGAGGTGGAGACACGTATCGACGTTTACTCCATCGTCAGTGATGACGGCAGCATGACCACCTTGTTCCGTATCGCTCAAGAAGCGCTGATGAACATCGAGCGCCATGCCAAAGCACACCATGTATCCATCGCGCTCGATCAAGATGCGGAGGAATTGCGCCTGACCATCATTGACGATGGCCAAGGATTCGATCCCGCGCGCATCGATAACTCACGTCACAGTGGCATCGGCCTGCGCAACATGCGTGAACGCATCGAATACCACGGCGGGAAATTGGTGATCGAATCCGCCCCTGGGCGCACTCGTCTACTGGCCATCCTGCCGCGAAACAATGACATGAAAGTACTCTCGACATGACTGCACCGAACGATCAAACACCCGCCTCTATCCGACTGATCTTAGTGGATGATCATCAATTGGTACGGGATGGCCTGCGTGCTCGACTGAGTGACGTACCCGAAATTTCCATAGTCGGCGAAGCGGGCAACGCCCAAGATGCACTCGTTTTAGCGGCACAGTTATGTCCCGATCTGATGCTCATTGACGTACGCTTGCCTGACATCAGCGGGATCGAACTCACCGCCAAGCTGGTCGATCTCGTGCCCAACACACGCATCATGATCCTCAGCATGTACGACAACCGAGAATATGTCCTCAGTGCATTACGTGCTGGGGCTTGCGGATATGTCCTGAAGGACGCGCCCTCAGGCGAAATTATTTCAGCCATCAAATCAGTCGCGAGCGGCGGTAATTATTTCAGTTCGGCGGTGGCAACCGCCATTGCAAATATTGGAGATACCTCTACTCTGCTAACCGACCGTGAGCGTGAAGTATTGATCCATCTGGCACAAGGTGAAGTCAACAAATCCACCGCCAAAAAACTGGGGGTCAGTGTGCGCACGATAGAGGCACATCGACTCAACTTACGTCGCAAACTCAATATCGATTCTGCTGCGGGTCTCACCAAATACGCACTTGAGCAAGGATGGATAACGATCACGGAAACAGGCGAAGGGCGCCCATAAGACCGCCAAGCTCACTACTCGAATGAGCAGACGGCTTAATCGCGTCGCTACCCGTATAATGCGCGCCCTTTGGATAGTGGTGACATGAGCCGAGCGATGTGCTGTTGGCGTTTATGCCCACATCGACATCTTAAGGAAGCTCTGATGTAAGTCTCATTCTGCCATTCCCGCGAAAGCGGGAATCCAGTAAAAAAATATATTTCCTTGCAAAGCAAGACCAAAGCCTTTTTGATAAAAGCGCTGGATTCCCGATTTCGCGGGAATGACGACTTACATCAGCGCTTCTTAAATTGCAGTACGATGATTTATCCCCAACCAAGTTCACGCACCGACCTATGATCGAAAAAACACTCCCCACCTGGCTAGTCTACTGCCGCCCCGGCTTTGAGCGCGATTGCGCCGAAGAGACGCAAGCCAAAGTCATCGAGGGTGACGAGAACAGCGGCTTCCTCTTACTGCAAGGCAAAGCCAAGCTGGCTTACAAACAACTTACCTTCGTGCGTCAACTGTTGACGCTGCACGCTGAAGTGAACGATCTGCCAGAGCGTGACCGACTCAGCCCATTGCTGGCTGCCCTTCCCGCTACGCCGGAAAAATTCGGCGCGCTGTATCTGGAAGTGCCCGACACCAATGACGGCAAGACGCTATCGGGCTTCACCAAACGCTTCCAACCTTTGCTGGAAGAGGTGTTGCGTGAGACATCACGCTTGCTGGATGACCCCAACTTGCCTCGCTTGCACATCTTCTTCCCCGATGAGCAACGCGCTCTCATCGCCACCAGTAACCCAGACAACAGCAACAGCGCACTCAACGGCATCCATCGCGTGAGCATGGTGAGTGATGCCCCCAGCCGTTCCTACTTGAAACTCGCTGAAGCGTTCGAGGTGTTCCTAGACAAGAAAGAGCAATCGCTCTGGTTGAAACCGCACATGACCGCAGTGGACTTAGGGGCTGCACCGGGAGGCTGGACGTGGCAGTTGGTGCAACGCGGACTCAAAGTGACCGCCGTGGACAACGGCCCACTCAAAGGCGCTGCTGCCACACACCCGAACATCAAACATCTACGTCAAGACGGTTTCAAGTTCCGCCCACAGAAAATGGTGGATTGGCTGGTATGCGACATGGTGGAGCAACCGCAGCGTGTCGCAACGTTGGTGACGGAATGGTTCATCGGCGGCCACACCATGCACGCCATCTTCAATCTGAAGCTGCCGATGAAGAAACGCGTCGAAGCGCTTCAAGTCGCACTGGGTTCGATACGCACAGCACTCAACGCAAAAGGCATCCGCTATCGCCTAGAAGCGAAACAGCTCTATCATGACCGTGAAGAAGTGACGGTATTTCTGACTAGGGCGAAGAAGTAAGTTCAGGCTTTTTCGTCTATGTGCTCAGAGGCATGATTACCCAACAGATCGTGATGACGTCTATCGATACCTGAGCGTAGTTCGATCAGCACTTTTTGGATGTGGATACGGCGACAGGCTTTGCGCCTATCTTCCAAAGGCAGTCTTGTTGCACGTTCCTGATTCGCCTCCACCGTCTCTTTATGTCTGCCCTGCAATGCGGTGACCTCAAATACGGTCTGCTCACGTGAATGGATGTGCTTCACCGCATGAATAGGAGATAAACCGGGAACAAGGCTGGTTTTTGTCCCAGTCGTAACAGGTTTGACCTCCGATACATAGCGCATGACACCCTCCTCACGTTCTTTACAACTGAGCTATCGGCAAGACCTCGGAAAAGATTAGCGACTTATTTCGGCGTGACGTCCGGCAGATTGGGATGAGCGTCGTGCATCACGATGCGAGAAACATACCAGATGGCGATGATGTTGGCGACGATGGCGACGTATCCGACGTTCTCATATCCGACGATATTCCCCGAAGCATCTTGTGTGATGATGAAGCCGCTCAAGGTCGCCGCCAAGCCCATCGCCAGCGACTGCACGGTGCCGTTGAGTGACATGAATGTGCCCCGCAGTTTGGGTTGTGCCGCCGAAGTGATGATCGCCATCGCCGGGATGAAACGCCCCGACACCAGCACGAAGAACAGTGTGGTACACACCAGCCACAGCCACAACGAGGTCGTTTCGATCTGTGTCACCGCCAACACCGGCAACATCGCCGCCAGTGCCACTATGCGATACACCTTCACCTTGCCATGCAAATCCGCCCAACGACCGATGAGCCGCGCCGAGACGAGCGTGGCGGCTCCGCCTGCCAGATAGATATAGGCGATGTCATGCTGACTGATATCGATGTTGTTCACTGCGTACAGCGTGATATAGGGAATGATCGTGAAACCAGAAAAGATGATGAGCGCCGACAACAGCATCGCACGCCAATGATTGGCATCTCGCATTACCGCGAACAAAGCAGAGAAAGGATGCGCCTGTTTATCCTTGCTCAAGTGGTGGCGTATCTCTGGTAGACCTCGCACAGCTATCACCATGAAGATCGCCACCAGCACCACGATGAAGATGAAGGGCGCACGCCATTGGAAATAGCTCGCCAGCCACAGAGAGAGCGGGACACCTGCCACCGTTGAGAAAGAGAAGGCCGAAGATACGACACCGCTGGCGGTCGCCCGCCGTGCGAAAGGAATGGTGTCACCGATGATGGTCTGCACCAATGCGCCCAATACCCCACCGAACGCCCCTGCCAAACCACGCGCGATGATGAGCGTGGCGTAGCTGGGAGCCAGACCACAAGCTAGCGTCGCCACCCCGAACATGAGAAAGATAAAGAGTAGCAAACGTTTGCGTTCGAACCGATCCACAAAGGTCGTTGCCAACAAGCCCGAAAAGGCGGCACTGAAACTGTAGGACGCGACCAGCAAACCGAACTCATGCGTGGTGATACCCAGCTCCTGCATCAACAGCGGCCCCAAGGGCATCATGATCATGAAGTCGAGGATGTGGCTGAACTGGATGCCTGCAAGGGTCAGCAGCAAGGCGCGCTCAGAATAGGCGGGGTACGATTGATTGTGATTGGCGCTCATGCTGGTTTAAAACTGAGTGATACCCATTTCGCTACGATAAAAAACGCAGGGCAAAATCTTTTGCCGTGACAATTGGACAAACAAAAGAATCCGCCAGACACAACAAATCCTCATCCCCACTAATCAGACAATCTGCCTTTGCAACTACCGCCAGATGCAAAAATGGAATGTCATTCACATCGCGACAATGCAATGATTTCGGCGCTTTGCTTGGCAAGCTGATCGTCTCGGAATAAGGCAGATAGTCAGCCAACAACTCATGTTGTTCGACAGGTGTGAGCTTGAGCTTGGGATAAGCCAATACACGGATGAGTTCACTGGCCGTATGTTTGCTGACCAATGGGATGCAAATCTGCTTTTGCCAAGCGTGGCGCAAAACATCAAGCTGGCCACCGCTAAACACCAGCGCAGACAACACCAAATTAGTGTCTATCACCACGCGCGGCGGCTGTTTTGTGGGACTCATTATTTAGCTCTGGCCCAAGCCACGGCATCCGCCACATCAGACTCATTCAGATTCAACTCTGACAATTTTGCACGAATGGCATCGCCGCGCTGAATGCGCACAGGGGTCAGCACAAGCTGTCCATTGCGCGCTTCCACCTCGAAGTATTCTGGCTCCCCCACCTGCGCGGTAAGCGCCTTGGGCAAGGTCAATTGGTTCTTGGAAGTCATCTTGGCAAGCATTGCGCACTCCGCAGAAAGTAAGGATGCCTTACTTTAGCAAAGCACAAGCTGCGCGACAAGCCATGAAATCTAGCAAGCGTCAGTGAGCACGCCATGTACCGGGCCGGTGACGATCTGGGTAGTCAGCGTGGCGCTGTCCACGTCCGTTGCATAGGCACCCAGTGCAATCACCAGTGCGGTGTCGTCTGCGGTAGTGGTTTGTACATCGGCTACCACCGTTGCGTCGTTCACGGCAGTGAGGCTGATGCTAACGGTGGCGAGGTTGCTTTGATTCAAGCCCTGCCCTGAGCCTGACGAAGGGGGGCCATCACTCAGGCGGTA
>Ga0074196_10416_pt1 | contig 18093 bp, 16 predicted proteins | sample EPASupsiteSAE300_FD_64214 | JGI IMG/M metagenome (GOLD analysis project Ga0074196, IMG submission 64214) | Bioremediated contaminated groundwater from EPA Superfund site, New Mexico - Sample SAE3-00 | ecosystem: Environmental > Aquatic > Deep subsurface > Groundwater > Contaminated ... | reverse complement strand
ATATTTTTTTCCTGTCTTACGTGTCAGCGTAGTTCTGAATTGGAAGAAGACATCGTTTGGGTCATCATCCGTCCGATCATTTTCCCCGCGCGGTATAGGCGCAACTCCCCCGGCTGAAAGATAGTCCACGCTGCATTCTCATCCAGCGGTTCGGTGGCGACCAAGACACTGTTGCTTTGAGTGGCGTCGGATTGGTCTGAACCGGATCGTTCCAAATAATGCAGCCGGTCATGTCCGTAGGCGATCAGATGTTCGCCTTCCGACATCAGAAAGTTGAACTTTCCAAGCGAAGCCACCAGCCCGCTCACCTCTGCCAGATTGTCTATCCAGTTCGTCGGCTCTGCAAAAGACAGGCCGTGGAACTGTTGTGCGATGCGGCCTAACAGATGGCAGAAAGCATATTCGGAGTCCGTTTTGCCCGTTGGGCAGCAGACTGGGTTGTCCGCAGATGATTCGATGCCCACGATATCCGGCACCATACCGTTGTGAGCGAACACCCATTCCTTGCCGCAACAGGTTCGCTGGAACGGATGGGTGTTATTCATGTTGATGACGGGAGGGAAACTCGCCTTACGCACATGGGCGATCATCAGACTTGAGTTTGTGGTGCCGCACAATCGTGCAAACAATTCGCTCTGATGCGCCGGGATAGGTTCCTTGGCAAGATGGAAGGCGCTGCCATCTTGCCATGCCATGCCCCATCCGTCAGGATTGTCTGCCAGTCGTCCGCCATGCAAGCGAAACGTGTTGAGTTCCCGTTCCATGTTCAAGGGGTGTGAGGACGACATGCCAAAGAGCTCGCACATTGGTCGATCCTATCGGAATTTGCGCAGATACCAAGATTCAAAGAATGCCTTGGCGCTATGCATCAGACCCATTGGGGGTAGAGCCATTTCGCTGTCCGGCGTGCGCCGCACCATCATGCCGGCATCGAGGCTGTCCACGATGCAGAATAGTTCCACTTTGAATGTCTTCTGCGGATTTCCGCCATCCAGTTCCGTCAGCAGATTCTCCGCTGCTGTCTCTCCCTGCAGGTCGGCCATGTGCGCCTGCTTGGGCATCCAGTCCGGCCCCGGGAAACTGCCGGAATCGCCCACGACATACACCGCAGGCATGCCCTCGACGCGGCACTGCGCATCGGCTTTGATGAGACCGCCCGCTGAGCGCGGCAGACTGGTCTGATCGAACCATGCGTTGCCGGTCAAGCCGGGCATGAAGATGATGAGGTCGGTAGCGAACTCGCCGCCCTCGGTCTTCACTTTGTCTGCTTCAAAACCGACCAATTTCTGACCGAGTTGTTTTTTGATGCCGCGCTTATCCATCTCCGCCATCAGGCGTTGTACCGCACGTTCACCAAGGCGGTTGCCGGGGTTGGGCATTGGGTTGAAGAAGGTGAGGCCGATCTTGTCTCGACGTCCTTCGCGGCGCAACTGGGTATCCAATCCGAATAGGAATTCGAAGATGGGGCCGCCGCGCATGGCGGACGGTTCGTTCGGATTGCCCGCGAATCCGAGCGCGATGTTTCCCTGCTTGAGTGCGGCTACTCGGTCGCGAATATTTTCTGCGGCAGCGATGCCTTCGCACGGCAGGATGGCATGTTCGATGCCGGGCAGCTTCTTGATGAAGCGTCCGCCGCTGGCGATGATGAGTCCTTCGTTCGCTACCTTGCCATTGTTCGTCAACACGGTGCGTCCGCTGTTCTCCAGACCGGTCGCCTCGCCCGCGAAGAAGCGGATGCGGTTGTCTTTCAGGAAACGCTCAAGTGGAATACGCACGTCCTTCGCCTTACGTTTGCCGGAGGGTATCCAGATCAGGCTCGGCAGAAAGATCAGCTCCGCCTTGGGCGCGATGAGGGTGATCTCGGCATCCGCATCCAGTTCGCGCAATTTGCGCGCTGCGGAGAGTGCCGCGAAACCAGCGCCGATGATGGAAATCTGTTTCATGTTTTAACTCCTAATGTCTCAGCATCGATAAAGGCAAGTGTCACTGCGAGAATCGCATCCATCCTTTCGGTTCCAGCTTCGGTAACTTAGCGCAACAATCTCACCTCACTTCAAAACCTTCTTTATGGCTGAATCAAAACCACCTTTGCTCTTCCACTCGGCAAAGCCACCTTGAATGATACGAACATTTTCATAACCTGCGACCCGCAACGCGAATCCGGCTTGGGCGGAAAGCGAGCCGGTGTTGCAGTAGATCAGCACGGGTTTATCTTTCGGAACCGATGCGCGCTTTTCCAGCACCTGACGCCATTCGAGGTTCACGGCACCGGGAATATGCTCCTTGTCGAACTGCCCCTTGTCGCGGGCATCGATCACATAAAAGCGCTTCCAGTCTTCCTTGGGAATCTGTTCAGGGGAAATGGTGCCGCCGCCGTAGTCCGCGAAGGCCAGATACTCCTCCATCGCTTTTACAGCCTCAATATTTTCTTCAGCGCTTGCGAGTGTGGGAGCAAGCGATAGAGCCGCTGCAGCGGCAGCGTGGATCATGATGCGCGAGATACTCATATATTCTCCTTACTGTTGGCTTTAAAGTCGCTTCTTGCCATGATGCCGCTATCACTGGCGAATATGCTCAGCGCAACGCCATTGAGTGTGCCGGATAGTACGGCAGACTCAACCATGACTATTGATCCCCTTCGTGCAGCAATATCTTGATCTGCGTATCGAGCGCCGCATGCAGGTTGTCACCGACAACGATGTCGTTTTCGGTCAATATCGCAATGATGTCTTCCGGCATGACGATCACGCCGTCAGATGGCTTTACCAGGCTGTCGTTTATCCAAATCGCTGGAAAGCCTTGCCCGTTTGCGTCGCGGTGTGTGCTGATTTCAATCTGAAAGCGGGCACCCATATATTGAGTCAATGCTTGGCCATAACCGGTGTAGAGCGTGCAGCGCCCGCCGGGGGGCGTTTGCGAGACCACGCGTACTTGAAGCGCTACTGTTGCATCAATCGGCGCGGGTATTGCGTCAGCGGGATTGATACGCGGATGCGTCTCAGCACCGAACAGCCAAAGTATAGTTCCCGATATGAACATAGAAATAGCAACGAACCAGAACGCCGCATCGACTGAGCCGCTGAAATGCGCGGCAATACCCAATCCCAATGCGCCGATGCCGTAGCCGAGGTCACGCCAGAAACGGTAGATGCCGATGGCGGAGCCGCGCCAGTTCGGATGTGAGATGTCGGCTATTGCTGCTGAAAGATTCGGATACAGCAGCGCCATGCCAAAACCGGAAACAGCAGCAGACAACGACCACCACGCCATGCCCTCACTGAGCAGCATCAACGCCACGCCCGCACCACAGATCCACATGCCAAGGACATTGGGAATATGACGGCCGATGTGGTCGGAGAGTTTGCCGGTGAAGAACTGCGAACCACCCCACACGAAACCATAGACACCGACGATCCAGCCGATGTCGGGCAGGCTCACGCCGCGCTGATACAGAAACACCGGATAGAACACCCACACCAGTGCATCGACGAATTTTTCCACCATTCCGGCCTGACTGATGGCGAACAATCGTTTGTCACGCCACGAGACTAGCGTGAACACTTCCCATGTCGTCGGCTGTGCACTGATGTTGGCTGGGTAGCGCGGTAGCGGCCCCGTGCTGATGCCAGCCTTGTGTTTTGCCGCTTCACTCTTCGCCCATGGCAGTGTGTCCTTGACCCATAACAGGGTGAGCAGGATGGCCAGTAGGATCGTCGTCATGCCGAACAGCAACAGTCCGCTACGCGGCCCTAGCATGGTCGCCAGATAGGCGGTGATGATGCCCGCCAGCGCAAGGCCGACATAGCCGGAGAATTCATTGAGGCCGATGGTGAGGCCACGCTGGTCGGCGCGGGTGATGTCCAACTTGGAGGTCTGCGTCATCGACCAGGTCAGCCCCTGATTGATACCGAGTAATACCGTGGCGGCGACAATCCAGCTCCACGATGGAGCGAAATATACCAACAAGGGAATGGGCAGTGCGGCAGCCCAGCCCAACAGCAACACTTTCTTGCGGCCGATACGTTCGGACAGTCGTCCGGCCACAAAATTGAGCGTGCCCTTGACCAAGCCGAAGGCCACCACGAAAGCGGTGAGCAACATGAATGAATTCTTAGGCACACCGAATTCGGATTCAGACAACGCCGGCACCACCGTGCGCATCATGCCGATGGTGAAGCCCACCAGCATGACTTGCAGCAGTTGATGCAGGAACTGGTCGAGGTTGGCGCGGATGCCGTGGGTCAAATCGCTGTGCATCATCAACCTGCCAAGTTCGCGGCGACCATCTTGTCCATCTCAGGTGGGCGTGATGGGATTTCCTTGAGCAGATTTTCCACGAAGGCATCCTTACTCATGGACAGTGCCTGATTCCAATGTTTCTCGAATCCGATGGTTGAACTAGGCTTGCCAGACAATCCCGCACCGCAAACGCTACCTGCCTGATGTCCCGGGAATATCTCGACTTCGTTGGACAGATGTAACAGCTTGGAATGGATACTGTCGTAGAGTTGTGCGGACATTTCCTGCTCGCGCCCCAGTAAGTCTGGGCGACCGATGGAGCCTACAAACAAGGTATCACCGGTAAGGACGAACCAAGGCAACTCCCCGCGACGCATGTCGGTCACCAGCAGACAGATGCTGTCAGGCGTGTGGCCGGGAGTGTGCAGTACCTCGACATTGACATTGCCTAGGTTGAGTGACTGCCCATCGACCAAAGGTTCAAAGTCGAATTTAACGCGCCCTTTGTCCGATTCGTGCAAGCAATACGGTGCGCCGACCATCTGCGCAAGCTTCCTGCCGCCGGAATAATGGTCGGCATGCACGTGGGTATCGATGACGTAATTGATGGTGACGCCCGCTTTCTTTGCTTCCTCGATGTACCACTCCTCATCACCCGCGACCACATCCACAGCCATGGATTTTCCCTTGGTGCCGCAGCCGAAGAAATACGAAAGTGAAGACTCTTTTGTTGGTAGTTGTTTGAAGAACATTGCTCGCTCCCTAGTTATCAGTTGATTGTTAAAACACCAGAACCTTATCCGCCCACACCGTCCACTCGGCCAATTCAGCCAAGGTACTGCGGTGCGTCTTGTCGGCGATATCGTTTTCGCCCATGCCGCGCGCATCCATGCAGGTGCCGCAGATGCCAACCTCTCCGCCATGCCGGATCACATTGCCGAGCATCGTCTCTACGTTGTAGAAACCTGGCGGTACTTTCTGATTACGGTGCGCTGCTGAAGCGGCATCTCCAATCAAAAAGACGCGCACGGTGTTGCCTTCCATTTTGGAAACCGCACCTGCCAAACGCAGACCGTTATAGGTGCGTTCGCTTCCATATGGCCCATCGTTGAGGATATAAAGGTGATTCATGGTGACCTCCTTGGTTGATTATCATTCCAGCCGATACTGGAAAGATTAAGCGCCATCTGTCATTCTGTGTCAAGTTAATCTATAGTTCATACCATACAATCTAATAATTTACGGACTAATGCCATGAAAGACGCACGCAAGATCAAAGACCTGCTGTATGAACAGGTGTCACGCATAGGCAAGGTGTTCTCCAGCCCCAAGCGCTTGGAGCTGATCGAACTGCTTTGTCAGGGAGAGAAGACGGTGGAGACGCTGGCGAATGAAGCCTCGATCAGCGTGAAGTTGACCAGCTCGCATTTGCGCGAGTTGCGCATGGCACATCTGGTCGAAACCGAACGTCAGGGTAAGAACATCTACTATCGTCTCGCCGATAAATCGGTGGCCGATCTGTGGGTGCAGATCCATACCTTGGCGGAAGAGCGATTGATCGAGCTACAACTGGCGTTGCAGAAGATCGCTACGCAACCGAATGATTTGGTGCCGAGTGACCGTGAAAGCCTGATGAAGGCGGCACGCAAAGGCGAGGTGGTGGTGCTCGATGTCAGACCGTCAGAGGAATATCTGAATGCGCATCTGCCGTTTGCACGCTCAATACCATTAGAGGAGCTACGCCAGAGATTGGGGGAGCTACCTAAAGACCGTTCGATTGTCGCCTACTGTCGCGGCCCATATTGTTTGATGGCTGTCGATGCTGTAGCGCTACTCAAGCAAGAGGGATATTCAGCTATTCACTTGCGTGAGGGTGTGGCTGAATGGGCTACAACAAACACCTAAACTAGGAAGCTTTCTTAGGAATTTGGCTGCACGACACTTCAAGCAGAGGCAAATATCTTCACCGTCAGCTTTAGTGCTGAAAGCGGACATCAGACCTGCCGATGCAGTCAGCCTTTTGAAAAAATCCCCACTGTCTCTTGTGGCCGAGAAGCTGCCTCTTTTTACACTTCAATTTTCTCTGCCAAGTTGGAAGCTGAAGAGGAATTGGATTTGGTAGATCAAGAAGCCCGTACAGTTGCTGCGTGATGGTCCACCTAAAGTTTAGGTTTTTAGTTGAGTAGTCCTGCCTGCTGAACTGGTATTTGTTTTTTCGTTAGCTAACGGGTATTTCTTCTGCATTTTGCATAGAGTTATGCGAGTAGCGCATGACTCTATGCAAGTGGTTTTAACTACAATTTAATTACTTAGTTTTATCAATAGCATTTTGATTTTCTAAGATTACTCGACCTGAAAAACCGTCAGACCGGTTTTCAGGTTAACCGTATAAATGGCAGCACTGTTCAATAGATTGATGTCTATCATCAGTCATCACCAGCGCCTATATGCCAGAATATATATGCCGCTTTTCACAGGTTGATACTGCAGAACTTCAAAGCAATAAATGCGGCTCAGTAGTTTGCGCGGCTTATATACTGATTCCAAAGTAAGATTGGGGGCGTCTGGATACAATATTCATTCGGGCACCACCATACATACCTCGCAATTCATTAGTTCAAATTTACAGGAACCGCAATGAGTGATGCTAATTGGTTTGATCTTGTGCCATCAACAATGTCTGCAGTTGCATCAATTGCTGCAGCAATTGCAGCTTTTGGCGCAGTTCGAGTAAGCAAAGAATCCAAGCTATTCGCAGAGCAAAGCGCCTTGGCCATGCATCATGCTGATGCCGCTAAGATACTATCCGAGAAAGTTCGATTGCTAATTTCGAGCACGAACGAATTCTCGGAGCTTGCATACAGCACTTGGGCGGATTGGGCCCGTGAGATTGAGTTCCAAGACAACCGAGAAGCCGGAGGAACCAATCCTCGCCCTCTTAGACACGTACTCTCAGACGCAAGTGAAATGCTAGTGACTCATGGTGCTAGCCAGCACAAGGAATACGGTCCAATTGCCCGAGAAATGTTTGCAATTGTTCGTAATGGAATTGGCAACCTGAATGATGCTGAATACGAGAAATTGCTTCGAATTGCTGATGGGACTATATGCAGTTTTGAGGGAACATTTGGTGCTACTTCACTTCACAATAATATCTCCGACGCGCCTGCATTCCGGTGGGCCATTTACCAGCTAAACAAGCGAATCAGACCCGAAGTATGGTGTGAAATTTGGAAGAATGCATGGCAACAAAATGGATGGCTGGGCAAATACCGTTCCTCGCACTCAAGTCTCAAGCAATTGCTTGAATCCGTCATTGCTTCACTTGAATCTGAGAGAGACAAACTTGCACACACCGTTTTCCCACTTTCAGCCAACTCAGCCCTAGCTTCAAAGTATGAACTGACCTTAGACATCGCCCAAACCCTGCTCGACTTGTGTAGCTTAGAACTAGTAGAGCATTACTCCGAAGACCCCCACAAAGATGATGTTATTCAATTGATCTTGTATTCAATGGGCATGGCGTACTTGGTTGTTGAAACGCGAAATAGCCTGGAAAGCAGCGCAAGGCCCCGGTAAATTGTCTACATTCATACGCATTTTGTAGCACCTCGCCCACCTTGCCGCAGGAAAAGTATTTGCATTTTCCCTTAAACAGATTCAGACTTAGCCAACCAAGGAATTTAACTTGACAATAAGCAAAGTGGCGATATAATGCGCGGCTTTTTTTATTTGGCACCCTTTCTGGCTTTCTGGGAGAAGACTGAGATGTCACACCTCGACACATCATCGATTAACGCCGAAGAGCTTTTCCGCATCGTCGAAGAGGCTGAACGTTTTGGCAATGCCAATTTTGATGTCTTAAAAAACACTGCGGTTACTCCACTAGCTGTTTCGACCATGCGTTCGAAAGTTCGCCGCAGTCAAGAACCCTCCAATAACGCATTGTCCTTTCAGGATAAGCTGCAAATGAGTTACGGCATTTAATAGTAGGTATAATTTTGCTTTCTTACCTCATGAGTAGGGAAGCAAATGCCTACTAAGCTCTCTCCAATCGCTGTAGTTGAGTACAGCCAGACATATCTACTAGACCTGATTAGACATCTTACTGGCTGGGATCAGCGCAGCGAGGTGGCTGATAAATCTCAGCTAAATTATCTATTCCGCTATCTTGAGACCAACCATATCTCTGCCACTACAATCGTAGTAGAGACAGAATATGTTGATAGGCATTATCTCGAAGACTATGCTGAATATTACGCGCGGTGCTTTCCATCGCATCCTAGAAAGTGCTCGAGAGTTCATTTCTTTTCAAATAAATTTTCAGAATCTGAATTTATTGAAGCACTTGATATAAATAATGCCCAATTCATTTCCGATCTGTCTGCCAATTATCTTGGCTATATTGTAATTCGACCAATTCCTCATACCTTTTTAGCGAAAGTCTGCCTAGTAAGATATTCCGAGTTATCCAGCCATTCAAATTGCAAATTAATTGCGAAAGAGCTTCACGTCTCCCTTTTTGGTATTCCACTGGTTGTTGAAGCTGCGCCCTTTTTAGAGCAAGACAAAGTAGTATCAGCGTGCGCTACCAGTGCCTTGTGGATGTTTTTTAATGCCTCTTCTCATGGAATGAACGGAGACCTCCCCTCTCCTAGTGCCATCACAAAGTCTGCAATAGGCAACACCCTTGAGGGAGCACGAACGTTCCCCAACTCAGGCCTTACACCATCACAAGTCGCGCGAAGCCTTAAACATTTTGGCTTTGAACCTTCCATCATTGAGCTGTCGAATGACTTCGATGAGCTAAAAGAAATTCTCTATGGTTATTTGAACTTTGATGTCCCTGTTCTAATTGCAGGGAGTATTTATGAAGTGAAGGAGAATGGCTCTATTCGCCATGCCGGGAAACACCTCGTTTGTTCCTTGGGTTTCCGCTTGTCCGGCACGCCTCCATCAAACGTCGCTACTGCCCCAAGGCTATTGGCTCACAGCATAGAAAAAATATATGTCCATGACGACCGCTGTGGCCCATACGTCCGAATCTCCATGGAGCCCATCAATTTTACGCACACCCTGCATGATGCTGATTCTCGCTCATATAAGGGCCTCGCGTTATCTCTCCCTGGCAAACAAGATTATTTTGTTCCTGACCTAGCGATAATCGGGGTCTATCACAAAATTCGGCTTAGCTATTTCGATATTCGGGAGATGATAGAGGCACTTTACGCTTACCTAATTACCTCTCAGTCATCTATTGAGAGCCATCTTCTGGAGATGACAAGCTCCTCTGAAGTTCTTAGCCATCATCAAAAGACACTGGGCGATATTACGGAATTTGTTAATGCCACCATTGAGATATCACTAACAACAAATACAGACATTAAAGCTGAAGTAAGGGCAGCTAGTAACTTTGTTACATTCAACGGCTCAATAGCCAAGAACTCTTGTTTACTGATCAGCATGCCGAAATATATTTGGCGCTGCCGACTATATTCGATCTCTGGTGACCAACAATCAAATTCTCCAACCCTGTTTACCGACATCCTGTTCGACGCCACTGAGGTTCAGCAAGGCCAAGTCTTGGTTGGCTACATTTCATACTCACTTACTGCGGAAAGAGTGTGGAAATATATCGAGAAAGCTATTTGCAGCAATAGTTGGCAAACCCTCTCTTGCCCTTCCGAAATCAAACAAAACATTAGTGGCTTCTTTAAGTTTTTTAAAAAAAATCCCAATGTCACTTCTCTAAATACTTTATTCGGCCCACCAGGGCTGCCTCGTAGGCCATTGAAAATGGGGGAAGCAGACTCCTTTAATAACTACCAAATTAGGCCCGATGTTCAAATATTTCGTTCGGCCAACACAACACAATGGCGTGAGCTAGATAAAGCAAAAAAACATATTTGGATAATCAATGAGCAGGGGGATCTCGTTGTTGGTGAGGATGTGGAGTCAGAAGATGAAAATCTTGGACATCCCACATTGAACGATGGTCGTCCAGCCCGGCTTGGAGGGGAGCTGTTATATGTTGAAGCTCGAAATAAATGGATTATAAATTTAAGGTCGCGCACGTACCCAAGTCACCTGTGCCTCCGCTCTAGGATACGATTTCAATATCTTAATAACGTTCTCCATCATAAATTTTCTGGACTTGATGTTGAAGTACAAGAAGATGAAATCCCAGAATCGTCTCTCCTCCCTTCTTGATTAGAAATAAAGTTGTTGTGCGACTATCATCACTGACTTTTCTGCCAATAGGCTGGCAGAGCCGGCCTATTAAGTACAACTAGCCAGCTGGCGGGAAGGGGTCTTTACCTGGTGCAATGGTATCCTTCGCGCGGATTTTCTGATCAACACCTTTGATAATCATCTCTCCGCCGCCTTGATTGCTAAGCATTCCCCTAGCAGCATCGATTGCCTGTTTTTGTGTGTGATGGAGACTGGATGCACGATCAGCATCATTCCGCTTATTCGCCCATTGCCCGTCTTCGCGCTGATAGACCATGCGGTCTTGAGGTTTACTTGCCATGTTGAATATCCTTCTATCATGGCAGGGTATAGTTGACGGTTTCGTCAATTTGTCGCACTATCCCACTGCCTGTTAATCATTTGGTTTACTGGCCTATCAGCCCGCCATGGTGTCCGCCAAGACTTCTCCATGTGTGGGCTGTTTGTTTAAGTGTCGTCCTGTTTCGGTATTCACAGGCAGACTCAACTGCTTCTCATATTCTCACTCCCCCAAATAAAAAGGCTCACCGATATATCGGTGAGCCTTTCGACTTCTAACTTCAAAGATCACCTTGTTAGCGGACAAAGTTCAAGTGCTTACAAAGGAAGGATATCGTGTCACAAAAGGAAGCGTTATCTGTCCAAAAGGAAGCGTTATGTGTCCGTCAACGCCTTGTCATCCATTCAATCCCAAGATAGCGCACCACCCGTCTGATATTCGGTGACTCGCGTCTCAAAGAAATTCTTTTCTTTCTTCAAATCGATCATCTCGGCCATCCATGGAAACGGGTTGGTCGCGCCTTGGTACAAGATGTCCACACCGATCTGTTGGCAACGACGGTTGGCGATGAAGCGCAGATATTCTTTGAACATACCCGCATTCAGACCAAGCACGCCGCGTGGCATAGTATCTTCGGCATAACGATATTCCAGCTCGACACCTTTCTGGAACAGTCCGCGAATCTCCTCACGGAATGCCGGCGTCCACAGATGCGGATTCTCTAGCTTGATCTGATTGATGACATCCACGCCGAAATTCAGGTGCATGGATTCGTCACGCAAAATGTATTGATATTGTTCAGCAGCGCCGGTCATCTTATTTTGGCGGCCCAACGCCAATATCTGCACGAAACCGACGTAGAAGAACAAGCCTTCCATGATGCAAGCGAAAACAATCAAGCTACGCAACAGCTTCTGATCGTTTTCCGGCGTTCCGGTCTTGAATTCGGGGTTGGTCAGCACGTCAATGAATGGCAGCAGGAACTCGTCCTTGTCGCGAATGCTCTGCACCTCGTGATACATATTGAACACTTCACCTTCGTCCAAACCCAAACTTTCCACGATGTACTGGTACGCGTGGGTGTGGATAGCTTCTTCGAATGCTTGACGCAACAAGAACTGGCGACATTCTGGATTGGTGATATGACGATAGGTACCCAGTGCGATATTGTTAGCAGCCAAGCTATCCGCAGTCGTGAAGAAACCTAGATTGCGCTTCACCAAGCGTCGCTCATCATCGGACAATCCGTTTGGATTCTTCCACAAGGCGATATCAGCCGACATGTTGATCTCTTGTGGCATCCAATGATTGGCACAGCCAGCCAGATACTTCTCCCACGCCCATTTATACTTGAATGGAACCAGCTGGTTCACATCAGCACTGCTATTGATGATGCGCTTGTCTTCGACACGGATGCGCCCCGTAGAAGTGGAAGCGATCGTATAGCTGTGTTCGACCGCGCCAGGAGTCATGCCCATCGCAGGCATGCGAGCCGCAACTGGCGTCGCGGTGGTCGTTACTTCGTCATCAAAATTCAACATGGCATTCCTTTTTCTTATTGTTCACCACCCACGCGGCGAACTTATCACTTTATTGGCAGGCTTCGCACTCAGGGTTGTGGTTCCGACATAACCTAAAGCTTAGTCTTCACCGCAATCCAAAATGCAGACGCATCACTGACAAGCCTCACATTCTGGATTGTCAATCGAACAAAATTTGGGCTCTTCTGTCGCTGGTACAACAGCAAATGCACCCCCCGCACCTTCGCCGTTCGACACCGCATTCAACGAACCTGCACGTGAAGTCGATTTCTCAGCCGAGGTCGCACCCAAAGTTCGCAAATAGTAGGTCGTCTTCAGACCACGCAACCATGCCAACTTATAGGTGTCATCCAATTTGCGGCCAGACACCCCAGACATGTAGATGTTGAGTGATTGCGCTTGGTCGATCCATTTCTGGCGACGCGATGCCGCTTCGATCAACCAGCTCGGCTCGACTTCGAACGCAGTCGCATACAAGCTCCGAAGTTCTGCTGGAATGCGGTCGATCTTGGCTAGGCTGCCATCGAAATACTTCAGATCAGCGATCATCACTTCATCCCACAATCCCATCCCCTTCAACTCCGCCACCAGATGCTCATTGATGACAGTGAACTCACCGGACAGATTCGATTTGACGAAGATATTCTGATAGGTCGGTTCGATGCATGCAGAGACGCCGATGATGTTGGAGATCGTCGCCGTTGGTGCGATCGCCACGCAGTTGGAGTTGCGCATACCGAACTGCTTGATACGTGTGCGCAAGGCATCCCAATCCATGGTCGCAGACATATCCACCTCGACATAACCGCCACGCTGTTCGCGCAACATGTCCAAACTGTCTTGCGGCAAGATTCCCTTGTCCCACAGGCTACCGCGGTAGCTGGCGTAGCGACCACGCTCCTCAGCCAACTCGGAAGATGCCCAATAGGCGTAGTAGCACACCGCTTCCATCGAACGATCAGCGAACTCGACTGCCTCCTGTGAAGAATAAGGAATGCGCAGGTCGTGCAAGCAATCTTGGAAACCCATGATGCCCAATCCGACCGGACGGTGTTTCAAGTTCGAGTTGCGCGCCTTAGCCACGGCGTAGTAGTTGATATCGATGACGTTATCCAGCATGCGCATCGCTGTCGTCACCGTGCGCTTCAATTTCTCATGATCGATCTGACCCGCTTGCGCGTGACCTTTGGGGAACAGGTGCGCTTCCAGGTTGACAGAGCCCAAGTTACATACGGCGATCTCGCTATCCGATGTGTTCAGCGTGATCTCGGTGCAAAGATTGGAACTATGCACCACACCCACGTGCTGCTGCGGCGAGCGGATGTTGCATGGATCTTTGAAAGTAACCCAAGGATGTCCGGTTTCGAACAGCATAGTCAGCATCTTGCGCCACAGGCTTTGTGCAGGCACTTTCCTGAACAACTTCAACTCACCACTGGCGACCTTCGCCTCGTATCCAAGGTAAGCCTTTTCGAACTCCACGCCAAACTTGTCATGCAGATCAGGGCAGTTAGAGGGTGAGAACAATGTCCATTCTGCACCTTCCATGACACGCTTCATGAACAAATCAGGAATCCAATTGGAGGTATTCATGTCATGCGTACGGCGGCGGTCATCACCCGTGTTCTTGCGCAACTCCAAAAATTCTTCAACGTCCAGATGCCATGTTTCCAAATACGCACACACCGCGCCCTTGCGCTTGCCACCTTGATTCACCGCCACCGCCGTATCGTTCACCACCTTCAAGAAGGGCACCACACCTTGCGACTTGCCGTTGGTGCCCTTGATGTGACTTCCTAGCGCACGCACGTTGCTCCAGTCATTGCCCAAACCTCCCGCGAATTTAGACAGCAAGGCGTTCTCTTTCAATGCCTCATAGATGCCATCCAGATCATCCGCCACTGTCGTCAAGTAGCAAGACGACAATTGCGAACGGCGCGTACCCGAATTGAACAGGGTCGGCGTCGAACTCATGAAATCGAAGCTAGAGAGCAAACGATAGAACTCGATGGCGCGCTCTTCGCGATTGATCTCATTCAGACACAACCCCATAGCGACGCGCATGAAGAACGCCTGCGGCAACTCGATGCGCTTGTCTTCTACGTGCAAGAAATAACGGTCATACAAGGTTTGCAGACCGAGGTAGTTGAACTTCAAGTCGCGACTGGCATCCAGCGCCTTACCCAGACGCACCAAGTCGAAATGCCCCATATCCTCGTTCAGCAACTCCGCCTCGATACCGCGCTTGATGAACTTGGGGAAATACTCGGCGTAACGCTCAGTCATCTCAGCTGGCGCGACTTCTTCACCAATGATCTCGCAACAGATATTGTTCAACAGCAGACGCGCCGTAACGAAACTGTATGCAGGATCCTGCTCAATCAGCGTACGCGCAGACAAGATGGCGCACTTGCGCACTTCCTCAATGGCGACGCCGTCATACAGGTCCTTCAAGGTCATCTTCAGAACCTTGTTCACATCGACCGCAGACCCCAATCCTTCACACGCAGATTCGATACGCGCCGTCAGCGCTGCCACATCCAGCGGACGTAACACATCACCATCTTTGACATTCAGGACATGTTCGGCGACTTCGACCTTCACCTTGGCGCGCTCTTGCATGCGCTTCTCGCGATACAACACATAAGAACGCGCGACATCGTGCTCACCCGAACGCATCAAGGACAGCTCGACCTGGTCTTGGATGTCTTCGATATGGAAAGTGCCGCCATGAGGTTGGCGACGTACCAATGCATTCACTACACCCGCTGTTAATTGTTCGACCAACTCGCGCACGCGCGCGGAAGCCGCACCCTGACCGCCATTCACAGCGATGAACGCTTTAGTTAGCGCAATAGAAATCTTGCCAGGCTCAAATGCCGCGACCGAACCATTACGACGAATGGTTTTATATTGATCTAAGGGCAAACTAACGGAGGAAGCAACGGAATCGGATTCTTTGTGTGTGAACACGGATGCGGAAGTAGATGGCATGACATTTTCTGAAGCTTGCAACATGTAACTCCCCCTTGGATTACTCGGCATGTTCGGCCTCCCAGCCTGAATCACCCGAAAAACGAAAAACACTAGATGTAGTGGTCAAAACGATGAATTGGGGCTAATTCTAGTGTCTGTTCGAATTTATGCAAGAGGAATTTTGGCCTATATATTTTCTGCATCAGCCTTCGCTAATTCTCCTAAACAGACACCCCTTATCGCGCTCGAGAAAGATAGATATCCCAGTCGAAAAATGGCCCGGGATCGGTCTTCCGGTTAGGCGCGATGTCGGAATGTCCGGCGATGTCGCGGATAGGATAGGTACGCTTGAGTAAGCGCGTGAGCTTGGCCAACGCCGAATATTGTGGAGATTCGAAGGGTACGAAATCGCTCCCCTCCATCTCGATACCGATGGAAAAATCATTGCAGCGCGTCCGCCCCTGCCATTCAGACGCCCCCGCGTGCCATGCCCGGCGACGACAAGGCACGAATTGGATGATGCCTCCATCGCGTCTGATCAAGAAATGGGACGATACCTCCACCCCCTTCAGCCGTTCGTAGTAAGGGTGCGTAGTGCAATCCAAAGTATTAGTGAAGAACTCGCAGATGGCAGGTCCGCCGAACTCATCCGGCGGCAGACTGATATTGTGGATGACTAGGAGCGTGATCGGGGTGCGGACAGGACGAGCATCATGATTTGGCGAGGGAATGCGCGCGACGCCGCTCAACCAGCCGTTGGCATCGACCCTCATCCCTGCCTGTCCTGACCCTGTCGAAGCGACCTATCCTCTTCCGTGATGGAAAGTCGCTCCATGCGGTAGCGCAAGGCGCGGAAAGTCACCCCCAATATCTTGGCAGCAGCCGTACGATTGAAGTTAGTTTGAGCCAGCGCCTCCAAGATCGCATCGCGCTCGATACGATCGAGGTAGTCGGTGAGCGGGTACTTGCCTCCACCCGTCGCCTTTTGCCCCGTCGAGTTAAATTCAACAGGCGACAACTGCAAATCGTCAGGCGTGATGACACCGTCAGCGCACAGCGCCACGGCACGTTCGATGATGTTCTCCAACTCGCGCACATTGCCAGGGAAGTCATAACTAGCCAGCGCCTTCAATGCTTCTTTGGAGAATTGCGCCTTGGAATCGCCGCGCAAACGCTCCAGCAGTTTCTTGGCGATGAGTGGCACATCCTCACCCATCTCGCGCAAAGCGGGCATCTGCAGGTTGATGACGTTCAATCGGTAATACAAGTCTTGGCGAAACTTGCCATCGGCAACGCATTTGGCCAGATCACGATGGGTCGCACTCAAGATGCGCACATCCACAATCTCCTCATCGGTCGCTCCCACGCGGCGCACCTTCTTCTCTTGGATGACGCGCAACAGTTTGACTTGCATCGCCAAAGGCAGATCGGCCACTTCATCCAGTAACAAAGTCCCTTGATTCGCCGCTTGGAAGAACCCTTCCTTGTCCTTATCCGCCCCCGTAAAGGCCCCCTTGCGATAACCAAAGAACTCACTCTCCATCAGATTCTCTGGGATAGCACCGCAGTTCACTGGAACAAAGGGTTGATCACGACGAGCACTCTGATCCACCAACATCCTCGCCGCCAATTCCTTACCACTACCTGATTCGCCACTGATATGAACTGGCGCTTGGCTGCGCGCAACACGATTCACCATGTCGCGCACCTGTCGCATCGCTGGCGAATCGCCCAATAGCAGCATCCTATCTTTTTCTGCCTTATCCTCACCACGTGGCAAACGCAAGGCGGAACTCACCAAGGAACGCAGCTGATCCAAAGCGACCGGCTTGGAAAGATAATCGAACGCACCCGCTTTAAGGGCGGCTACCGCATTCTCCAGATTGCCGTGTGCGGTGATCACCGCCACAGGCAGGTCAAGGCTGTTCTCGCTGATGTGACGCAAAACCGCTAGCCCATCCCCGTCAGGCATGCGCATATCTGTCAAACACAGATCGAACTTGCCAGAATCGAGTCGCTGTAAAGCTTGTTGCACCCCATTGGCGCATTCCACCTCCAAGCCCATGCGTGTCAACGCCAACTCCAGCAACTCCAAGATGTCTGGCTCATCGTCCACAATCAGAACGCGCGGAATATTCGTACCCACTTCACCTATCCCTTCCTTCAATCATCTGCCCCCGAACAAGATACGGAAGCATGCGCCCCCTTGTTCAGTGGCAAAATATTCTATGCGCGCGCCATTGGCCTCACACAATTCGCGGGTGATATACAACCCCAATCCCGTTCCCCCCGCGTCAGTTGTATTGAACGGCTCGAACAACTTCTGCACCAACTCTGGCAACACGCCATTGCCATCATCCGACACATCCAACATCACACGCCCTTCATCATTAGATTGCAGACGAATAGTGACACTGCCTACCTGCTTCTGACTATAGCGTAAAGCGTTGCGACACAGATTCCACAAGACTTGCTCCAAATGTCCTCGGTCGAAGTTCACCACACAGCTTGCGGGCGTATCCAATCTGAACACATCCTGCGACACACCTTCGACTTGGCCCAACTCCTCAATGAATGCCGGCATACGCAAGGCGATATCCAGTCTTTCGGGTTGCACGCGGTCGCGTCGATTCACCTGCATCACATCCTGCACGATACGATTGAGCCGCGCGGTATTGTCCAAAATAATCTGCAGCAACCGTTGCTTGGCGGGATCCTGCACTGCCTCTTTGAGTAACTCGGTCGCATAACTGATGGAAGACAAGGGGTTGCGCACCTCATGCGCGATGTTCGCCGTGAGTCGCCCCAGCGCCGCCAACTTCACCT